>Ga0153915_10006673_pt1 | contig 10835 bp, 8 predicted proteins | sample Opewatmetagenome_2_FD_107003 | JGI IMG/M metagenome (GOLD analysis project Ga0153915, IMG submission 107003) | Freshwater wetland microbial communities from Ohio, USA - Open water 3 Core 3 Depth 3 metaG | ecosystem: Environmental > Aquatic > Freshwater > Wetlands | place: USA: Ohio, Lake Erie...
CACCGAAGCTCCTAACCCTCCAATCAGAATCAATACGCTCTCCCTGTTTCTCAAAAAGTAATCACTTCCTAAACTCCACCCCACCCTGGCGAAGGCTCCTGTCCCAAAGGATAAAGCAAGAAAGAATCCTGATCGCTCGATGGAATAATCAAGCATTTGGTTTAAATACAGGACAAAGTATGCTGCAAATGCAAATTGCACTGCCATGAGAAGAACACCTGAGAGGGCAATCAGAAGAAAATCCAAATTTCTTAAGTAACTTAGAATATCTTTGAAATGGACCTCGCCCGAAAAATTGATTTCGGCACGGGGTGAATCCCGATAAAAAAAATAGAAGAGAAAAACAAAGGCGAACGCTACCAGACTAACCCATCTTATTACAAGAGGCCAGGGATATAGAATGATGAGGAAAGGAAAAAGAGAGGAGGATAAAATCCCGCCAACGTTTACTCCTGTTTGCTTGACACCCATCGCTGTGGCGCGTCCCTTGAACGGAAACCAATCCACCACCGCCTTCGCTGCTGACACCTGACAGCCACCGACGCCAAGCCCCATCAGGAAGAGAAAGACCGAAGCAAAAAGAAAAGATCCGCTGAAAGAGAAGACAAAGAAAAAAGTTGCTATCAGCAGCAATCCGGAACTCATCGTTTTCCGGGCGCCATATCGATCACAACATAGCCCTCCCGGAATTTGGATAAGAGTGGACCCGATGCCGATTGCGCTATTCAGGAGACCGAGCTCGGCATTGTTCAAGCCCAAATCCTGTTTTAAGATAGGACCAAGGACTCCTAGGCTCGACGTGATGGAAAAGTAAATGACATGGGACACCCACAAGAGTAGGACGACAAACCAGCCTGAAAGGACTGCTTCTCCCATGTGCGTTTATAGCCTTGTCTTCAGAGGGAAAGTACCTTCCTCCCTAGATGGGAGAATGACTGTTGCCCGCCCTGGCATGACATTTTCTCCTCTTTGATTAATCGCTTCTGTCCCTATATCCACGCAACACTCACCCTTCTCATCCTTGTACTTTTTGTTTACCTTCCCCCTCAAACGGACGATATCGGACAGGAATACATGTCGCCTTAATTCCATTTGACTTGTCTTGAGCCAGCCTTCATCGCCCATCCAATTGGTTAACATATGGATTTGCCAGCAATGCCTTTGAACGCCCACATCATAGGCCAAAGGCAACCCCATGGCACGGGCGGCCTCTTTGTTGTAATGAACAGCAAATATCGGCTCTTTTGCATAGGTCTGAGGGTCCCTGAACGCCCAAGCCGGGTGTCGGCTATATTGTAGGAGGGCTACACCATGGGCTGATAACCTTGGAATTGGGGCACCCCCCCCGTTAAGATATGCAATCATATCTGTCATTCCGATCGGCCCTTTTAATACAGGCTCTAATGTCTGACCCACCTCCACCTCTTCATAATATCGTAATTGAGGACCTCTGTTTCTCTCGGATAATACTTCTTCCTCCATGTCCCTCAGCTCTTCTTCTCTCCATGGGTGCGGAAGCTGGATATTGTCATAAGTACCGCCCTTCTTCTTTTTTCTAGCCAGGGCTCTGTCAAATCGCACGACGGACCATTCATGTACGGCCACCAGCTCATTTCGTTGATTATAATATCTGATCTCTTTGAAATTCGTTACTACCTTCTCAGCAAACCTGCTCGGTTTTGGGCCTTCAAAACCTTTGAAGATACATTCTACCCTGATCTTATCGTTGAGCATAATCGGCCTATGAAATTCCACTCGGGTAGCGTTGTGAAAACCTCCTAAGCCTCGCCATCCGAACTGGACCCCAGCAAGCACGCTAAAAATCCATGAAGGGGGAGCCACGATCGTGCCGTAACGAGTTTTCGCGCAGTAGTCAAGGTCTCTCCAAAGCGGATTCGGATCCCCTATCCCATCGGCGAACTTCAGGATGGCCATTCTGGTTGCCTCTTCATTGAATATTGAGTGATCAATTCGTATGGGTGATCCTATTCTGTTGCGCATCTCCTCTATCATCTCATCGGTAATGCGTGAGTCCTGCATTTCAACCTTCAATTCTTCTTCCATGACTGGACCTCCCTATCTTAGAGTGGAATCAAAATTTTCTCTGCCTTCTTAAGAAACAACATTATCTTTTTGGAGGATGGATCGAAAAAAACTCTATTTATATTTTCCTCTCGCGGCCTTTCCAATAGATCTCTCTTAACCCGGCTTTGTGTATTTTCCCGGCAGGATTTTTTGGAAGTTCATCTAAAAAATCAACCGATTTTGGCTTCTTAAAAGAAGATAGGAAATCCTTACAAAAATCAATAATCTCTTGTTCCGTTGCTTTCGACCCCGGTTTCAAAGCCACGATGGCTTTGACGGACTCTCCCCACTCTTCATCAGGAACCCCGATCACCGCCGCCTCGCGAACCGCTGGATGGCGGAAGATCACGTCTTCGACTTCTTTGCTGGAGATATTCTCTCCTCCACTGATGATCATGTCCTTCTTCCGATCCACAATATAGACGTAGCCATCGCGGTCCACTTTTGCCATATCCCCCGTATGGAGCCACCCATCCCTAAACGTCTCGGCAGTCTCCTCAGGCATTTTCCAATACCCCATGGCGATGTTATCTCCCCTAGCAATGATCTCTCCCACTTCGCCAATAGTCACGTCCCGGCCTTGAGCGTCTACCACCCTCACTTCTACGTTGACCGAATCCCGGCCAACAGATGCAAGTTTTTCAGCCATGGGTCCTTCCAAGGCATGATCACGGTTGGGGAAAGAAAGCATACTTCCGCTTGCTTCTGTCGATCCCAGACCCGTATAAAAACGGTGTTCTCCAAGTTTCTGCATTGCTTCCCGAATCTTATTAAGAGCAATCGGGGCTCCTGCATACATAATGGTTCGGAGACTGTCCAAATTGTACTTTCCAAGGTCTGGGTGTGCTATCAGACGGATTAACATGGTGGGAACTAAGTTCAAGAAGGTCACCTTCTCTTTTTCAACTAGGTTCAGAACCGTCTCCACGTCAAAGCTTTCAAGAAGGATGACTCGACCTCCACGATAAAAGTGTACCATCGTCGGCCATAGGCCACCGTTATGATAGAGCGGCATGACGAGAAGTGTGATATCTTCAGGAACGATCCGATTCTGAAAAGAGTGCGTCATGGTGTTCGCCATAACATTCCGATGCGATGTCATCACTCCCTTTGGTTTTCCTGTGGCACCACTCGTATACATGATCATGACCATATCATTTTCGTTTAATGCGCCTTGCGTTTTCGGCTCATCTTCTGAGAATCTTTGGAGGAAGGATTCATAATCATCCCTCCCTCCCTGGCGTCCCTTCCGGACGCACAAAAAATAATTAACCTGCGGGATGTCCTTTCTAATCCCATCAATACTTTTCTGAAACGCTTCCTGATAGATCAAGGCCGACGTGTCCGAATGATCGATGATGTAACTCATTTCCTCTGGGGAAAGTCGAGCACTGATCGGAATGATGGTCAACCCAGCCTTTGCAATCGCAAAGTAGGCTTCGACAAACTCATGGCAATTGTTAGCCATCACAGCGACTTTGCTTCCCTTTCCCAACCCAGACTGAATGAGCCCATTGCCAAGACGGTTCACTCGATGATTGAGTTCCGCGTAACTAAATCTCTTTTCTCCGTCAACCAGCCCTATCTTCTTCCCGTAAAGTTTTGCGTCTCGGCGTAAGATATCTCCCACTAACAACATCTGAGGCTATCCTCCCTTCATGTAGGAACTTTTATGGATTCGCTTTTCTCATCCTTTCCTTTTCCCTCAACTCCTTCCGCCTGATCTTGCCATCCGGGGTTTTGGGTAATTCCTCTAGGAATTCAATTTCTCTTGGATATTCATGCTTGCTCAGATTTGTTTTTACAAACTCTTGGATCTCTTCCTTTAATTGTTCAGAAGGATTCTGGTTTGCTTTTATGAACGCTTTTACCACTTCTCCTCGTTCCTTATCGGGACTTCCAACAACAGCGACCTCCATGACAGCGGGATGTTTCTTAAGGACCTCTTCAATTTCTATGGGACCAATTGTATAACCTGCTGATATGATGACATCATCCGCTCTGCATTTATACCAAAAGTATCCATCTTCATCCTGAACCACGATATCGCCTACTCTGATCCACTTATTATCCCTCCATACGGCTATCTGTCCCTCCTTGCCCGGAGGCAATTCATTTCCCTTTTCATCAAGGATTGCTACTTTCTGGCCACCAACCATCGGCTTTCCTAGGCTTCCAGGTTTCACCTTCCAATCCTCAAACCCGGCATAATCAGAACAAATCGGCCCCACCTCCGTTGTCCCATACGAGCAATGAGGGGTAATTCCAAGCTTTGCCTGGAAAAACCGGATCACCTCCATCGGCATCGCCTCCCCCGTATAGGTCATCCTCTTGATTTTCAGCCTGTAATTCTCAATCTTCCCAGAGTTCATGATCAAACGATAGTGGGAGGAAATCGCCGAAATGTTTGTAATCTCAAATTCCTCAAGCGCGTCCAACAAAATCTCTGCGTCAAATTTCCCTGAATAGGCCCCAATCGCCCGACCAAAAATCAACGGACTCATTGTCCCGAACCAGATCCCATGGCCCCAGGCTGGTGATGAAGGACAAAAAAAGTTGTCGTCAGGCTGAAGCCCAATCTGAAACTTGATCTGCGGTGCTGACAAGGTCAATGCCCCATGACGGTACATCACGGGTTTCGGGGCACCCGTGGTCCCGCTGGAGAATTGCATCATGGCAAGTGTGTCAGCCGACGTATCTGGCTCGTAGTCCTCCCTCTCCCTCTGGAGCTCACGTCGTAGTCCGTCCGCCTCGATCAATTGCAAAGAAGAAACAAACTTCTTGTCAATCAAACTCACCATCTTCTGGGTGGTCACGATCGCTTTCGCTCTGGAATTCTCGATACGAAACGAGATCGCCTCAGGCCCAAAGAGTGGAGAACAGGGCACAACCACTGCTCCCCTCTTAAGGGTGCCAAACATACTGACGTAGTATTCCAAGGAGGGAGGTAATAGTAAAACAATGCGCTCCTCCTTTCGGATACCGAGTCTTTCAAGCATATGGGCAAACTGAGAGACAAACCTGTCAAATTCTTTGAAGGTATAGATTTCTTTGTGCCGATCATCAAATTTTATTCGAATGGCCACTTCATCGGAAGCGTGCCGGCTGACGCATTCATGGGCGATGTTGAACCTTTCCCTGTTCCCATCAAAAACCTCCCACCGCTCACTCCATTTGAAGTTCTTTTTGGCTTCTTCGTAAGTTTTATACTCTAGTCGCATGGCAGTAACCTGTATCCTCTCCCGTTGTGCAAAATGGCAGTCTGCGTGAAGGTCATCAAAAAAGACCCTTTAAATAACCCTCCTCCTTTTTCCGGATGTCCGGCAACCCAACAAGTTCATTAAAGGCTGTAAACGTGATCATTCGATCTAAAAAGGACTCTGTGGTGCCTTTTTCTTTAAGCTCGTTCATAAGATCGGTCACTGCTTTGGCAATGCAATACGTAGACGCGATTGGAAATACGACGACGTTGTACCCGATCGATTCCAATGCCTTGGCTGAAAGAAGGGGGCTCTTCCCCCCCTCGACGTTATTCGCCATGGTCGGAGCGTCGACTTCGCGATTGATCCTTTTCATCTCTTCGATCGTTTGCGGGGCCTCGATAAAGATGAGATCCGCCCCTGCTTCTCGGTAAAGATTCCCCCGGCGGATCGCCTCCTCGATGCCGTGAACAGCAAGAGCATCTGTCCGGGCCATGAGAACGAAGTCTAAATCTGTTCTGGCATCCAAAGCGGCTTTTATCTTTGCCACCATTTCTTCAGCCGGGATCACCTGTTTCCCTTCCATGTGCCCACACCGTTTCGGAAATACCTGATCTTCGATGAACATGCCAGCAACACCTGCCCGCTCCATCTCCTTAACCGTCCGGTAAACATTGGTTACATTTCCGTATCCTGTGTCCCCGTCCGTGAATACGGGTACATCCACAGCACCGCAGATTCTTCGCGTATATTCGACCATCTCGGTCATGCTAAGAAGGGAAACATCCGGTTTCCCCAGGAGGGTTGCAGTGGCAGGATATCCTCCCAATGTTACTGCCTGAAACCCCGCTTTCTCAATAATCCGTGCCACCAAGGAGTCATGGGCCCCTGGCATGATGAGAATCTCGGGAGCCAGAATGAGCTGTTTGAGTAGTGTTGTCTTACGCATAAACGTTCCTTTCTCCTAAGAACTTTCCCCTTAAACATCTATGGTTCCACCCCCAGTTTCGGCCTCATCTTTTTGAACTTGGGGAGGGTGGATAAAAGGACGAGAAGTCCTACAGCAATTAAGCATCCAAGAGAAATGGGCTTCGCAAAGAAGATAGAGAAACTTCCCCCGGATAAGATCAGGGATTGACGAAGGTTCAATTCAAGAATGGGACTCAGGATAAAGGCAATGACCATCGGGGCTGGCTCATACTCAAATTTCTTCATCAGATAGCCTACGATTCCAAAAATGATCATGACAAAAACATCTCCAATCTTGTTATCCGACAGGGCCCCGACGAGGCAGAAAATGAGGATCAGGGGAAAAAGCAAACCATAGGGGATCGCCAATACCTTCACCCACATCCTGATCAACGGAAGATTTAAGACGAGCAGGATCATATTCCCGACGTACATGCTGATGACAACACCCCAAAAAACATGCGGGGCGTTGGTCAAGAATAAAGGGCCAGGGTGAATCCCGTGAACCAAGAGAGCGGCAAACACCAGTGCGAAGGCGGGGGATACAGGAATTCCAAGTGTCAGAAGTGGAACAAACCCCGCTTGTGCCGCCGCATTATTCGCAGATTCCGGACCCGCCACCCCTTCAATCGCTCCTTTTCCGAATCGCTCCGAGTGTTTCGAAATCTTCTTTTCGATGGTGTAAGAAGCAAAAGTGGAAATCACTGTTCCGCCGCCAGGAACCAGACCCAAAAAAAAGCCAATCGCCGAACCTCTCAATATCGGCAAGATCGATTCACGTAGATCTTGAAGTGAAGGCCAGATCTTTTTTACCTCCTTGAATATCTCCATTTTTTGAGTTTTCTCTAAGTTTAATAAGACCTCAGAAATCCCAAAAAGCCCCATTAAGATTGGAACCACCGGAATTCCATCGTACAGGTATTCGATACCCAATGTGATTCTCGTATTACCGGAAACATAGTCCCATCCGACGCAGCCTAAGGCGATGCCGAGGCATCCCATAGCGACCGCCTTGGGAACGGAACCAAAAGAGATATAGACCACGATCGTGAGTCCTAATATCATCAACGAAAAGAATTCAGGAGGACCGAACTGAAGAGCAAAGTTTGCTAACACGGGTGCGACGATGAACAGCCCAAACACAGCCAAGCTGCCAGCGATGAAGGAACCAATCGCCGCAATACTCAATGCAGACCCTGCCCTTCCCTGCTTGGCCATTTGGTAACCATCGAAAGTGGTCGTCACACTGGCGGCCTCGCCTGGGATATTCACCAATATGGACGTTGTCGACCCGCCATACATGGCGCCATAATAGATGCCGGCCAACATGATGATGGCACTTTCAGGGGTCATCCCGAAGGTGAGCGGCAACAAGAGGGCAATCGCGGCTGTTGGTCCAAAGCCGGGCAATACGCCGACAAAGGTTCCGTAGAAGCAACCGAAAAAACAATAGACGAGATTCATTGGCTTGAAAGCGACCGTGAAGCCTAATAAAATATGGTCCCACATATGGCTCTCTTCATTCCGAGAAAAACCCACAGATTCTCAGATTCCAAATACTCCTTTTTCAACAGCGAACTTAAGCCAATAGACAAAAAGAAGATAGCATGCGATCGTTGTACTTAGTGCAAAGAGCACGGCGATCACCCATCGTCTTGGTTCAATGGCCTTTGCCAAAAAAAGCATAAACCCAAACACCGTTAAATTGAAACCCAGGAGGTTCAACAAAAAAGGGAATGCAAACAGCGCCCCTAACGTCACCATAAGATTTTTCCAGTTCATTTCATGGAGTGAGAAGATAGGCTTTTCCCATTCCCTGCTTTTCTTTAGGCTCGAGAGGAAAAGATTCAATAAACAGAAAATCCCTAGCAGAAAAGCAGCCAGAAAGGGTACAAGACCGGACCCTGGCTCTCCAAAGCTGCCTAAAGAAGCATTCACTGATGCAATCAGTAAAACCCCGGCAACCCCTAACAGGAAAATGCTGCTGATTTGGTCCTTTTTAGGTCTCAAAGTTAATGCCCCTCTCAAAAAGACTCAGGGACTATTTGCTGAGGTCATATGAATGATGAATAGTTTGGGAACAAACCGGGCTGTCTCAAGATTTGAGACAGCCCGGAAGAAACTTTTCATTTAGCTTTCAAACCCATTTTGTCAAGAAGTCCATCCCAAGTCCTATATTCTGATTCGATTAATTTCTTCATTTCCTCTCTACTTCTAAAATCAGCTTCGAGCATCACCTGCTTTAAGAATCCCTTATAAGCATCATGTCTTTCTGCTTTGCTGAAAGCCTCCTCCAGCGTTTTTAAAAGGGGCTCTGGGACCTCCTTGGGAGCAGCGACAAAATGAACTCTTGTGTCTGGGAGATCATACCCCAAATCCTTTAGGGTCGGGACATCAGGATACTTGGGGTCTCTCGCAGGGGAATACGTGGCCAACATCCTAAACTGCCCACTTTCCAAGAAAGGAAGGTGGGAACCTGATCCAAAGTGAGCTTTGACATGGCCTCCCAGCAGAGCGGTGGCTGCAGGAAGGCCTCCGGGATAGGGGACATGCTTATACTCTATCTTCTCAGTCTTTGCGATCCACTCAAAGGATACATGTTGTGGCGTACCTGCCCCTGGGGTGCTCAGGCTCAGTTCGCCAGGATTTTTTCGAGCCCATTCAATCAGCTCTTTGAAAGACTTCCATGGCGCGTTTTGGAGGACACAGATCCCATAGGGGCTTCCGGAAACGCTCACGAGGGGTTCGAAGCTCTTCAGGGGATCATACTTGATCTTGACAAAAAAAGGCGTTAACGAAACCACCAGAATAGGGAAAGTGGCCAGTGTATAGCCGTCAGGTTTAGAACCTGCAAGTTCAGCGGCAGCAATCGTTGAAGAAGCCCCAGGTTTATTGATGACCACCACAGGCTGCCCAAGATCTTCACTTACCAAACTGGCGAGCATTCGAGTCTGAAGATCCACGGTCCCCCCTGGAGCAAAACCGACAAGAATCTTAATCGGTTTCTCTGGAAACTTCTCTGCGGCCATGAGCCCTTGGAAAGAAATCATAAGGCAGAGAACCCCAACCAATGTCAAAACCGAACACCTCTTGATAAGACGCTTTCTTTTTCTCATCATCGAATCCTCCTTTCTTTCCTTATTTCCATTTAACTCCGACCCCCTTTTCTTTCATACCCAGGGTTTGTCCTTGAGCGGAAATCTGCAAGTCGTCGAGGAAAGGGGGCATTCATTGCAGTTGGAGAGGCGCACTGGAGGGAGTCTTGCTCCCTTAGAATCTTCGACGTACTGAATCGCTTTCGTGACCTGCTCTTGACCTCCCTTGATGACCAAAGTGACGGCTCCTTCAGCTCCCCCCAATCCTCCTCCCGCAATGGGGATTGCACGAGCACCACTCAATATCTCAATCGCTTTTAGCTCCGTTACGACAAGCCCCTCACAGGGAAGCAATCCACAAGGCACCCCCATGGAATAATCATACTCGAACCTCTTGGTCTCCTTGGCGACCTCCTTGATGGGAAAAGGAATCAGTTTCTCCATTCCTGCAGGGAAGATGAGATGAAGTCCCTTCCGGCGCTGGGCAGCCATGACGAATGCCGCTGTTCCTCCTTCGGACAAATTTCCCCAAAGCACTCCTACGTTACCGTCCCCATCCAAAGCGTTCACTCCTTTCACAAAAACGTCGTCCGGTCCCATCTCTTCTAATAGGGCCCCCAGAGGTTCTTGATGAGAAACCTCTCCTTTCCTTATTACCCAACAATGCGGGAACGTTTTTGGATTAGGTTTTGTGGAGCTATAGGCTACCTCTTCAACATGGGCGGAGGATGCATGGCTTCCCAGCATTGCACCCATCTCGACACACGTCCCTTTGGGGGCAATCAGTCCGCAAACCCAAACATTCGTAGGAGGTTTCCGACCGGTAAGCTCCTCAAATAGGAAATAAGTGCTGCTGCTCGGATGCAAGACGATCAGCCCTTTCCTCAACGCCTGTTGAAAAAAATCCATTTTCGTGATGGCTTTCGAAATGAGTTTCTTCGATTCAGCAGGAATGAGAGATACCTGGGCCAACATCTTTGTCTCCTTTTCGTTCTCCTTTAGCCATTCCGAAAAGCCTCCTTCGTCTCTTTCTGAATCTGCGTCTTATGAAAGGAGAGAGAGAGTCTTCTTCATAATTCGAAGAGCCTTCCTGGGTTCCGTTTGGGCCAAAAGCCCCATCGCATAAAATGAATACATGCGATCCAGATAAAGCCGGGCTTCCTTTGGTTTGAGCACATTAGGGGAATTGTCTTGAAACAAAATTCTCCGCAGAATTTTTGCCGGCTCCTTAGCAAAAACCAACGGGCCTCCCGTCCCTATAATATGTCTCACCTCTGAAAGGTCCTTCCCCTCCTGAACGAAGACTTCCCCAAAAGGCCCTGCGATCATTCTGATCTTTCCACAATGGCGTTCTCCTGCGATATCGACCGCAACTCCCGCCATCATACTGTCCATTTGGAATTCGACATCAGCCTCTGGAAGTTTCGATAAGGACGTGAAGCGTGATTTGATCTCTGCATGCATCTCTTCGGTTAGATTTCCAGAC
>Ga0153915_10006675_pt1 | contig 10834 bp, 7 predicted proteins | sample Opewatmetagenome_2_FD_107003 | JGI IMG/M metagenome (GOLD analysis project Ga0153915, IMG submission 107003) | Freshwater wetland microbial communities from Ohio, USA - Open water 3 Core 3 Depth 3 metaG | ecosystem: Environmental > Aquatic > Freshwater > Wetlands | place: USA: Ohio, Lake Erie...
TCACCATCAAACCCAACGTGGTCATGGCCCATCACAAGGTCACGCCCTCGGCCTAGACGCTTCCGGAGTTCCTGACGGACTCCTGACTGCCCTGGAGGAAAAGGCCAGCGGGGAAACCGAGATCAGAGTCGCCGAAAAGTGCGGCGCCGCCATCCCCACCTCCCGGATGTTCCGCCGGGCGGGATATTACCGACTCCGCCGGAAGCATCGCGTCAAGCTCCGGCCGATCGAGCTGGCCCGCAAAAAAACCGTCCCGCTTCACCGCGGGAAGATCCATCAGAAGATCCGCACCTCCCGCGAGATCGTCGAGCGCGACCTCCTCATCTCTGCCCCCAAGCTCAAAACCAACGCTCTCGCCCACGGTCTCACCGCCGCCCTCAAGCTCAATATCGGCCTCCTCTGCGACGGCGAGCGCATGTGGAACCACAACTTCAACCTCGATGAAAAGGTCGTCGACCTCCTCGAGGTCGGCCGGCCCGACTTCATCGCCACCGACGCCATCGAGGTCTCCTTCGGCGGAAACCACCTGACCCAGCACGGTCACCCGCTCGGCCTCATCATCATGGCCACGGACGCGCTGGCCCATGATGTTGTCTGCGCCCATATCTTCCATCTCGACCCGGAGAAGGTCGGCCATCTGGCCGCCGCCAGGGCCCGCGGGTACGGCTCCCTCAACCTCGACGATATCGAGATCAAGGGTGACATCACTCTCCCGGAGGTCCGGGAAAGGACCAAGACCTGGAAGACGGGCTTCATCCGGGCGGATGACGTGGACTGCAATGTCAAGATCCGGAGCGGCGAGCCCTACTGCACGGGAGGCTGCCACGGCGTCTTCCTCGACTGGCTCTACATGATCAAGGACCGGAAGCCGAAGCTCTGGGCGAAGCTTCCCGACTGGACCGTGGTCATCGGAAAGTACAAGGGCGACATCGAGGTCCGAAGGCTCCTTCTGGTCGGCGCCTGCACCGAGATTGACGGCCGAGTGAGGACCCGGCGCAAGGTCAGGATCGGCGGCTGTCCGCCCAAGCACAAGACGCTCGTGCTCCTGCTCTTTCTCCGGGCCGGCATCATCAACCCTCTTTTTCGCCTGGACCTGATCATCGACGCCTATCCGTTCCTTTTCCTGGCTTGGTTCAAAAGGCTCATTACGGGGAGGTTTTAAGGCGGCATGACTTCGCTCAACGGGGCGCTCTTCATCGCCAACGAACGCATCGAAACGGGAGATAAGGTCCAGGTCGAAAACCCCGCCACGCTGGAGATCCTGGGAGAGGTCTCCTTGGCTTCGTCCGAGGACTGCCGCCGGGCCGTTGACGCGGCCCGGACCGCCTACCCCGTCTGGCGCCAGGTCTCGCTCCCGGACAGACAAAGGATCTTCCTCAAGGCCAAGGACATTCTGCTCCGGCGGTCGAGCGAGATCGCGCGGCTCATCGCCATGGAAAAGGGGACGCCGCTGGCCGAAGCCCTGACCGTCGAGGTCCTGACCATCCTGGAAACTCTGCATTACTACGGCCGGAACCAGAAGAAATCCCAGGCTCCCAGGAAGGTCCGGCCCCACCTGGCCCTCTTCGCCCACAAGAAATGCCTCTATCTCTTCCAGCCGCTCGGCCCCTCGCTCGTCATCTCACCCTGGAACTTCCCGTTCATGATCCCTTTTCTGGATGTCATCAGCGCGCTCACGGCGGGAAACACGGTCGTCCTTCGGCCGTCCACCTCGACGCCTTTCGTCGCGCTCGTGATCGGCGAGATCATGGCCGAGGCCGGAGTCCCGGCCGGAGTCGTGAACGTGGTGCCCTGCCGCGTCCCGCGGGCGGAGGAGATGATCCTCGACCCGGCCATCCAGTCCATCTCCTTTACCGGGAGCGTCCCGATCGGCAAGCGCATACTGGAACTGGCGAGCCGCAACTTGACCAATGTCGTCCTGGAGCTCGGCGGGAAGGACCCGATGATCGTCCTTCGGGACGCCGACCTCGAGCTGGCCGCGCGGGGAGCGGTCTGGGCGGGTTTTATGAACACCGGCCAGAGCTGCGCGTCGGTGGAGAGGGTGTATGTCGCCGAAGAGGTCGCCCCAGAATTCATCAGGCGGGTGGCCGACCTCACGCGGGGGCTCCGGGTCGGGAACCCGCTCGACCCGGACGTGGACATAGGACCGATGGAGAACCTGGGCCAACTCAAGGTGGTCGAGGAGCATGTCCAGGACGCCCGGGCAAAGGGCGCCGAGGTGCTCTGCGGCGGAGGGAGGGTTGACGGTCTTCCCGGCTATTTCTACCAGCCGACCGTGCTGACCCGTGTCGACCACACAATGCCGGTCATGAGCGAGGAGACTTTCGGACCGGTTCTTCCCATCATGACTTTTAAAGACGTCGACGAGGCCGTCCGCCTGGCCAACGACAGCCATTACGGGTTGACCGCTTCGGTCTGGACCAGGGATAAAAAGGCGGCCGCCCGGCTGGCCGAAGAGCTCGAAGTGGGCGGGGTCACCGTCAACGACCACATGATCACCTTCAACGAGCCGAAGGCCATCTGGGGGGGCATCAAGCAGACCGGGATGGGCCGTACCCACGGACCCTTTGGGCTTTTCGATATCACCAATGTCAAGTTCGTCTGCTCCGATTTCGCCGGGAAAAGGGCCCGGCAGTGGTGGTATCCGTACGCGCCGGCAAGGCTGCAGATCATCGAGAACGCGCTCGCCGTCATGCACCACCCCCGCCGGGGAGGGCAGGTCAGGGCGCTCTTTTCCCTGCTGCCTCACCTGGGGACGATTCGGAAGACAACTCCTGTCCGCAGCCTGCTCGAGATCACCTCGCGCCTGTTCCAAAAATAGCGCGCGGCGGCGCGTTGACACCCTCGCCGGGCCAATTTATACTGATACTATAGGAAATATAGGGATTGGACGGATGAGTCCCGAGTCCGATCGCGCGAAAGCATCAGGAAAGATGTCCCGCCCGCCGACCGGCCTTTCTCATCGCCAGAAACTGTTTTCCCCCTCTTTTCTTATTCTCGCGGCCGCTTTCGGCGGCCTGCTCCTGATCGCCTATCTCGCTCTGGCCGGACAGGTTCCCCAAGCCAGACCCGCCTCACCGGGGCCGCTTTCCAAGGCTCACAGCCCCCTGGAGGGTGAGGCCAATTGTGTCAAGTGCCACTCCGACGGCACCGGGATCGAGGCCGCGCGCTGCTTGGCCTGCCACAAGATTGTCGCCGACAGGATCGCCGCGAAAAAAGGGGTCCACCGTGAGGTCACCGGCGATTGCGAGGTCTGCCACCAGGAGCATCAGGGTGTCGACGTGGATATCCGGCCTCTCGACCCGAAAAGCTTCGACCACGCCGGAGAGACGGGCTTTCCCCTGGAGGGGAAACACGCCGCCTTGAGCAAGAATTGTCCGGCCTGTCACAAGGTCCGGTCCTACATGGCCAATGGTAGGGACTGCGGCTTCTGCCATGCCGAACCGCACCAGGGCGCGATGCCGGAAAAGTGCGAGGCCTGCCACAGCCCCGCCGGCTGGAAAACCATCGCCCGCGGATTTCACAAGGCCGGGACCTTCCCGCTCGAGGGCCGCCATGTCGAGGTCCCCTGCGTCTCCTGCCATCTCAACAATGTCTACAAAGGGACTCCCATGCGCTGCTACGACTGCCACTGGATCCGGCGCCAGGACGACCGCTACCGGACCCAGCTCGGAGCCGACTGCGAAAATTGCCACCGGCCGATCTCCTGGACAGCCGTGCGCTGGGACCACGGCCTTCAGACCGGGATGACGCTCAACGCCGCCCACAGGAATCTGAGCTGCGACAGCTGCCACCAGAACGGCAACTTCCAGCTGGGCACCTTCGAGTGCTACTCCTGCCATCGCGAAGACTACGAGTCGACCTCCGAACCGAACCACGTTCAGGCGGGGTTCCCGACAACCTGCGAGGTCTGTCATCTGCCTTCGCACAGCAGCTGGCACCAGGCCTCCTTCAACCATAACAGCGTCTTCCCTCGCGTGGGTGTCCACGCCACGCTGCCCTGCAGCGCCTGTCATAAGAACGGGGTTTATCTCGGAACGCCGCGGGATTGCTACGGCTGCCATCGTTCCGATTACGAGCAAACCAAAGATCCCAACCACGCGGCCGCGGGATTCCCGACAACCTGCGATCTTTGCCACAAGCCGACCGACCCGAACTGGGGCCAGGCCAACTTCAACCACGCGAGCTTCTATCCTCTCCAGGGCGTCCATGCCACTCTGGACTGCAGCGACTGTCACAAGAATAACGTCTACCGAGGCACATCCACGGAATGCTACAGCTGCCACCGCGCGGACTACGAGCAGGCCAGCGACCCGAATCACGTCGGCGCCGGTTTCCCCACGACTTGTGATACCTGTCACCGCCCTTCGGACACGTCCTGGCACCAGGCCCATTTCAACCATACCTGGTTCCCCATCACCTCGGGGAGACACGCCGGGAATGCCTGCTCGGCCTGCCATCCGAATCCGTCGAATTTTGCAGTGTTCAACTGCCTGGGCTGTCATAGCCTGAGCAGTATCAGCGGCGAGCACAGCGGTGTCCCCGGTTTCCGCTACGAATCAGCGGCCTGCTACAGCTGTCATCCCCAAGGGAGGGCCGAGTGAAAAACGGGCGGTCCGCGGTCGCGCTCCTGGCCGGACTGGCCTTGACGCTGTCCGCAGCGGCACCGGCTCGGGCCGACGTCAACCCGCGCTGGGGTCGGGTGTCGCTCTTCGCCCAGGCGGCCCAGCGGGACCAGTCCGTCGGTGAAAATAGTCTGTTCACCGAGCTCGTCGGCATGTTGATGTACCGGGCGCCGGCCGGAGAGGACGGCGGGCTGGAATACGCCGTTGACGCCCGGTTCGCCGGCTACCCATCCACGGAAGGCCGCAAGCAGCGGGTGTCCATCTATGACGCCCATGTCGGCTGGTGGACAAAAAAGAAAGCTTTGGGGTTGCGGGCCGGACAAGTCTGGCTCGACGAGCTCGGTGCGCTGGGCTCGGTCGGGGGTGTGGCCGCCGAGGCCCGGCCGGTCCAGGCGTTGCCTTATGGGATTGGGGCCTTGAGAGTCGGAGCTTTCTGGGGCTACGAACCCCAGATCATGGAATTGAACTACGTCTCGAACGTCAACAAGTTCGGCGCCTTCCTGGCCGTCGAGGGCGCGGCGGCGCGGCGTCATGTCCTCGGCTATGTCAATATCCGGAACCAAGGCCTGACCGAACGATCGGTCCTCTTTCTCTCCAACTATATTCCCGTGAAGAAGGAGTTCTTCTTATACCAGGCGATGGAGTATGACCTCCAGGGGCCGGCCGGACAGGGTGATGCGAAATTGACCTACTTCTTCATCAACGCCCGTCTCTTGGCTTCGCGGTGGCTCGAGATCCAGGGGATCTATAATCACGGCCGGTCGATCGACGCCCGGACCATCGCCGAGCAGGTCCACAACGGGCGCCCGGTCAGCGCATCCTCCCTCGAAGGGTTCCTCTACCAGTCAGCCGGCGGGCGGCTGACTTTTCGGCTGCTCCCCAGCCTGCAGATCTTTGGGGGATACGCCCAGGACAAGACGAACAGGGAGGACCAGAAGCGTAACCGCTTCACCTTCGGAGTTTTTGGGTACGATCTTTTCAAGTCCGGCTTTGACTTCCGGGTCACGAACGCCCATCTGACTCAGTCCGGCCAGTCATCCTATGACTCGTGGTACGTGTCCGTCGGCAAGATGCTGGGCCGGAGCGTCTACCTGGAAGGATATTACAGTTCCTCCGTGTCCGTGCTCCGGTATTTCGGCGGCCAGGTCCAGCTGGCGACGCATCCCCGCACCAACCTCTTCGGCCTGACCTCGACCATCAGCCTGACGCGGCGGACGAACCTGCTCCTCACCATCGACCGGACCTCCGGGGATTTCCCGAGTGAGACCCGGGCCCTGACCGGGGTCAGTCTGCGCTTCTAACTGCAGAGTGAGCGGCGGACCCAATCATACTTCTTGTTCGCCTCTTTCGTATATATAATGGAGGCTCCGGGAAATGGAACGCGCCGACCGATGGCGAAGCATAACCCAGGATGCGGGAGGTTTTCTGATGGTCAAGTTTCTCTTGTGGCTGATCCTGCTGGTCCTTTGCTGGCCCTTGGCCCTGCTGGCTCTCCTTCTTTATCCTATCGTCTGGCTCCTGTCGCTGCCCTTCCGGCTCCTCGGCATCACGGTCAAGGCCGTTTTTGACCTTTTGAAGGCGCTCATCACTCTTCCGGCCCGCGTCCTCAGCGGCCGCCGCTAGCGCCATCCCGAGCCTTTCTTGACAGGCTGCCTTTCCTTGTAGTATTAATCCCTCACTTCCGGTTCAGGAGTTCCTCCTGCTTATCGGGCATGGCGTGATGCTTTCGGTCAGAAAGGGAGAATCAGATGGCAGCGATCTTTGAGAAACTCGGGTTGTTTTACCTCGGGAAGGTGGCCGATGGGGCCAGCCAAGCGGCTACGGACAAGCTTCTCCTCTATGACTCCAAGGACCTCGTCACCCATGCCGTCTGTGTCGGGATGACGGGAAGCGGGAAGACCGGTCTTTGCATCGACCTCCTTGAAGAGGCGGCCATCGACGGCATCCCGGCCCTTATCGTCGACCCCAAGGGAGACATGGGGAACCTGACCCTTCTTTTTCCGGACCTGCGGCCGGAAGATTTCCGCCCCTGGATAAATGAAGACGAGGCCGCCCAAAAGGGCCTCTCGCCGGATGAATACGCCCGTGACCAGGCTGACCTATGGCGAAAGGGACTGGCCGAGTGGGGGCAGGATGAAAGCCGCATCCGCGCGCTTCTCGCCGCGGCGGACATCTCTATTTACACTCCGGGGAGCAACGCCGGCCTGCCGCTGTCCGTCCTTAAGTCGTTTGATGCGCCGCCGGCCGAACTGGTCGAGGATACGGAACTCTTCCGCCAGCAGATCTCCTCCACCGTCTCCGGCCTTCTCGGCCTGCTGGGCATCCAGGCCGACCCGCTCCAAAGCCGCGAGCACATCCTCATCTCCAACCTTCTGGAAGCCGCCTGGAGTGCCCGTGAGAGCCTCGATCTCCCTACCCTGATCCAAAGGATCCAGTCGCCTCCCCTGCGGAGGATCGGCGTCTTTGAGCTCGACGCCTTCTATCCCGCTGCCGAGAGGAACAAACTGGCCATGATGATCAACAATATCCTGGCCGCACCCGGCTTCGCTTCCTGGCTCGAGGGCGAGTCCCTGGACATTCAGAACCTTCTCTACACTCCCGCCGGAAAGCCCCGTTTGAGCATCCTGTCGGTGGCCCATCTCTCGGACGCGGAGAGGATGTTCTTTGTCACCCTGGTCCTAAACCAACTCCTCGGCTGGATGCGGCGGCAGCCGGGGACCTCCAGCCTCCGGGCGCTTTTCTACATGGATGAGATCTTCGGGTTTTTCCCACCGGTCGCCGAACCGCCCTGCAAGCGTCCCCTCTTGAACCTCCTCAAGCAAGCTCGAGCCTATGGCCTTGGGCTTGTTTTGACGACCCAGAACCCGGTCGACCTCGACTACAAAGGCCTGGCCAATACCGGCACCTGGTTCATCGGGCGGCTGCAGACCGAGAATGATAAAGACCGTCTCATGGACGGTCTGGCCGGGGTTGGGGGCAACATCGACCTCGCTCAGGTTTCCCGCCAGATCGCCGGCCTCAAAAAGCGCGTTTTCCTGATGCACGACGTCCATGAAAGCGGACCCGTCTTGATGTATAGCCGCTGGGCGATGTCATATCTTCGTGGCCCCATGACTCGTCTTCAGATCAAGCAGGTGATGGACCAGAAGAAGAGTCAGACGGGTCAGGCCGAGGCGCCCTTCAGGCCGGAGGTCAGGGTCCCGACCGCCTCGCCGGGCTTCACTCCCGGCGCCCGCCCGCCGCTACCGGCCGGTGTCACCGACCTCTTCCTTCCCGTGACGGTCCAGTCCTCCGGCCCGGCACGGCTGGTCTATCACCCTGCAGCGGCCGCCCTCGGCCAGGCCGTTATCTTTGACAACAGGCTTGGGCTATCGAGCTCTGAATCCATCGGGCATTGCCTCGAGCTTGGAGAGGGAACCATCGGCCTTCTTTGGGACAAGGCTTCCCGATGTCCGGTCAAGCCGGAGACGCTGGCGTCGCGGCCGGACGAAGGAGCCTCCTTCCTACCTCCGCCTTCCCGAGCCGTGCAGTTACTGAAAACAGCGGAGGGGGAATACGGCGATTTTATCGCCCGGACCCTGGAGCTCAACCTCTGGAGGAGCCGGCTGTTCGGCGAGGTTTCCAGTCCCGGCGAAGCGGAGCGCGATTTCCGCATCCGCCTCGGCCAGCTGGCGAGGGAGAAGAGGGACGCCGAAGTCGAGCGGCTGCGCCAGAGATACGCTGCCAAGTTCGCCGCTCTGGAGCGCCAGCGCCTGACCGCTGAGCAGCGGCTCGAGCGGGAGCAGGAACAATACAAAGGACAGATGGCCCAGACCACGATCTCGATAGGGGCGACGATACTGGGGTCAATCCTGGGCCGGAAGGTCTCTCAGATCGGGCGGGCGACAACGAGCGCCCGGAGCGCCAGCCGCGCCTATTACCAGAAGATGGACATCGAGAGGGCCCGCCAGCAGCTGGCGATGGCGCAGGCGCGGCAGGCCGAGATGGACAAACAGGTCGAGGAGGAAGCCGCCCGCATTACGAACAGCTTGGACCCGAACGCGGAGGTCCTCCAGCCCATCGTCCTCCGGCCGAAGAAGAAAGATATCCTCGTTCAGTGGTCCGGCCTGCTCTGGCTTCCGTATTGGCACCTCGACAACGGGGCCGTGGAAGCGGGTTTCAGGCCGGCTTTGACATAGGAAAACCATCCAAGGAGGGAACGGAGATGATTAAGGAATTCAAGGAATTCGTGACGCGCGGAAGCGCCGTCGACATGGCGGTCGGCTTGATCATCGGGGCCGCTTTCGGGGCGATCGTCAGCTCTCTCGTCACCGATGTGCTCATGCCTCCGATCGGGCTCCTGCTGGGCAAAGTCGATTTTGCCAACCTTTTCATCGCCCTCAAGTCGGGGGCCGTCCCCGGGCCGTACGCCAGCGTCGCGGCGGCCAAACAGGCCGGAGCAGTGACCTTGAACTACGGTGTGTTCATCAATACCATCGTCAGCTTCCTGATCATCGCCTTCGCCGTCTTCCTGGTCATCCGGCAGATCAACCGGATGAGGAAAAAGGCGGAGGCCCCGGCGGCCGCTCCGACGACCAAGGAGTGTCCTTTCTGCTATTCTGCGATCCCCATCAAGGCGACCCGCTGCCCGGACTGCACTTCGACCTTGAAGGCGGAATGAAGTTTAGAAGTCCGGCCAGCATCGGCTGTCGCGGAGACTGGCGGTCCTGCCTGTCTCCAATGAGGCCCCGGTTGGGGGCAACAGTCCGGCCGGGGTTTGAGTGACTAGTTTAGAGGTAATGACGATGACCAAGAAACATGCCTGCAGTTGTCTGTTTGTCCTCCCGTTTCTGGCCGTCTGTGCCTTGGCCCAGAGCGTTGAAACCGTTAATGGGGTCCGTCTTGTTCATAATGGGAAGGAGGGCGCGTGGGGAAAGCAGCCGAAGGTCCAGCTCGATCTGGTGAGGACGCTGGGAGACGTCGCCGCCGAGGATGAAAGCGTCGCCTTCTTCATGCCTGCCGGAATGGCCGTCGATGAGAAGGGCAATCTCTATATCCTCGACACCGGAAACCATAGGGTCCAGAAGTTCAGTCCCGAAGGGCGTTTCCTCGCCACCTTCGGCCGCCAGGGTCAGGGACCGGGAGAGTTTGCCTACCCGAATTCGATCGGCGTCGATGCCGCGGGCATGATCTGGGTCTCCGACCCGAATAACCAAAGGATCCAGGTCCTCACTTCGGAGGGCGCCGAGCGCAAGACGCTCAGCTTCATCAAGGAGCGCGTCGGGAACATCCGCCTCACCAAGTCCGGCTTCGTGATGTCGGGCGGAGGAGGCGTCCTTTTTGTCGACCCCGGAGCCGAGGAGAAGCCGCAGCCGCTGCCCAAGCTGTTTAAGAAGCTCAACCTCGAAGGTAAGGTCATGGGCGAATACGGCGAGCCGTTCGATTTCAAGTACCCTTTGGTGAATCAAATGGGGAATCAGGTCGCTTTTGCCGTGGATGAGCAGGACTGCGTTTACCTCGCCTTTCTTTTTCAGAACCGGGTCGAGAAGTACTCGCCCGAAGGGAAACTCCTCTGGAGGGCCGACCGGAAGCTAAACTACAGCACCGACCCGCCCAAGGACAAGGGGAAGAGGGAGGCCAGCGGCGGAGGGGTGATGATCCAGGCGCCGCGGATGAACGAGTGTTCCGAGGGGATCGCGGTAGACGGCACGGGCCGAGTCTGGGTCGTGACATTGAGCCGGCAGCCCCGGGAGGACGAGCAAGTCGGCGCGAGCATGAGCGTCACGATGAGCGGTGGAGACCGGAAAATGTCCATGAAGCCTGAAGGGAATACCGACTTGAGGACGACGGATATCTATAAGCTTGAGGTCTTCGGCCCGGACGGAGAGCTTCTGGGGAGCCTGCCGCTCGAGCATTTCGTCGACGGCATTGTCATCAAAGGCGATCGGCTGTTCCTGTGGGACGCCATGCGCGGGGCCAAATTCTACGAGTACAAGATCAGGCCGTCATAGGGACGACTGGGAGAGGGACGCTGAGCGCCTAGAGGGCCTGCCCGCCGACCACCTCTGTCGGGATGGCTTCATCGCTGCCGTAGAGATGGTTGATCAGGGCCAGGAGAACGCCCGGAATCCCATGGGCAAACTGCACCCCCATTTCGTGCAGACCGTCCTTCCTTTTTTTCTCCCACCTGACGGTCCCCGGAGTCCGGATGACCTGCTTTGACCGGGAAA
>Ga0153915_10006676_pt1 | contig 10833 bp, 8 predicted proteins | sample Opewatmetagenome_2_FD_107003 | JGI IMG/M metagenome (GOLD analysis project Ga0153915, IMG submission 107003) | Freshwater wetland microbial communities from Ohio, USA - Open water 3 Core 3 Depth 3 metaG | ecosystem: Environmental > Aquatic > Freshwater > Wetlands | place: USA: Ohio, Lake Erie...
CCGCGTGAACGAGCACTATCGCAAGCTCCAGGCCGGCTACCTCTTCCCCGAGATCGGCAGGCGCGTCCGCTCCTTCGAGGCGGCGCACCCCGAGGCCCGGGTGATCCGCCTCGGCATCGGAGACGTCACCCTGCCGCTGGCGCCGGCCGTCGTGGACGCGATGCGCCGCGCGGTGGAGGAGATGGGCACGGAGCGCGGCTTCCGGGGCTACGGCCCGGAGCAGGGCTACGAGTTCCTGATCGACGCCATCCGCGAGCACGACTTCGCCGCGCGCGGGATCGAGATCTCCCGCGACGAGGTCTTCGTCTCCGACGGGAGCAAGTGCGACAGCGGGAACCTGCAGGAGATCTTCGGCCAGGACTGCCGGATCGCCGTCTGCGATCCCGTCTACCCGGTGTACGTCGACACCAACGTGATGGCGGGGCGCACGGGGCCGGCCGACGGCTCGGGGCGCTTCGGGGGCATCCGCTACCTGCCCGCCACCGAGGCCAACGGCTTCGTGCCCGAGCCGCCGTCCGAGCCGGTGGACCTGGTCTACCTCTGCACCCCCAACAATCCGACCGGCGCGGTGGCCACGCGGGAGCAGCTCGCGCGCTGGGTGGCCTGGGCGCGGGCCGCGGACGCGGTGATCCTCTTCGACGCCGCCTACGAGGCCTACGTGCAGGACCCGTCGCTCCCGCGCTCGATCTACGAGATCCCGGGTGCCCGGGAGTGCGCGATCGAGCTCCGGAGCTTCTCCAAGCGGGCGGGCTTCACCGGCGTGCGCTGCGCCTACACCGTGGTGCCGAAGGGGCTCACCGGAAGCGTCGCGTCCGGCGAGCGCGTGGGGCTGAACGGTCTCTGGCTGCGGCGCCAGACCACCAAGTTCAACGGCGTCTCCTACCCCGTGCAGCGCGCGGCCGCCGCCGTCTACTCGCCCGACGGGCTGAAGCAGACGGCGGAGCAGATCTCCTTCTACATGGAGAACGCGAGGCGGCTGCGCGAGGGCCTGACGGCCGCCGGCTTCCGGGTCTTCGGTGGCGTGCACGCGCCCTACATCTGGATGCGCACGCCCGAGGCCCTCTCCTCGTGGGACTTCTTCGATCGTCTGCTGGCGGAGGCGCACGTGGTGGGCACGCCCGGCTCGGGCTTCGGGCCTTCGGGGGAAGGCTACTTCCGGCTCTCCGCCTTCAACTCGCGCGAGAACGTGGACGAGGCCCTGACGCGCGTCCGCCGGGCCTTCGGACGCTAGCGGGCGCCGGGCGTTGCGGCACGGCTGGCTCGCCAACGGGCTGCTCGTGGTGGCGAGCGTCTGCGGGACGCTCGGCATCTGCGAGCTCGCCTTCGTGCCACTGCTGCCCCAGGTGCCGCTGAAGCTCCAGGCCGCGCTCCACCACGGGCTGCGCGTCTTCGCCCAGAGCTCGAAGGCGGGCCTCGAGCCGCGGGACTACGTGGCGCTGGTCGGCGACTCCTACGCCCAGGGCTTCGGCGACTGGCTGCTGGACGCCGACCCGTCCGGGAACGGAGAGTTCCACAGCGCCCACCTGATCCACGACTGGACCGGACGGGACGTGGTGACCTTCGGGGCCGCCGGGGCGGGGAGCCTGGACGGCCTGGTGACGGAGCCCATCACCCGCAGCGAGTGGGTCAACGCGGGCGCGCGCCTCCACCTGGATCCGCCGCGCGACGCGCTGATCTACTTCTACGAGGGCAACGACCTCGACGACAACCTGAAGGACCTGCGGCTGCGCTACGCCCCCCACTACGATCCCGCGCACCTGCGCGATCGCGCGTACTTCCGGAGCTTCGTGGACGAGGTGGCGATCGGGAGCAGCCCGCTCCACCTGGAGGCCGTCCACCACCGCCCCTGGGACGATCTGCTCTTCGTGCGAGGCCTGCCGCGGCTGATCTCATTTTCCTTCCGGCACTGGGCCGGCGGGCAAGATCGGGAGAAGCGCTGGCCCCCGGGGCGCGTGAACCGTGCACGGGTGGACGGGCGCGAGACGGCGCTGCCCGACGACCTGCAGGCGCCGGCCCTCGAGCTCGACGCGGACGAGATCGACCGGGCGCTCTGGGTCTTCGAGGAGTCTCTCGCCCGCCTGCGCGACGCCTGGGCGGGCACGCGGCTCTGCGTGGTGTACGTTCCCTCCCCGCTCGCGAGCTACGAGCTGGTCTCTCAGGAGGTCTCGATCCAGAGCTACGAGGGCCGCGGCAGCGAGTATCCGGCGGCGCTGGTGACGCAGCGAAGCGACGCCATCGCGAAGCGGATCGCCGAGATCGCGCGAGCCGAGGGCGTCGGCTTCGTCGACGCGCGGCCCCTGCTCCGCGAGGCCTCCGCCCGGGCCCTGGTGCACGGCCCGCGGGACTGGGAGCACTTCAACCGCCGGGGCTACGAGGCGCTCGCGCGCGCCGCGCTGCAGGCGCTGGGCGTCTCCGCGCCGCCCGTGCAGGCCCGCTAGGAGGAGCCATGGCCCGGCGCCTGGCAGCCGTTGCCGCATTCCTCGCCATCTTCTGCGGGAGCCTCGAGCTCGGGCTGCGCCTGGTGCCCCAGGCGATTCCGCTCACGGTCCTCGTCCGCTTCCAGAGCGACCTGCGCAGCGCGGTGGCGGAGGCGCGCGGCCTGCCGACGCGCAAGAAGGCGCGCGACCTGCCCCGCGACGACGGCGGGCCCCACGTGCACATCTACCTGCCCGGGATCAAGCTGCACATGCACGCGCCGGATCCCGGCCAGGTGCGCACGATCCAGATCGACGAGGCAGGCTTCTGCAACCCGCCCGAGAGCTCCTATCGGCGGGCCCGGATCGATCTCATCGCGATCGGCGACTCCTTCACCTACTGCACCACGGTGCGCCCGGAGGAGACCTGGGTCGCCCGGCTCCAGCAGGAGACCGGGCTCTCGACCTACGACCTCGGCGTAGGAGGGGTCGGCCTCTACGAGTACCTGCAGGTGCTGAAGCGCTTCGGGCTGGCGAAGAGCCCGCGGATCGTGGTGATGAACGTCTACGAGGGCAACGACCTGCGCGACGCCTCGAAGTACTTCGACTACCGCAACGCGCGAGGCGACGCGAGGGCCCAGGCCAGGGATCCGCGGGTCCGTGTCCGGCATGCCTTCGACGCGAGCTGGCTCGGCGGCCACAGCTACGCCGCGAACCTCCTGGTGGGCGCGGCGCTCGCGCTGGGGGACCAGGTGGACGAGCCCGACTCGGCGGCGAAGCGCGCGGGCATCCGCCAGACGTCGCTCGACTTCCACTACCGGCTCGACTTCGACACCGCGTCGGTGGCCATGAACCCCGAGGACACGGACCGCGACGAGGTGGCGCAGGCGATCCTGGTCCACCGCGGAGCCCTGTCCTTCGATCTCTTCGACCAGGCCCTGACGCAGTATGCGGCGCTGGCGCGCGAGCACGGCTTCCAGCCGGTGGTGACCTACACGCCCTCGGCCCACACCACCTACGCCGAGTTCGTGCGCTTCCAGGACCCGACGCTCGAGCCGGTGCTGCGAGAGTTCAGCGAGCGCCAGCGCGCGTGGTTCGCTAGCCGCTGTCGAGAGCTCGGCCTGCCCTATCTCGATCTGACCGGAGCCCTCCGCGCCGCGGCGCATACCGGGCGGGAGCACGAGCTGCTCTACTTTCCGACCAACCTGCACCTGAGCCAGGCGGGACATCGGGTGATCGCGGCGTCGCTGCGCGACTTCCTCGCCACCCTTCCCCACTGACCCGCGGCGCGCCGCTGCGGCGCGAGGAGGAGCGCATGGGACTGCTGGATCTCTTCGGGAGCGAGCCGGGGATCCGGGCGGGCGAGAGGGCGCCGGACTTCGAGCTCCCCGACGCGCAGGGGCGCCCGGTGCGGCTCGCCGACTTCCGCGGTCGCAAGGCGGTGGTCGTCTACTTCTATCCCAAGGACGATACGCCGGGCTGCACCAAGGAGGGCTGCGCCTTCCGCGACGCCTACCAGGACTTCCAGGCCGCAGGGGCCGAGGTGATCGGAGTGAGCTCGGACTCGGGCGAATCGCACGCGCGCTTCGCCACCAAGTACCGGCTTCCCTTCCTGCTGCTCTCGGATCGCACCGGGGAGGTTCGCAAGCGCTACGGCGTGCCCTCGACCCTCGGCCTGCTACCGGGCCGCGTCACGTTCGTGATCGACCGCGACGGCGTGGTGCGCCACGTCTTCAACTCGCAGCTCCAGGCCGAGCGACACGTCCGCGAAGCGCTGGCGGCGCTCGGCGCGACCCGCTGAGACGGCTCAGAGCTCCCCGAGCGAGCCCGAGGCACCCGCCGACAGGCGGCGTGCACGCAACGGCCAGAGCCGCCTCAGCGGCGGCAGGTTGACGAGCGCCGTGGCGAGGCTCGCGAGCACGAACGCCAGGAACAGGACCTGCGTCCAGTGCGCGAGCGCGAGCGCGAGCTCCGTCAGGCCGCCGAGCTCGGCGGCCAGCGCGAGGAACGCGAGGACCGCGCACCAGGCAACGAGCGACAACGCGAGCATGGCCCCCCCCGAGGCTGTGCGGGCCCCGTCCCACACGCCTCGGAGGTTGCCGGACGACCGGCTGGGAAACCGTGCGCCCCGTCACAAGCGGACGGGGTCGAGCCCCGGCGCGAGGCGCAAGCGGGGCAAAAGCGGACGCCACCCTCCGGCGTTCACCCGGGACGCGCTGGGAGGCCCGAGCCGCCCCGCCGCGGCCTCGCCGCGCTCCCTTACGGGCCCGCCGCCGGCGTGGGATCATGCCGCTCCACCGCGGCGGAGGGACGCATGACGACCGGGCTGGTCTTCCACGAGCGGTACCTCTGGCACGATACGCGCGCGGCGGCGGCCTTCGTCCCCGCCGGCGGGATGGTGGAGCCCGACCGTCACGCCGAGAATCCCGACACCAAGCGGCGTCTGCGGAACCTGCTCGAGGTGAGTGGCCTCCTGGCGCGGCTGGCACCCGTCCCGCCGCGAACCGCCAGCGAGGACGAGCTGCTGCGCTTCCACACCCGGGGCTACGTGGAGCGGGTGAAGAAGCTCTCCGCGGAGAACGGAGGCGACGCCGGCGTGCTCACGCCCTTCGGCCCCGGGAGCTACGAGATCGCCCTGCTCGCCGCCGGGGGCGTCTTCGCCGCCGTGGACGCCGTGCTGGACGCCCGCCTGCGCAACGCCTACGCGCTGGTGCGTCCCCCCGGCCACCACGCGGAGGCGGACCAGGGCATGGGGTTCTGCCTCTTCGGGAACGTGGCGCTCGCCGCGCTGCACGCGCGCGAGGCCCGCGGCGTGGGACGGATCGCGATCGTCGACTGGGACGTCCACCACGGCAACGGGACGGAGAGCGCGTTCTGGACCGACCCCGGCGTGCTCACGGTCTCCCTGCACCAGGACAACTACTTCCCGCCCGGCCGCGGCCGGCTCGACGACGTCGGCGAGGGGGCGGGCCGCGGCTACAACCTGAACCTGCCGCTCCCGCCGGGCTCGGGGCACGGCGCCTACGAGGCCGCCTTCGCCCGCGTGGTCGTGCCGGCGCTGCGGCGCTTCCGCCCGGAGCTGCTGCTGGTGGCCTCGGGCTTCGATGCCGGCGCGATGGATCCGCTCGGCCGCATGCTCCTCACCAGCGACACCTACCGCGGGATGACGCGCGCGCTCCTGGCGGCGGCGGACGAGCTCTGCGGCGGTCGCCTCGTGCTCTGCCACGAGGGCGGCTACTCGACGGCCCACGTGCCCTTCTGCGGTCTCGCGGTGCTGGAGGAGCTCTCCGGCATCTCCACCGGGGTGGTGGATCCGTTCCTCGAGTTCTTCGCCGGCGTGGGCGGACAGGAGCTGCAGCCCCACCAGGACGCCCTGATCCACGCCGCGGAGGCGCATCTCTCCGCGATCCGTTGAGCGCCCGTCGCGGCGCCCGGGGGCCTGGCCTAGGCTCGGCACGAACCCCACCGATGGAGGAGATCCCCATGACGATCCAGGTCGGAGACAAGCTCCCGAGCGCCACCTTGAAGGTGGCGCGGGCCGACGGCATCCAGGACGTGGGCACCGACGAGATCTTCCGCGGCAAGAAGGTGGTGGTCTTCGGGCTCCCCGGAGCCTTCACCCCCACCTGCTCCGCGAAGCACCTGCCCGGCTTCGTGCAGAAGGCCGACGCGATCCGCGCCCGCGGCGTCGACGCGATCGTCTGCCTCTCGGTGAACGACGCCTTCGTGATGGGCGCCTGGGCCAAGGACCAGCAGGTGGGCGACCGGATCGTGATGCTCGCCGACGGAAACGCCGAGTGGAGCCGCGCGCTCGGGCTCGAGTTCGACGGCCAGCGCTTCGGCATGGGCACGCGCTGCCAGCGCTTCGCCATGATCGTCGAGGACGGCGTGGTGCGCGCGCTCCACGTGGAGGCGCCCGGTCGCTTCGAGGTCTCGAGCGCGGAGGCGATGCTCGCCGCCCTCTAGCGCTCCAGCTTCTTGAAGCGGATCCGATGAGGCTGCTCGGCGTCGGCGCCGAGGCGACGTCGCTTGTCCACCTCGTACTCCTGGTAGTTGCCCTCGAACCACTCCACGTGGTTGTCGCCCTCGAAGGCCAGGATGTGGGTGGCGATGCGATCCAGGAACCAGCGGTCGTGGGAGATCACGACCACGCAGCCGGAGAAGTCGAGGAGGGCGTCCTCCAGCGCACGCAGGGTGTCCACGTCGAGGTCGTTGGTGGGCTCGTCGAGCAGGAGCACGTTGCCGCCGGCCTTCAAGGTGCGGGCGAGGTTCACCCGGTTGCGCTCGCCGCCCGAGAGCTGTCCCACGAGCTTTTGCTGATCGCTGCCCTTGAAGCCGAAGGACGCGACCCAGGCCCGCGCGACCAGCTCGCGCCGCCCGATCTTGATCCGGTCGGCGCCGCCGCTGATCACGTCGTACACCGTCTTGCCCGGCTCGAGCGCGTCGCGGTTCTGGTCGACGTAGGAGAGCTTCACGGTCTCGCCGAGCCGCAGCATCCCCGCGTCCGGCTTCTCGTCTCCGGTGAACATCCGGAACAGCGTGGTCTTGCCCGCACCGTTCGCGCCGATCACGCCCACGATGCCGCCCCGGGGCAGCGAGAACGAGAGCTCGTCGATCAGCAGCCGGTCGCCGTAGCCCTTGCGGAGCTTCTCGGCCTGGATCACGACGTCGCCGAGCCGCGGCCCGGGAGGGATGGTGATCTCCACCGCCTCCGGCACGCGCTTCTCCTCCTCGGCGACCAGGGCCTCGTACGCGCTCAGGCGCGCCTTGCTCTTGGCCTGTCGCGCCCGGGGCGACATGCGCACCCAGTCGAGCTCGCGGGCCAGGGTGCGCTGGCGTGCGCTCGCCTGCTTCTCCTCCACCGCCAGGCGCTGCTGCTTCTGCTCCAGCCACGACGTGTAGTTGCCCTCCCACGGGATGCCGCGCCCGCGGTCGAGCTCGAGGATCCAGCCCGCCACGTTGTCGAGGAAGTAGCGGTCGTGGGTCACGGCGACGACCGTGCCGGGATACTCCTGCAAGAAGTGCTCGAGCCACTCCACGGACTCGGCGTCCAGGTGGTTGGTGGGCTCGTCCAGGAAGAGGACGTCGGGCTTGGCCAGCAGCAGCCGGCAGAGCGCGACGCGGCGGCGCTCGCCGCCCGAGAGCCGCGGCACCTCGGCGTCGGGCGGCGGGAGCCGCAGCGCGTCCATCGCGATCTCGAGCTGGCGGTCCAGCTCCCACGCGTTCGTGGCGTCGATGCGGTCCTGGAGCCGCGACTGCTCCTCCAGGAGCGCCGTCATCTCGGCCTCCTCGAGCGGCTCGGCGAAGCGCGCGCTCAGCTCCTCGAAGCGGCGCAGGAGCCCGCGCGTCTCGGCCACGCCCTCCTCGACGTTCCCGAGCACGTCCTTCCCGGCATCGAGCTGAGGCTCCTGCGGCAGGTAGCCGACGCGGATCGCCTCCGCCGGCCGCGCCTCGCCCAGGAAGTCCTTGTCCGCGCCCGCCATGATGCGCAGCAGGGTGCTCTTGCCGGCGCCGTTCGGGCCGAGGACGCCGATCTTCGCACCGAAGTAGAACGAGAGGTTGATCCCGTCGAGGATCACCCGGTCGGGGGGCACCACCTTGCGCAGGTCGCGCAGCACGTAGACGAACTCGGGAGCCATGGCGCGGGAATCTAACCTCCTCCGCTACGATGCGCAGCCGTGGCCTGGCTCCGCCGCTGCGCCCGCTTCGGGCTCGCGCTGCTCGCTGTCGGCGCGGCAGCACGCGCCGGCGCCGGCGAGAGCCATCCCGAAGTCCTGGTGCTGGTGAACCCGGACTCCGCGCTCTCGAAGGCGATCGGAGACGCCTACCGGCGCGCGCGCGGAGTGCCGGCGACGCAGGTGGTGGAGCTCCCTGTGCCGCTCGTGGATCCTCGGGACGGCTCGCCCGCGAACGAGTGGATCTCGCGGGAGAACTACCGGCGCCTGATCCGCGACCCGCTCGAGCGCTGGCTGCGCGAGCGCGACCTGGTGGACCGCATCCAGGTGATCGTCACCACCAAGGGGCTTCCGCTGGTGGTGTCGGGCCCATCGGTGCCCCTGGACCGCCTGCTGCACGACGACACGCGCGCCTCGCTGGAGGCGGAGCTCGCCCTCCTCTTCTCCGGCCAGGACGGCTCGCCCGGGATCGTGCACTCCCGGAATCCCTACTTCGACTCCGAGGTCCCGTTCGGCGAGTGGCGCCGCGCCCATCCCGAGGCGCCGCTGCACTACCTGGTGGCCCGGCTCGACGGCTACGCCGAGCCCCTCGACCGGCGCAGCGGCGTGCCGGCCGACGTGCTGGCCCTGCTGGCCGCCGCCCGTACCGTCCCGACGCGACCCGGTGTCGCCGTGATCGACGAGGATCCCGCGCTCGGCCCGGGGCTGCGCGCGGCGGACGTGACGCTGCTCGGGCCGGCGGCGGCGGCGTTGCGGGCCCTCGGGCTCGCGGTGCACGAGGACCGCCGGCGCGAGGTGGCGTCCGGCCTGGACGACGTCGCCTTCTACGCCTCCTGGGGCAGCAACGACCCCGGCTCGCCGGGCGCTCCCTTCTACGGCGCGCTGCGGCGGAAGGGAGCGGACGGCAAGCCCCTGCCGGGCCCGCCGCTCCGCGTGCCCGGGCGCTTCGCGCCGCGCGCGGTGAGCGTGGATTTCGTGAGCACCAACGCCCGCTCCTTCGCGCAGCCGCCGAAGTACGGCCAGTCCCTCCTGGCCGATCTGATCCATCTCGGTGTCGGAGGTGCGGCCGGCAACGTGCTGGAGCCCGGCCTGGTCGGGGTGGCGCGCCCGCAGGTGCTGTTCCGCGAGTACGCCCACGGCGCGCCCGCAGCGGAGGCCTACTTCCGGAGCCTGCCCTACCTCGGCTGGATGAACGTCTGGGTGGGCGACCCCCTGATGGGGATGGCCCGGCCGGTGACCGCGCGGCCCACCGACCAGGACGGCGACGGGATCCCGGACGCGCGCGACAACTGCCCGGAGATCCCGAATCCCGACCAGCGCGACACCGACGGCGACGGGATCGGGAACGCCTGCGATCCGGACTTCGACGAGGACGGCCTGGTGACGACCTCCTGGGGCGTGATCTCGCCGGCCGCGGCGGCGGGCGACCTGGAGCGGCTCGCGCTGGCGGTCCGCAACGGGATCCACAACCCCGACTACGACCTGAACGGCGACGGGAAGGTCGACGCGCTCGACATCGGGATCGCGGAGCTCTGGCTCTTCCTGCCGCCCGGCCCGGGGAGGCCGCAGCCGCCTCGCCCCTAGCCTCGGGGCAGCCTCAGCACGAAGCGCGCGCCGCCGAGCGGAGAGGGCAGCACCGCGAGAGCGCCCTCGTGCTCGCGGGCCACGTCCGAGGCCAGCGAGAGCCCGAGCCCGGGCGGCCGGGCGCTGCCGGCAGGCCCGTCGTCCTCCAGCTCCACCTCGACCTGCTCCGGGTCGCCGCGGGTGGACACCCGCACGCGCCCGCCCCCCCGAGACGCCAGCGCCTGCTTGGAGTTCACGAGCAGGCTGAGGAGCGCCTGCGCCAGGCGCTCGGCCGAGCCGGTGAGAGGGAGTGTCCCCGCCGCGAGATCGGTCTCGAGCGCCACGCCGTCGAGCGCCTGCAGCCCCGAGAGCGCGACCGCATCCGCCACCAGCGCGTTCAGCTCGAGCTCGGCGGGCGGGTCGGCGGGTGCGTGGGCCAGCCGGCCGAGCCCGCTCACGATCTGTCCGATGCGCCGCACGCCCTCCAGGGTCTCGGCCACCACCTGCGGGAGCTCCCCCAGCTCCTCGGCAGCGTCGGGCGCGAGCGCCCCGCGCCGCTCCTCCACGAGATGCGCCAGGCGCGCCAGGTGGTTCAGGTTCGCCCGCACGAAGGCCAGGGGATTGTTCACCTCGTGGGCGATCCCGGCCGCGAGCGCGCTGGTGGTCTCGAGGCGCTGGCTGCGCCGCGCCAGGCGCTCGTAGCGTCGCTCCTCCGTGCGGTCGCGCAGCAGCACGAAGCCGCCCGAAGGCTCCCCGCCGGCCCCGCTCACCCGCGCCACCCGCAGCTCGAGGCCGCGGCCGTCGCGGGTCTCGAGCTCGAGCTGCGCCGGAGACGCGGGATCGACGAGCGCGGCACGAAGCGAGGCCTCGGCCTGCACGCCCGCGATCTCCACCAGCGGGGAGAGCACGGCGGCGAGCGGCCGCTCGCGCAGGCCCGCGGCGCGAGCCCCGAGCAGGCGCTCGGCGGCGGGGTTCGCGTCCACGACCCGCCCCTCCGCGTCGGCCACCAGCACGCCGTCGCGCAGGTGCTCGATCACGTCGCGTCGTGCCAGCGGTAGAGCCTCCGTCCGATGGATCCCGCTCAGCGAGGCGGAGAGCAGCATGCAGGAGACGGCGAGGGCGACGGGAGTGGGGTCGTAGGGCAGCGGAAGCAGGTGCAGGAGGTAGAGCGCGTTCGAGAG
>Ga0153915_10006677_pt1 | contig 10833 bp, 7 predicted proteins | sample Opewatmetagenome_2_FD_107003 | JGI IMG/M metagenome (GOLD analysis project Ga0153915, IMG submission 107003) | Freshwater wetland microbial communities from Ohio, USA - Open water 3 Core 3 Depth 3 metaG | ecosystem: Environmental > Aquatic > Freshwater > Wetlands | place: USA: Ohio, Lake Erie...
CGCCCCTCATTCGGGTCGGGCGAAAATTTCCAGCTTGGATTTACATATCTGCATTCAAGCGATGAGAAAAATTCGATCAGTTTCGGCGCCCGGCCTCAGGAAAATATCGTCGCCGGAACAGATTTATTCATCGGAATTGACGACCGCAACATTATTCTTACATCGCAGGCTGCTATAAGTTTTGTTAATAAGAATATAGCCGCAGGCGACCTTACTGACGCGCAGATCGATTCTGTATTCGGTTCGGACGGCTTCATTAATGTCGATCCGAAGCTGATTAAGGACATTAAGAACATAGCGAGCAAATTTATAACTATTAACCAGTTTCTTTCGCCGCTTAATCCGCAAGATCTTTCATCGCTTGCCGCCGAAGCCGCTATTCAACTTAATTATTTCAACAATAACCTTAAAGCTTCTTACATTTACAGAGGGAATGACTATCAATCTTTCGGGCAGTCATATATAAGAACGGATGTGAAAGGGATTAATGTTGTTGACAGGCTGAGGATTATCGATAATAAATTATTCCTCTCATTCGGGTATGAAAATCTTAAAGACAATCTGCAAAATACTAAAGCAGCTACTACAACGTATGAAACAGTGAATGCGGCAGTTTCAATTTTCCCAAGAGCCGATTTCCCAAATATCAGAGTGGAATATTCTCATAATAAGAACAACAACGGCATAAAGTCCACAGATGCTGAAAACAGCGCTTCGGGGGTTGATGACGCAACAAACACCGTAAGCGTTCAGCTTTCGTACGATATTAACACGGATATTAAGCACAGCGCTTCGCTTGGAATATCGGCATCCGACAGAGAAGACAACAGCGTTTGGCAGATTAATTCTAAAAACACTTATGTGAATCTCGGGGTCAACAGTTATTGGACGCGCAATCTGACAACTTTTTTTACCGCCATAGTTTACAGCAGTGAAATTGCAGGAATGAATTATAAATACCAGATGTTTTCGGCCGGCGCGCGGTATAAAATGCTCGATAGCAAACTTGAACTGACCGGAGCGTTCAGCCCGAGTTTCGGCGATTTTAAACGCATTGGAATCGATTTTAACGCTTCCTATAATGTTGTACAGAACTTCGATGTTATATTCCAATGCCATGTTTATAAAACTCAGGGCGCTTCAACTAATTCTGAAATCGGTTTAATGACAAGATTAGGTATTTAATTTTCTTGGAACATTTTTCATTAAAAAATAAAAAATGGACAGACCTGCTTGCGGGTTTGTCCATTTGTTTAAGCGTTGTAATAATCACTTCGCTTATAACGCGGGATACCTTTTTAGGAATTTTACCCCTGCGTGAAATTGAATTAAGATTTATTGACCAGCGGTTTCAGAGGCGCGGTGAAATAAATGTAAAAGATTCTTCAAAAATTATTATTGTTGAGCTGAATGACGAATCGTACAAGCAGATTCCATATAAATGGCCCTGGCCGCGAAAGATATTTGCAAAACTCGTTGATAACCTTACTGCCGCCGGCGCTAAGGTTATTGCAATCGATGTTCAGTTTATGAAAGAAGATGAAAATCCTGAAAATGACTGGCTTTTCAGGGATGCCGTCAAAAGATCGGGCAGGGTGGTTCTTGCGGGTAAAATAAATTTTGAAGCTGAAAACAAAATAAATAATATTGTCAAGGGGAATTTAAGCGCTTCGCTGGGAAAAGAAAGAAGCGTTGTCCTTAATGAAAGGGAGAATTTTAGTAATATTTTCTGCGATGTTGATACCCTTTTAAGCTTTGTTAATATCCCCGAAGATATTGACCAGGCATACAGATTATATACTCCGTTTATTTTTACACGACAAACTAAAACGCCGAAGAGCTACCCTACATTCGGGCTTGCAGTTGTAAATAAATATCTCGGTATTCCTGCGGGCAGAACAACTTCGGTTAAAGGGAACTGTTTTGAAATAAAAGATATTGAAATACCAGCGTACAGCAGGACAGATTTTATAGTTAATTTATACGGTTCGGGTTCAACATTCCTTCATCATAATTTCTATGAAATTGTTGACGACAAGGAAATAAAGACAAAAGATGAAGCCGATTACGGCGAAGAATTAAACACATGGGAAGATGCGGATTACAGAAAACTGTTTAAAGATAAGATCGTACTTATCGGTTCAACTTCTGTAGAGGATAAAGACCTTCTCAGCGTCGCTTATTCAAAAGGGGAACGCTCGGGGGACAATACTCTATTCGGTATTGAATACCATGCGAATGTTATCCAAAATATTTTAACAAGTGATTTCTTGTACACACCCGGTATTCCGGCGGAACTGGCAATTTGGCTGGTTCTATCCGTTTTAGTCTTTACTTTGTCATCTTTAATAAAGAGAATTAAGATTAAAAGGAAGTTCATCCTTGAACTTATAAATGCAGTTGTCGTATTTCTTCTTGTTTTTGCTTTTATTGAAATATCGTCGGTTGTATTTGTTAAATTGAAATATATAATATCGATAGTCGGGGCTGCTTCGGTAATTATTTTAACGTATTTCGGCAATACTGCATACCATTTTCTAAAAGAAAGGAAACAGAACATTCTTATAAAAGGGATGTTCAGCCATTATGTAAGCCATAATGTGGTCGATCAGCTTCTTGCCGACCCTGATAAGCTGAAACTTGGAGGGGAAAAGAAAAACCTGACGATTCTATTCGCTGATATTGCCGGATTCACCACATTCTCCGAGACCAAAACTCCTGAAGAACTCGTCAAATTTATTAATATGTTCTTGAGCGAGATGACAGAAGTGATACTTGAGAATGAAGGCACTCTCGATAAGTATCTCGGCGATGCGATAATGGCGTTCTGGGGAGCTCCTCTTGTGGTAGAGAATCATGCTGTTATGGCCTGCCGGACAGCTTGCCGCATGCAGGAGAAAATTGACATGCTCAATAAAACGGCAGAGGTAAATTTTAAGCTCCGTTTCAGAATGGGTATAAATACCGGAGATGTAGTAGTCGGAAATATCGGCGGTGAAAAGAGATTCGATTATACGGTAATGGGGGACGCTGTAAACCTTGCTTCGAGGCTCGAAGGAGTTAATAAAGAATTTGGCACGAATATTATTATTGGGGAAGAAACCGGAAACATTATAAAAGATAGCTTTATTATAAGAGAGCTTGATGTTGTTAAAGTAAAAGGGAAGAAAAAACCTACAAGAGTTTATGAGCTGATAGGGCATAAGGAGAATGAGAACGCGGTAAATAAGTTAACGCAGCTTGACGATTATTTTAACGGCCTTAAATTGTACCGGGAAAAAAGATTTGAAGATGCATTAAAATATTTCGAAAAATCTGCCGGAATTATTCCGGAAGACACTCCTTCAAGAATTTATATTGACAGAATAAGCTATTTTATTTCAAATCCGCCGGATGAAAAATGGGACGGCGTGTTTGAAATGAAAACCAAATAAGGTAAGATTAGCTTCTTAGTCTCTTTATGTTGTAGAGAGCCGCAATCAGGAACAGAAAATTTGCAAACCATGCTGTTGAAACGGGGTCAAGTATTCCGTTTTTACCGAATGCCTGACTTACTTTCATGAATACGAGATAAATAAAAGTAATTAATAGGTTTAATCCGAACTGAAGCGCAAGGCCTCCTTTTCGTTTGTTTGCCGAAATGGGGAGTCCGAATAATACTACGATAAGGGGGGAAAAAGCAAAAGCAATTCTCGAGTGAAATTCAATGTAGGTTTCAGTCGGGTCGTTGCCCGCTTTAACCTGGTCTTTGGCAAAGTAGGAAAGTTCATTAAGAGTCATTTCTTCCTCTTTACGCTGTTTGTTTATAATGTCTTTCGGAAGAAAATTCAGGTCTTTTATATTCATTGAAACTACTTTCCGTTCGTTTTGCAGATTGTTATCGTGAAATTCCCGTTTTATAACTCCTGTAAGGCTCCAGGTTTTTGACGCTTTTTTATAGAACATAGTTGCGGCGTCAATTCGGCTAGTCATCTTTGTAAGATTGTCCTTATCAAATTCCTGAATGCTTACGTTAACTGCGCGGTTCCTTTCAATATCGTAATTTGATATAGTAACAATTCTCGTTCGGCTGTCCTGAAAGAATATGTTGCTTCCGGAAAGATGAGCCGAACCGAGCCCCATATGCATCCTTTCGATATATAATTTTTTCTTATTTGCTTCGGGCACCACAAAGCCGCTGAAATAAATGAGGAATAAACTTATAATAAAAGCGGTTGCGAGGAAAGGGAGCATATAACGCGCTAAACCTACCCCTCCGGCTTTAATGGCGGTTAATTCATTAAGCGTTGACATTTTGCCCGACGTAAAAAGGCAGGAAAGAAGCACTGATATGGGAAGCGTTAATCTGATTATTTCGGGAGTGTAATAAAAATAATATTGAAGCACCATAGAAACAGGAGTTTTGTTGTCTACAAAACTGCCTAGTTGTTCCATTAAATTAATAATAATAAAAAGAAGCACGAACGTTATTATTCCGAACAAAAGAGTCTGAAGGAACTGGCGTATTAAGTATTTGTCAATTATTTTCATTCTGTTCCGAAAATACTTTTAATTGCTTGGGCAGTAGTTTTTTCAGCCAGTCGAAATTCAGCTCTACTTTTTCCTTTGCGCTTTTGTGTAAAATAAAGATTCCGAAAGCCCCCATGAAGAAATTTGCGCTCCACATTCCCAAGAATGGGGATATAATACCTCTTACTGCAAGTTTTTCACCTCCGATTAGGAATGCCCAGTAAATGAGGAAAAAAGTAAGGCTTATACCGGCGGCAACCCCGAATCCTCCGCGCCTTGTCATCGTGCCCATAGGGGCGCCGATTAAAACAAAGATTAAACAGGCGATAGGAAGAGAGTATTTCTTATGTATTTCGACCTTTAGATAAGCAATTGTTTCATCAGGCGATTCAAAAATCGATATTCTGGAATTAATGGAAGCATGAGCCGATTTTATCCGTTCGTTTATTCTTGCGGCAAGCACATCGGGGTTCATATTCTTAGGAAGCGGCGCAAACGAATTGCGCGGAGCTGTTTTGAAAAAATAGTCATTAGACGAAGCAAATTGTTCGGCAAGTTTCTTTTCTATCAGTTTTAGGCTGTCCAGTTTATGTCTTAATTCGGGGGCCCCCATTTCGCGGTATCCGCGCTGTCCCCCCGGAGCGCTCTTATTGAACGCAAAATCATCCGCATTCATTGCTATTTTATGTTTCGTGAATTTCAATATTTTATAGTCGTCTTTCTCAATTCTATTCTGAACATGAATTTCCCCTTCTTTTAGATCGAGAATAAGTTTTTTCTGATCTTTTGAGAAATAAATTTTCCCTGTTTTTGCAGTAACAACATTAGTAGTTTTGGGGGCGGAGTTATCATAAATGGTTACATTTTCTAAATTATCCCCCTCTTTATTCCTTGCAAGAATTGCATAGTTATCAACTTCCTGCGAAAACATTCCAGGCACAATTGCAAGGGTAGGTTTGGTTTTGTTTATATCTTTAAGCAGTGTTGCCGCGGCATGATTTGCATCGGGATAAATATTGTTCTGGAAATAAATAAGAAGCAGAGCAATTATTATGCTTCCGAGAATCGGTGGAAATGACATCTTGTATAAACTTACGCCGGATGCTTTCATAATTGCCACTTCGTTATTTTGCGCCATTCCGCCGAAGGCCATAAGTGTCGCCACAAGTACAGACATCGGAACGACCAAAACAACCATCCACGCAAGGTTGTAGATTATTAATTGAATAATAACCCACGCGCTGATTCCCTTCCCGACGAGTTTATCTGCGTATTTCATCAAAAATTGAAGTAAAAAGACAGATATCAGGGTAAAAACCGAGAAGAAAAAAGGAGCAACATGGCTTTTTATTATATAGCGGAAAAGAATCATTAATAATCCTTATTTACCCCTTTAAATTAAATAAAAAAAACCAAAGATTGTTATATTCCGCAAAAGGAAACTTGAATTGCTTTTTATATAAGGTTAAATTTAGATGCTTGTATTTTTTGCAAGTTTATTCATTTAGAAGATAATGTATGGTATTAAACCGGAGGAACAATGGAAGCAGTTCTTAATTATATCAAAGAGAATAAAGAAAATTATTTAAACGAATTAATAGAGTATCTGAAAATTCCCAGCATAAGTACGCTTGAAGAAAATAAGGAAGATATGCAGAAGTGCGCTTCTTTTGTGGCAGACAAGTTAAAATCGGCAGGAATGAACCGTGTTGAAATATTCCAGACTAAAGGGCATCCGCTTGTTTACGGTGAATGGCTTGAAGCGCCCGGCCAGCCTACTGTTCTTTTCTACGGCCATTATGATGTTCAGCCCGTTGACCCCATCGAATTATGGGATTCGCCCCCTTTTGAACCTGTCATTAAGGAAGGCAAAATATGGGGCAGGGGAACTACTGATGATAAAGGACAGAATTTTGTTCATATTAAAAGCGTTGAAGCCTTCTTTAAAACCGGAGGCAAACTTCCTATTAATGTTAAATTTATTTTTGAAGGGGAAGAAGAAATAGGAAGCGAGAATTTTGGAGACTTTTTAAAAGAGCGGAAAGAACTCCTTAAATGCGATGCGGTGGTTATTTCGGATACAAGCCTGTATGCCGAAGGAGTGCCTACAATAGGATACGGTTTACGCGGTTTATGCTATATGGAAGTTGAAGTTACTGCGGCCAACAGAGACCTTCATTCAGGTTCATTCGGAGGCGCCGTTGCAAATCCGATTAATGAACTTGCAAAAATTATTGCAAAACTGCACGATAAGAACGGAAAGATTACTATTCCTAAATTTTACGACGGTATTGTGGCTTTGACAAAAAAAGAAAGGGATAATTTTAAAAGCCTTAAATTCTCCGATAAAAAATATGCAAAAGAAATCGGCGTAAAAGAACTTCAAGGTGAAAAGGGATTTACTACGCTTGAAAGAATTTGGGCGAGGCCCACGCTCGATTCCAACGGAATAATAGGGGGATATACCGAGAAAGGGGCAAAAACAGTATTGCCTTCAAAAGCTACCGCTAAAATTTCAATGAGGCTTGTGCCCAATCAGGCCCCTGAAAAAATTGCAAAGTTATTTACAAGCTACATTAAATCGATTGCCCCTAAAAGCGTTCAAGTTGAAATAAAGAATCTTCACGGAGCCTATCCGGTTGTTATCTCGCTCGATAGCCCCGCGATGGTTGCCGCTTCAAAAGCAATGACAAAAGCATTTAATAAAAAAACTGTTTTTACGCGCGAAGGAGGTTCCATAGGAGTTGTTGTTGATTTTGTTAAACAGCTTAAAGCGCCTGCAATTTTGATGGGTATAGGGCTCGATTCTGAAAATGCTCATTCACCGAACGAACATTTTTCATTAAAGGCTTTTGAATTAGGAATTTTGAGTTCGGCTTATTTTATTAAAGAATATGCAAAATAAATATTGCCGGCATTTTGTTTGCATAGATAAAAAACTGATATTTAGGGTAATGAACCTAATTTCCTGTTTAATATATGTCTCAGTTATTTTGAGGCTGAAATATGAAAGCTAAATATTTAAGCATAGTTCTTTTTTGTTTTGCTCTGTGGGCGTGTTCCGAGCAAAAGACTGATAGCAATTATCAGGATATTGATCCGAACAGCGAAAAACCGCAGGAGTATAAACTTGAAGTTGCAAAACAGCAGGCAAAAAACAGATTTCCCGGCGATACGCTTGCTCTGAGGGATTATATTATCAATAATTATCCTTCCGGCACTTATCTGGTGGAATTCGACAGGACTTTTACTTATAATATCCCTAAACCGGCTGTTATTTATTATAAAGCGGATGCCAATTATATCTTTGCTGTTATTGCAAAATCGAAACCGGGAGAGAGAAATATCGAAACAAAAAATGTGGTCGGTTTCGAATCCAGTTATATAAATCTTGACAGCACAAAGCTCGGAACGGCATTTTTCTGGCTTACTTTGTTCGAATATGATAAAGAGGGGAATTTCAATAAGATATGGGAATCGGAAGCTCCTATTCACGGCGGATTTAATTCGATGAAACTGAAAAAATGGACGCCGAAAAATACAATTTATATTGAGCTTGATTATGAAGACGGAATTATTTCCGGGCATAGGGATTATAATTTTTTCCTTGTGGATGGAATTAGAAATCCTCCCCATCTGATGGAAACGATGATGGGTATTGTGCATAAGCGCGTTCTTGCCGATGTTAACAAAGATAAATATCCGGATTATATTGAATACATATTTAATACGACAAAGTGGAAGCTGGATTCGCTTTATCAGGTAAAGATTATTGATTCTCTGCCGTTCTACTGGAACGGGAAAAAACAACTTTATGTAAATGACCGGAATAAGAAGTGGTTCCGGCGTTACTGAAACCTTTATTAAATCATTTTGAAGGAAAAATATCGCCATTATGAAAGATTTTTTAGCTCAAAATTTCCCCGATCTTGTTTTTGAAGACAGCGCTATTAAAGTAATTACAGATATTAAAGAAGAGTATCTTTCGCTGCGGCACGGAGTAGGCGTAAGGGATATTTCCGATTCTTCTTTTATTATCTTACGAGGAATTGATTCTTTCGATTATCTAAATAGAATTTCTACAAATTCAATTAAAGACCTGCAGGTGCTGCATAAAATAAACACTCTTTTTACTAATGATAAAGGAAAGATAATTGATAAAGCGGCAGTTGTAAGAATTACCGATTACTGCTTTGTTCTTGGAGGCATCGGCTCTTCTCTTAGGCTTAAAAGCTGGATTGAACGTTATATCATTAATGAAAACATTAAAGTTGAAGATATGACCGGCAAATATGCCATTGTGGAACTTATAGGCCCGCAGGTGGAATCGTATATGAATCTGGCTTTCGGCGAAGTGCTGGAATCCATCAACGAACAGCTTGTTATTATTTCCGAAATAAATGACATTAAAATTTATATTGCAAAATTCAAAGGGTACAACGGTTCGCCCAAGTTTTGGATATTCGGCGACATAAGCGGAGCATCCGTTATAGGACAGTATCTTGCCGACCAGAAAAGTTTCTTCGATTTTAATTTTGTTGGGGAAGAAGCATTTAACATGTACCGCGTTGAACTCGGCGCCCCGGCTTATCCGGGCGAGTTCAAGGATATGTTTACTCCTATTGAGCTGAATGTAATGGAAGATGTTAATCTTGCCAAAGGGGGATTCATGGGGCATGAGGTCATATCCAAATCGGATTCATTTAATAAATCCAAACGGGCGCTTACCGGAGTTAATATTGAGAACAAATGCAGCATTGAACTCCCCGCCCGCATTTTTGATACAGATAATGTTGATGCTGGTTTTCTTACAAGCGCGGCTTATTCAAATTCCCTTGCAAAGCAGATTGGGCTTGCAGTATTAGGCAAAAAGATTGTTGCAGAGCCTAAACCTCTTTTGGTTAAAGATAAAGAAGGAAATGTACAGAATGTTACATTAACCCAAATACCTTTCAGAAAATGAAAATTTATACTAAGACAGGGGATAACGGGGAAACCTCTCTTTTCGGGGGGGGAAGGGTACCCAAAAATAATTTAAGAATTTCCGCTTACGGTTCGGTTGACGAACTTAATTCGATTATTGGAATTGCAGTAACCGAAGCGCTGAATGCCGAAGTTAAGGAAATACTTGTTTCTGTACAGAACGATTTATTTACGCTTGGTTCCGACCTCGCCTCTCCGGTTGAAAAAGAGAATAAAAACTTTGTTATTCCCCGGATAGGGAAAGATAAAATTGAAAAATTGGAAACTTTAATTGACTCTATTGAGTATAAATTACCTGAGCTAAGAAATTTTATACTTCCGGGAGGCTCAAAAGGAGCTTCTTTAATACATTTTGCCCGTACGGTATGCCGCAGGGCCGAAAGAGAGGCTGTTTCTCTTTTAAAAAGTGTTGATATTGGCACCAATCCGGTTGTATATTTGAACCGTCTTTCCGATTTATTATTTGTTCTGGCTCGTTTTGAAAACCTATCGTCAGGTTATCCCGATATTGAATGGAAAAAGGATTAAATTCTTTTTCTGTTTTCAGTATTTACCCGATTCAATATTTGGGGGTGAAATTGGCTTCGACGGGGTTACTGGTTCTTTGAATGGCGCACCGTGTTCTCCGCAGACACGTTAAACGGCGGTAAAAAAAACTAAATGGCGAATATAATTACGCTCTCGCTGCTTAATTAAAAGCAGCCGTTCTCCGGTTCTGCCGCACGCCCGGGTCCGGAAGAACGTCGTTAGGCACGCTAGCCGATTCGAGTTCTCAAGTAGATGAAGCGAAATTAAATTGAGATTGCCCCCGGCAAGTTTGTCTGTTGACTAACCGGGGGTGAAAAACTATAATAGACTATGTGTGTAGAAGTTCATCGGATGGTATCTTCGGACGCGGGTTCGACTCCCGCCACCTCCACTATAATCATATAACATGTCGAAAATGCGTTTTTAAACTGAAAACGCATTCTATCAATGCAATTAGTGCAATAAAAACCCCCTTTTCAAACCCTCTTGGACCCAATTTGGGCACAAAAAGACAATCTATCTGTAATAATTTAATTCACTGAAATTCAAAGCTTCAACTTGTGAAAAGTTAAGAATATTTCGATACTACCAAGTTAATATAGTCATATTTAGTACCTTTCCTAAGCCAATTGCAGTCCCATCCTAATCTAAACAGCAAAATTTAAATGCTAATACAAATAATTTAGTTGTAGGTTTTATTACCTTAATTATTGTATGTTTTTAACCTCCTTCACAGCATATATATACATCAAAAGAAGCCGAAAAACTTCCCTGTGGGTGTTGGTTTCGCCTTTTATATGTTGATTATTTATA
>Ga0153915_10006678_pt1 | contig 10833 bp, 7 predicted proteins | sample Opewatmetagenome_2_FD_107003 | JGI IMG/M metagenome (GOLD analysis project Ga0153915, IMG submission 107003) | Freshwater wetland microbial communities from Ohio, USA - Open water 3 Core 3 Depth 3 metaG | ecosystem: Environmental > Aquatic > Freshwater > Wetlands | place: USA: Ohio, Lake Erie...
ACGACGCGCGCCGCCGCCTCCCCGGCCCGCCATGTCCGTGGTGCCCAGCACGCAGACCTCGAGGTGCTGGGCCATCGTTTCGTCGACCACCGCCCCCATGATCACGTTCGCATCCCGCCCGTACTGCTCGGTGATCGCCGTCATCAGCTCGTTCACCTTGGGCAGCGTGAGGTCCGGGCCGCCGATGATGTTCACGAGCAGGCGGTCGGCCTTCCGGGCAAACTCCGGGGTGTGAAGGAGCGGGCTGATGCGGAGATCCTCGATGACCTGCGCCACCGCCTGCGGCCCCTCGCCGCGGCCCAGGCTGAAGAGCGTCTTGCCCCCGCGCGACTGGAACATCTGCCTCAGCGAGGCGAGGTCGAGGTGGATGAGGCCGGGGCGGAAAAGCACCGTCCAGATCGACCGCACGCCGCGCTCGATCCAGCGATCCGCCCGGGCGAACGCCTCGTCGACCGCCGTCCCTTCGCCGCACTCCTGCAGCAGGATGTCGTTGGAGATCGGGATGACCGCGTCGCACACACGCCGCAGCGCGGCCAGCCCCTCTTCGGCCTGGCGCAGCCGCCTCCCTCCCTCGAAGCTAAACGGCAGGAACGCGAATGCGACGACCAGCGCCCCCTGCTCCGTGGCGACGTCGGCCACCACCGGCGCCGCCCCGACGCCCGTGCCTCCTCCAAGGCCGGCCGCCACGAAGACGAGATCGCTTCCCTTAAGCGCCTCCCCGATCGGGGCGCGGTTCGCCGCCGCCGCCGCCCGGCCGATCTCCGGATCCCCGCCCGCCCCGAGCCCGCGCGTCACACCCGTGCCGATCGCCACTTTCGACGGGACCGGCGAGGCCGCCAGCGCCTGCGCGTCGGCATCGATCACCACCGGCTGCAGCCGCTCCAGCCCCTCCAGCCTGAGGCGGCTCACCGCGTTCACGCCCGCGCCGCCCACGCCCACGATCCGGAACCCGAGGGTGCGGTCCGGATTGCCTCCGTCCGCAAGCATCAGCTCGGGGTTGCTGGGATTGAATTGCATGGTTCAGGAAAGTCCGAACAGGCGGCGGAGGTTGGCGAGCCAGCCAGGGGTCCGCCTTTGGGCCGGCCGGTCGGCCTGCGAGTTGAGGCCGTAGTAGAGAAGCCCCAGCGCCGTGCTGAAGCCGGGGTCGCGCAGCTCGTCGGACACCCAGGACGGCGCCTCGCCGAGCCGCGCGGGAATGCCGAAGACCTTGGCGGCGGCCTCGTCCAGCCCGGCCAGCCTCGCCGAACCGCCGGTGAGCACCACGCCCGCGGGAGTCAGCTCAGGCGAGAAGGCCGGCCCGAGCTTCTTGCGCACGACCTCCAGGAGCTCCCGGGTGCGCGCCGCCGTGATCTGCTCGATCGTCTGCCGGGGGAACTGCCGGTCGCCGATCGAGAAGTCGCCGTTGAGCCACACCTTCTCCCCCTTGTCGCGGGCGCGCACCGCGGCCGCCCCGTACCGCAGCTTGAGCCGCTCGGCCTGCCCCTGGGTCAGCCGCAGGCCGAGGCTCAGGTCGTTCGTGAAATGGTCGCCGCCCACCGGGAGCACTCCCGTCTGGAAGGCGCCTCCGTCGCGGTAGAGCACGTAGTCGGTGGTGCCGCAGCCGATGTCGAGCACCAGCACCCCGTTCTGCCGCTCCTCGGGGCCCGTCACCATCGTCCCCGACGCGAGGCTGGAGAGAATGAGCTCGTCGACGCGCAGGTTGAAGCCGGTGATCACGTGGATATGGTCGCCGATCTTCGCCTCGCTCCCGTGCACGGTCCAGTAGCCCGCCTCGAGCCGGCGCCCGACGAGATGCTCCGGGTCGGGCACAAGCCGGCCGTCGAGGCGGAACGGGCGGCGGATGTGGTGGACGACGGCACGCCCCTCGGGAAGCTCCTTGGCCATCGCGAGCCGGTAGACGGTCTCGATGTCGAGCGCGCTCACGCAGTTGTCGGCGGCGCTCACGTTCACGGCCGCCTCGTTGTAGAATCCCTCGAGATGCGCGCCGGTCTGGGCGAGGTAGACCGCGTCGATGGGCGCGCCGGCCCCCTCCTCGGCCGACTGGAGCGCCGCGTGCGTGCAGGCGCTCGCCTCCTTGTAGTCGACCACGCTGCCCTTGATCACGCCGTGCGACTGGCACGATCCCAGGCCTACGATGTTGAGCGTGCGCCCCCTCGTGAGCTCGCCCACGAGCACGGTCACCTTCGAGGTGCCGATCTCGACCGCGCCGATGAGTCTGGTGCTAGAAATCACGTCTCTGTGCGGTTGAAGGTGCCGCCGGCCGCGCCGCGGCGGGAGCCGCGGCCTTGGAGGGCGCCGCCGCCTGCATCTCGACGGGCACCTGCTCGCCCAGCGCCAGGTTCACGCGCTGCATGGGAGGCAGGTTCTGCCGGCGGAGCGAATCGGCGATGTAGGCAAGCTTGGCAATCTGATGGGAGAAGCTCTCCTTGGCGTCGAAGACGATCTCCGGAATGTCGCGGGATCTCACGGCGATCTCCTGGTCTGCGGCGAGCCGCGACAGCGACACGATGGTCCAGCCGTCGGAGAGCTCCGGCGCCAGCGTCTGCGCCGTCGCCAGCAGGTCGGCGACAAGTTCCATGCCCGGGACCGGCTCGAAGTCATGCCTCGGCGTGCGCCTCAGCCGGACGCCATCCAGCCACGGCAGCCGCTCGGCCCCCGCCGGCCCGGCGCCCTCGCCCAGGTACACCACGCCGTCCCTCGCCACGTAGGCGAGCCGGGGGCTGGAGTCGCCCTCCTGCACCTGGATCCTCACCACGGGCGACCGCTCCTGCAGGGCGACGACGAGCGTGTTGTCGCCGAACCGCCGCCGGAGGGAGGCGATCTTCACCTGGCCCGAAGCCAGGAGCCGGCGCTCGAGCGCGACGAGGTCGAGCGTCATCAGGCTGGCCTCGGAGGGGAGCGAAAGCGTCCGGTCGAGCCACGCGCGGTTGAGCACGCCGTCGGTCGAGAAAGCGATCTGGCGCAGCGGCACCGCGCGGACCGGCTCCTTGAGGCGCGAGGGATTGTATTCCAGAGTGAGATACACTTCGACGCCCGCCCAGAGCGCCCCTAGCCCGACCGCGACGAGCGCCGCGTTGCGCACGGCCGCCGCGAGTCGGCGCCGGCGCCCGGCCTTCGTCGTGACATGCGCCGCCCCTCCCTGGGAGATGTTCCTCCAGGAACGGGCGGGCGGCGGGATCGGCGCGGGCAGCTTCATCGGAGCGGGCCTGAGGCGCGGCGCGATGGTCCCCCCCAGGCGCAGGCCCTCTTGTTGTCGGCAGCCGGGTCGATTTCGAGCAAAATCAGGCTTTCGGCGGCGGGTTTCACAAGACGTCCCTCCAGTCCCCGCCGAGGAGCTGGACCTCGGGTTGCAGCGTGATGCCCCGGCTTCCCTTCGCGCGGGCCCGCGCCCGGCGCATGAGCGAGAGGATGTCGCCGCTCGTCGCGCTGCCTCGGTTGATGATGAAGTTCGCATGCAGCGACGAGATCGCGGCGCCGCCCGCGGTCGCGCCCTTGAGCCCGAGCTCCTCGATGAGGCGCCCAGCCGGGATTCCCTCGGGATTCATGAACACGCAACCGGCGCTGGGCTCGCGCGGCTGGGTCGTCTGGCGGCGCCGGCGCAAGGACTCCATCCGGGCGTTGATCTCCGCCGGGGCCGCGCGCCCCGCCGGGCGGAACCGCGCCCCGAGAGCGATCGCGGAAAGCAGCTCCGCGCACCGGCGGTAGCCGGCCTCCAGAAAGGCCCGGGGCAGCCGGCGGAGCTCGCCCTCCAGAGTCACGAGCTCGACCTCCTCCACGAGGTCAAAGATCCAGCTGCCCATCGCGCCCGCGTTCATGCGCAGCGCCCCGCCCACCGTCCCCGGGATCCCCTCGAGAAACTCGAATCCCTCCAGGCCCTCGGAAGCCGCGAATGCGCTCAGCCTCTGGAGCCGCAGGCCCGCGCCCGCCCTCAGGCTGCCGTCCGGGAGCAGCTCGCACGCCTGCCAGGCCGGATGCCCCAGGCTCACCACGAGCCCGTCGACGCCCTCGTCGGGCACGATCAGGTTCGAGCCCCGGCCCAGGCAGAACACCGGATGGCCGGCCTCCCGCGCCGCCCGGAGCAGGATCCTGAGGTCGCCGAGGCCCGACGGCTCGGCAAAGCAGCGCGCGCAGCCGCCCGCCCGCATCGTCGTGCGCGGCGCCAGCGGCTCCTCGAGCGCCAGGCGGGTCGCCGGGTCGAGCGACGGGCGGACGGAGGCGGCAAAGGAGGCCCACGCGGCCGCGCGGGCCTCCCGCTTCCTCGAGTCGGCGATGGCATGCGCAATCTGGTCGAGGTCGCCCGCTCCCACGAAGGCGAGCCAGTCGCCGGGCCGCAGCAGGGCCGGCAGCGCCCCGGCGAGGCCCTCGAGCGGCCCGGTCCAGTGGGTGACCTCCGTCGCGGCGCCCGCTTTCCGGAACTCGGCCGCAAGGTCGGCCGTCGTCCCCCCGGCGACCGGCGCCTCGCCCGCCGGGTAGACGTCGAGAAGGAAGACCCGGTCGGCGATCCCCAGCGCCCCGACAAAATCGGCCTTGAACTGGGCGGTGCGGCTGAAGCGGTGGGGCTGGAACACAACGACCAGCCGCCCGGCCCCCGCGCGTCTGCGGAGGCTCCCGAGCAGCGCCCTGATCTCCGTCGGATGGTGGGCGTAGTCCTCCACCACCGTGAGTCCGGGGCTGGCGAACAGGATGCACTGCCTGCGCCGGGCCCCGGGGTACTCGGCGAGCAGGCCGGGGGCCAGCGGCGCGCCCATCAGGTGCGCCGCCGCAAGCGCCGCGGTTGCGTTGTGGGCGTTGAAGACCCCGCGCGCGCGCACCGCGGCCGCCATCGGGGGGAAGAGGCCGCCGAGGCGCAGCTGGAGGGAGAAGTCCGACTCCGACTCCAGGATGCCCTGGTAGGCTCCCGAGGGGCCGAAGGAGTGCACCGGCGCGGCCGCGCCGGCGATCGCGCGGACCGAGCGGGCGCAGCACGGATCGTAGAGCACCGCCCGTCGCGCGCGCGCCACGAGGTCCTGGAAGGTTTTCTCGAGGAGCTCGATGCGCGGGTAGTGGTCGGGATGGTCCCAGTCGAGGCTCACGAGCACCGCGATCTCGGGCGCGAAGCGGTCGATGGTGCCGTCGCTCTCGTCGATCTCCGCGACCACCCACTCCCCAGCGCCGAGGCACCCGGGCGGCACCGCGTCGCCGCTGAAGAGCCCGCCGAGCAGCCAGCCGCAGGGGAAACCCGCGCGGCGCAGCGCGGTGACGAGCATGCCCGTGGTCGTCGTCTTCCCGTGCGCCCCGACGACGGCGACGAGCCGGCGCCCGCGCAGCATCTCGGCGAGCATCTCGCCCCGGCGGACCGCGGGGATCCCGCGCGCCTCGGCCGCCCTCCGCGCCGGATGGTCCGCGCGGATCGCCGCCGAGTGCACCAGAAGGTCGCAGGCCGCGGGAAGACCGCCGCGCCCCGTCACCGCCACGCCGGCGCGCTCGAGCCAGGCGCGCACGGCCGGCGCCAGGCCGTCGTCCTCGCCGCTCACCTCGAGCCCCGCCTCGGCGAGGCACATCGCCAGCGGAGCGACCCCGGTCCCGCCGACGCCCGCGCAATGCACGGCCCGGAGGTCGCGGCCGAAGAGCGGGGATGGAAGCAGCGGGCTCATGCGGCGCTCACCCCGGCGGACCGCGGCGCCCCGGCGAGCGACTCGAGGTCGTCGAGGATGAAATCGAGGGAGTTGGCCCGGTCCATCCTCTGGAGGTTCGCCCGGAACTTGCCGAGCAGCCAGTCGTTGAAGATCACGTCGCGCACCTCCTTGTCGAGGCCCGCGATCTGCCTCTCGTCGATGACGACGCCGCCGCCCTGCTGCTCGAGGAAGCGCGCGTTGGCCCACTGGTGGTTGTCGGCAGCCTGCGGATACGGGACGAGGATCGAGGGGACGGCGCACCGGACGAGCTCGGCGATGGTGCCGGCGCCGGCGCGCGACACGACGAGGTCGGCGGCCGAGAGAAGCGTGGCGACGTCGTCGCAGAAGGGAAGGAAGACGGCCTTCACCATCTGGCCGGTCCGGGTGCGCAGCTCCTGCACCTCCTCGGCCCCCTTTCCCGGGCCGGTGACGCAGCAGACCTGGATGCCCTCGGCGGCGAGCCGGCCGAGGCGCTCGCGCACCCAGCGGTTGAGGGCGGCCGCGCCCTGGCTGCCGCCGAGGATCACGAGCACCTTTCGCGAGGGATCGAGCCCGAGGCGCGCCCGCGCCTCCTCGTGCGGGCGGGCGGCGATCTCGCTGCGGACGGGCAGGCCCACCTGCCGGACTCCGCTTCCGCGCACGCCCGCCAGGCGCACGCCCGGCGGAAGGTAGACCCGGCGGGCGAGGCCGCCGAGGAGCCGGATGGCCCTCCCGGGCACGCGGTTCGCCTCATGCAGGGCGACGGGCCGGCGGCAGAGCGCCGCGACCACGATGATCCCCGCCGTCGTGAATCCGCCGAAGCCGATCACGAGGTCGGGCTTCTGCCTGCCGAGTATCCGGGCGCTGGAGACGAAGGCCGCCGCCTGCCTCCAGGCGAAGCGGGCCAGCCCGGCCAGGCTCCAGGAGAGCGGAGCCCCGGGGATGCGTTCGAAGCTGAGGTGCGGGTATTTCGCGATCAGGCGCGCGTCGACCTGCTTGTGGCTGATGAGAAGCGTCGCCTCGTGCCCCCGGGCGAGAAGGCCCTCGGCCAGCGCGATGCCCGGCGAGAGATGCCCGCCCGTGCCCCCGCACGCGATGAGAAACCGGCTCATGGCAGCACCCTCCGCAACGCCCTCACGCCAGGACCTCCTTGAGGCTACGTTCGCGGTGCATGAGCGCGGGCCGCGTCCAGGCGCGCTGCGTGTTGAGGAAGATCCCGACGAGCATCCCCATCAGGAGCAGGTTCGAGCCGCCGGCGCTGATGAACGGCAGCGACATGCCCTTCGTCGGCAGGCAGCCGGTGACGACGCCGAGGTTGATGAGGGCCTGCAGGCTGATCAGGAGCAGGCAGGCCGTCACGAGCAGGAACTGGAAGAGGTTGGGGGCCCGGCGCAGGTGCACGAGCCCCGCCGCGAAGATCACCGTGAAGAGCGCCACCACCGCCAGCGTGAAGACCAGGCCCATCTCCTCGCCGATCACCGCGAAGATGAAGTCGGTGTGCACCTCGGGGAGGAAGCTGTTCTGCTGGCGGCCCTGCCCCAGCCCGACGCCGTCGACGCCGCCCGCCGCGAACGCCACGATCGCCTGCCAGAGCTGGTACGTGCCGCCGCTCTTGTTCCCCTCGACGTCGAGGAACGCCGTGAAGCGCGCCAGGCGATTCGGGTTGTGGATCACCGCCACCGTCAGAAGGCACGCGGCCCCGGCGAACGCCCCCAGCAGGTAGCGCACGCGGCCGCCGGCGAGAAAGAGAAGGATCACGCCGATCGCGAACGTCAGCGCCGCCGTGCCGAAGTCGGGCTCGAGCAGGATCAGCCCGGAAAAGCCGCTGATCCAGAGCACGGGGACGAGGAAGCCGCGCACGAACTCGTGGATGCGCGTCTGGTTGAGCGCCAGATAGTGCGCGAGGCCGAAGGCCATCGCCAGCTTGGCGACCTCCGAGACCTGGAGCCTCACGGGCCCGAACCCCAGCCAGCGCCGGCTGCCCTTCACCGCGATGCCGACGCCCGGCACGAGCACCAGCAGCAGCCCGGCCGCGCACACCGCCGCGAGCACCCAGACGTACCGCCGGGCGAATTCGAGGTCGATCCTCGCGACGACGACGCACATCGCCATCGCGAGCGCGAACCAGACGACCTGCTTCGTCAGGTAGAAATAAGGGTCGCTCTTCAGGGAGACGCTCGCACTGAACAGGATGGTGAGCCCCAGCACCGACAGGCTGAGGACGCACACCAGGATTACGGTCGCAGGGTTGACCGCCGACAACCAGCGCGGCCTTTCCGACGATTCAGTGGGCATCTGGAAGAGGATATTCGGTCAGCCATAGCCGCCTTGCCGCCCGGCAGCCCCTCCGGGAAATCGGCGGGATGGGCGGGCCATGGCTGTGCGCAGGCGGGCACCTCAGGGGGTCTTGGCTGACCCAGATTCGTCGACCTTGATGACCGGAACGTTGTCCTGCGGCTTCAGACCGGCGTCGAGATCCTCCATCGAGGAGGGGGCCTTGGCCGGGGCCGAGGTCGCGGGTTCGACCGCCGGAGCCGCAGGCGCGGACGGGGAGGGAGTTGCCGCCGGGGCCGCCGCGGGCGCCGCCACCTTCGCCGGCGCGGAGCCGCCGCCCACCGCGGTGTAGCCGGGGATCACGAGTTCCTGGCCCGCGCGGATCTTCTTCGGATCGGCGATGTTGTTCGCCACGAGAATGTCCCTGGTCTTGACCCCGGTCTTCCGGGCGATCTCGCCCAGCGTCTCGCCCGGCCTGACGGTGTACGTCGCGCTCCCGTTCGCCTTGCGCACGGGCGCGGCGGCGGGAGGCGCGGCCGGGGCGGGAGCCGCGGGGAGCTTCAGCTCCTGGCCGGGCCGGACATAATCGCTCTTGAGGCCGTTGAGGTGCTTGAGCTCCGACGAGGTCGTTCCGGCGTGCAGGGCGATCGAGGCGAGCGTCTCGCCGTCCTTGACCGTGTAGAGGCCGCCCGCAGCCTCGGTGAGGGAGCCGCCGGGGGGAGTCTTGCCCGGGATGAGCAGCTTCTGGCCGATGCGGAGCGTGCTGTTGCTCGAAAGCTTGTTCGCGCGCGCGATCTCCTCGCGGCTCGAGTGGGTCTTCTTGGCGACCGTCCACAGGCTGTCGCCTTCCCTGACCGTATAGGTCGTCGCCGGGGTGACATCGGCGAGCGGCGTCCGCTCAAGCGCCTGCGAGGCCGGGGTGTTCGGCCGGGTCGGGCTGTAGCGCACCGCGGACGACGCGGGGATGCTGATCGAGACGGCGGGCTCCGCCACCACCAGGCCCTGCTCGCCGGCGGGAGCCGCGGCCGGGGCCGTGTCCGAGGCGATCGGATGGGGCCGCTGTGTCGAGGCAGTGCAGCCGGGGCTGGCGAACATCAGGAAGAAGGCGACGACATGGATGGCCAGGACGAGGCCGAGGATCTTCAGAATATTCATGGGCGATGGCGGTGTGCTTGATTATGGGTCGACGATGGAGTGAATGGCTATCGAAAAATGGCGGCGCCGGCCTGGCGGGCCAGCTGCTCGAACTGGAGCCCGCGGTCCGCATAGCTCCGGAACATGTCAAAGCTGGCGAACGCCGGGCTGAGGACGACGTGGTCGCCGGGTCGCGACGCGACCGCGGCGCTTGCGACGGCCTCGGCGAAGGAGGCGCAAAGCGTGTGGGGGATCCGGTGGACGGTGCAATACTCGGCGAGGGCCTGCCGGGTCTCGCCGATCAGCCACGCGTGGCGCACGCGCGGGGCGATGCGGGAGACGAACGAGCCGAGATCGCCGCCCTTCGCCCGGCCTCCGAGGATGAGGTGCACCGGCACAGTGAACGTGGACAGGGCGGCCTCGACCGCGTGGAAATTCGTGGCCTTGGAGTCGTTCCAGAACGAGACGCCCCCCCACTCCCCGACCAGGCTCAGCCGGTGCCTGCCCAGCCGGAACGACCGCGCGGCGGCGTACAGCACCGCCTCGGGGCAGCCCGTCCGGCGCCACCAGGCGTGGGCCAGCATGAAGTTTTCCCGCTGCGGATAGGACGCGAACACCGTCCGCGCCAGCCTCTCGTCAGGCGGCGCGCCCTCGGTCGCCACCGCGGCGGCCTCGCTCAGCGGCCAGCCGTTCGCCGCGGCGTACCGCTGCACGCTGCTGCCCGCGAAAACCGCGTCCTCCCGCGTATGCGCGACGAGGTTCCACTTCGCGGCGAAATAGGCCTGCATGCCGGGGTGCCGCTCGAGATGATCCTCGGCGAAATTCGTCCAGAGCGCCGCGTCGGCGCGGAAGTGCTGCAGGGTCTCGGCCTGGAAGGAGCTCACCTCGCACACGGCGATCGCGTCCGCCGGCAGCCCCTTTGCGAACACGTCGCTGAAGGGGAACCCGATGTTGCCGACGGCGAAGGCGTGCTCGCCGGCCGCCTCGAGGGCATGCGCGAGGAACTCGGTGAGGGTGGTCTTGCCGTTGGTGCCGGTGACGGCGACCAGGCGGCCCCGCCAGAAGAGCGAGGCGAAGTCGAGCTCGCCAAGGCAGGTGCAGCCCGCGGCGCGCGCCGCCGCAAGCCAGGGGTGGTCGGGGCGGAAACCGGGGCTGAACACCACGAGGCGGTGCCGTGCCGCCGCCGAAGCCGGGAACGCGGCCCGGCCCGCGGCCGGCCGCTCGTCGAAGATCTCCCCCGCCGCGCCGATCCGCGCCAGCAACTGCTTCACCGCCTGCCCGCTGGCGCCGCCGCCGAGGATCGCAGCCGGCTGCCTGAGGAGCGGCGCGATCGCGGCCGGCATCTCCACCGCCATCGGCGGCGGGGCGGTCTGCACAGGGGATACGCCGGTTTCGTCCATGGGGAATCCGTCAGCGGAGCTTCAGCGTGCCCAGGCCCGCAAGGGCGCACATCAGCGAGATGATCCAGAACCGGAGCACCACCTTCGTCTCCGGCCAGCCGAGCTTCTGGAAATGATGGTGGATCGGCGCCATCAGGAACACGCGGCGGCCCTCGCCGGTCCGCCGCTTCGTGAGCTTGAACACGCCCACCTGGATGATGACCGAGAGCGCCTCGGCGACGAACACGCCGCCCACGATGACCAGCGTGAACGGCTGCTGCACCATGAACGCCATCACGCCGAGCAGCCCGCCGATCGCGAGCGAGCCCGTGTCGCCCATGAAGACGTCGGCCGGATGCGCGTTGAACCAGAGGAAGGCCATCCCCGCCCCCACCAGCGCCCCGCAGATGACC
>Ga0153915_10006679_pt1 | contig 10832 bp, 9 predicted proteins | sample Opewatmetagenome_2_FD_107003 | JGI IMG/M metagenome (GOLD analysis project Ga0153915, IMG submission 107003) | Freshwater wetland microbial communities from Ohio, USA - Open water 3 Core 3 Depth 3 metaG | ecosystem: Environmental > Aquatic > Freshwater > Wetlands | place: USA: Ohio, Lake Erie...
AGAAAGCGGCGGTGCTCGGGAAAAACGCGAAGCGTTTTTTCAGGGTCTAAATAACAACTGTTCCAATCGTTCCAGCCGTTCAAGTGGCTCAAGCCGCTCCAGCCGTTCAAATAGTTCCAGTCGTTCAAAACGTTCACGGGGACTTAGGAAGAAACCGGGGAAGGGAGGACCTCCCCGGCTTCTTTTATTGTTGGGGCGAGGTGGGAAAGATTAATGATTTGATCACCACGGGTACTGAGCCGGAAGACGGGATCAACGCCCCTATGTCGATGTAGTCGAAATCGTTGAGGGCGATGCCGTCGATGGAAATGATCGAATTTTGAATCTGCAGCTCTTCTTGGAAGTGGAGTCCGACGATGCCGCCGATATCGCCGTCGTTGACCAGCACCAGCGGATGGCCCTTTGCCAAAATATCTTTGAGTCCTTCGGCGATCCCGCCGCAAAAAGCTTGCAGCCGGAAAAACGTCGCCGAGCCTTCCCAGTGAAAAGCGAGGGCTATCGGCTGGCGCGCGCTGAGCAGATCCAAGCGCCGAAGCGCGTTGAGCGTGGCATCGCGCACGGCATCCTTGGCGAGATCATCGGCCGCCAATGGGAGTTCCGGTGCCACGACGGCGACGTTGCGCACGGGAACGGCATCCTCAGGTGAAATGAAGACCGTGTTGCCGCTCACCTGAACGGTGTACTGGGACGCCCCGATGACCGTAGCGCGGATGCGCGCGTTGGGTTCCATGACGAGGAGCCCGAGGTCCGCCATGCGCCGGTGGATTTCATCGGCCATCAATGGTCCGAGGTCGCCGAAACTGGTCTTGGTCCGATTGTAGATGAACTCCGAGACGCCGCCGGAGAACATCACGCATTCGATCTCGCCACGGTAAGTAAGCGGCGGCAGCCGCAGCAGCTCTTTGATGTCTTCAATGACGGCTTGCGGTTTGAGCATGGCGAACAGTTTGTTCGTCATGCCCGCGACCATTTTTTTCAGGTTGTCCTGCGAAACCTTTTGCCCCAGCTCGACTGAAAACCCCGCCCAGCCCGCGTGCTTGCGTCCGGCTTCTTCGATCCGGACGACGGCGCCGTCTTTGTCGAAGGCGAGCAGGCGCGCGCCGATGTCGATGGCCGAGACTTCCTGGACTTTGCCGGCGTTGCACAAGGCAAACTTGCTCGTGCCGCCGCCGATATCGACGTTCAGCACGACACCGCCGATCTTCGCGGAGTGCGCCACCGCTCCCGAGCCGTGCGCCGCCATGGTGGCTTCAAGCCCGTCGCCGGCGCTCACGGCGACGAATTTGCCGGCTTCCTGGGCGAAGAGCTCGCCGATGGCGCGGGCGTTGCGCCGGCGCACTGCCACGCCGGTTAATATCAGCGCGCCGGTATCGACTTCTTCCCGTTTGATCCCGGCGTTTTTGTACTGCTGATTGATAAACGCTTCGAGCGCTTCCACGTCGATTCGGGTGTCGTCCACGTAAGGCGTCAGAAGGATTTCCGATTCGTTCAGCACGTCACGCTTTGTGACGCGGTAGCGGGAGCCTTCGAGCGTGAGCTCCAGCCGCGAGAAAACCAGGTGCGAAGTCGAAGAGCCGATGTCGACGCCGACGCTCGTCAGCCGAAGCACCTCTTCTTCCTGCATGTGGCGGTGGGCATTAGAAAAGGCCGCTTTCGGCGCGCTGCTATCCATGAAGCTCCTTGCGTGTATTTGCAGAGTCCGGGGGTCCAGCGCCTGAGTTCAGTGTCCGTTTTGAACAGCGGGCTCTGGGCTCCGGACCCCGAAGTGAGAACTGGCTTAGTAGGAGCTCTTGTAGAGTTCCGGTTCCATGCGTGACTTGGCGCCGACGCTGGCGAGCGTCTCCTCGAATTCTTTGCGCAGGTATGGGTCTTCTTCATTATACGGGATCGCCGTGCCGCCGTCTTTCATGTCGATGGCGCCGTAGTCGATGGACTTCTCGCCGGGACGTCCGCGTTCGCGCCCTGGCGCATTCGGTCCGAACCACGCCGTCAGACGCAACGGCTCTTTGCTGGCGCCAAAGTGGGCGTGGAACCAGTTGCCGCTCATCGGTGCGGCACTGACCATGCCAACGGGCTCATAGTCCTGCCGTCTGATTTCCTCAGTGGTGCCTTTTTCCCAGGGATGCGTGCCTAACTTTGCCGGCCAGGTGTAGGTGTAGCCTTTGCCGCTGAGACAGATGAGCACAGCGGCCGAGCCGTGGGCGTGGGCTTTCGAGTAGCGGCCCGTTTCATGCTGGCCGATCCACATGTAGAATTGCTGCCCCGCCATGTGCGGTTCGATGCGCCGATAACCGGGTGAGCGGCGGTTGTCCATGGGCAACTCACAACCCATGACGTCCGGAATAATATTAGTTTTGCGCATCGCCAGGCCGCGCACCGGGTCGGGCGTGACATCTTCCTTGTATTTGAAATAATCGCCAGCTTCCGGGTCGAAGCGATCTTTGAACTGATAGGGGCAATTGAAGATAAAATCCTCGCTGGCGAAGTTGTTCATGATGTTCGGCGCCGTGGTGCCGGCCAGGAGCAAGGCCGGACTCGATGTGGCGTTGACGATGCGATGCGTGGCATTGAGCGGTATCGCGAAAATCGAACCTCTCTGCCATTCGAAGGTGTGCTTCTTGGGATTGCCGTCTACCCAAACTTCCGTCGTGCCGCGGCCTTCGACGACGAGATACTGCTCCTCGTAGAGATGCTTCTCTGGGTTCAACGCGCCGGCGCCGGGTACTTCGACGACGTAGCAGCCCCACAAGCCTTCGGTGCCGAGCAGTTGAATGAACGTGGCGCTGCCTCCCATGCGCTTCCACGGTTTGCGCGGCAAATCCTGAACCCGGCGCACGCCGATGTCGCGGTAGATGGGAATCCCCTGGGATTCCATGAAATTATCGTAGGGCGTGTTAGGCCGAAGGAATTTGCCTAAACCGGCCCTGGTCTTGTTATCTGTCGGCTCCTTGAATGTTTGTTCGGCTGGATGATCCATAAAGCCTCCTTGTTAGATTTTGTAGAATCTGCGACTCGGCAAGAGATGAATTGCCAAGATTCAGCGGATTTACTCAGCTAACTTATAGTCTGCCGAATTTGGAGTCAAACGGGCGGTTCGTGAAGATGATTGTGAGAAACTCCCGTTGGAAGGGTCGGAGCGCCAAGCCCCGAAAACCATCGCTCTATCGGCGCGGGGTTTGAGCCGGTGGCTTCGTCGGCGTGCTCCTTAACCCACTGTGCAAATTCTTGATTCAATATATTCGGCCCTGGCGTGCGTGGGTTTCCGTGCTAACAATTTCTGCAATTCCTCGGGTTAAGCGGCCGGGTTTCGAGCGGTCCGCTTGGGCAGTTTGTTCGATGCCCGGCGCGCGCGCCGCGAGGGACCTGCCGCAGCCTCAGCAGTGTCGGCCAACAAACGCAACGCTCGATTGACTGACTCGGTGTCGGGGAAGACGTTTGCCAGGTCTGGTTCAATCAAGACAAGGTTGGTCCCGGCGCGCGCCTTCTCATAGTACTTTCCACGGACTCCGCCCTTCAGTCTCGAAAGATCGTATTGTGGCCGTAACTCATCAACCTTTTTATTGGTATGTACCCTCTTCATAAGTTTTCCAAGCTAATTCGGATCGGTTTCATGAACTTCTTGGCTGCCCTCATACACTGCAAGTTCCTCATGTAAGCGGGCAATCATCTTCCGAATCCCGGCTTTGGTAAACCCTTTCGCTCCTAGTGGACTGGTCTGCTGCAAGCGCGAAAGTCTTTCTTCTAGTTGGCGCAGTTCGTCCTGTGCCTTTTGATACTCTTTAACGGTAGTGATCATAAGCGTATCTCCACGAGCCCTTTGCGGCGATTATCAGCTTCACGCGTCTGGCTAAAAAATGTTACCCATTCTTCCCAATCGGTTTCATCTTCTGCCGCGAAAATTTCTTCTGGGCGGCGAGTCAAGAGCATCTCCTCCAGTTCCAGCGCGGGCGCAAGCTCTTGTTCAACCTTCTGTGTAAAATCCTGCGGCAATAAGATGACGGTATCAACATCGTGCGGCTCGTCTGTCGCGGTGACGTAACTGCCATCTACAAGCAAGCGTTTGGCGCCCACCTGTCTACCCAACTCGATCCATCGGCGCAACCGTAACGCCAATCGGCGACGGAGGCGGCTCGACGAGCCGAACCGAAAGATAACCTCAGCTTCTGAACTCACGTGCACGCCTTCCGGCAAATAACCGTCTGCACGAAACGGTGGAATAGTCGAAATAGACGGTGCCTCTGCCATACAAGATGATGGATTATCTCAGAGATCTGAGGGAGATGCCATCTCGTCTTGAGCTTCACGGCTTGACGATTAAGCCCCGTAGGATGAGTAAACGCGCCAAGCGCCGAAACCCATCGCGTTATCTGTGCAGTGTTTAAAGCGGTGGGTTTGTCGCCGCGCTCCTTAACCCACCCTGCAAAATTAAGAATCGATAGCTGGGCGCCTTCGACCTTCAGCGCTTAACGAACCGGAAAAGACTCCCGGTACATTTTCCTCCCAGGCCGGTGTTCTCTATGACGAGATCGCATCGTAGGCTGCGATCAATAGTCGTCCAGTGGGAACCTTCGCTGCAAGATGAACTCGACAGCGAGACGACACTGTCGTAAGGCGATTTTTCCGAGAACACCAGCCGGCCCACCCCGGCGATAACCGTTTTTCTCCAGCCACTCCCGGCAGATGTCGCTCCGCGCCCGGAGCCGCGCCTGGCTCAGAACGGCCGGTAGTTCCGGCAACCACCTCTGCACCGGGCCCAGCACGAGAATTAGCCGGCTGATCCAGTACTGGAATCGTACCATGCGCAGCATGTCGCTCGGCGCATAGTGTTTCTCCCAGAAAACGGCGCTGCCCTGGAAAATCCGACGCGCGAACTCATATTCGGAGAGCCCGCGTTGGCTTTGGCGGTGGAGGTGGTACACCGAGGTACTGCCGGCGTAGCCGATTTTATAGCCGGCTCGGCGCGCCCGCAGACAGAAATCCGTCTCGCCCTGGTAGAGGAAGAAATCCGGGTCGAACCCGCCTAGCCCTTCGAACACCTCGCGGCGAACAATGAGACAACAACCGTTGAGCCACGCGATCTCGCGGCGGCGCAGCCCCGGCTCCAGAGCAACCATGCCTTCGCCGGGATAAAAATAGCGCGGCGGAAAGGGTCGCTTGGCCAGCCCTTCGACAATGCGCGGTCCAGCAATAGAATACTCCGGGTGCTCTTCGAAATTGCGCAGCAGCGCGCCGAACAGGTCCGGCCCGAATTCTAGATCAGGATTCAAAAGCAAGAGATGCTTGCCGCGGCACCGAGCTGCGTTGTGGTTGTGCGCACGACTGTAACCGATATTCGAGTCACTGATAAACAACTCTCCGAGCGCCGCCTTTTGTATCAGCGCCGGAGTTTTATCCCGACTGGCGTTGTCGAAGAAGAATACCTCCGACCTCATCCCCGTCTGCTGACGTAAGGAATCCAAAAAAACCGGTAGGCAATGCGCGTTGTTGTAGGTGACGACGCTCACCGAGAGCTGCGGATCGTTCGATAATAGACGACGCGCGCCGGTCATCGCGACGCTCGCCATTTCGCGACTGCCGTGGCCGGGTTCGTAAACTCACAAACTGCCAGCGTCGGATGCGTCAAAAACTGCCGGGTCGTTCGCAGAAAGTTTCTAAGAAAATGTTCCGACGCCAGGTCGCCAGTACGGACAACCATTGTCATCGGAACGTTTGTTATCAGGTCCAGCTGCGTCCGCAGGTGGGGCCAGACGTACGATGAACGGAGAGACAGGTTTGGCGAACGGCTCGCCTTCAGCAAGTAAGGCGGCCTGCGCATCAGCCGCCACGCAGGCGGCGTTGTGCTGAGCGGCACCATCCAAAGAGAACTGCGGTTGGTCTCGCCACGCTGCGGGGCCAGGAAATTCTCAGGAGAGGGTTGATATGGCTCGCGCGGCGTGTCGCGGCAGTCCGGCAGTCGGCCGGTGGCGTGTGGGTCGTCAAAGATCGGTTCATCCGGTAATCCGGGCTCAAGGGTCAGGTCGTAGCAGATACCTGAGGCCTTCATTAGCTCAACGGCATTCTGATTCAACCAGCGATCACCGAACCGGCAGGCCTCAGGTGGCCGGTGAAAAATTCTGCGGAACGCTTCACTCGAAGTTTGGAGGCATTCCGCCGTCCACTCGGGATCGTTCAGCTCGTTGAACCACTCGCCGAGTCGCCGGCTCCAGCGCCAAAGATGCGGGTGAATGCCACAGAAGTCGCCGTGGTCTTCTATCGTCCTCAAAAGCTGCGGGCAGGCTACCGCAACCCAGTCTGCCATTCCCCAGGTCTCCCGGATTTGCGGGTCAGCGCGCAAAAACCAGTTGAACTCTGCCCGGATACAAATATGGTCTTCGAGTTGCCTGCGAAAATCTTCGAGATACCGCAAGGCTTTCCGCGATCCATCCCACCCTCCCGCGCCGCCGCGGGTCTTACGGACATCCGGTTCCACGTCGATCAAGAGCAGGACGGAACGGCGCTCAGCTTTTTTTACGTACGGACCCTCCACCGGCGATCCCAACCAACGAATTCATGATGACGGCTAATCCTATATCTGTTTTCGGCGCTTAACAAGAAAAGTTCCGACCCAATGAACTCTGCGCGGATGCCAGCCTTTGCTGGCTAGGAGTTGGTTTGGATCCGATAGTGTCATCGCCCTTTCCAGTAGCCCGGCTTTCTTCGTCCGTGAGCTACCGCGATGACTTGGATGGTTTCGCCAGCCTGGCGGTAAACGACTACGAATGGAAATCTTCGGAATAGGAAACGTCGAGTGTGATGAAGATAGGCGGGCCACCGCATGGGAGCTTCTGAAATGAGTTCGATGGCGCGGTCAAGCTCCGCAAGAAATGCCTCCGCCGCGGTTTCGCTCCGGTCGTAGTACCATCGAAACGCCGCCCGGGCTTCTGCGATTGCTTCAGGGTGAACGTCGACTGGGCGTTGAGCCATTATCGGCGGGTGATTTTTAGGCGGGCTTCAGACCAGGGGATCGCTTTTGCCGCTCCGGAATCGAGATCCTTGAGTCGCTGTTCAATCTCCGCACCCCAGGCCGCTTCAGCTTTCTCATCCACTTCCTGGTCAAGGCTGTCAAGCAGAGCCCCTGCCAGCGCGGCTCTTGCTTCCGGTGGTAGTTTTAGCGCCTTTTCTAGTAGGCCGGACGGACCTTGTTTCATGCGCCTATGATACACCTTGCGATTAGCTGGTTGCAATGTGGTTTTTCGATAGAGACCTGCACCTATGGGCTCTTGGTAAACGTCAGTCGCCGATAGACTTGCCGGGCTGTGTCCACGTCGCGTTTGCAGTATTCGTAGATCTCGGCGAGCTTGCCGGCGCGGTAGTAGGGGTAGACCTTCGAGCCGTCAAGATTCTCTTTCGGTGAGGGGATGCCGAGGGCTTTCGAGAGGGTGTCCAGGCTCACGTGTTCGCGGCCCCATTTGCTCCATTCTTGCATCGTGTCGTAGATTGGCGCGTTGCGAAAACGGGTAAACGGGAGGTCGCGCGGCGGCTTGATCTGGTGAATGATCGAGCGCTGCCAGATGAAGCGCAAATCGAAGTCGAGAATGTTATGGCCGACGAAGAGATTGACATCCATCGCGAGCTTCCAGAAGTTCTGAATGATCGCCTTTTCTTCGCCTTCGAGGATATTCACGGGTGAATCTGTCGGCGGATCGACGGCGTAGGCGAGACAGAGAATCCTGGCAGTCGCTGCCGACAGGCTCAATTTCTTGAGCAGCTCCGCCTCATCGAGCTTGATTTGCGAGTCCAAGAGGCCGTTATCCTGCAGGGACTGATCGGTGGGAACGGTTTCGATATCGAAAAAAAAGATTTTCATGGTCTTGCTTGGGGGAAAAGCTCTCCTTGCTCGTGCGCCGACTTGATTTCAACCGCCGCGCCCAGGCGCAGAAAAATCAGCTTGAACGCCGCCACTTCCCGCTTGAGGCTTAAACGCGCGGCTTCGGCATAGATTTGCGCCTGTTGCTGGTAGCGTTCCGCGCCGCGCTGCAACTCCTCGCGGGCAATCCTATCTGTCTTATAGTCGGCCAGATAAAGCAAGCCGTCGCGCTCATAGATGAGATCGATGACGCCTTCCATGATTTGCCCGTTCCAGGGCATCAGCAAGGAGACTTCGCGGCCGAGGATACGCGCGGCGGCCAGTTCAGCATGGGCCGGCGAGCCGAAGAACCCTTCGAATATCTCTTCAAGTTCGGCCTCGACTATGCCGCGATCCGGGCGCATTTCATCCGGCAGCCAGCGGTCGAGGAAGGCGCTTAGACGAGTTTGATAGCCGCGGCTGTCCGCGCTCAATTCCCAATTCTGGAGGAAACGGTGCGCCAGGTCACCCACGACCAGGGCGAGTGTGCGCTTGAGTCCGGCACGCGGACGCTGAGGCACCGCCTCGCTCGAGTCCATGGTTTTTTCCTGCAAAAGCGTCGGCGTCACGAAGGACGGCTGGTTCATAGTCGACTGGTATCGTTCGCGCCGGACCGTCCAGCGATCGATAAAGGGCCGCCACGCAAGTTTTCTTCTGCCGCCTTTGGGTTTGCTCTTGGCTCTGCCAGGAGCCGAGAGGCGCGCCGATACCACTTGAATGTCGATGGCGCCGCCGCCGATTTGAACGCGCTTCGACGCTTCGGCGGTATCGAGTTCCCCGCTAAGGCATTCGTCCAGCATGGAAAGAAAACTGCCGCCCGACCGCCGCTCGGTCGGCACGCAGGAGACGATAAGGTGTTCGCGGGCGCGGGTCATGGCGACGTAAAGCACCCGCTTTTGTTCCTCCTCGGCTCTCACTCTGGCCTTCTCGGTAATGTAGAGACCGGCCAGATCGCAGATCGGGCCGACGCGCATGCCGGTGAGCCCGCTCGACCAATCGAACAGCGCTTCAGCTTCGGCGCTCTGGCGCGCCTCCGTCCCGGCTTGGCACCCGGCCAGGACGACGATGGGAAATTCCAACCCCTTGGCCTTGTGGATGCTCATGATGCGCACCGCATCGAGATTCTCTTCGGCAAGCACGCTCTCACCTTCTTCTTTCACGCCGAGCACGCGCTCTTGCAGTTGGCGGATCGCTTCTTTGAGCGTGGTCAAGCCTTCATGCCCCAACAGCTCGGCCTGCTGCCTGAGCTTTTCCAGATTGGCAACCGCTTGCTCGCCGTGAAAATAACAGGCCGCGAGCAGCTTGATGGGCAGACTCGCAAAGATATGAGCGACGGCCGCGCCGACCGGCAAGAATCGAGTCTCGGCGTGCAGCCGCCCCAAAGTCTGGTAAAGCTCGGCGAGAGCGGGCGCAAATTCCTTCTTGCCGCTTGCCTTGCGGTAGTCGAGAAGGTTTTCTCGGTGCAGGTCATAGATCTGACGGTCGGTCAATCCGCCCAACGGCGAGCGCAGCACGCCGACCAGGGCCAATCGGTCGTGGGGATTTTCGACGGCGCGCAACAGATTGACGGCGTCGATGATTTCTTTGGCGGCGTAAAAATGGCGCTCGCCCTCGACGACATAGCGAATCCCCTGGCGGCGCAGGGGCTCCAGGTAGTCGTGAATGTCGGTCAGCTTGCGGAACAGAAGAGCGACGTCTTTGGGCTGGGCGCTAACTTCTTCGCCGCGGGCGTTGAGGACCGCCGTTTTACCGAGGATTTCGTCTTTGAGCCAAAGCGCCAAGCTCTCGCCTTCAAGCCGTCGGGCTTTCTCCGCGTTCAGTTCTTGATCGCCGGTGACGATTTTGCGGACGATCGTTTTGGGCAAGCCGCTGCTCGCACCGCTCCGGCCCGGCGCCGGGTGAATCGCAATGTAGGGCGGTTGGATGCCGTCCCTCGCCTGGATGAGAGATGAGAAAATGCCGTTTACGACCTCGAGGATATGCGCGTTGCTGCGGAAATTCGTCGTCAGGCGGCACTCGATGCCGTCCTGCGCCTTGATGATTTTCTCGACCACTTCGAGGTAAGCCTCGATGTCGGCGCGGCGAAAGGCGTAGATCGATTGTTTCGGATCGCCGACGACGAAAACTTTTCCCGGCGTGAGCTTGACCTCGCGCCAGTCCCGCGCCGGTTGGTCCTGATGCTCGGCGAGGTAGAGCAGGATTTCATATTGGATCGGATCGGTGTCCTGAAACTCGTCGATCAGGATCGAGCGGTACCGCCGCTTGAGTTCCGCGCGCACCTGGAGATGATCGCGCACCAGGTCGCGCGCGCGAATGAGCAAGCCGTCGAAAGAAACAAATCCTTGGTGGACGAAAAACTCCCGAAATGTTTCGGCGAAGGGAACCAGCAGCGTCCAGAGCAGGTCCGAAAGCTCGCCGTCCACCAGGAGAAGCCCCCTGGCCGCGCGCACCAGGTCCTGAGCTTCGGCGATCTCCTCTTCCGACCAGCCCTTGAGGTTTCGGTTGATCGATTTTTCCCGAAGCAACGATTCCGTCTCCGTATCGCCATGGGTTGCCGCCGCGCTCTGGCGGCACGCTCGAATCACGTTAAGCGCCGCGCGCGCGAGCTTTTCGTTCATCCGCTCTTCCGGATGGCGCTCGCTGAGCGCCACGGCCTTAGCCTCCAATCCGGCCAGCCAATTTTGCAATGCCTGGGGAAATGTTTTCGAAGAGCGCCGATCCGATTTTATCCCGACGGTTTCGTTGGCGAAAGATTTTGCCAGCGCTTTGACCTGATCGAGCGCGACCTTGCCGAGAATGATTCGCCATTGCTCGGCGTGGATGCTTTTGAGCGAAAGCTCCTCGCCGAGCCAGAGGTCCCAGCGCTCGTCGAATAACCGGTCGAATTGCTTGCCGTCGTCTTCGCGGAACTGCGGATCGATGCCGGCTTCGAGCGGATAGAGGCGCA
>Ga0153915_10006680_pt1 | contig 10830 bp, 9 predicted proteins | sample Opewatmetagenome_2_FD_107003 | JGI IMG/M metagenome (GOLD analysis project Ga0153915, IMG submission 107003) | Freshwater wetland microbial communities from Ohio, USA - Open water 3 Core 3 Depth 3 metaG | ecosystem: Environmental > Aquatic > Freshwater > Wetlands | place: USA: Ohio, Lake Erie...
AAGAGTCGACCAAGGACATGTACACTATGGCCGTGCCGGTTGAGAAAGCGCCGGACAAGCCGGAGTACATTGAGGTAGAATACGATGCGGGCAATCCTGTTGCCATAAACGGGAAACGGGCGTCCTCTGCCGCACTTCTGGCTGAAGCGAACCGGATCGCTGGCAGCCACGGGATCGGCCGCGTAGACCTAGTGGAGAACCGCTACGTAGGCATGAAGTCCCGAGGCGTGTACGAGACGCCGGGCGGCACGCTCCTGCATGCGGCACACCGTGCCGTGGAGTCCATCACCATGGACCGCGAGTCCATGCACCTGAGGGACAGCCTGATCTCACGTTATGCCGAACTGGTGTACTACGGATACTGGTTTGCGCCCGAGCGTGCAATGCTACAGGCCGCGATCGACGAGTCCCAGAAGAACGTGAGCGGCACGGCGCGACTCAAGTTATATAAAGGGAACTGCGACACGGTGGGCCGCAAGTCGCCTATCTCGCTCTACAATCCCGAGCTCGCGACCTTTGAGGCGGACCGGGTTTATAACCAGAAGGACGCCGAAGGTTTCATCCGTCTGAACGCTCTCCGGCTCAGGATCGGGAGCAAGGCATCCAAAATAAAAGCATAGATCTTAGAAACAGCAAAAAAAGAAAGAATTGACGCGGTTTACACTAAAAAAATATGATTTAAGATGCATCATAACTGCATTAGTCATAGCCTGATCAGTGAGAGTCAGTGTCAAAATGGTTTTGATACGACATGGCAACCAAGAAGACCAAGATAATTAAGAAAGCGAAGACGGCTGCGAAGAAGACCAAGCCCTGGGGCGGCAGGTTCACCGAGGCCACGAACGAGCTCGTCGAGCAGTTCACGGCATCGATTCCCTATGACTGGCGGCTTTATCCCTACGACATCGCGGGCAGCATGGTGCATGCCGCCATGCTCGGCAGGCAAGGGATCATTCCGAAGAAAGAGGCCAACCGCATCATCCGCGGACTTGAAGAGATCCTGAAGGAGATCGTCGCGGGCGCGTTCGAATTCAGCGTGGAGCTCGAAGATATCCACATGAACATCGAGAACCGGCTGATCGAAAAGATAGGGCCTACGGGTGGAAAACTGCACACGGCGCGGAGCAGGAACGATCAGGTTGCCCTCGACATCCGCATGTTCCTGCGCGACGAGATCGCCGAGATCCACGAGCTCCTCACCGCGCTCCAGGCGGTCATCGTTCATCTTGCCGAACAGCATAGTGATGTTGTTCTGCCGGGCTACACTCACCTCCAACGCGCGCAACCCGTGCTGTTTGGCCACCACCTGCTTGCGTACTACGAGATGTTCGAGCGCGATCGCGGCCGGCTTGAAGACTGCTTCCGCCGGGTGAACGTGATGCCACTCGGCGCCGGCGCCCTCGCAGGGACCGTGCTTCCCATAGACCGTAAGTTCGTTGCCAAGCAGCTGGGTTTTAGCGGTGTGTGCGAGAATAGCATGGACGCTGTCTCGGACCGGGACTTCGCGATCGAATTCGTTGCAGCTTGCGCTCAAATCATGATGCATCTTTCGCGCCTGTCCGAGGAGCTCGTCATCTGGTCGTCATCCGAATTCGGGTTCATAACGATCTCCGATGCCTTCACCACGGGCTCCTCGATCATGCCCCAGAAAAAGAACCCCGACGTGGCCGAGCTCACGCGCGGCAAGACGGGCCGGGTGTACGGCAACCTCATGGCGCTTCTCACGCTCATGAAAGGACTACCGCTCGCGTACAACCGCGACATGCAGGAGGACAAGGAACCCATTTTCAGTGCCGCTGAAACGGTAACGCTCTCGCTGTCAGTGTTCATCGAGATGCTCAAGGGCATCTCGATCCATAAGGAAACGATGCGGAAGGCGGCGGAGGACGGATTCATCACGGCCACGGACCTGGCAGACTACCTGGTCCGCAAGGGCATGCCGTTCCGTAAAGCCCACGAGGTCGTGGGCAGGGCCGTGCTGCGTGCCACAGAGCTGGGGTGCGGGCTCGTCGATATGCCGATCGGAGAATACACAAAACTGTCGCCGCTGATCTACGAGGACGTGTATGACGCGTTATCCGTGGAGGCATCCGTGAAGAGGCGCACGTCATACGGCGGCACGGCCCCGGCGAATCTGAGAAAACGCCTGACAGTGCTCAAGAAGATACGATGAATACCCGGACGTGGTGGCATTTCACGCCCGTCTGCCTGGCGCTTACCCTGACGCTTTCTGTCTCCTGCGGCAGGAAGACGGAACCGCTCACTCCCCAGAGTCCCCGGCCCGAGGCGGTGAGGGGCATTAAAGCCGTTGTCAGGGACGCCGTCGCATTTCTGTCATGGCGCGTGCCGACCAAAAACGTGGAAGGCAAGGACATGAATCCCGCTGAGATCCTGGGGTTCCGTATCTACCGGGCGGAGATTGGGGATAGCAGAAAGAAACTCCGGTATAGGGAGATTGCCGATATCACCATGGCAAATCCTGCGCCGGCCGAGGTGAGGGCGGGCACGGTTTTCTGGAGCGACAAGAACCTGAGATACGGTCAGGTGTACAGCTATCGGATCAGAGCCACGAGCGCGAGGGGAGGGGCAAGCCAGCAGTCCGAGGAGGTGCGAGTAGTGCCGCTTCTTTCTCTGGCAGCCCCGATGAACGTTACCGCTGTGGGCTATGACAGCAGGAATCTCCTTTCCTGGGATTTGGTCACTACGAGATCGGATGGGAGCCAGTACGGAGGCTTTGTCGGCTATAATATCTACCGCGGTACGGAAAAAGGACGGTATGAAGATACGCCGCTGAACAAGGAACCGGTCAGGACGAGTTCCTATAAAGACACGACGGTGATGAATAACAAGACGTACTATTATATAGTGCGTGCCGTGGACAGTCCGACCCTGCCGTGGAACGAGAGCCTTGATTCGGTAGAGGCATCAGCTACTCCCAGGGACATGACGCCGCCGGAGAGGCCCCGGGGACTTACGGTCGTTCCCGGCGTGGGCAGGATATTCCTTACCTGGAACGAGAACAAGGAGCGGGATCTCGCAGGGTACCGCGTGTACCGGTCGGTGAGGAGCGGCAGGAACTACGCGCGTCTTACGGACAAGCCGATAAACCGCACCACGTTTTCCGACGTGACGGTCAAGCCGGGAGTGGTATACTACTACACAATCACCGCGGTGGACCAGTCAGGGAACGAAAGTCCGATGTCGAAAGAACAGAAAGCGTATGCTGAGAAGATGAGATAAGAAACACTGCAAATTAGAAAATGAAAATTTGAGTAACGAAATTTAAAATTTCCACTATTCATTGTTCAATTTCCAGTCGGATAGGATTCCCATGCATGACTTTGTCTATAAAAATGGAGAACTGTACTGCGAAGGGGTTTCGGTTAAAAGCGTGGCCCAGCGGGTTGGTACGCCGTTCTACCTCTACAGCAGCAATACGCTGGTGAATCATTACAAGGCCTTCGACAGCGCCTTTGCTGGCGTTCCGCATATAATCTGCTTTGCGCTCAAGTCGAATCCGAACGGAGCGATCCTCAGGTTACTCGGCAGGGAGGGCGCGGGGGCGGACATCGTCTCGGGCGGAGAGCTGTTCCGCGCGCTCCGGGCGGGCATCGATCCGAAGAAGATCGTGTATGCAGGGGTGGGCAAGCGCAGGGATGAGATCGAGTATGCGCTCAAGGTCAATATTCTCATGTTCAACGTCGAGTCCGGCGAGGAGCTCCTTGCGATAGAGCGTGCCGCAAAGGATATGCATGCGATGGCACGCATCGCGCTGCGGGTAAATCCGAACATCGACCCCAAGACACACGCGTATATCTCCACGGGGCTCAAGGAGAACAAATTCGGAATCCCCATCGAGCATGCGCTCGAGTACTACCAGATGGCCAAGTCTCTCTCTCACGTAGAAGTGACGGGAATCCACCAGCACATAGGTTCTCAGATTACCGAAATCCAGCCTTTCGTGGATGCGCTCGAAAAACTCGTAGGCTTCGTCAGCGAACTCAGGTCCGCAGGCTTGGACATCCAGTTCATCAATATCGGTGGCGGGCTGGGCATTACGTATAAGGACGAGACACCGCCGCACCCCAAGGAACTTGCGAAAGCAATCCAGCCGCTCCTCAAAGAAGCTGGGTGCACCCTGGTGCTGGAGCCGGGCAGGGCCATCGCGGGCAATGCAGGCATCCTCGTGACGAGCGCCCTCTATCACAAAGACAGCGGCGAGAAACGGTTCCTCATCGTGGATGCAGGTATGAACGACCTCATCCGGCCGAGCCTCTATGATGCCTACCACGAGATAAAATCCGTATCGGATCCAGCTGCTCCCGTGAACACCGTGCTCGATGTGGTGGGGCCGATCTGCGAATCCGGCGATTTCCTCGCCAAGGAGCGGGAGATGCCCGAGGTGAAGCAAGGCGAGCTTCTCGCGGTGATGGGCGCGGGAGCATACGGTTTTTCGATGTCCTCGAACTATAATTCACGGCCGCGTGTGGCCGAAATCATGGTCAAGGGGAACGAGTACTACATCGTGCGAGAGCGCGAAACCTATAGCGACCTCATCAGGGGCGAAAGGGTTCCGCGGTGGTTGGAAGGGTGGGAGACAAGAACCAAATCTCAATGATCAAAATCAAGCATGTTCTGCCATGCTGGACTGTAAAAGTTGAAGTTTTTGGTGCCTATTTATAATTTGTGATTTTATGAATTTTTCATCCGAGACAGTACATGAAGAAGATACCTTTTTACAAAATGCAGGGGAACGGGAACGATTTTATACTGATTGATAACCGCCGGGGTGTCCTGCAGGGGAAGAACCTGAGGGGGCTGGCAAAACAGGTGTGCCATCGGAACCGTTCCGTCGGTGCTGACGGGCTCATCGTGGTCGTTCCTTCGAAGAAGGCCGACTTCAAGTGGCGGTTCTTCAATTCCGACGGGAGCGAAGCCGAGATGTGCGGAAACGGTTCACGCTGCGTCGCGCGGTTCGCGTACCTTAAGAAGATCGTAAAGAAGGACATGACCTTCGAAACGCTCGCGGGGATCATTCATGCCGAGGTGAAGAAGGACACGGTCAGGGTACAGCTCACGAAGGCATATGGATTGCGCACGAATATCACGGTACCTCTTGACCGTAGCACGCGCACCGGACACTTTATCAACACCGGCGTCCCCCATCTTGTTTATCTCTCAGACCATCTTGATACAGAAGATGTGGATGGCGTGGGCAGAAAAACGCGACAGCATGAGATATTCAAGCCTGAGGGTACGAACGTGAATTTCATGCAAATCGACGGTCCGCACAGGCTCCGGATTAGGACGTACGAGCGAGGGGTGGAGGGAGAGACCCTTGCTTGCGGAACCGGCGCGGTGGCCGCAGCGCTTATCGCGGCGGCACTGGGCAAGGCGTCGTCACCTATGACCGTGATGACCAGGGGCGGCGACAGGCTTGTTGTTTCGTTCATGCGAGAAGGCGAACAGTTCACGGACCTGCACCTTGAAGGCAAGGCAGAGGTCGTGTGCGAGGGGATGCTCTATATCTAGAATGCATAACCGCAGAGGACTCATCGAAATCAAGGACGAAATACTTTCTAGAGGGATTTACAAGATTATATTTTAAGGAGATCTTATCCGCTGTTATCCTGTTAATCCTGTCTAAAATAGCGAGGAGGCTGCTATGTTCAAAGGTTCAATGGTTGCGATAGTCACCCCGTTCAAGAATGGCAAGGTAGATGAAAAGGCGCTCGGTGATCTCATCGAGTTTCACCTTAAAAGCGGCACGGACGTAATCGTGCCGTGCGGCACCACGGGTGAATCAGCCACGCTCTCCCACGAGGAACACCACCGGGTGGTGGAGTTCACGGTCAGGACGGTGAACAAACGAGTGCCCGTGGTCGCGGGTGCGGGGTCGAACAGTACTGAGGAGACCATCGATCTGACGAAATACGCCAAGAAGGCGGGGGCCGATGGCGCGCTGCTAATTACCCCGTATTATAACAAACCGACGCAGGAAGGACTCTATCAGCATTTCAAGAAGGCGGCGGAATCCGTAGACATCCCTGTTATTCTTTACAACGTGCCGGGACGCACGGGGGTGAACATGCTTCCGGCGACAGTGGCGCGTCTCCGCGCGATCAAGAATATCGTTGGGCTCAAAGAAGCCACCGGCGACATGAAGCAGGTCAGCGAGATCATCCGGCTCTGCGGCAGGGATTTCGACGTGCTCTCGGGCGACGATTTCACCACGCTACCGCTGCTCTGCCTGGGTGGTGTGGGAGCCATTTCGGTGACGGCCAACGTGGTCCCGGCCGATGCAGCCGGAATGTTCGATGCCTTTTTCGCGGGGAAGATGGAGGAGGCTCTTAAGTTCCACTATAAGATGGAGCCGCTCCACGGAGCAATGTTCATCGAGACGAATCCGATCCCGGTGAAGACGTCGCTTGCGCTCATGGGCAAGATCACTGAGGAATTCCGCCTGCCACTTTGTCCTATGGCCGATGTGAGCAAGGAGAAGCTTAAGAAGTCGCTTAAGGACTACGGGCTGATCTGACTCGAAACCAGTCACCACGGAGGATGCAGAGAGCATAAGGCAGAAGGCAGTGGTTTTAACGCTATACGCCGCGCGCTCTACCCCGAGCAGAACTAGTAGCACAGCGCTCAGAGCGGTAAATAATAAGGAGTAAAAACCATGATTAAAGCAGTCGTAGCCGGCGCTGCCGGCAGGATGGGTTCGCGGATCATCAACGTGCTCTCGACCTCGGAAGGCATCCGCCTTTCGGCAGCTATCGAGCGAAAGGCGCATCCCCTCGTGGGCCAGGATTCCTGCGGCCCGGCAGGGCTTCCGGCAGGCGGGGTTCTGACGGTGATCACGGACGACCTCGCTGCCGCGCTCAAGGCCGGGGACGTGCTCATCGACTTTACGCTCCCCGAAATAAGCCTTGAACATATCAAGACCTGCGCGGACTTGGGCAAGCCGCTTGTGGTCGGGACGACCGGATTTTCCAAGGAGCAGCTGGGAGAGATCAACAAGCAGGTTCAGAAGATCCCCTGCGTGCTCTCCCCGAACATGAGTATCGGCGTGAACCTTTGCTTCAAGATCCTTGCAGAGATCGCCAAGACCATCGGCGAGGATTATGATATGGAGATCGTCGAGGCCCACCATCGCATGAAGAAAGACGCACCCTCGGGCACGGCTATGAAGATGGCCCAGGTCATCGCCCAGGCCGTGAACAGGAACCTGGACGAGGTCAGCGTTTACGCACGCAAGGGCATGATCGGTGAGCGTTCGAAGAAAGAGATCGGAATCCAGACTCTTCGTGCTGGTGACATTGTGGGCGAGCACACAGTGATGTTCGCTGGCAAGGGTGAACGCATCGAGATTACGCACCGGGCGCACAGCAGGGACACCTTTGCCGCCGGTGCCGTGCGCGCGGCCAAGTGGGTTGTCGGCAAGAAGCCCGGCCTTTACGATATGCAGGATGTGCTGGGTCTGAAGTAACAAAAATCGAAATACAGAGGAATGAAGTCAGATGCAGGACATCTGTAACTGACAAGGAGTTTGATAATGAAAAGATATTTGCTCATCATGATTGCGGGATTTTTCTCGCTCGCACCGCTCACGTCGGGAGCATTTTCTTCGGAGCATCCGGGCTGCGGCGGGGACTGCAGGGACTGTCACAGATTGGAGAAAAAAGACGCTGAGAAAATCTTGGAAAAGATCCTCCCGGCGGGGAACCTGCTGGATGTGAAGCTTTCTCCTGTCGGAGGTCTGTGGCAGCTGGATGTCGAGGCCGAAGGAAAACGCGGGTCATTGTACCTTGATTTCTCGCGGAAGCATTTGATCAACGGCCAGATTATTCCGCTTGAGGCGGTGAAGGTCAGTTTCTCAAAGATATCACTTACAGAGGCGCTGGTCATGGGTCCGAAGACCGCAACGAAAAAGATTGTGGTGTTCACGGACCCTGATTGTCCTTTCTGCAAGAAACTGCATGAGGAAATTAAGCAGGTCCTGGCAAAGCGAAGCGATGTCGCGTTCTATGTCATCCCATATCCTCTCCCGATGCATAAGGATGCGTATAAAAAGGTGCAGTCCATTCTGTGCGGGAAATCGCTCGCGCTCCTCGATGACGCGTTCTCCGGTAAGGCACTGCCAGAACCTGTGTGCCCTAACGAACAGGTGGAAAAGAACATAGCGCTTGCCAAAGAGCTCGGCTTCAATGGAACGCCAACGCTCGTACGGGACGACGGGACAGTGCTCAGCGGGTATCGCCCCGCCGAACAGCTTTCCGAGTGGATTGACGGAAAATAGACGCACCTGTCGGGGCAGGTATGAAACTGATACGATTTCTGGCTCAAGGCAGACCTTCGCTGGGCATTCTGAGCGGCAACGAGGTTGCGGAACTCGATGGTGATTTTTTCATTCCCTTAAGGACGCTGAAGACGAGCTGCGTATCTTCTCAGATACAGCTGCTGCCGCCGTGCACCCCGTCCAAGATCGTGGCCGTCGGGCTTAACTACCGCGACCATGCGAAAGAGCTGAATCTCCCGGTGCCGGACACCCCAATCGTATTTCTGAAACCGCCGACAGCGGTGATCGGCCCAGGAGAAGCGGTCCTGTATCCTGCAACGAGCTCGCAGGTGGACTACGAGGCCGAGCTTGGGGTAGTCATAAAGGATCGGATCAGAAACATCAGTCCTGCCTCTGCGCGTGACCATATTCTCGGCTATACATGCGCAAATGATGTCACGGCGCGTGACCTGCAGAAAAAAGACGGGCAGTGGACGCGCGCCAAATCATTCGATACGTTCTGCCCGGTGGGGCCGTGGATCGAGACCGATCTCAACCCCGAGGATATTCTCATCGAGTCGTATTTGAATGGCGAGCGGCGGCAGTCCTCCCGAACATCGCAATTTATCTTCACGGTAGATTACCTCGTGAGCTTTATCTCGGGGATCATGACGCTCGAGCCTGGCGACCTTATCATCACCGGAACTCCCGCCGGGATCGGGCCGATGAAACCGGGCGACGAGATCGAGGTCCGCATCGAGGGGATCGGAAGCCTGAAGAACACGGTTAAAAGATAGAGCTTTTTGGTTACAGAAACACGCTGATAAATCTGATTTCAAATAATCAAAAAACAGCGTTAATCAGTGTCTGACGATTATTATTTTTGGGACTGGAGGATAAAGTAGAAGTGCAGACAACGGAAGAAACCTATATTCAATCTCTCTTCGCCGTTCGCATCGGCGGAAAGATGTTCGGCAAAGAACAGAAGATCTACAAGTTTGAGAAGATAAAGCGCGCGAAGCGGGCCGCGTTAGCAGCCCATCCCGAAATGGAGCTTATTGACTTCGGGGTAGGTGAGCCCGATGAGATGGCGTTACCCGGCGTGGTTCAGACGCTCCAGAAGGAGGCGGAAAAGCCGGAGAACCGCGGATACGCGGACAACGGGATACAGGAGTTCAAGGACGCCGCCGCCCGGTACATGCAGAAGGTGTACGGCGTGAACGGCATCAACGCCGAAACTGAAGTGCTCCATGGTATCGGCAGCAAGCCGGTGCTCGCGATGTTTCCCTCGGTCTTCATCAATCCCGGCGATGTGACGCTCTTGACTGTGCCGGGTTATCCTGTCATGGGCACGCATACCCGCTGGTACGGAGGCACGGTGGTGGACTTACCGCTCCTAGAAGAGCATGGATTTCTGCCTGATCTCGACTCCATCCCTGCAGATGTGAAAAAAAGAACGAAGCTCCTCTACCTCAATTATCCCAACAATCCGACTGGTGCCGGCGCGACGAAATCATTTTTCGAAAAAGTGGTGCGCTTTGCGAAGGAAAACGGAATCATCGTGGTACACGACGCTGCTTATGCCGCGCTCACCTATGGTGCTAAACCGCTCTCATTCCTGTCAGTGGACGGCGCAAAGGACGTGGGTGTCGAGATCCACTCTCTTTCCAAGGCCTACAATATGACGGGCTGGCGCCTCGCCTTTGTCGTGGGGAACGAGCGAGTGATCGCAGGTTATGGTAACGTGAAGGACAACTATGACTCCGGGCAGTTTAAGGCCATCCAGAAGGCAGGGGTGTATGCACTCGATCATCCCGAGATCACTGATGAAATCACGGCCAAGTATGAACGCAGGCTGCGGGCAATGACGGGGGTGCTTGCCGAGATGGGATTCTCAGCAAAGATGCCCGCCGGGACCTTCTACCTCTACGTGAAGATACCGAAGGGTGTCAGAAAAGGCAGGAGGTTTGCGAATGCTGAAGAGTTCTCGGAGTTCCTCATTACCGCGAAGCTCATTAGCACGGTGCCTTGGGACGATGCCGGATCTTATCTTCGCTTCTCTGCCACCTTCGAGTCCAAAGGTAGGGCCGATGAGCAGCGGGTGCTCGAGGAGTTTAAGAAGCGGATGGGCGGGCTGCAGTTCGAGTTTTAGAACCGAAGAACCTTTCACCGCAGAGGACGCAGAGGAGGAGGAAGAACACGAATGGTACGAATTGGCGAATCACACGAATAGTTCAAGTAGAAACCTGTAAAGCTATCGTTCGTGACATTCGAACTGTTCGAAGAATTCGTGTTAAATCATTCCCCGGCATTCTCTGCGGTTAGAGGGAATTTTTCCATGCCTACCATTGCATACATCGGTGTCGGCTCGAACGTGGGCGACAGAAAGGCCAACTGCCAGAAGGCCTTTGAGCTTCTGGCGGACACAGGACGGGTCATCAGTATTTCCTCCCTATACTACACCGAGCCCGTGGGGTATAAGGAACAGGAAGATTTTATCAACGCCGTGGTCTCCATCGAGACCGATCTATCTGCGAGAGAACTGCTTGATGCCT
>Ga0153915_10006681_pt1 | contig 10830 bp, 11 predicted proteins | sample Opewatmetagenome_2_FD_107003 | JGI IMG/M metagenome (GOLD analysis project Ga0153915, IMG submission 107003) | Freshwater wetland microbial communities from Ohio, USA - Open water 3 Core 3 Depth 3 metaG | ecosystem: Environmental > Aquatic > Freshwater > Wetlands | place: USA: Ohio, Lake Erie...
CCGCGAAAAGGATTTCCGAGCTGCTAGGACAAACCACAGAGATAAAGAACCAGATGAACTTCGCGGGGGGCAGGCTGTCTCCATGGTTGGGTCACGTCATGAACTCCATGACGGAAAACCCTAGGTATCTTTTGACCCCCGGCGAGGTCCTGCAGTTCCCTGGGGACGAGGCGATTATCATGATTGGCGGCAGGTCGCCCTATCGCGCCAAAAAGATCATGTACTTTCAGGACGACAGATTCATGGATAGGGCGTGGTTGCCGCCGCCCGGCGGCAAGGACGAACAGGAGAGAGAATTTATCCATGCAAAGATAATCTCTCCATGGGAGACCAATGTGAACGCCAAGACTGAGACGGTGTACAGGGACGACTGGGAGGGTTTTTTCGATGAGATTGCGCATGAGCAAACTCCTGAGGATGACGATGGCGGGGGAGTGAAGATAACGACAAGCCCTGATGGATCAGAAGAGAAAAAGGAAAAGGATATTCAAATCATCGATAAGGATATTGAAAATGAATTATTTCCTTTTCAGGGGGTTCAACAGAGACTTTTCGAAGATGAGGAATTATGGGCAGCCGCTGATGAGCATATAAAGACATCCAATGAAAGACTACAGAACAGGATCAGGGCCGTTGATATAGGGGAGATTCCGATATGACCGCTGTAAGGATTCAACCGTATGTATCCGACAATGCATACAAGCAATTAAAAAAGGAGAGTCATTTGCCCGGCAGGACAATGAGCGCGATTATCGAGGCGGCATTGCAGGAGTATTTTGACGACGCAAAGGATTTCCCTTTGGTCTTAAGGAGGCTTGACCGCATCCAGCGGGCAATAGAGAGGGTCGAACGGGATCAACAGATGCTTACGGAGGCCTTTGCCGTATTTGTCCAGATATGGTTCGCCCATAATCCCAAGATAGACAATGACTCCAGGAACGCGGCACAGAGACAGGCAATGGACAGGTACAACCAGTTTATTGATTTTGTGGCTAATAAAATAACCTCCGGCCATCGTTTTATTGACGATATGGCGCAGTTCAATCTGTCGGAGGATTTGGAACAGGCCGTGGAGGCCTCCGAAAAGGAGGAAATGCAATCATGAATGATGAACTGATGAGGCGGCAATTTGAATCATTGAGAAACGCCCTGAGGAGCATACTGCCCTTTCTGGATGATTCGGCGGTAGTGGAGATCATGCTGAACGCGGACGGCAGAATCTGGGTTGAGAAGGCAGGGGCAGGGATGTTCGATACGGGACAGACAATGGCCTCGGACTCATCGGAGAGGATAATACGGTTGTTGGCGTCCAATGACAATGTCGAGGTCAACGAGAAAAATCCCCGCCTGGCCACAAAGCTTCCCATATGGGGCGCCAGGGTTCAGGCCTCGATACCACCCATCGTCGACGCACCGGTCTTCGCCTTCCGGAAGCCTTATCCCCTTGTATTCCCGATTTCCGACTACGTTGAAAAAGACATGCTCGCAGCCTCCCAGGCGGATTTCCTGACTGCATCGATCAAGGCAAAAAAGAATATCCTTATAGGCGGCGGCACGGGGAGCGGAAAAACCTCGTTTATCAATTCTCTGCTTAAGATAGTGAGCGAGACAAACGATCGTTTGTATATCGTGGAAGATACTCCGGAGCTGCGTTGCGAGGCGAGCAACAAGGTCCAGGTCAGGACCAACCCCTATTATTCCTGCCATGACGCGGTCATGGATGCGCTTAGATATCGTCCTGATCGCATTATTGTGGGTGAGATAAGGGACGGCACGGCGTTGGATCTCCTTAAAAGCTGGAATACCGGTCACGGGGGAGGACTTGCATCCGTCCATGCCAATGACTGCAGGTCCATGCTGGACAGGATGTGCCAGCTGATCGAGGAGGTCGTGCCTAAGGCCCCGAGATATCTGGTGGCCGAGGCGGTAAATATCTGCGTTTATATAACCAGGGACTCCAACCATGCGCATGGCCGCAGGGTGAGCGAGATCGCCTGTATCAGCGGCTTTAATGCCGTTTCCGGCGATTGGCAGATGGAGTATATCGAATAATTAAAATGTAAACCTTGACTTTTACCCTCAAAAAGGTCATCATGACTATAAACATTCTATGGAGAATTTTATGAATAATCAAACAGTCAGTGTTGCTGACGCAAAGAAAAATCTTTCTGAATTGCTTGGAAAAGTCGCTTACGGAAAAAAACAGATTGTCATAACCAAAAGGGGAAAACCCATGGCCTATCTGGTCCCGGCAGATTCGATAGAAAAAAAGTTAGCTGATGTTCATGGTTGGTTGGATGAAGATGACCCTTTTTTTTCGACAATAGATTCAATTATTAAAGACAGGGAGAAACACACTCCAAGGTTTTTAAAGGTGAGCCGAGAAAAATGATGTACCTCCTGGACACCAATATTTTGAGCGAACTGATAAAAAAAAGGCCTAATCCTAATTTTATTGCCAGACTTCGAACAGAAAATTCTAAGACTCTTTGCACGTCAAGCATCTGTGTTTTTGAACTTCGCTTAGGCAGCGCACTCAGAGATGATTTCCCGACATTTTGGCAAAGGATTGCCGATGAAATTTTATCGGGTATTTCTATTCTCCATTTCGGAGAAGATGAAGCCTTGATTGCCGGTGACATCCTGGCGCAGCTACAGAAGACCGGGCAGAAAATCGGTCTTGAAGATACATATATCGCCGCCACCGCTCTTTCCAACAAATGCACCTTAGTAACGGCCAACATAAAACATTATTCCAGAGTTCCTGGTCTTAAAATCGAAAACTGGATTAATTAATCCTTTCTCCTATTGAAGCCCTTCCATATCGTCAGAGTTGCAGTCAGAACTCCCTAAGACGCTCATTCCATAAGGGTTCAACTTCATTCAATTCTCACTGAAGTCCACCTATTCAGCAACGAAAATCCTTTTAAATATTTAAATACAATAATTTAATATTGACATAAAGAATTTAAATTTGTATTATGCCCGTATTAGAGATCGTATGGGCATTTTTTATCAACAAATCATCAAGGAGGTCGTTATGAAATGGTTGAAGGAAACAAAGTTCCGAAAGAAAATCTTTAAACTGTCGTTCGTTTTATCATTTCTTGCTTTTTCAATGAGCGCTTTCCTGTTCAAGTCAACGGCCCACGCAGCCGCCACGGGTCTCCCCTGGGAAGGGCCTTTGCAGAGCATCGCAAACAGTCTGACCGGTCCTGTCGCGCAGATTGCAGGAATAGTGGCGGTAACCATATTCGGCATAGGGCTCGCCTTTTCCGAGGGCGGGACTTTTATGCGGAAGGCCCTCATGATTTGCCTTGGCCTGGCCATCGCCTTTGCCGCATCATCCTGGGCCGTAAGTTTCTTCGGTTTCGCGGGAGGCTTGATGATATAAACCCGGTTTAAAAGGAGGCTTGTATTAAATGGAAGACATGGAACAACAGCCCGAAGGCTTCGAGAGTGAAATCCATCAGAGTCTGATCGAACCGATCCTGACCGCGGGATTGCCTCAAAGGGCAGCCATTGTGTTCCTCATCGTTATCCTGTTCTTTCTGTTGGGACTTCGTTCTCCGCTGATCCTGCCTTTTGTATTGATGCTGTATGTCCCGCTCAAGTTTTTAACCAAAGAAGATCATCAATTTCTCGATGTCTTTATCCAGTTTATCAAGACACCCAAGAGATTATTTCCCTGATTGTGGCCCTGTCTGAAAGCGGGGTAGTCAATCTTCCGTTTGAGGTCAATATGTTCGATTTGCAGGAATACCGCGACGTGACGCCGAGACTGCCGGATCATTTGCCGTGGGCCGCCTTGATCGCCCCGGGCATTGTTCTGCAGAAGGAGAATTATCTCCAGAAGACATATGCCTTCCGGGGATTTGATCTGGCTACATCAAGCAGCTCGGAATTGATGTCCAACGCTGCCAGATTGAATAATGTACTTATAAGACTGGGGACGGGCTGGAGCCTTTTTGTCGAGGCCCAAAGGTTTGAACACAGTCAGTATCCGGATATCAAGTGGAGCAACCCTGTCGGGTGGATCATCGATCAGGAGCGCAGACGGTCCTATGAACAGGAAGGGTCTCATTTTGACAGCAATTACTTTATAACCTTCGCTTATAAACTGCCGTCCCAGAGTTCAAAAAAGATAGAGGCTATTTTTTACGACGATCCCTACAGGAACGCGAACGCCGACTATGAAGACAATTTCAAGGACCTTAAAAAATTTGCGGATACCATTAATGAAATTGTGGACATAATGAAAGGCGTGTTTGCGGAGATCGAAGAGCTGGACGATGATCAGACCCTGAGCTACCTGCACAGCTCCATCTCGACCAATCATCATCCCGTGACCTCGCCTGAAATACCCATGTACCTGGACGCCCTTCTTCCGGATCAGGCCCTTACAACCGGGGACATCGTGATGCTGGACGATTACTTCATACCGACGTGCACCATCAATCAGTTCCCGACGCATTCCTTTCCGGGGATTCTCGACGATCTCAATCATATGAATATCGAGTATAGATGGATGACCAGGTGGGAATGTCTGAGCAAGGGCGACGCCGAGAACATCATGCGGAAGATTCAGAGGAATTGGTGGAAGAAGCGAAAGAGCCTTATCACCCTGTTGAAGGAAGAGGCGACAAAAGAGGAAAGCGCCCTGATGGACAATGACGCGGTCAACAAGGCCACGGACGCGGACGCGGCGTTGCAGATCTCCGGGACAAACAAGATCGGGTTCGGTTATATGACGAGCACCATATCGACCTGGTCCAGATCCCTGGACGCAGCAAAGAGAAACATGAATCTTCTGAGGCAGGTGGTGTCATCCAACGGCTTTGCGGTCAAGAACGAGACGATAAACAGCGCTCAAGCCTGGTTCGGGTCTCTGCCGGGCAACGTAAGACCAAACCCGAGACGTTATCTTATCAAGACAATGAACCTTGCCCATATCCTTCCTGTCTCATCCATATGGGCGGGCAACTATAAGAACGAGTTTCTTAACGATATAAGCGGGGTTGACGCCCCTCATATCATTTGCTCCACGACAGGCGACACCCCGTTCTATCTCAACCTGAACGATAAGGACGTGGGGAATACCATGATCATCGGTCCCGTGGGTTCCGGCAAATCCACTCTCCTTTGCATGCTGGAGCTGCAGTGGCTGAAATACCCCGGCGCACAGGTCATTATCTTCGATAAGGACAGGTCCGCCAGGTCCGCGACACTCGCAGTGGGCGGGAATTTTTACGAGCCGGGCAACGAGTCCATGCCCATGGCCTTTCAACCGTTATCGGATATCGATGACAAAGGGGAGAGAATCTGGGCGGCCCAGTTGATCCTCGACATGCTTGCCGTTCAAAATGTGCAGGAGTCGCCTTCGATAAAGAAAGAGATTGACAGCGCCTTATCCAGTTTGGTGGGGAACCAAAGAAATCTGAGGACGATGTCGGTCTTTTGTCATCTGGTGCAGAGCAGGGAAATTCGTGAGGCGTTAAGGCCGTATACGCTTGACGGGAATTTCGGGCAATTGTTCGATTCCGAGCGCGATGATCTAAAATTAGGGTTCTGGCAGATGATTGAAATGGGGCACGTCATGAAGATGGGACCCGAGGCCGTGGTGCCGACGCTCAATTATCTCTTCCACAGGGTCGAGCAGCGTCTTGACGGCAGGGCCACCTTGTGCGTCCTGGATGAGGCATGGCTTTTTTTGAGTCATCCGGTCTTTATGCCCAAGCTCCAGACCTGGTTCAAAACATGGCGCAAGAAGAACGTCTTCATCGTTTTTGCAACACAGGAGGTAGCCGACGCATCCAAGAGCCCGATAATGTCAACCATCCTTATGGCGTGCCCGACAAAGATTTATCTGCCGGACGACGAGGCCCAGTCCCCTGCAATGAGGGAATCCTACAGGTTCTTTGCCCTGTCTGACAAGGAGATCGGGCTGCTGACAACAGCGGAAAAAAAGAAGGATTATTACTTCCAGTCTGCAAGGGGGCGTCGATTGTTCAACCTCAACATGGGTCCGGTTGCCTTAACCTTTGCCGGCATGTCGAGGGACAAGGACCATAAATTTATGGATCAGATGATTCATAATGTTTCGCCGGATCAGTATGCAGTGGAATTATTGAAATACAGAGGTCTTGATGATGAGGCTGTTCGTTTGTCACAATTTAAATAATTTATAAAGGAGGGATCAAATTATGGATAAAAGAATTAAAAAAATATTTGTATTGCCAGGCACGCTTTTTCTTTCGGTTTTTCTATTCAGTTACTCGGCGCTTGCTCAATTCGCTGTTTTCGATGTCGCCAATCTTCTCCAAAATATAATAATGTATCTTGAACAAATTGAATCGGTCGCTCAGGAATATCAACAGGTGAAGAATTCGTATGAACAGATCTCACATGAGTTGCAAACATTAAAGACACTCGGGCCGTCTCAATATGCTAATATCAATAAATTAATAGGAGACAATATTGTTGCGATTGATAATGTCGAGAAATTTGTAAAAGGCATCAGCTATACGCTGTCTAATGTGGAAAAGGAATATAAGGACAATTTCCCGAACGGGTGGGATGATTCAACCCTCGGCAAGTATCAAGCGTATTCCTCAAAGTGGATTCAGGCACAGAAAGACGCTCAGCAGGATGCCATGCGGGCGCAGTCCGTCATAGGTAATATTAAAACCAGACATAATCAGGTTCAGAGCATTCTCAGCGAATCCCAAGGGGCTGACGGTGAAGTCAGACAACTGCAAGCCGCCAATCAACTCCTCGGTCAGCTATCGGGACAGCTTGCGGATTTAACTCAAGAATTAACCGTATCTGATCGTATGAATGCAACCGCACAATCGGTACAGACTTCCCGTGATGCAGCTTCGCAGCAGATAACGGATAAAAGCCTCGGCGCCTTTACCAATCAGGACAATACACCGGCGCCGTATTCAAATTTACCCCTGATTCAATGAGGCATGAATTATGAATACCCTCTTAAACGCATTTCTGACGCCCCTCTTAAGTTCTTACGGCAATATAATCACCACCGTCAGATGGTTGTTTGCATTATTGCTGGTAATCGATGTGACCCTCTTCGGCATTTACTGGGCCTTGAACCATGACAACAGGATCGTGGTCATTTTCAAGCGCGTCCTTACCTACGGCGTTTTTATCTGGCTGATCGGGAGCTTCCCTTCCATCCTGGACTGGGTGATCAAAAGTCTTCTCACCCTTGGGTTTCGCGCTGTAAATTATTCCGGAAGCACATCGATAATCATGAACCCCTCCGATGTCTTCAATCATTATTTTTTGGCTGCGGACCCGATTATCCAGGTCCTCGACAGCATGTCCATTACACACCTTGGCATGATGTCGTTGTTCGGTCTTTCGCTTATTATCCTGCTTATTGCCTACGGGATAATGGCGGGTCAGATATTTTTGTCGGTTATAAGCCTCTATCTGCTTGCGCCCATCGCCCTTATATTAATACCCCTCGGCATATTCAAACCGTTGGCCTATCTGGCGGAGAGGGCCATAGGCTTTATCATAACCTCCGGCTTGAAGTTCATGGTCCTCGGAATCCTGCTCGGTTTGACGGACCCTGTTTTGGCGACATTGGTCCCCGCGCAAAATCCCGACCTTAACACCTGTTTTACCGTTGCAATAGCGACGGCCTTTATAGCTTTTTTGTACATAATAGCGCCCCGCATGGTTTCCGAAATCTTCCATGGGGTGCCGTCCATAACGGCAAGCGCTGCAATAGCTACAGGGATAGGTGCTGCAACGCTTGTCACTTCCGGCGTCAGGGCGGGTTCGGACAGTGTGAAGGCGGGCTCCGAGTATATTCGCGGAAGCAGGAAGATTGTTGATGCAGGCCTCGTGAAGGGCAGGGGGGTTATAGATGCCGGAAAGACTTCATATTCAACGGCGCGTTCCGAGGGTGTAGGCAGAGTGAATGCGGCAGGTTCGGCTATCAAGGGGGCTGCATCGAGTCTGGTTAAAGGAAAAATATTCAGAAAATCGAATAAATCTTAAATTTGAGGTTTTATTATGCTTGCACGAAAAACATCGACGGATTTGGAAGCGAGATATAAAAGGGCCAGGAGAGAATGGGATGATCGCATGGGGGACTCCGTGGTAAGGGCGAAGAACTGGCGTCTGGCCTTTTTCCTGAGCATTGTTTTCATATGCTTTCCATGCGTGTTCGGTCTTATCTATCTTGGCGCTCAGCCAAAGATCATACCGCACATTGTCGAGGTAGGGAGTGATTCGGCGATGTACCGTGGAACCGTGGGAAAATCGTGGGAGAATTACACCCCTACCGACTCTTTGGTGATGTCGTACTTGAAAAGGTTTATTGTCGATACGAGGACGATATCATCCGACAGCGCGGTGATTAAAAACAATTATCTGGAGGTCTATAATTTTCTGACCCCCGCCGCTGCCAATATCCTGAACGTCTATCTCCAGGAGGAGGGGAACGACCCCTTTTCCCGCGCGACGGAGGAGAGGGCAAGCGTGGAGATTACCGCCGCTGTCCCGATTTCCGGGGACACGTGGCAGCTGGACTGGCTTGAGAAGCTATGGGGACAGCAGGGTAATTTGAAAGGAACCAATAAATGGCGGGGGACGTTCACTGTAAAAATGATCAAGCCCAAAAACGTCTCCGATCTTAATAAAAATCCCATCGGTCTTTATATCAACGAGTTTCACTGGTCGAAAATTTCATAAGGAGCGAGGTATGAAAAGAATCATTTCTATAATCATAATTTCCTTTTTATACGGGTGCGCGTCAACGCCCAAGGCCGTCGATCCCAACCAAAATATAAACTATATCGAGGCTGAAATCATGCCCGATCCGGTCCAGGATCAATCAAAGCAAACGGTTGTCGCGGTCCCGACCATCATTCCGATGCCCGGTCAGCTTAAAAAGATGCCGGTTGAGGACGACGCTAAAACAGGACCGCAGGAAACCGATCCGCAAAAGATTATCGACAGCGCAAACCATGGCGCAACGCAGAACCCGTCGAGCGAGAGCTATTTCAATGCCGTCATGAAGTATGACTATGAACCCGGCGCGCTTTATCAGGTTTACTGCGCCCCCCTGAGATTGACCGATATCCAGTTGCAGCCGGGTGAGAAGATAGCAGGGAGCCCTGCGGCAGGGGACACCGTGCGGTGGATTATGGGTCTGGGGGAGTCTAAGGATAACGGCATATCACAGCAGCACCTCTATATTAAGCCCACCCGCGCGGGGCTTTATACGACGCTGTCCATCAACACGGATAAACGCTCATACCTGGTTGAGCTTCACAGCTATGCGGATACCTATATGGCGGCCGTGAACTGGAGATATCCGCAGGAGGAGCTTGAGATCCTCAGAAGGCAGGCGGAGGCAAGCAAGGAACTGGAGAAGAATACCATTGCAACCGTTGATCTAGATCATGTGAACATGAATTACGCCTTTAAGATGATCAAGGGCAAGGTCCCATCCTGGAAGCCGGTCCATGTGTTTGACGACGGGAAAAAGGTCTACATACAATTTTCTGAGGGCATGAGCGCACAGGAATCTCCTGTTTTGTATGTCGTATCGGACAACAAAGAAGCCCAGATTGTAAATTACCGTCACAAGGGTAATTATTACATCGTGGACAGGTTATTCAATCAGGCCGAGTTGAGGCTGGGGCAGAAGGACCAGACCATATTGGAAATCGTTAAAAAGTGAGGGACCTATGTCGGATGAAAAAGATCATGATAACATTGAAATCGACGCCGATCCGCACGAATCAAAGATAGACCCGGCCGATCCGCGGCTCAAAATCCCCAGGGCGAAGGGCAGGACCCTGAAAAAAGGCCCTGTGGTGGCTGTTGTTGCCGTAATAGGAGTCTTGATAATCATTGTGTTGGCCTCGGCGTTGCATAAAAACACAAACAATAAAACAGCGGCCAACTCGGCGGCAAAACAGAAGAGGGAAGAGGCTCAACAGGTGACAATCCCGGCAGCCATCATGAACGCGCCCGACAATAAGTCCCCTTTGGCCAAGGCCGTGGTAACCGCGTCTACTCCTGATAATGTGCCTCAGCTGGGAGAACAGCTGCCGGGCGACCTGGGCATGGCAATGGAGGATGATGCGAGAAGGAAATCAGCGCCGGTCAATTATGCGAACAGTGTCAAGAGCGGACATTATTCCAATGCCCAATCAACCGGTAAATCGGCAGAAAAAGATGATACTGAGCAGGCGGAAACCTCCGGGTTGTTTTTTTCGGGAGCGAGCGGCGGGGGCGCCAATAACAAGACGGAAAAAAACGAGGTTGATGATGCCGGCAAGGCCGTGCAAAATATCATGGGTCTTGTGAAAAATCAGGCCGAAATATCCAATCAATCGGGGACCCCTGTTAGCGTGTTAACGTCGTCCGAGTCAACGTCTGCTGATCAAAACATGCAGTCGGATAAAAATGCCTTTGCGGGTGATCTCAGGAATAAGTCAACATCCCTGGAATCGATAGTAGATCCTGTCAGTCCTTATATGATTATGGCCTCAACCATAATACCTGCATCCCTTATTACCGGCATCAATACGGACCTCCCGGGCTCTGTCTTCGCACAGGTGAGGGAGAATGTCTATGATACGGCAACGGGCAGATACTTGCTGATCCCTCAAGGCTCAAGGCTTGAGGGGACGTATGATTCCTATGTCGCCTATGGTCAGGCCAGGGCATTGGTTGTCTGGACGCGGTTGGTGTTCCCGGATACAAGCTATATCAAATTAAGCGGGAACGGGACGGACCTCGAAGGCTATTCCGGTTTGCACGACAAGGTCAACTACCACACCA
>Ga0153915_10006682_pt1 | contig 10830 bp, 10 predicted proteins | sample Opewatmetagenome_2_FD_107003 | JGI IMG/M metagenome (GOLD analysis project Ga0153915, IMG submission 107003) | Freshwater wetland microbial communities from Ohio, USA - Open water 3 Core 3 Depth 3 metaG | ecosystem: Environmental > Aquatic > Freshwater > Wetlands | place: USA: Ohio, Lake Erie...
CCGGCCACCCCGCTGCCGAGGATGAGATCCCGATTGGCCGCGTTGACAACCGCGTCGACGTCGAGGAGGGCGATATTCCCTTGCATCAAACGGAGCGTTTTGCCCTCCCAGGTCCATTCCATGGGGACCCCCCGTGTTCGAGCCGGCGGCGGCTACTTGATCTTGAGCTCGCGACGCATGAGGCGGCGCAGCTCGCCCCCGAGCTGTTCGGCTTTTTTCCTGAGCTCGTCCGCCTCGCGGGCCGTAGCCTTTTTAAAGGCGGCGTCCTTGAGGCCCGCCAAGTTGATCCGGATATTGTAAAAGGCGCCGTCCGCCGCGGCCTGGGCGGCTAGACCCGCCACGCCGGCGTCGCTCACCGAGTTCTTGTTGCCCTTTTTCGCGACCTCCTTGGCCAGACGGAGAAGGTTGACGCTCCTCTTGAGGACCTCGAGGGGCACCAGGGTCGCCCCTTTGGAGGCTTCCTCGACGGCCGCGTCACGCTCGCGGATCTGCTCGCCGGTCGCTTTGGGCATCCGGAACGCGTCCATGACGCGGTTGAAGGCTCCCGTATCCTCGTCGACGAACCTCAGGAAGTCGTCCTTGAGGACCTGGGCGGCGACAGCGGCCCGCTTGAGGTCGCCGAAGACCTTCTCGTAGCCTTTTTTCCCGACCGTCAGGTTGGCGACCATCGCGGACAGCCCGGCTCCCAAGGCGCCGCAGAGGGCCGCCACGCTCCCTCCGCCCGGCGCCGGCGAATCCATGGACACTTCGTCGGCGAAGGCGCGCACGGACAGGCCGACAAGCGCCCGCCCCGGCTCCTCGAACTGGGCTTCGATGACCTTCTTCCGCGGGTCGAAGGCCGCGACGTCGCTGAGGCCCAGGGAGATGACCGCCGTCCGGACGAGCTCCTCCTCCGGCGCGCCCGGGCTCTTGCCCTGTTTCTCGAGGTAATGCCGGCCGGCCATGAGGAGCGCCTCCTTCGGGATGAGGCCGACGAGCTCGCTTCCGGTCACCCGCAGCCCGAGCTTGTCCGCCAGGCGCGCGGCCTCGTCGAAAACGACGTGCACGGGCGTGATTTTGTAATTGGTGAAGTTGACCGAGATCTGGGCCCGGCCGTAGTCCTCGATATACCAGCCGACGGCCTTGACCTCCTTGAACTTGCCGGGGATCTTGACCGCGTTGCCGCGCTTGTCCTTGACGATGTTGCCCGCCCGGTCGCGCTTGGCCCGGCCCGACTCGCGCAGGTCGAGAGCGATCTCGTTGGCCAGGCGCCGGTCGCGGGTGTTAAGGTTGATATTGTAGGCGATGAGGAACTCGCGGGCGCCGATGACGGTCGCGCCGCTGCGCGGATTGAAGACGGCCTTGCCGAAGTCGGGCGCCCAATTCCGGTCCTTGATCTTTTCCGCCAGGCCCTCGTACTCGCCCGCCCGGATGGTGGCCAGGTTACGCCGCTCCGTCCGGCGGGCCGCGGCCTCATAGAGGTAAACGGGGATGCCCAGCTCCTCGGCGACGCGGCGGCCCAGCCCCTCGGCCAGCTTGACGCAGTCCTCCATGGTCACGCCCGAGACGGGGACGAAGGGACAGACGTCGGTCGCCCCGATCCGGCTGTGGGCCCCTTTGTGCTGCCGCATATCGATGACCTCGGCCGCCTTGCGGATGGCCCGGAAGGCCGCTTCCTGGGCGGCCTCGGGCGGGCCGAGGAACGTGACCACGGTCCGGTTGGTCGACTCGCCCGGGTCGACGTCCAGGAGCTTGACGCCCGGCGTCCCCTCGATCTCGCGGACGATCGCCTGGATCTTGTCCTTGTCCCGGCCCTCGCTGAAGTTCGGCACGCATTCGACGAGTCTCACTTGGCCACTCCTTTCTGGATCGTCTGTCTCCAGGCGCCTTTGCTGTCGTAGATCTCGATCGACTCGAAGTCCCGCAGATGGTCCACGACCTGATCACCGCTCCCGACAATGACGACGACGGGCTTGGGCAGCAGGTAGCGCTGGGACGTTTCGAGGACCCGGTCCAGGCTGACCAGCATCACGGCGTCCAGGTACTTGTTCCAGTGCTCAGCCCCCAGGTTGTAGGCGAGAATCCGGGCCACCCGCAGCCCGTATTCCTCGGGCGTCTCGAGCAGGAGGGGAAAATGGCCGATGAGGAAGGCCTTTGCCTGCTCCATCTCGAAGACGGCCAGGCGCTCGCTGGCCAGGTTCTCGAGGTCCTTGAGGATCTCCTGGACGGCGGGCGCGACGACCTCAGGCGTCACCTTGGCCCTGGCCCAGAAGACGCCGCCGGTGCGGAAAAAGGTCGTCTCGCTGAAGGCATAATAGGCGAAGGACTTCGATTCGCGGAGGTTCATGAACAGACGGCTGCTCGTCGTCCCGCCCAGGACTTGGTCGAGAACGAGCCAGGAAAAGTAGTCCGGACTGGTCATCGGCATGACGATGTTGCCGACGAAGAGATAGGCGTTCTCGGCGGACGGCAGGTCGACGAAGCAGACGCGGCTCGCGCTGTTCGGGACGGGCGGGGGCGGGAACGGCCGTTCGATGTCCCGGCGGAGCCAGGCGTTGAACTGATGACTGACCTTGAGGGAGACCGTGGAGAGGGAGTAGTCGCCGGTGACCACGACGATGGCGTTGTTGGGCCGGTAAAAGCGCGAGTAGAAAGCCTCCAGGTCGCGGCGCAAGGGGGCGCGAACGGACTCTTCCGTATAGGTCGCGGTCTGGTAGGGATGCCCGGCGAAAAGCAGACGGAAGAGCTGGCGCCGGGCGACGAACTCGGCGTCCTGGCCTTTTGCCCGGCGGTCATAAAAAAGCGTCCGCTTGAGGGTGTCGATCTCCCGCTCGTCGAAGTTCGCTTCGAGGAGCATCGTCTTGAGGAGGCCGAGGGCCTGGTCCAGGTCCCGTTCAAGACAGGTGAAAGTAAAGACGGTCATGTCCGGGGCAACGGCCGTCGTGAACGTCGCCCCCATCCTGTCGACGGCATTCTCCAGACTGGAGGCCGTCTGGAGGGGCGTGCCGCGACCGATCATCCCCGCGGTGAGAGCGGCGACACTGGGCAGACCCGGAGGCGAATCGGCTTCCCCGGCCGCGATGACGACGTGAATGACAACCACCGGCGATGGCGAGCGGGGCGCGACGCCGATCCTGAGCCCGTTCCCCAGCGTGTGAGATTCGACGGGGGGCAGACGCAGCGGGGGCAAGGGCTCCGGATCGGGCGGCGCCTTGCGGAACCGTTCCTGCGCCGCGAGGCCGGCCGTCCACAGGCCGAGGAGGACTACGGCGGCGGCCCGCAGGCGCGCCTTGGTCCGGGTCCGGTCGCGGTTTCTCATCGGGCTTGCACGTTGAGGACGACGCTTCGTTTCACGTCGAAATGCCTGTTGACGAGGCTGATGAGCGTCTGGGGGTTGACGCGGAGGAACTTGTCGAGATCGTCCGCCCAAGCGTTGAGGTTCCCGTGGCCACGGGCATATTCGATGAGGGCGAGAGCGCGGCCGAGGCTTGTCGTGAGCCGGCTGTAGAAGTCCGCGGAAAGGCGGTTGCGGGCCGACTCCAATTCATCCGCGGGGACGAGCTCGGTCTTCAGCCGCTCGATCTCCTCCATGACGACGCGGCGGCAGCGCTCGGTCATGACCTCGTTGTTGCCTTGGGCGAAGACGCGGAAGACAAGGGCGCCGGCCCGCTCCTCGAATCCTCCCCCCAGGTAGAGGGCGACGAGCTCCCGCCGGACCAGACGCCGCTGGAGCCGTGATGAGCGGCCGCGGATGAGGAGGTAGTCCAGGACGCGCAGGGCATAACGGTCGCCCGTCTGGAGGGCGGACATCCGAAAGCCGAGGTGGAGCGCCGGGATGACGGATTGGGCGTTCTTAACGCTGCGCTGCGTCCCCTGCTCGCCTTCGGCCGGAGGGAAGGGGGCCGCTACAGTGGGGACCTCGCTGCCCGCGGGGATCGTCTCAAAGTAGCGGGCGATGAGGTCGCGGGTCCGGTCACGGTTGAACGCCCCCACGATGCACAGGCGGGCGTTCGCCGGGACGAAGAAGGTCCGGTGAAAGGCCCGGATGTCCGCCTCGGTGAGGGACCTCACTTCGGCCTCGCTGCCGACGACGGGATGCGCTGCGGCAAAGCCGCCGTAGAGGAGCCGGTCGAACTCGAAGGACGTTTCGAGGAAGGGGTCCGCCGCCCGGCGCTGGCGGTTCTCGGCGACGAGCTCCTCCTTGGCCTTTTCGACGACATCAGGGCCGGCGCTCAGGGAGCGCATCCGGTCGGACTCCAGCCACAGGACGAGGCCCAGCTGATTGGCGGCCACCGTCTGCGAGAAAAGGTTCAGGTCGTGGGTCGTCGTGGCGTTCAGCGAGCCGCCGACCCGCTCAATAGCCGCCCAGTGCTGCATGGGGCCGATGTTCTCCGAGCCCTGGAACATCAGGGTCTCCATGAGGTAGGCGAGGCCGCCCTTGCCGTTCTCGTCGCGGGCCGCGCCGGCCCCATAGGCCACGACGACCGATACGACCGGCAGGGTTTCATCCTCGGACAGGATGACCCGCAGGCCGTTCTTCAAGCGGTATTCGAGCGGCGGGGTCCCGAGCGTCTGGACGTCGGCCCTCCGCGGTGTGCCTTGGGCCAAGGCGGCCCCCGCGACGGCCAGGAAAAGGGCGGAGAAATGGAAAAATCGCGCCGCGCTGGACATTCCTCGTTCGCTTCTGCCGGGCGGTTTTTACCATAGCATAAAGGGGGCCCGCTTGCCAACGACCCGGTCCGGCCCATTGAATTCCCCCCTGAAATATGCTACCCTGTTCGCCGCCATTTTCCGGCGCGATGTGAGACCCCAAGGAGGACGAGGCGAGCCATGGACTATGACCTGAAGGACCTAGGTCTGGCGCAGAAGGGAAAGCTCAGGGTGGAGTGGGCCGGCCGGGCCATGCCGGTCCTGAATCTCCTCAAGCAGCGGTTCGCCAAGGACAAACCGCTCAAGGGGCTGCGGATCGCCGCCTGCCTCCATGTCACGAGCGAGACGGCGAACCTCATGGAAGTCCTGAAGCTCGGCGGAGCCGACGTGCGGCTCTGCGCCTCGAACCCCCTCAGCACCCAAGACGATATCCCGGCGGCCCTGGTCAAGTACCTAAAGATCCCCGTTTTCGCCATCAAGGGGGAGGACCATAAGACCTACTACCGGCATATCGAGCAGGCCCTGGCCCACGGGCCGCGGGTCACCATGGACGACGGGGCCGACCTGGTCTCGACGCTCCATTCGACCCGCCGGGACCTCCTCCCGGGCATCATCGGCGGGACCGAGGAGACGACGACCGGGGTCATCCGGCTCCGGAGCATGGCCCGCGACGGGGTCCTCAACTACCCCATCATCGCCGTCAACGACGCCCAGACGAAGCATCTTTTCGACAACCGCTACGGCACGGGCCAGAGCACGGTCGACGGCATCCTGCGCTCGACCAACGTCCTCCTGGCCGGGCTCCGCTTCGTCATTGCCGGCTACGGGTGGTGCGGCAAGGGCCTCGCGCTGCGGGCCAAGGGCGAGGGGGCGCACGTCATCGTCACCGAGGTCGACCCCATCAAGGCCATCGAGGCGGTGATGGACGGCTACGAGGTCATGCCGATGGCCGAGGCGGCCAAGGTCGGCGACGTCTTCGTCACCGTCACCGGGAACAAAACCATCATCCGCCGGGAGCATTTCCTGTGCCTGAAGGACGGCGCGATCATCGCCAACGCCGGCCATTTCAACGTCGAGATCGACATCCCGGTCCTCGAGGCCCTGGCCGTCGGCAAGCGGCGCGTCCGCGAATTCGTCGACGAGTACACGCTCAAGACCGGCCGCAAGATCAACCTCCTCGGCGAGGGGCGGCTCATCAACCTGGCCGCGGCCGAGGGCCATCCGGCCATGGTCATGGACATGAGCTTCGCCAACCAGGCCCTGAGCGTCCTCCACTTGGTTCGGCACGCCGGCTCGCTGGAGAAGAACGTCTATCCGGTGCCCCCGGAGATCGATCAGGAGATTGCCTCGCTCAAGCTGCGGTCTCTCGGCGTCCGCATCGACCGGCTGACGCCGGAACAGAAAAAATACCTGGCCGACTGGAAAGAGGGGACCTGAGGCCCGGGCTCAGCCCAATTTTTCCTTGATGATCTTCAGGTACTGGGCGATCTTGTCCCGCGTCTCCAGGTCCGTGACCTGGCTGGAGAGCTTCTCGAAGACCTCCTTGGCCTTGACGTATTCGCCGTTCTTGAAGCAGGCGACGGCCAGATTGTAGTTGAAGGTCAGGTCGTCGGGCACCGCCTTGACGGCCTGCTCGTAGGCGAGGATGGCGCCCCCGAGGTCGTTCTGCTTCTCCAGGACAAGGCCCTTGAGGTTCAGCGCCAGTCCGAAGCGGGGCTTGAGCTGCAGCGCCCGTTGGACGCTCTCGAAGGCCGGCTCGAGCTTGTCCTGGCTGTAATAGAGCCGGGCCAGGTTGAGCAGGGGGAGCTCGCGCGACGCGTAGGTCTCGTCCTGGGCGGCCCGTTTGAACTCCGCCTCGGCCCTGTCGGGAAACCCGAGCTCCTGGTAGATCGTCCCCAGGTTGTTGTGGGCCTCGCTGAAGCGGGGATTGAGCTCCAGGCATTTCTGATAATTCCGCTGGGCCTCCTCGAGCTGGCCGTTCATCGCGTGGGCCATGCCCAGGGCGTTCCAGGCCAGGTGGTTCGTCGCGCTCAGGGCGATGCTCTTGTTGAGCGCTTTGAGGGCCTCGGCGACGTTGCCGTTGTTGAGATAGAAGAGGCCCATGTTGAGCTGGTATTTCGGGTCTTTCTCCTGCGCCTGGGCGATCTTCTTCTCCGAGGACGCGCAAAGCGACAGACTGACGCAGGCCGACAGGAGAAGCGCGGTCTTCCAACGCATCGGACACCTCCTTGACGGTCGGGGACCGTCCGGCTATTCGCTCCGGAGCGCTCTGGCCATGAGCTCGGCCAGGGCCCGCCGGGGATTCTTCCCGTTATAAAGGATGCGGTCGACCTCCCGGGCGATGGGCATCTCGACGCCCTGCCGGCGGGCGAGAGCGCGGACCGAAAGGGTCGTCCGGACACCCTCGGCCACCATGTTCGTCGCGGCCATGATCTCGCCCAGAGGCCGGCCGCGGCCCAATTGGACGCCGACCCAATGGTTGCGGCTGAGACCGCCCGTGCACGTCAGGACGAGGTCGCCCAGGCCCGCCAGGCCGAAGAACGTCCCCGGCCGCGCGCCGAGCGAGCGGCCGAGTCCGCTCATCTCCGCCAGGCCCCGGGTGATCAACGCGGCCCGCGAGTTGAGGCCGAACTCCAGGCCGTCGCAGATGCCGGCGGCGATGGCGATGACGTTCTTGAGGGCCCCGGAGAGCTCGACGCCCACGACGTCCCGGCTGGTGTAGATACGGATCGTTTGGCTGGAGAGCCGGCGCTGGACATGACAGGCCCAAGCGGGTTCCCGGCTGGCCAGGACGAGGGCCGTCGGGTGGCCGGCGGCCACTTCGCGGGCGAAACTCGGGCCGGACAGAGCTCCGAGCGGCGGCCGGGGAGCCCGGCGGAAGATCTCGGCCATGAGCTCGGTCATCCGCAGGAGAGAGCCCGTTTCAATGCCCTTGGTCAGGCTGATGAGGCCCTGACCGGGACGGAGAAGGGGGGCCATTCGCGCGTAGACGGACCGGCAGAAAGCCGAGGGGACGGCGACGAAGACGACCTCAGCCCCGGCCATCGCCTCGTCGAGACGGCCCAGACAGGAGACCGCCGACGGCAAAAGGAAACCGGGCAGGAACATTCTGTTCTCCCGGGTTCGCTCCGCCTCTTGAAGGACCTCCTCCTCCCGGATCCACAGGGCGGTCGGGATCTTCAACTGACCCAGATAGCGGGCGAACGCCGTCCCCCAGCTGCCTCCGCCGATGACCGCGGCCCTCATGCGAGCCGCTCCCCGAAACGGTGTTCGGTCCCGTTCCGCAGGCGCGCGATGTTCTCCCGGTGCTTGAAAAGGACGACCGCCAGGACAGCGACGCCGAAAGCGACAAGGAGAAACGGACGCGCCAGCGCCGCGGCGCTGACCGGGAAACCGGCCGCGGCCACCATGGACCCCAGGGAGACGTAGCGCGTCGCCGCGACGACGAGGAGGAACAGGGCGAGGCAGACGAGCGCGCACGGCCAACAAAGCGCCAGGACCGCGCCTCCGGCGGTCGCCACGCCCTTTCCGCCGCGGAAGCCGATATAAACGGGGAAGCAGTGGCCGAGGACAGCGGCCAGAGCCGCCGCGGCAGCCAGGGCCGGATCCTCGAAGATTCTCAGGCTGAGGAAAGCCGGAACGAAGCCCTTGGCCCGCAGGACATTCGTCGCTCCGGTCGTCCGGCTGCCGAGCGTGCGGATATCGCGGCGCGCCACGAGCTTGACCACCAGGTATCCCGTCGGGACAGCGCCCAGCAGGTAGGCGGCGAGGATCCAGAGGGCCTTCAGCATCGGAGTTCCGCTTCGGCCAGGATGCTGTATTCCGCTCCCGTCGGCCGGAGCGTGCTCTGGAAAAAAGTCACACGGGAAACGGTCATCCGGCCGAACGAGGTCTCGCGGTGGCGCTCGAGCTCCGCCATCGTGTCCCGCAGGCCGCGGGAACCCTTGACGCGTCCGAGCGTCAGGTGGGGACGGAAAGGCCGTTCCTCACGAGGGAAGCCCGCCTTTTCGAGCTCGAGCTCGAGGTCGTTCTGCAGGGCGGCCAAGGCCTCTCCGCCCTCGATGGCCGTCCAGAGAACGCGCGGGTTCTTCGCCTCCGGCGGGAAGACGCCCGTGCCTTTGATCTCAAGGGGAAAGGCCGCGTGCCGGGCGGCGACCGTCCGCAGCACCCGCTCCACCGTCCCCGCCTCCTCCGCGGAGATCTCGCCCAGGAACTTGAGGGTCAGGTGGAGGCCATGGACGCCGGTCCATTTGACCTCTCCGCCCTTGCCCTTGAGCCGCCGGATGAGGTCCTGCAGGCCGGCTTTGAGCTCCCGCGCCAGGTCCACGGCGATGAAGGTCCTCATCGTTCGAGCCTCCTTCGCAGGAGGTCGAGCGCCCGCTGGCTCGACTGGAACTTGACCTCTTTCCGGCCGCCGAAAAAGAGGTGCTTGCGGACCTCGACCCGGCCGGGTCCGGCGAGAGCGATATACACGAGGCCGACCGGCTTCTTGGCGGTCCCGCCCGTCGGGCCGGCGATCCCGGTGATCCCGACCCCATAAGTCGCCTTGGCGCGGCGTCTGGCGCCAGCGGCCATGGCCCGAGCGACGGGAGCGCTGACCGCCCCGTGCCGGAGGAGCAGCGATCGCGGGACACCCAACAGGTCTGTTTTGGCCGCGTTGCCGTAAGCGACGATCCCGGCCAGGAAATATGCGGAGCTCCCCGGCACGTTCGTCAACCGATGGGCGAGAAGCCCGCCCGAACAGGATTCGGCGCAAGCCAGGGTCCGGCGCTTGGCCGTGAGGAGGCCGGCCACGACCTCTTCCAGAGTTTCCCCTCGATTCGAGTAAATGAAGGGGCCGACTTTCCCCCGCAACGCCTTTTCGACGGCCGCGATCTTCTCCGCGGCATCGCGGCCAGTCCGGCTGACGCAGGTGGTGTGGATGGCGAGGTCGCCGGGGGAAGCGAGCGTCGTCAATTCGACCCCGCCGGGAAGCCGGCTATAGATCGCGCGGATCTTGCTCTCCATGAGGGATTCGCCGAGACCGGTCAGCTTGAGAACCCGGCGCACGAGGACCCCGGCAGCCCTGGACCGCAGGCGCGGCAGGACGGACGCCTCGAACATGGGCTCCAGTTCGCGCGGCGGCCCGGGCAGCAGCGCCACCGACCGTCGGCCGTCCGTCAGCCATTGGCCGGGCGCCGTCCCGTTGGGGTTTTCCAGGACCTCGGCGCCCTGGATGATGCAGGCCTGCTTCCGGTTGGTCGCCGGCATCTTCAGTCCGCGCCGGCTGAACCGCGCCCGGATCGTCTTCAGGACCTCGGGCTTGAAGACGCGCCGCCGGCCGAGAACGCGGGCGAAGACCTCGGCCGTCCGGTCGTCTTCGGTTGGGCCGAGGCCGCCCATGGCGATGACGAGTCCGGACCGCCCGAGAGCGGTGCGCGCCGCCCGCGCCAGGTCCCGCGCGTCATCGCCCACGACCGTCTTGAAGGACAGGCGGAGCCCGACCCCCTCCAGCCGCCGGGCGAGATAAAGGGAATTCGTATCCTGAAAGTGGGGGGTCAGGAGCTCCGTCCCGACGGCCAGAACTTCGACCTTCATCGTTTTCAAGGGAGGATGAGGAACAGGCCGTGCGTCAGCAGACCAGCGGCCAGGCCGGCCGCGATATCATCGGCCATGATCCCCCAGCCCCAAGGCAGGACTTCCAGCTTGCGGATCGGACTCGGCTTGAGGATGTCGAGGCCGCGGAAAAGGACAAAGGAAACGAGGAGCGGCTGCCACGAGGAAGGCAGGCCCACGAGGGCGATGAGCTGGCCGCACGCCTCGTCCACGACGATCCGGCCGGGGTCCCGCTGGTTGAGTTCCCGGGCATAGCCGGCGGCCGCCAGGCCGCCCAAGACGACCAGGACAGCCACGGCCGCAAGGGGCCAGAGGAGCGGTTTCCGGTCGACGGCGAGGACCTTATAAAGAAGGATGACGGCGAAACTCGTTAGGGTCCCGGGAGCGAGGGGAAAGAAACCGAGGCCGAAGAAGGTGGCGAACGTCCGCCGCGCGGCCCTGATCAGGCTCTCCATTTCCGCCGTAATGATATACGCCCGGCCGTCCGATTGCAACTCACGGCCGGTTGAGGGGGCGGGCCGCGACGATCGTCAGCGAACGAGGACGCCGTGGAGGTCATAGACCTCGGCCGACGTGATCGTGACCGCGCGGAGGGAATGGAGGACA
>Ga0153915_10006683_pt1 | contig 10829 bp, 11 predicted proteins | sample Opewatmetagenome_2_FD_107003 | JGI IMG/M metagenome (GOLD analysis project Ga0153915, IMG submission 107003) | Freshwater wetland microbial communities from Ohio, USA - Open water 3 Core 3 Depth 3 metaG | ecosystem: Environmental > Aquatic > Freshwater > Wetlands | place: USA: Ohio, Lake Erie...
ATATTCAACGGAAAGATCGCCAACTGGAAAGAGGTCGGCGGTATTGACGCTCCAATAACTGTAGTTTCCCGCGAAGCCGGCTCCGGGACCAGATCATCATTTGAACAGATAATTAAAGAAATTACTTTGAAAAAAGACGCTTTAATTCAGGATTCGAACGGAACGATACGCGAAACCGTTGCAAACGATGCCAACTCTGTTGGATACCTTTCCCATGGACTTATAAACGAGAAAATAAGGGCATTAAAAGTAAACAATGAAGAATGCACGCCGGAATCAATTGCATCGGGAAAATATATTCTCGTAAGGCCAATTTATTTCCTTGTTAAAGGCCAGATTCAGGGAGAAATACAAAACTTCATAAATTATATTCTCTCCGCCGAAGGGCAGAAGACAATAAAAGATAATGGTTTGCTTCCTGTTAAATAAGTCATACTCAAATAAAACATTATGAAATTATTCGGTGAAAAAGGGGTAGAGAGAATTTTAATGATTACCGCATTCTCGGCAATCTCCGCCCTGTTATTAATTGCCCTTTTTATTCTTAATGAAGGGCTCCCTTTTATGTTCAAGTACGGCATTACTAACTTTCTTTTTTCTTCCGAATGGGTTCCCGGAAAAGGGCAATTCGGAATTTTCCCTATGATTATGTCCTCTATATGGGTAACAGTAGGAGCTATGGCAGTCGGAGCGCCGCTCGGAGTTGCCGGGGCAATTTTCCTAACTGAATATGCCCCCCCGACAGTGATGAAGATTATCAAGCCGACGATTGAACTTCTTGCTGCAATCCCTTCGGTTGTGTACGGATTTATCGGCGTTATGGTGCTTGCTCCCATAATAAGGGATAACTTCGGCGGCCCCGGTTTATCGCTTCTTGCAGGATGCATTATCTTGGGGATTATGATTTTGCCGACAGTAATAAGCATCTCCATCGATTCAATTCTGGCTGTTCCCCGTTCTTACCGGGAAGGTTCGCTTGCTCTCGGAGCAACCACGTGGCAGACCACACATATGGTTACTTTAAAAGCTGCCAGATCGGGAATTGTCGCAAGCATTATACTTGGTTTAGGACGCGCAATAGGAGAAACTATGGCTGTAATAATGGTGGCAGGCAACTCTGTAAACATCCCTGACTCAGCTTTAGACTCTGTTAGAACACTCACCGCAAATATAGCTCTTGAAATGAGTTACGCCACCGGACTTCATAGACAGGCTCTCTTTGCCACCGGAGTTGTTTTGTTTATTGTGATAATAGTTCTCAATTCAATTGCCAGCACAGCCATAAGAAAAAGGAAAGTTTATAAATGAGAATTTCCCCAAAGTACACTCAGCGCGGAGCAGTGGCAATTTTAGCCGGAGCAACATTAATTACTCTCCTGATTCTTGTGTTTATAATCGTCTTTATATTAGAAAAAGGGCTGCCCGTTCTTAATCTGGAATTTCTTACTTCTAATCCGAAAGAGATGGGAAAAGCAGGGGGCATATTCCCTACTTTAATTGGAACTGTCCTGCTCCCGCTTCTTGCGCTTATTATTGCAACTCCTCTTGGAATATTCACTTCTGTTTACCTTTGCGAGTACACAAAAGAAACTGTTGTAACAAAAATCATCCGCTTTGCCACCGATTGCCTTGCCGGAATCCCCTCTATTATTTTCGGGTTATTCGGCTATATCTTTTTCGTTAATACTTTGGAAATGGGGTGGTCTATTCTTTCAGGGGGACTTACCCTTGCCGTAATGGTACTCCCTACAATAATCCGTACTTCAGAAGAAGCTATAAGATCAGTCCCTAAAATTTACAGGGAAGTAAGTTTCTCGCTTGGCGCAAGCAGATGGCAGACAGTTAAAAAAGTGGTATTGCCCAACGCCCTTCCCGGCATTGTAACCGGTATTATGTTAAGCATCGGAAGATCAATAGGAGAAACTGCGGCAGTTATCTTTACAGCAGGTTCTTCATTAAGAATTCCTACTTCGCTGTTCGATTCTGCAAGAACAATGTCGGTGCATTTTTATATACTCGCCAGGGAGGGAATATCAACTGAAAATGCTTATGGCACAGCGGCGGCTCTTATTATTGCAGTCCTTTTAATTAATATTCTGGCATACTGGTCAATGCATAAATTTATTGCTAAAAGAAGCTAAGGTAAAATGAATCCTAAATTCCATATTGAAAACTTTTCTGTCCTCTGGAAAAAAGAAGAGTACCTTAAGAATATCAATCTTGATGTTGAGCCGAACGAAATTCTGGGCATAATAGGCCCTTCCGGTTCAGGCAAAACTACCTTTTTAAAAGCTTTAAACCGTACAAACGAACTTGAGCCGGGGTTCCATTATCAGGGAACTTTGCTGATGGATGGAAATGATATTTATTCCCCTGAAATTGATGTTATAGGATTACGGAAAAAAATAGGGATTGTTTTTGCGATGCCGGTTCCCCTTCCGATGAGCATTTATGAAAATGTTGTTTACGGCGTCAGGCTTTCAGGCATAAATGATAAAAAACGACTTGATGAACTTGTGGAAAAAAGCCTATCGGCGGCATATCTCTGGAACGAAGTTAAAGACAGATTAAAAATATCAGGTTTAAGATTATCCGGCGGGCAGCAGCAGCGGTTATGTTTGGCAAGGGCGCTTGCTATGGAACCTGAAGTAATACTTCTAGATGAACCTTCTTCGGGGCTCGACCCGATTTCGACATCTAAAATTGAAGATGCGCTTAATGAACTGAAAAAAAATTATACAATAATTCTTGTTACCAACAATACAAAACAGGCTGCACGCGTCTCGGATAGAACCGCTTTTTTCCTTATGGGAGAAATGGTAGAGGTAGGAAACACGAAACAGATTTTTACAAAACCTGCCCGTAAGGAAACAGATGATTACATTACAGGAAGATTCGGATAACAATGGCACAAAATTCTGAAATATTAAGAATAGGTGATTTAAATCTGTTTTACGGACAGTTCCAGGCGCTTATTAATGTGAACATGTCTGTGGAAAGGAATAAAATTACTGCATTAATCGGCCCTTCGGGATGCGGAAAATCTACCCTCTTAAGATGCCTTAACAGAATGAACGATTTGATAAGGGGAGTTAAGATTACCGGATCAATTAAATTAGAGGAAACTGAGATTAATGACCCCTCGGTTGAAGTAGCCTCGCTAAGGAAAAAAGTAGGAATGGTCTTTCAGCGTCCCAACCCATTCCCTCTTTCAATTTACGAAAATGTTACTTACGGTTTAAAAGTAGCCGGGATAAGAAACAAGAACAAATTGGATGAAATTGCCGAAAAAAGCCTTAAAGGCGCATGGATGTGGGATCAGGTAAAAGATAAACTTCATCATCCGGCGTTGGAACTTCCGCTGGATCAACAGCAGCGTTTATGTATTGCCCGCCTTCTTGCAGTTAAGCCCGATGTAATCCTTATGGATGAACCCTGCTCATCGCTCGACCCTATTGCAACTATGAAAATTGAAGAATTAATGATTGATCTGAAAAAGGATTATACAATTGCAATTGTAACCCATAATATGCAGCAGGCATCGCGCGTTTCCGATTTTACAGGGTATATGCTTCTTGGAGAGATGATTGAATTTGATGTGACAAAAACAATTTTTACGAATCCGGCAAATAAACTCACCGAAGAATATATTTCAGGCAAATACGGATAAGATTTTCCTCAGCTTCCTTCGTTCATCCTCTCCAATTTTTTTCTGTGCGATATAACCTTGGCATTAACATAAAACACAAGGTCTTCGGCAATATTTGTAGCATGGTCTGCAAGCCGTTCCAACTGCCTTGTTAATACTATAAGATGAGCGCATGGTTCAATAACCGAATTATCGGACTGCATTTTAGCAACGAGAAATTTAAAAATGCTCTTATTATATTTATCTACAATTTCATCATTGGCAAGCACTTTTTCAGCAAGCTCTGTATCCAGATTCACAAAAGAATCGATTGCGTCTTTTACCATTTCCTTTGCCTGCCTTCCCATCTCCAGAATTTTCGATTCTTCAATAAGGGAATGATGTTCGAAAGTTTTCTTAACCCTTTGCGAAATATTAACTGCAATATCGCCGCACCTTTCCAGTTGATTATTAATCATAAGAGCCGACATCATAAACCGAAGATCCGTAGCAACAGGCTGAAATAATGCAAGGATATTTTCGCATTCGGTTTGCAAAAGGTTATCATAAGCGTCTATTTCAAGATCCTTTGCTTTTATCCCCTTGCATAAGTCCACGTTCCCTGTTTCCAGAGCTTCAAAAGCGCGTTCTACCTGTTTATTAACAAGCGACGCCATTTTTATTAAGTTAGTTTTAAAATTTTCTACTTCTGCTGAAAAATGGTCCTGCATTGCGCTGCCCTTCCGGTTTTGTAATTAAAACTTATTACAATATTTAGCTGCAATTAACAGAATATTTCCATTATTTACAAGTATTAATGAAGTTTCACCACGAAGTTTTGCTCTCTATTTTTTAACCTGCTTTCTTAAGAAAAGGACATTTATTACCTGCCATTTATCATCCATCTTTGCCATTTGGAGATAAAAATCAATAAGCGGAGTTGTACTTTTTATAAAAGCATACCCGTCCATAGAATCAAGCGCCTTTATTTCGATATTTCCTTTACCGGATGGAAAAACCATCAGCTTATTATTTATAAGTTCAGTCATTGCGCCGAGGCCTAATTTATTCACAAAACTTTTTCCGGTGGAGGGTATAATGCCGTATTGCGAAATATTAATTTCCGGATTGGCCGAACCCGATATTCTATGAGTATCTCCGTTCAATATTCCTTCGCAAAAATCGAGCGCGGTTTTGATAATAGATTCTTTTTCATTTTCGAAATTAAAATCTTTGACTGCCGGTTTCTGCTGGGCGTCCGGGCCGAAAGTCCATAACACATTCACAATTTTCCATTTACCGTCGGCTTTTACCATTTGAAGGAAATCGTTGAACCGCGCTGTATTGATTCTTGCACAGGCAATATCTCCTTCCACATCCAATATAGAAACGCTCTCTTTTCTTTTATCCTCATCCAGAAACCCTGTTTTCCCCCTCGCCATTTCTATTAACCCTGAAACCGTAGAGTATTGAAGAAACATTTTTCCGCCCTGCGCTGCTTTTGTGACAAGTACTTTATTAAGTTCGGGGTGCAAAGCTTCTGCCATTCTTTCAGCAGAACCTGAATACCATCCGTCTCCATAATTAAGCGCGCAAATTTTAATTTCTTCTTTCTCTTTGCTCAGCTGAGTTTCCCCCTGTGCTTTCAAGAGAAGATGAGCCTGTAAAATAATGCAGAACAGTAATACTATTTTTTTCATTTTTCTTCCCTCCAATGAAGTTTTGCCATTATACTATTTAGACGTTTTAAAAGTGAGAATTGCTTAAAAATAACGACTATAATAATACCTTACGCTCTTTTTATTCGTTTTGTACTTTCTGAATGCTCGTTTTTTTTTCGTTTTGACCTTTAAATTAAAAAATTAAATACGATTATACTCACATAATTAAAGAATATTAGATGCGCTTATTCAATAATAAACTATGGATCATTAATAAAAAAGGAGAACCAAAATGAAAAGATTTATAGCTGCAATGCTCGTTTTATTTTTCGTAATGGGTATAACCCAAGCCCAGACCAAAAAAGATGTGGAAACCTGGGTAAAGAAAGCTATCGAATATTATAAAAGTGTAGGTAAAGAAAAAGCTTTCGAAGAATTTAACAACCCGAAAGGGAAATTCTCAACAGATAAACTTTATATAACGGTTGACGGTTTAGACGGCTCCTGTCTTGCACACGGCGCAAATGTTAAAATGACCGGTAAGAACTGGTCTGATTTAAAAGATGCCGACGGCAAAGCCTTTATAAAAGAAAGAAAAGAAATTGTGCAGAAATCGGGCAAAGGTTGGCAGACATATAAATGGACAAATCCTGAAACAAAACAAATTGAAGTAAAATCGACTTATCTTGAAAAAGTAGGAGACCTTATTTTCACCTGCGGAGTTTACGGATTAAAATAGTTTTCGCACTATCCCCCATTTTATTCTTGTTAATGAACAAAGAAGACTTTGGAGTAAAAAATGGAAAAATGGCTAAATCAATTGAAATTGTCTAAAAAACTTCTTGTTGCCCCGGTAATAATTTTTCTATTCTTAATTATCTTCGGCGCAATAGGTTTTTTCGGACTACAGTCCCAGCAATCGGCTCTCGATTCGATTTACAATACCGATTTTAAAACAACAATGACCAATAATAATAACTTTCAATCGCTTACCGAAGCCCAGGGAAATTCTTATAAATTCATTACTTGGGCAAAAGCAAATTATTCACAGAATAAACTTGATGAACTAAGTAAAAATATTCTTGCCGATCTAGACAGCACAAATGCATCTGTTCTTAAAGCTTCAAAGTCCTCAGGCCTTCCCGAGCTTTCTGAGTTATATAAGAAAGTGCTCGCCAATCTTTCCGAATACAAAAGAGCTGTTTCCGGCGTTTTCGATCTTGCGTCAATTGATCTTAACGCGGCCACTATGGCAATGAGTACGGCGGAGGAAAAATTTACCCTCCTTGAATCTACGATGAATGAACTATCTAATATTCTTCTTTCTCTCAGCGATAAAAGCTTCTCTTCAGCTGAAGGAACTTTTAAAAGCTTTATAACTATTTTTATTATTTCTTTGATTGCTTCAATTGTTTTATCCTTACTTATCGTTCCAAAGGTTAATACAAGCATAATAAAACCGGTTTTGGAGTTAAACGCCGCTTCACAGAAAATTTCATCGGGCGATCTCAACGTCCATGTTGCTGTCGCTTCGCATGATGAAATAGGTGAACTTGCAAACAGCTTCAAGTATATGGTAGATAATATAAAAAACATGAACCGCCAGCTTCTTGAAGAAAAAAAGAGCGTTGAAGAAAAAGTTGTTGTCGCCGTTAAGGATGTCGAAGAACAGAGAGTTTACTTAAGTTCAAGCGTTAATAAAATTCTTGAAGAAATGAAACGTTTTGCCGGAGGAGATTTGACAGTTTCATTAAATGCCGATAAAGATGATGAAATAGGAAAACTCTTTAATGGTTTCAATCTTGCAGTTGACAATATAAGAAATGCTCTTTCTTCCGTTGCCGAAGCAATTGAAGCTACGGCAAGCGCAAGCAATCAAATATCAAGCAGTACAGAAGAAATGGCAGCCGGAGCTCAGGAACAAAGTTCCCAGACTATGGAAGTGGCAAGTTCCATTGAAGAAATTACGAAAACCATTCTCGAATCTTCAAAAAATGCAATTACAGCTTCTGAAGCGGCAACTAATGCAGGACAAATTGCCCAAGACGGAGGCAAAATTGTTAATGAAACAATTGAAGGCATGAACAGAATTTCCGAGGTCGTTAAAAAATCAGCCAATACTGTGGAGGTTCTCGGAAAAAGCAGCGACCAGATTGGCGAGATTGTTCAGGTGATTAATGATATTGCAGACCAGACAAACCTTCTGGCTCTTAATGCGGCTATTGAAGCGGCAAGGGCGGGCGAACAGGGGCGCGGTTTTGCAGTTGTTGCCGATGAAGTTAGAAAACTTGCAGAACGAACTTCGAAAGCTACAAAAGAAATTGCCACTATGATTTCGCAGATTCAAAAAGAAACCAAAGGCGCCGTTCTGGCAATGCAGGAAGGCACACGCGAAGTTGAAAGAGGAAAAGAGCTCGCTAATAAGGCGGGCGATTCGCTTAAGCAGATTATTCTTGGTTCTCAAAAAGTAGTAGATATGGTTACTCAGGTTGCCGATACAAGCGAAGAACAATCCACCGCCGCAGAAAAAATAAGCAAAAGCGTTGAAGGAATTAATAACGTCACTCAGGAAAGCACCGCGGGCATTCAACAGGTTGCGCGAGCTTCAGAAGACTTGAGCCGCCTTACCACTAATCTTCAGAGTTTAATTGCAGGCTTTAAACTCGGCAGCATACAGAAAAAACATCTTATTAAATAATAATTAATTTCTACCCTGTATAATAAATCCCCCGTCTCAGGGGGATTTTTTATGCGTCGTATCTTTTACTTGATATATTTTGAAAATATTATTTTATTTTTCATTTTATTCCAACCCCGGACTAAATATAATTTTAAATTATTTCAGGCTTTACTATTTAATTTTTTAAATGTTTTAACATTTGAGAACTCAATTTTATTTTGCGTTTTATAAACGAATATATTGATTATTTAAAATTCCGCCGTTGAATATTTGTTTTTAATTTATTTTCGCATTTTGAATAAAAATAAATAAAAATCTTTATTATTTTTTTAAAAAGACTAAAACCTTTTTGCAATTCAGGCAGTCTAATAGTTAACACGATATGTTTTTTATAACCGGTTTAAAAGAATAGGAGAAGTTAAAATGAAATCGTTTGTTATCTCTTTACTCGCAATAGTTTTTTTATTCGGAATCGCAACATACGCGCAAGATAAAAAAGACGCTGAAGAAATGGTAAAGAAAGCAATTACATATTACAGAAGCGTCGATAAGAATCAGGCGCTGTGGGATTTCAGCAATCCGAAAGGCAAATTTAAAAAAGGTTCTCTTTATGTAACTGTATATGACCTTAACGGTAAATGCCTTGCAAACGGAGGCGATTTGAAACTTGTAGGTAAAGACCAAACAGATTTGAAAGACGCAGACGGAAAAGAAATTATAAAAGAACGTCTTTCGCTTGCCAAAACGTACGGAAAAGGATGGCAGATTTATAAGTGGAAAAATCCTCTCAGCAAGGAAGTTGAAACAAAAACAACTTATTTCGAAAAAGCCGATGATGTAATTTTTGCATGCGGCATTTACGGCATCCATTAATACGGATTTTTAAATATTATAAAACAATTAAAACTATTGCGTATCCCCCTCTTAAGCAGGGGGATTTTTTTTGCCCATTCCTTCTTTTTTATTTTTCAATTGTAACCAACCGAAAGTTTTAATATCATTGCTTTATCGTAAATTATTTTTGGATTAAATGCCCTGATGGAAAACAACCGTTTTGTAAAACTTGAAAAAGCATACAATTTCAGGGAAATTGGAAATCTGGATACCTTCGACGGGAAAAAATTACTGCCGGGGATTCTTTACCGTTCCGATGAACTTTCTAAATTGACTTTGAATGATAGAAAAATATTCAGCCGGTTAAATATTAAATTGATTGTAGATCTCAGAGGAATTAAAGAAAGAGAGAAGAAACTGGATAATATTCCCACCGGACTTAAAATTCAGGTTGAAAATATTCCCATAGACCATAGCAATCAGGATTTGAAACAAATTCATTTTTATTACTTTCTCATAAACAAATCGAAGGATTTCGATTTTGAAAAATATATTAAAGATCATTATTTCGGCACAGCATTCGAATCGACGGCTCAGATTAAAGAAATTTTAACCCTTCTTTCGGACGAGAAAAATCTGCCTGCCCTGCTTCATTGCACCGTAGGGAAAGACCGCACCGGGTTTATGGCAGCTATTATTCAGCTTCTTGCGGGAATTCCCCGCAGCGTGGTTATGGAGGAATATCTCGCTACAAATAATTTTATAGGAAAACGGACTGCGCAGATTATACGCGCAATACGGATTTTAAGCCTCTTCCGCGTTTCGGCAAAACAGATTCAGCCCCTGCTGGAAGTGCGCCCGGAATATCTAGGCAATGTCCTCGATGAAATATTTAACCGGTTCGGAACTATTGAGAATTATCTCATTTCCTGCTGCGGCATGGAGAAAAATATTGTTATGAAACTTAAAAACCTGATTACCGGATAATTACAGGATAGCTTTATGGCAAAACTGTATGCAGGCGCTGCCGGATGGTCTTATAAGGATTGGATAGGAAGTTTTTACCCGAAAGCCCAATCTGATAATTTCGACTGGCTTCAATTCTATTCCGGCTTTTTCAATGTTGTTGAAGTAAACTCAACTTATTATACTTACCTTTCGCCCCGGGTTGTGGAAAGCTGGATTAATAAAATTGAAGATAAAGATGATTTTCTATTTACAATTAAACTTCATCAGGATTTTACTCATAAACGGGATTTTGATGAAGAAAAGATAAAAGCCGTTAAATTTAATCTTAATAAACTCGAAAAAGCAGAAAGGCTCGGCGGGCTTCTTATTCAATTCCCCTATTCATTCTCTTTAACTAAGGAAAATGCAAATCATGTAAAGAACCTTGTAGATATTTTTTCTGAATATGATAAGTTTATCGAACTGCGGCATAATTCATGGCTTATTGAAAGGTTCTTCAATTTTGTTTCCTCCAACAGGTCTTCATTATGCACAATTGATCAGCCGGAAATAGGAAATGCGATTTCCTTTAATCCCCTTACCGTCGGAGATAATCTTTATATCCGTTTCCACGGCAGAAATACAAAAGCATGGAAAAGTTCTATAAGCAGCCATTCAAAAACGCAGACTTACGAAGAGCAGAGCGCGCGTTACGATTACCTTTACTCCCCCGGCGAACTGCTGGAGATTGAACAAAAAATTAAAGAAGTGCTCGATACCGTTAAGAGAATATATATTATTATGAACAACCATCCGCACGGCAATGCCGTTGCAAATGCGCTGGAAATGCTCCATCTCTTAAGTGAAAGAATTAAGATTAATATCCCCGATACCACATTAAAAGCCTATCCCAGACTAATTGATATCGCCGCAGCCTGTAGGACGGGTTTTTAACCCATCCATGTGTTGTTTGGCTTTTTACTATGGAATTGTGCCACCCCTAACGGGGTTTGTTAAAATGCTATGTGCATTTCTTTTCTAAAATACTTTCATCCCTACGGGATTTCATATTTATTAC
>Ga0153915_10006684_pt1 | contig 10828 bp, 13 predicted proteins | sample Opewatmetagenome_2_FD_107003 | JGI IMG/M metagenome (GOLD analysis project Ga0153915, IMG submission 107003) | Freshwater wetland microbial communities from Ohio, USA - Open water 3 Core 3 Depth 3 metaG | ecosystem: Environmental > Aquatic > Freshwater > Wetlands | place: USA: Ohio, Lake Erie...
CGGGCCGACCATGTACCGCTACCACACGCCTTCCGGCGACAAGAGCTGCGACGGCCTCGCCATGGCGCTGCGCGCGGGGCTGCGGCTGCGCGACATGGAGATGGTGCAGTTCCATCCGACCGGTCTGCTCGCCGGCGCGCACACGCGCATGACCGGCACGGTGCTCGAGGAAGGCCTGCGCGGCTCCGGCGGCTACCTGCTGAACGGCGAGCGCGAGCGCTTCATGGAGCGCTACGACCCGAAGCTCGAGCGCGCGACGCGCGACATCGTGTCGCGCGCCATCTTTGCCGAGATGCGCCGCGGCAAGACGACGCCGTACGGCGGCGTCTACATCTCGATGGCGCACCTTGGGCCCGACCGGGTGCGGCGCGAGTTCAAGGGCATGGTGGAACGCTGCGCCGACTGCGGCTTCGACCTTGCCGGGGGGCTGGTCGAGGTCGTGCCGACCGCGCATTACATGATGGGCGGCGTCGAGTTCGCGCTCGACTGCGCCACCGCGCTCTCCGGGCTGTACGTCGCCGGCGAGGACTCGGGCGGCGTGCATGGCGCCAATCGATTGGGCGGAAACGGCGTCGCCAACTCCACGGTGTTTGGCGCTGTGGCCGGAGACAGCATGGCCGCCTTCATCAGGACCGCCGAATTGCGGCCACCGGCGGGCGCCGCCATCGAGGAAGCGCTCGCGCGCTGCGAGCGTCCCTTCGGGCAGCCGCCGGCCAATCTCGAGGCGCTGCGCGAGCGCCTCTACGACGTCATGTGGGAGAAGGTCGGCATCCTGCGCAACGCGCAAGGCCTCGCCGAGGCGGCGGGCGAGCTCGCCGCTTTGGACCGCTCCCTGGACGAGCAGGGAATCGGCAATGCCGGGCGCGCCTTCAACCTTACCTGGCACGACTGGCTCAACCTGAAGAGCCTGGTCGCGGTGAGCCGCACCATCTGTGCGGCCGCCGCGGCGCGCGGAGATTCGCGCGGCGCGCATTTCCGCGAGGATTTTCCGGAGCGTGGGCCGCTCGAATCGTCCGCCTTCACCAGCATCGCCGCCGACGGCCGCGTCCACATGAAGCCCGTCGCCTTTACCCGGGTGCGGCCGGGAGAAAGCCTGTTGAAGAATGCAGCCTGACTGGCCTGCCGAAGTCCACCAGGAGCTGAAGAAGGCCGGGGTGCGCGTCGTCGGCTACGTGCCCGACGCCGGCCACAAGCGCCTGATCGAGCTTTGCCACGCGGAGGGCACGATGCGCGCCGTGCCGCTCACCACCGAGGAAGAGGGCATCGGGCTCGCGACCGGCGCGTGGCTCGGCGGCGAGAAGAGCGTGGTACTCATGCAGTCGAGCGGCGTGGGCAACATCGTCAACGTGCTCGGCATGATGAAGACCTGCCGCCTGCCGCTCGTGCTCCTCGTCACGATGCGCGGCGAGCAGGGCGAGTTCAACAGCTGGCAGGTGCCGATGGGCGAGAACACCGCGCGCGTGCTCGAGACGATGGGCGTGGCGGTGCGCCAGGCCGGCGACGCGCAGACGGTCGCCGCCCACGTGCGGGCGGCGCTCAAGCTCGCCTTCGAGGCGCAGGGCGCCGAGGCGGTGCTCATCGCCCAGCGCGTCATCGGCATCAAGAGCTTCCAGGAGCAGGCCAATGCTGCATAGGCGCGAGGTGGTGTCTTCTCTTTTGAGGGACAGAAAAGACCTCCTCGTCGTTGCTGGCCTGGGCTCCACCGCCTGGGACATCACCGCGGCCGGCGACTCGCCGCTTTCCTTCCCCCTCTGGGGCGCCATGGGTCAGGCGGCGATGATCGGGCTCGGCCTCGCGCTCGCGCAGCCCAGGCGGGCGGTGCTCGTCGTCACCGGGGACGGGGAGATGCTGATGGGCCTGGGCGCGCTCGCGACGATCGGCGTACAGCAGCCGAAGAACCTGTCCGTCGTCGTGATCGACAACGAGCGCTACGGCGAGACGGGCATGCAGGCCACGCACACCGCGCACGGGGTCGATCTCCCGGCGGTCGCGGCTGCATGCCGCTTCGTCCATTCGCAAACGATTACGAGGGGCGAAGACGTGGCAGCGCTGCGCGCGCGCGTGCACGCCTGCCAAGGTCCGACCTTCGCCGCCGTCAAGGTGGCGGCGGAGAAGCTGCCGCTCGTCCTGCCGCCCCTCGACGGCGTGCTGCTCAAGGAGCGGTTCAGGAAAGCCTTGCTCGGCTAGCCCCTCATTTAACCGATGTGCTTGCGGAAAAACTCCAGCGTACGCTCGCGCGCCTGCTTTGCCGCGGCGGCGTTGTAGGAGCCGCGCTGGTCGCAGTTGAAGCCGTGGTCGGCGTTGTAGATGAAGAACTGGTGCTTGGGATGCGCCGCGGCCAGCTTCTTCACGCCTTCGACCGGAATATGGGCGTCTTTCTCTCCGAAGTGGCCCATGACCGGGACTTTCGGCTGCACGCTCACCTGGTCGGGCATGCCGCCGCCGTAGTAAGGCACGGCGCACACGAGCCCGGGCACCTGCGCGGACGCGAGCCAGGTGATGAGGCCACCCCAGCAGTAGCCGACGACGCCGACCTTGCCCGCGCCGGAGGCGGCCTTCACCGCGGCGGCCACGTCCTTCACCGCCATGTCGTTGGTGACCTTGCCGCGGATGTCGCGGCCCTTCGCGATGTCGTCGGGCGAATAGCCGAGATCGACGCCGGTCTTGACCCGGTCGAAGAGCGCCGGCGCGATGGCGAGGTAGCCGTCGGCCGCGTAGCCGTCGGCGACCGACTTGATGTGGCTGTTCACGCCGAAGATTTCCTGGACGACGACGATGGCGCCGCGCGGCTTATCAGCCGGGTCGGCGCGGTACGCGGCAAGCTTGTGGCCGTCGGACGCGGTGAGCTCGATCATCTTGCCCATGGGGCTCCTCTCCTTTGAACGCGGACTAGAATCGTAGCCGTGAAGAAGGACGCGCAAGCGCTGTTTCGACTGGCATGCACGGCGCTTAAGCAAGCCGGCGCGCACGACGCCATGGCCGAAGCCACGGCGCGCCACCTGGTCGCCGCCGAAGCGCAGGGACTGCCCACGCACGGCATGTCGCGGGTGCCTTTCTATTGCACGATGCTGCGCAACGGCCGCAACGACGGTGCCGCCCGGCCGCGCATGGTGGCGGAGCGGGCCGGCGCCTGCCTGATCGACAACGCCGACGGCCTGCCCTACGTCTCGGCGCAATGGGCGATCGACGAGCTGATCCAGCGCGCGCGGCGCAACGGCATCGCTTTCGCCGGCATCACGAACAGCGCCCACGTGGGCGTGCTCGGCATCCATCTCGAGCCGCTCGCCCGGGCCGGGCTGGTCGGCTTTGCCTTCACCAATTCGCCGGCGGCCATTCCGCCCTGGGGCGGCAGGAAGCCGCTCTTCGGAACCAACCCGGTCGCCGCGACTTTCCCGCGGCGCGAGGGCGATCCGATCGTCATCGACCTCGCGCTGACGACGGTGGTGCGGGGCCGGATCATGATGGCGATGCGCAAGGGCGAGCGCATTCCCGAAGGCTGGGCGCTCGACCGGAACGGAAAACCGACCACCGACCCGAAGGAAGCGATCGAGCACGGCAGCCTCTTTCCCATCGGCGGGGCGAAGGGCGCGATGCTCGCGCTGATGTTCGAGCTGATCTGCGCGAGCCTGACCGGCTCGGCGATCGGACCCGAGGCCGACTCGTTTTTTTCCGAGCAGGGCAACCGCCCGCGCATCGGCCAGTCGTTCATCGCCATCGACCCCGCCGCGCTGGCCGGCACCGACAAGTACCTGGAGAGGGTGGAAACTGTCGTCTCGACCATGCTCGCCGATCCGGAGGTGCGCCTGCCGGGGGCGCGCCGCTTCGCCGCCCGGAAATCCGCGCTCGCCGGCGGCATCGAGGTGCCCGACGAGCTGCTCGCCCAGATCGAGAAGCTATGTACGACGTAGTCGTCGAGTTTCCCCGCATGAAGGTGGCCGTCGTCACCCGGGGCGATCGCGTAGCGGAAATCCGCTACCTGCCGCCCGGCGCCCGGGCGGTTTCCCCAAGAACGGAGCTCGGTGAAAAAGCGGCGCGGCAGCTCGAAGCCTATCTTGCCCATCCGGACGCGCGCTTCGACCTGCCGCTCCTCATCGAAGGCACGCCTTTCCAGCGCCGGCTCTGGGCGGCGCTGGGCGAGATTCCCCGCGGCCGGACGCTCACGTACGGCGAGCTCGCGCGCCGGCTCGACTCCGAGCCGCGCGCGGTGGGCCAGGCGTGCGGCGACAACCGCCTGCCGATCGTCATCCCGTGCCATCGCGTGATCGCCGCCAACGGCATCGGCGGCTTCGCGCACGCGACCGGCGGCTACCTGCTGGAGGCCAAGCGTTGGCTGCTCGCCCACGAGTGCGGCGCGGACGCGTTCGAGCTGACTCCCTGAAGGAAGCCGACGCCGCGCTGGTCGATGCCTTCTGCGACGCGCTCTGGCTCGAAGACGGGCTGTCGAAGAACACCATCGCGGCCTATCGCGCGGATCTCGAGCAGCTTGCCGCTTCGCTCGGCAAGGGCCTCGCCGAGGCGAGCGAGAGCGATCTCTTCGCTTTTTTCGCGGCGAAGAAAGGCCGTGCCTCGAGCGCTGCGCGGCGCGTCTCGAGCCTGAAGCGCTTCTACCAGTACTGCGTGCGGGAGCGCCGTCTCGCGGAAGACCCGACGCTCAAGCTCGATCCGCCCAAGCGCGCGCCGCGCTTCCCGAAAACGCTATCGGAGACGGATGTCGAGGCGCTGCTCGGCACGCCCGACGTGCGCACGCCCCTGGGGCTGCGCGACCGGGCGATGCTCGAAACGCTGTATGCCACCGGCCTGCGCGTCTCGGAGCTCGTGGCCCTCAAGCGCTTCGAGGTGAAGCTCGACGCCGGCGTGGTGCGCGTGCTGGGCAAGGGGTCGAAGGAGCGCCTGGTGCCGCTGGGCGAGGAGGCGGTGGAGTGGATTTCGAGGTATCTGAAAGAATCCCGAAACACCTCGGATGCGCTCTTCGTCACTGCCCGCGGCGGGCCGATGACCCGGCAGGCGTTCTGGCACCTCATCCGCCGCCACGGCGCGCGCGCCATTCCCGGGAAGCGCCTGTCGCCGCACGTGCTGCGCCATGCCTTCGCCACGCACCTCATCAACCACGGCGCGGATCTGCGCGTCGTGCAGATGCTGCTCGGCCACGCCGACATCTCGACTACGCAGATTTATACGCACGTCGCGCGAGAGCGGCTGAAGCAACTGCACGCCAAGCACCATCCTCGGGGATGAAAACACCGGCGACGAATTTCCTGGACGAGCACGGCGTGCGCTACACGGAGCACCTGTACGAGTACGTCGAGCACGGCGGCACGGCGGTGTCTTCCGGGTCGCTCGGCGTGCCCGAGCACGAGGTGGTGAAGACGCTGGTCATGGAAGACGAGGAGCGTGCGCCGCTCATCGTCCTGATGCACGGCGACCGCAAGGTCTCGACCAAGGAGCTGGCGCGCCAGGCGGGCCGCAAGCGCATCGCCCCGTGCAAGCCGGAGGTGGCGCAGCGCCACACGGGTTACCAGGTGGGCGGGACCTCGCCTTTCGGGCTGCGCAAGCCGCTGCCCATCTACCTGGAGCGCTCGATCCTCGGGCTCGCGCAGATCTACATCAACGGCGGGCGGCGCGGCTTCCTGGTGCGCCTCGAGCCGCAGGAGCTGGTGCGCGTCCTCAGCCCGAGCCCGGTCGACGTCGCTCTATAGTCACTCCCACGTACCGGGCGTTGCCCAGGATGCCGACCTTCGCCACGCTCACCTTGGTCCACGGCGCGCCGAACTCGCCCAGCAGGAGCCGCGAGATGCGCTCGGCGAGCGTCTCGACCAGCCGGAAATGCTGGCTCGCGGCGAGCGCGCGGATCTTGAGCGCGACCTGCTCGTAGTCGATCGTATCGGCGACCTTGTCGCTCGCGAACACCGCTTCGCTCGGCAAGCCGATCTCGAGGTCGATCGACAGGCTCTGCGGCACGTGGCGCTCGCGGCGGTGGATGCCGATCAGCGCTTCGACGCGCAGCTCGCGGATGACGATGGCGTCCATCACGCGAGCGATTCTATAGAATCGCCGCGTGGCTACCGCGCTCGCCGTGATCGCTTCGTACCTGCTCGGATCGGTGTCGTTCGCCATCGTGGTGAGCCGGCTCCTGAGCCTGCCCGACCCGCGCAGCTACGGCTCGAAGAACCCCGGCGCGACCAACGTGTTGCGCACGGGAAGGAAGGCCGCCGCGGCGCTCACGCTGGCTGGCGATGCGCTGAAGGGCTTCGTCGCCGTCGTGCTGACCCATCGCTATGTGCCGGAGGCGGCCGCTTACGCCGGCCTCGCGGCTTTCCTCGGGCACCTGTATCCCGTCTACCACCGCTTCCAGGGAGGCAAAGGGGTCGCGACCGCGGCCGGCGTGCTGTTCGGCCTGGACTGGCGGCTCGGGCTCGGCACGATCGCGACTTGGGTGATCATCGCCGCTTTCCTGCGCTATTCGTCGCTCGCCGCGCTCGTGGCAGCGGCATTCGCGCCGTTCTTCACCGCGCTGCTTTTCGGCCTGGACGCAACCCTCGCCGCGGTGCTCGTGATCGCGGCGCTCCTCGCCTGGCGCCATCGCGCCAACATCGCCCGGCTGATCGCCGGCACCGAGTCGCGCATCGGCGCGAAGAAGGCTAGCTGAGCGCTTCCAGCGGCCAGCGGGGCCGCACGTTGAAGCGTCCTCCCGAGCCTTCCGGCGGAACGCGCAGCGCCGCGGCAAACGCGATCATCGCGCCGTTATCGGTGCAAAGCTCGGGCTCCGGGTAATAGACGTCGCAGCCGGCGCGGGCGCATTGGCGGTCGAGCGCCGCGCGCAGCTGCCGGTTGGCGCCGACGCCGCCGGCGACGACGAGCCTCGTCAATCCGGTCGTTTCCAGGGCGCGCAGGGCCTTGGTGACCAGGACCTCGACCACGGCATCGACGAACGCGCGCGCGATGTCGGCACGCGCCGTGTCGGGCTCCTGCCGGGCGAGGCCGAGCACGGCGGTCTTCAGACCCGAAAAGCTGAAATCGAGGTCGCCGCTCGCGAGCATCGGTCGCGGCAGCCGGTAGCGCCCGGGGGCGCCGTGGTCCGCGAGCGCGGAGACCGCCGGGCCGCCGGGATAGCCGAGCCCCAGGACCTTGGCCGTCTTGTCGAACGCTTCGCCCGCGGCATCGTCCTGTGTCTCGCCGAGGAGGACGTACTCCCCCGGCCGCTCGACGCGCATGAGCTGGGTATGGCCGCCCGACACGAGGAGCGCTACGAACGGGAACTGCGGCGCGCGCACCGAAAGGAGCGGCGACAGGAGGTGTCCCTCCAGGTGATGGACGGCGATCGCCGGGATGCCAAGCGCGTCGGCCAGCCCTTCGGCAAAGGAGGCCCCGACGAGGAGCGCCCCCGCCAGGCCGGGACCGGCCGTATAGCCGACGGCCGTCAGCTCGGAGAAGTCCCTTTGCGCAGCATCCATCACCTGCCGCGTCAGCGGGACCAGCCGCCGGATGTGGTCGCGGGAGGCGATCTCGGGGACCACGCCGCCGTACGCCTCATGCATGTCGACCTGGGAATGCACGGCGTGGGCGAGCAGCCGCCGCGCCTGCGTGTCGTACAGCGCTACGCCGGTCTCATCGCACGAGGTCTCGATTCCCAGCACGAGCATGCCGATGATTTTGATACAATTCATCCCCCCTAACGAGGCCGAGGCCTGGATGCCGACTGTTCGAGTCAAGGAAAACGAGCCGTTCGAAGTGGCGATGCGCCGCTTCAAGCGCACGGTGGAGAAGACCGGCCTTCTCACCGAGCTTCGCTCGCGCGAGTACTACGAGAAGCCGACGGCCGAGCGCAAGCGCAAGCTCGCGGCAGCCGTAAAGCGGCACCACAAGCGTCTGCGCAGCCAGATGCTTCCGCAAAAGCTTTACTAACATCTCCTTAAAGCAGCAGATCACCGAGGACATGAAGGCCGCCATGCGGGCGAAGGACGCCGCGCGGCTGTCCGCCATTCGCCTGCTGCTCGCCGCGATCAAGCAACGCGAGGTCGACGAGCGCATCGAGCTGGACGATGCGGCGGTGGTCTCGGTGGTCGACGAAATGCTCAAACAGCGCCGCGAGTCGATCGCCCAGTTCGAGAAGGCCTCCCGCGCCGACCTCGCGGATGCCGAAAAGGCCGAGGTCCAGGTGCTTTCCGGCTACCTGCCCCAGCAGCTCGGCGAGGCCGAGGTGCAAAAGGCGATCGATTCGGTCATTTCCGAAACCGGCGCGAGCACGCCCAAGGACATGGGCAAGGTCATGGCGCTGCTGAAAGGGCGCCTTGCCGGGAAGGCCGACCTGGGGAAGGTCTCGGCGCTCGTGAAGGCGAGGCTCGGCGGCTGAGTTTTTGGGGGAAAATCGGGGGGTGATACCCCGCCTATGATCCCCGACTCCTTCAAGCAGGACCTGCTCAATCGGGTGGACATCGTGGACGTGGTCTCGCGCTACGTCCAATTGAAGAAGGGCGGCGTCAACTACCTCGGCCTCTGCCCGTTCCACAGCGAGAAGACCCCGTCTTTCACCGTCAGCCCGGCGAAGCAGTTCTATCACTGCTTCGGCTGCGGCGCCCACGGCAATGCCATCGGCTTCCTCATGGCTTACGCGTCGATGGGGTATGTCGACGCGATCAAGGACCTCGCCGCGCAGGTCGGCATGCAGGTCCCCGAGTCCCGGCCGCCTTCGCCCCAGGAAGCCGCCCGCCGCAGCCGCGAAACCGATCTCGGCGCGGTGATGGAGAAGGCGATGGAGTTCTACCGGGCGGAGCTTAAAAAGTCGCCGCGCGCGATCGAATACCTCAAGGGCCGCGGCCTGACCGGAGAAATCGCGGCGCGTTTTCGCGTCGGCTACGCGCCCGACGACTGGCAGGCGCTGAAGGCACCCTTTCCCTCCTACGAGGACAGCAGCCTGGTCGAGGCCGGCCTGGTCATCGAAAACGACGGCAAGCGCTACGACCGCTTCCGCGACCGGGTGATGTTTCCCATTTTCAGCGCCCGTGGCGCGGTGATCGGCTTCGGCGGACGGGTGCTCGGCCAGGGCGAGCCGAAGTACCTGAACTCCCCGGAGACGCCGCTCTTCGAGAAGGGGCGCGAGCTCTACGGGCTCGTGCAGGCGCGCGACGCAATCCGCACCGCCGGCTATGCGCTCGTCGTCGAGGGTTACATGGATGTAGTCGCCCTCGCGCAGTTCGGCGTCGGCAACGCGGTGGCGACGCTCGGAACGGCGACCACGCCCGTGCACGTGTCCAAGCTGCTGCGCCTCGCCGAGGAGCTGGTGTTCTGCTTCGACGGCGATGCCGCGGGGCGAAAGGCGGCCTGGCGGGCGCTCGAAGTGAGCCTGCCGCTCGCACCGGACCACAAGCCGATCCGCTTCCTGTTCCTCCCGGAGGGCGACGATCCCGACACCTACGTGCGCAAGCACGGCGCGGAGGAGTTCCAGCGCCGGGTGCGGGAGGCCGAGACGCTGTCGCAGTTCCTGCTCGCCCAGCTACGCGCGGAGTGCGACCTCGGCACGGCGGAAGGGCGGGCGCGCTTCGTCTCGATGGCGAAGCCGCACGTCCAGAAGGTCACCGCGCCGGGCCTGCGCCTGCAGCTCATCAACGAGGTGGCGCAGCTCGGCCGAGTGGCCGACGGCGAGATCGAGCGGCTGCTCGAGCTTCCGCAGCGGCCGCGCTTCAACCGGCCGGCGCCGCAGCGGCGGAGCTTCGACGCCCCCGTCTCGCTGGAATGGACCTTGCTGACGGCGCTGGTCACCGACCTCACGCTGGTGGAGCACATCGATGCGGACCGGCTCACCCCCGAGCGGCCGGAAACGCAGGCGCTGCTGGCGATCCGCGAGCAGTGCGAGGCGGCCGAGGACCTGAGCTTCGCGCTGCTCATGGACGCGCTTTCCGGTCATGCGTGCCTTGAAACGGTGCTGAAAGCCCTCAAATACGCAGAGGATCTGGCTTTCGACGTCGAGTCGGCGCGCGGCGAGTTTCAGCATGCGCTCACGGGGCTCGAGGTCCGCAGCCGCAAGAAGGAGCTCGACGAGCTCCGCAGCCGGCTGCGGTCCAAGGAAGATCTGGTGTCGTTCAACGAGAAGAACCTCGCCTACCAGCGACTGCGCGGGGCACTTCCAAGCCCTTGACCGGTCACCTATAATGCGCGGTTCTTTTTTGTAGTTAGCAGTTACTCCTTGCAGTTGGCGATTACTCCTAGTTCCGGGGGACGGATGGGTCAGCAGAAGCGCAAATCCAAACTGAAAAAGGCGCACGCCGCGAAGAAGAAGGCGCGGGCGACAAAATCGCTTCGCCGGCACGCGCCCAAGCCGCGCGTCAAGCCGAAGAAGGTCGTCGCGCGCGGGAAGACCGCGGAGCGCGTCCGCAAGCCGGTCCCGGCGGCCAAAGGGGTTGCGGCGGCCAAAGGGGTTGCGGCGGTCAAAGGGGTCCCCGCGGCCAAAGGCGCCGCGGCGAAGCCCGAAGAGAAGGGCAAGACTCCGATCAAGACGAGCGCCAAGCAGGCGCTCGAGCTGCTCGAAGCCAAGGTCAACGAGGTCAAGGCGAAGGGCAAGCGCGGGCGCGGCGGCCGGCGCGGCGGCAAGGACGCCTGGCTGATTCCGGCCGAGATGCCGAAGGAAGACGCCGAAACCCGGCGCACCCGCCTCAAGAACCTGATCAAGCTCGGCAAGGAGCGCGGCTTCCTCACGTATTCGGAGATCAACGACCACCTGCCGGACGATCTGGTCGACGCCGAGCAGATCGAGGCGATCATCTCGACCTTCGGCGACATGGGCATCCAGGTCTACGACCAGGCGCCCGACCAGGAGCAGCTGCTCATCGCCGCA
>Ga0153915_10006686_pt1 | contig 10827 bp, 9 predicted proteins | sample Opewatmetagenome_2_FD_107003 | JGI IMG/M metagenome (GOLD analysis project Ga0153915, IMG submission 107003) | Freshwater wetland microbial communities from Ohio, USA - Open water 3 Core 3 Depth 3 metaG | ecosystem: Environmental > Aquatic > Freshwater > Wetlands | place: USA: Ohio, Lake Erie...
GAGTCTAAGGAATAAATAATTAAATTAAAATAAATATATTATTATTATTGTAGCATCAATAAGAATCTTATGCATATCATTATAGTAATATAACAGAAGGATTGTTATGAATATAACATTTTCTGGAAGTTCTCAAAGTAGAATTCAAATGTCATGCGATTCGTGCGAGTCACAATTCGGAATCTCGCCAACCGAATTACAAGATGATAACATTTGTCCGAATTGCGGTGAATACGCAAGCATTACAATTATTTGCCCTTTCTGTGGTATTGAAATCTTATCAAATGGCAGAGTGGTTAGTTGTTATATCAATTGTTTAGGATGTAAAAAAGAATTCAAAGCAAATACTCTTAAATCTGTTGATGGCGATACAATAATTGTCAGTATGACTGGAAGATTAGAAAATGATGATTTAATGTCTTTAGTCCAAAAAATGACACAGGATAAAAATAAATCTGATAATTTATCTTTTTCAAAAAATAATAATCACAAATCCAGTATTAGTGCCAAAGAACAAACCTGTATAATCAAATCACATGAAGCAAAAATTATTTCTGCGAAAAGTCACCTTAAACAAATCAAGGAAAATGGAATTCCCTTCGATAATCCTGTGAGCGGATTTACCGGTTTCAAATGGGAAGAAAGCATTGCAGGGAGGATTAAACAAACAATCTTACTTCCATTTGTTTTTATCCTAATTATTTTTTTATTTCTTTTAATCCCTTTTGCATATATTTCCCATTTTCGAAAAGTTAATCATAAAAAACAAGAGATAAAAGCACAAATAAAATATCTTGAAACCAATCCATATCCAACTCATGCGCCGAACAAGAAAACTCTGGAATCACTTTGGGATATATACGGCATGGAGAAAGATAATTATTCTCAAGATGAACGGATGAATCTTCTTAATACTTGGATTGAAAATCTCTACGGAAAAAAAATTCTTGAGAGTCTTAACCTGAAATCAAAAATAAAACAAATCGCAGAAAATCATAGAAAGGCAAATCAACCTTATTATGAAGGCGAAGAAGCACCACATTATCATTTCATGCCGCCATTTGATGAATTGATTAGCAATCTATCAGAAGAGTTGCCACCCTATAAATAATGAAGATAATAAATACTCAAAGTTTCATTGTGGAGGTATTTCGACAATAATGCATAATTTTTCTTTAATTAACTACTATTTTTATTCTATTTTTTCATATCATTTTTTTTGAATATGATTATCACTACTAAACACCAGGCACTCTGCCATTATTGATTGAAACACCACTTGGCGCATCTGCGAAAACACCTGCCAGGAACCCTGATACACGCACACACGATTTTTTTAATAAAATTATTTGGCAAAAAAATTTTGCATATTGACTAATTTTGTAAATCAATAGGTTTTGACAAATATATCAATTAAATGTTAAATAATGCATGTGTGTGGGGAATTGGTGGAATTGGCAGACACGCAAGACTTAGGATCTTGTACCGCAAGGTGTAGGAGTTCAAGTCTCCTATTCCCCACCATATTTCAATAACTTACCTAATTAACTCCAAATAACATTCCGTGATAAATTCGTGATAATAAGATAATAGAAGTGCAATTTTGATGTGTATTATATTGGTATTATATTATGCAATAAACTTAATATTACCAATCTCATTGAATCCTAAGTCCAGCGCGTCTACCAATTCCGCCACTCTCGCAAGATGTTGCCTGATACCTCTAAGATTATATTTCTAATAATCCCTTGCAGCCGGGATTTATAAAGTTCCCCGTTGCCTTAATCTAAAATCACGCGCAATTTACCAGAAAGAATAGCATCTGTGCAAGCAGTTTTCCCGGATCAAGCTATATCTTTTATTTGTTGGCACCTTGCTCAAGAGATACCCTGCATAAACCAGGGAAATTCATAAGAAAAGGGTCTCTGCGCCTGGTTTGCCTATTTTTTTAGAGATAGTTCATTGAGCTCTAAGCCAACCTGGATAGTCTTTATATCTTCCAGACTGGCGGGAGTAAGGATGACTTCAACGTCTGTATATTTCCCTGATGCCAATTCCTTGGGTATATAGAAGATCAGGTTTTTTTTGACGCTGTTACCCGTGCTTGCGGATTGCTGATCCCAGTATACGATGAGCCTTGCATCTTTAAAATTAGCACTGGTTAAGTTTCCAACCTTTAATTTGATTTTATAACCGTCAATGTATTGTGAATAACCATCGGAGGTAACGGCAAAACTGCCGAATTTAGTCCTGACCAGGGCATAACCCCCTGCCTCAGTGTTTATGGAGGCATTGGTTTCTTCAAGCTGTGAGACGGCAGCAACAAGTAAATCCAATCTTTTTTTGATGTCATTTATCTGATTTTTCATTTCCGATATCTCAGTGTTTGCAGCATTGACCTGATTTTTCAACTCTGTCAAATCGGTGTTCATAACATTTACCTGGGTGGTAATGGCGGATACTGCGGCTTCCTTCTGAGCTGTCGATGCCTGTGTTGTCTTAGCCTTCGGGGTCTGCTCTTTCTGAGTGGTTGACGCGGGTGCATTTTTTGCCTTGAGATTTTGTTCTTCCTGGGCCGTTGATGCGGGTGTTGTCTTTGCCTTAGGAGTTTGTTCTTCCGTGGTTACTGATGAAGAGGCATCCTTTGCGTAGATGTTCTGTCCGGAAGGAAATGTTATTATAAACAATACCAATAAGATTATTCCTATCGACTTTTTTATCATATGGATCTCCATAACAGGATTGTTTTATAATGTAATCTGGATACTGAGTGTCCCGGAATCCAGTCGCATTCTTTAGACAAGAATATTGTCATAATTTTTTATTATGCGTCAAGGCCTAATCGACGATAAAGGTCTTTGTTCATATTCCTTTGTATATATTTGAATAAGGCCTTCATCTGCAAAGCTGTAATAGGTGTTGTTGCCGATTATGATATGATCCAGCACCTGTATCATCAGGAGCCTTGAACACCACACAAGGCTTTTTGTAATGTCACGATCTTCAGGGGAAGGATTCGGATCCCCTGAGGGATGATTATGAACAAATACAATTGAGGCGGCCTTTTGTTCAAGGGCAAGGGTCATGATCTCTCTTGGATAAACTGCGCTGCCTGTAAGACTCCCGAGGAAGACATCCTGATCCATCATAAGTTCATTCTTACGGTTGAGCAGAAGGACCTTGAATACCTCTCTCTTCAAATCCCTCATTGAATGAAATAGAAAATCAAATACCGCCTTTGATGAATTGAAAAAGATTGACCCTTTTGCCTTATCCTTGAGATATCTGCCGGCTACCTGATGGACAAGACTCAGGCATAAGGCGTTTTTAGGGCCGATTCCCTCTATTTCAATAAGTTCCGAGATGGGGGCTGAAAGGGCTCCGGAAAGGCTGCCGAATTTTTTCATGGCCTCTCTTGCCGATAACTTCACGTCTTTCCTGGGGGTCCCAAGTGTCAAAAGAAATTCTATAATCTCCTCATCCGAAAACCTCTCAATGCCTCCGTCAAAGAATTTATCTCTTAATCTGCCTCGATGACCTGCGCCCCTTTTTATGAATTTTCGGTCTTTCATAGATTTCCCCTTATCGAGAGAAAATGCCGGAAAAGTAATGTGTAACTTTAGGTTATTAAGATTAATTTGTGAAATATTTCTGCCGGGAATCTGAAAATATTGTTTAAGGTATCGGTTCTAATTCCCGATTTAATGTTGTTACAATCAGATTTCGGAATGCCCTAAGAGATAGATAGATTAATTTGTTATTTTTTATTTATAATGTGTTTTTTATATCATGTTTTTCGAAAACCATCAAAGATAATTTTTATTATAAGTCGGAACAGCAAAATATTTTGCTGGCCTATTGATATGCTATTTGTTAAAAGATAACAGGTTGCTTTTAGGGTGTAATCGAATTTATACTATCGGATAAGCACTGGATAGGACTTTCAGAGGAGCTTTCTGGCCTTAAATGTTTTTACTTAAGATACTATTTATCCTTTCTATATTCATTTTTAAAGAATTGATCTCTGCTGACGGGGCATGGGCCTGGGGGCCTGCTGTCCATACTGTTATTTCATGCAATGTGATAGGTTCATCTGCACAAATACTGCCTGCAATTGCCTCGATTATTCAGTCGTTTCCCCAAGAATATATCTATGGAAGCATTTCTGCGGATTTTTTTATCGGTAAGGGGCAGAAAAAGAAAAAAGGACATTCACATAACTGGGAGACCGGTTTTAAATTTCTCTCAGATGTAACTACCGAAAAAGAGGCGGCATATGCCTATGGGTTTCTTTCCCATCTCGCTGCCGATGTAATAGCCCATAATTATTTTGTGCCTGATCTGATTCACCGCGTTTCTAAATGGAAGAGGATCGGTCATTTCTATTCCGAAGCGGTTGCCGATAAATTCGTGGACCCTGTATATTTAAAAATTGTAAAAGATGTTTTAGCAACGGAACATCTTGATTGTGACAGGATGCTTAAATCTGCGGCAGTAAGAAACAGCTATGGACTTAAGACAAAAAAACGCCTTTACAGGCAATCCGTTAAAATATCAGATTATCTTTACTGCCTTCCCGTATTTTCTGATCTTGAAATAGGCACATCATATAATGTGGAAGATGAATACATGGCCTTTATGATAGAGCTATCCTTCAGACTGGTTAAAGATCTCTTATCCTATCCCGATTCTTCTGCCTGTCTTTCTCATGACCCTATAGGCAGTGACAATCTTCGTCTCGCACGTGAGAGTGGTTTTTTTTCAAGGTTATTCAATAACAGACAACTTTCTTACCGCTTTCCAATAGCACAGGACCTGCTGGAACTATAAAAATGAGCAACATCAGGATACTCTCCGAAAATGTGGCCAATCAAATAGCAGCAGGGGAGGTGATCGAGAGACCTGCTTCTGTTGTCCGTGAGTTGATTGATAACAGTATTGATGCTGGCGCTGACAGGATTAATATCAGAATAGAAGCCGGAGGTAAAAGGCTTATCAGGATCTCCGATAACGGAATCGGTATGGATAAGGATGATATGCTTTTGTCCCTGGAAAGGCATGCGACCAGCAAGATCAGCCTCATGTCTGATATCTTTTCTATAAAGACACTCGGATTCAGGGGTGAGGCGCTCCCCAGTATAAGCTCTATTTCCAAGATAGAAATAATCTCCCGGACAAGGGAACAGATTATAGGACACAGGCTAAATGCCTCGGGCGGAAAACTTATCTCGATTGACGAAACAGGTTCTGCTGTGGGTACAAGTGTAATGGTCCGTGATATCTTTTTCAATACGCCTGCCAGGCTCAAGTTCCTTAAGGGAGAACGGACTGAGACCACTTATATCATGGATGTTGTTTCCAGGATAGCCCTTCCATTTAAAGATATTCATTTCAAGCTGGATGAAGAAGAAAAGAACCTTTTAAACATCCCTGCATCCGAGAGCCAGGTAAACAGGTTTTCAGCCCTTCTTGGACGCAGTACTGCATCATCGTTGATAGACACTGCCGGAAAGACGGATGGTTGCAATGTTAACGTCTACCTTTCCCCGCCCGATAACAGCAGGAATAAGGCCGACCGGATATATATCTATGTCAACAACAGGAACATCAGGGATAGAATGATACTCCGTTCCATCATGGATGGTTATGGGCAGCGATTGATGAAAGGCCGTTATCCGCAGGCCATTATCTTTATTGAAATAGAGCCGACTCTTATAGATATCAATGTCCATCCTGCAAAACAGGAAATTCGTTTTCATCAGGGGCAGGCCATCTACCAGGCCATTTCACTAATGATCAATAAGGCGTTAAAGGATCAATTCAAGCCATTTGGTGATACAGAATTCCAGGAAGAAAAAATTCAATATAAACCCTTTACGGATCGTGTTGATATCTCTGAGCCTAAGTGGCAATATTCCGCTATATCAGAGAAAGAAGAACCTTTACGAAATGAGTCTACTGTCCTGGATAAAACTCCTGAGCTTCAGTTGTCCCTGATTAAAGAATCTCCAAGACTGATAGGTCAGCTCAGGGATTCATATCTTCTCTTTCAGGCTGAGGATGGGCTTTTGATAATCGATCAACATGCAGCGCATGAAAGAATTCTTTATGAACAGCTGAAAAAAAGGTATCAGGATTTAAAGATAGATATTCAGCCATTTCTGATCCCGGTTAAAATGGAGATGTCCCTTAAGGATTCAAGGATCTTGATTGAGAAGGTCGATCAATTGAGAGATCTGGGATTTGATATGGAACATTTCGGAGGCAATACATTTATTCTAAGGTCAGTGCCATCAATATTGGTCAATATTAACTGGGAGGCATTTATATCAGATCTCATTCCTGTTCTTGGAAAAAATAATGATTCCCTTACCGTTGATAAATCCATAGATGAACTGTTAACAGTCATGGCGTGCCATGGGGCGATAAAAGCTGGTCAGACTTTGTCTCAAAGAGAGATGATGAATATATTGGAAGGACTTGATAAATTAAACCTGCCTACAAATTGTCCCCATGGAAGACCTGTCTTTAAGAAATTTAATTATTATGATATTGAAAAGATGTTTAAACGGATTGTATAAATAGCACAATTCCAATTGTCTTATCTCGGCACAACAAATGAATAATGTGATCAATTTTAAGTCATTATACCAGATCTTATGAAATTGTATAATTCTGGTTTTGTTAAATAGCATTCACTTATTATGAACGACCAGGATATAAAAGTTATCATTATTGCCGGACCAACCGCCTCAGGCAAATCCACTCTGGCTGTGGCGATGGCCCGTGAATTTGATGGTGAGATTATTAATGCCGATTCAATGCAGGTATATCGATACATGGATATTGGAACGGCAAAACCGTCGCTCAACGAGCGAAAAGGAATCGTTCATCACTTGATTGATGTGGCAGATCCTGATGATGAGTTTAATGCCTCCAGATACCGGGAACTGACAATCCCGATAATAAGGAAAATCTCCGGCGAAATGAAGAAATGTTTTGTCGTCGGAGGGACAGGTCTTTATATTAAGACTTTACTTGGCGGCCTAATGGAATGCCCTCCTTCAGATTCAGCTCTCAGGAATGAGTTGATCAATGAATGCAGGGCGAACGGGTCGCCGTTCCTTCACAGAAGATTGAGGATGCTTGATAACGAATCTGCTGATCGTATTCATCCAAATGATAAAATAAGGATAATCAGGGCGCTGGAGATTATTGCCCTGACAGGCAGACCGTATTCATCAATTATTATGGAGCATGGATTTAATGAAAGACCTTTCCATGCGCTCAAGATATGTATTAATATGGATCGAGACCTTTTGTATGATAGAATCAATAACAGAAGCGAACATATGATGAAGGCGGGTCTCATTGATGAGACTGAGGCATTACTTGAAAGAGGATATTCTCCTGAATTGAGGTCCATGAAATCTCTGGGTTACAGGCATGTGATCTCTTATTTAAAAAAGGAATGGAATCTGGAAGAAATGATATTCCATTTGAAGCAGGATACAAGGAGATATGCTAAGAGGCAATTGACATGGTTCAGGGCGGATGCTGAGGTAATCTGGGTTAAACCTGATGATGTGGACTTTATCAGGACCAAAATTTCAGAATTTATTGGCTGAAGATATACCGGTAATTCGACTTGTCACAATAAGATTATATACTGAGGGTTTCTATGGATAAAAAATATATCAGATTTATTCTACCCGGGGTTCTTTTATTTGTCTTTTTATTTCCATTTGATCTGCAAACAGCAGGGGTGGCATTCGGCAGTGAAAAAACAGATATACTTTCTCTCGGTGAGGGCAGGATAAAAGGAAATAATGTAGCCGATGCAAGAAAAGAGGCAATATCAGACGCATTAAAAAAAGGTGTGATGGAATATCTCTACCAATATCTGGGCCTTCAGGGCATGGTAAGCAATTTCTCAATTCTAATAAATAACATTATACCTGATGCGGCAGATAAGATTGAAAATTACTACATAGTTGCTGAAGAGAAGAACGGTGAGAACTACAGCATCCTTGCGCAGGTAAAAATAAATGAAAAATTAATGGAACAGCAACTGAAAGAGATGGGCATCTTCAGGGTTGAAACCAATTCAATTAAGGTTCTGTTTATGGTTTCACAGGAAAATATTTCAGGGAAAGAGGTATTGTTCTGGTGGAATAATCCGGAAGGCAACCCTGCACTGACAACTGCTGAAATTAAATTGAATAATATCTTCCGGCAACAAGGTTTTTTGCCTGTTGACATAGCAACTAATTTCTCTATTGAAAATATTTCAGAAGATATGAAGCTATTAGATATATCAAATGAGGCTATCATGAAATGGGGGAAGGCCTTTTCTGCGGACGTAATTGTAAAGGGCAGTTGTAAGATTACAGCAAACAATACAATTATTCTGGATCTGACGTCGATAAATGCTGCAGATGGGAAGACAATATGCAGGGGCAGCCAAACGGAACAGATGAATTTGTCGGAGTCAAATGAGGACAGGTTAATGAATGCGCTTGAGAAAATTATAAACAATATTGCAATTCAATTCGGTCCTGAAATAATCAAGTCCTTTAAAAAAAAGGAAGAGACGAAAAATAATATTCTTATAACACTTAAAAACGTAAATAATCTGAAAGAGGTTAGCGTTCTTAAAAAATTCCTGGAAGAAAATTTTAGTGATATCAAGTCAGTTATTCAATCAAGGATTAAAGGTAATTCCATGGATCTATCGATTGATTATATCGGCATAAAAGATGCCTTCATCAATAAGTTCAAAAGTTACAAAGGATGGCCTTTTCAGTTTACTATAACTGACGGGGAAGGCGGCGGCCTAGTTTTAAATATTGAACATGAACTAGCTGATTTTAAAGACAACTGAAATAATATTCTCCAAGAGGAATACAATATATGACAATACCTAACCTGATCACAATCATAAGAATAATTTTAACACCTATATTTGTCATATATATTATTAATGATGAATTAATTACAGGCCTGATTATACTAATAATAACAGGTCTAAGCGATGGCATTGACGGATTAGTGGCGAGGCTCTTCAATCAGAAGAGTAAACTCGGTTCGTATCTGGACCCGCTGGCAGATAAAATAATTTTGATATCTGCATTTGTAACCCTCAGTATCAGAGGTTTTTTGCCTGCCTGGCTGACAGTAATGGTGATAAGCAGGGATATATTGATCCTTATGGGTGTATTTATCCTGTTTTTCACGGGAACAAAGGTCAATATAAGACCAGCTATTTCAAGCAAAATAACCACATGTCTCCAGTTTTTCACGGTGATCATTGTCCTTGCCAGAGATTATATCCCATCGTTTGAAAAATATTATCTTTATCTTTTTTATTTGACGGCGCTTTTTACTATTATTTCATTTTTACAGTACATGCATCAGTGGATTAAACTGACAGGTGCCTCAAAGGAATCCAGCTAGGTCTGTTGTACAAAAAATACGTGATAGATAAACTTTTCAATGATTATTTCTTGACATAGGTTTAATGAATCTGATAATTCAACCAATACATATAGGCACGTAGCTCAGGGGGAGAGCACTACCCCGACACGGTAGGGGTCGCTGGTTCAAATCCAGTCGTGCCTACCAATTAAAACAACAAGAGGTTAAGGTTTTACTTAACCTCTTTTTTATTTGAATTGTCCAGAAGACGTCTACCTTATACTTGAAATGAAACAGCCCACATTCTTCTATTGAAGAGCAAGCTATGAAGAAGAATGATAGGATGAACTAGGCCAGTGGTTCAAAATTTGATGAAGAATTCAGTATGGTACTAAAGTTGAGTTAGCCTGCGTCTTTGTTAAACTTTGATAATATCTATGGAATAACATTTGATACAACGCTTCAAATTATGGCGAGATTTTTTCGATGTACAGGAGAGTTCCGTTATCAATTTTCATTTATATCAATCTGGCTTTCATCTAATTCAATTTCTTCCATGTCAAGAAAGGAAACATGGTCAACATCGGGTTTTATAACAATACCTTCATCATCTTCATCATCATAGTCTTCACTGTTTTCAAGTTGAAATTCTCTTTTTAATTGTGCAGGCGTATATGAATTTTTTGCCAGGTTTTTTCTGTATTCAAATTTTTCAAGGTCTTTCTGACAAGGTACACATAAAGAGGCATCCGGCATGATTAATAGACGTTCTTCAGGTATCTTCATGCCACATTCTTCACAAAGACCAAAATCCTGTTCGTTTTGAACCCGGGTAATCAAAAGATTGATCTTATCAAGTTCTTTCTTTTTCCTGTCAAGGAGCTTATAAAATGTCTGTGCGGAAATCTCTCGGTCAGCACGATCAAAATCTTCAATGTAACTATCCAGGGAAGCATTGTTGATATCTTCTTTTTGATTGTCCATCAGGGTATTAATTATTTCTTCAACCTCTTGTTTCTTTATTAACAGATTTTTGTAAAACTGAGAATTTAGTGTCTCGTTTTCGTTGATCTTTTTTTTGGCTGCAATACCCCGATCAACCTTTGGTTCGGTCTCCTTTGCTTTTATGTTAGGTTTTAAATTTGGTTTTGTTTTATTTCTTTTCATAATATACCTCCAAAATCAGGACGCCTCAGATTATGTTATGAAATACACTCAGTGAATAAAATCAACTGGAAGAGACGTTCTAATTAATCGTTATTTCGTTTAACACATCACAGAAAAAATCACTCATGTGCTTGTAGCGTTTATCGCTAATCCATCTCCAGTTAGGATTTTCACTAATCCTTTATGTTTTACAACCGTAAAACCGCCCGCCCTGAATATTGATTTCACTGGTTTTAATTATAC
>Ga0153915_10006687_pt1 | contig 10827 bp, 9 predicted proteins | sample Opewatmetagenome_2_FD_107003 | JGI IMG/M metagenome (GOLD analysis project Ga0153915, IMG submission 107003) | Freshwater wetland microbial communities from Ohio, USA - Open water 3 Core 3 Depth 3 metaG | ecosystem: Environmental > Aquatic > Freshwater > Wetlands | place: USA: Ohio, Lake Erie...
CTGTATATTCAGCCCTAAGGCCTACCTGGAAATCGACAATTTTTGTTGAAGTTCCAAAAATCGCATACGCAGCCTGGATATTTCTCATCAATGAAAACTTATTATTACGGTCTTCAAAATTGATCCAGTCATTTGCCAGGTAATCAAATTCATCATAACGGTAATCTGTGTTTTCAGATTCATACCTGAGCTGGTACCCGGTTTCGAGTTTTCCTGCCGCACCTATTGGCCTGAAATAATCTGCGACGATCCTGAATTCATTTTCAAGTCCCTTCTCAGTCGCTCTCTGCCTGTAAGGCTCAGTATCATTCGGATTCCAGTAAGAGTCAGTCCCGGTATCAGTCAACTTCTCGACACTACCATCATTCTCATGTGCATAATAAACTGTAGCCTGCAGTTTATGGTCAGGACTGCCAAAGCTCCTGTCATAATTGAGGTTCAGGCTGTAGGAATGCCCATTCCTTTTTGAATTATTATCCTGCAAATAATAGGTGTCACCAGTCACAGGCAAGGTATAGCTATGGTATTCCGAGGTGGAAGTTCTCCCAAATCCTCTTATATCATAATTTCCTTCCAGCGAAATTGTATTGTTTTTATCAGGCATGAAATTGATTCCTGCCCTGAATTCATTTCCTTTTCCGCTAAACTGACCATGTTCTTCCGAATCAAGGAAAATTGTTGTATCATTCAGATATGATTCGCGATTCGATTTTCCTTCTCCACGCATTGCCCTGTTCTGAAGCTCAAATCCTGCAAAGAAGTTAAATTTATTTATGCGGTAGTTCAGAAGCGCATCGGCGCTGTATTGATTAAACCTTCCATATGACAGATCAACAAGCCCGTTAACTCCCTGTCTTGTTTCTTCTTTCAGAATTACATTAATAATACCGGCTGTACCATCCGGATCATATTTGGCAGAAGGATTGGTTATTATTTCAATACGGTCAATCGTGCTTGCGGGTATCTGCTGTAAAGCTTCACTTCCCTCAAGCACAGAAGGCCTGTTATCTATAAGCACGGTGAAATTTGAACTTCCCCTCAATGTGACATTCCCGTCAATATCAGTCTGGATCGAAGGAGTATTCTCCAGTACATCCACCGCCGTTCCTCCTATTGCAGTGACATTGGATTCCACGTTTATCACCTTGCGGTCAATCTTGTACGTCATCTGTGGCCTTTCTCCGGTCACAACAACATTTCCCAGGTTGGTCACAGAATTCTCGATTTTTATTTCTCCGATATCAATTGATTTGTTCTTTGGAGTTATTGCAAGGCCTGTCATCCTGGTATCTTTGAAACCAACAAATTTTATGACTAAATAATATGCGCCATAAGAAAGGTCCGCGAACTCAAATTTTCCGATTGAATCAGTCATCCCACCTTTAACAAGAGCCGAATCTCCCTGGTCGTAAATTGCTACAATTGCAAATTCAATTGGTTCATTCGTTGCACCATCCAGAATTTTCCCTTTAATGTTTCCCCCTGCCGGCACATCATAAGCATTATAATCATTATGCCCGTTAACCGGACCCTCTGCAAAAACTGAAGAGTTTAGAAACATCGATACTAAAATCCCAACAAAAAACATTTTTTTCATAAAAATTAAATCCTATTTAATTATTGATTAAATATATTTCACCGGTTAAAACATACAGGCAGATTAAATGGTAAAATAGTAAAATTGACCCTTGAAGCGCCTTATATGAAGTGTGAAATCATTAAATAAAAGTTTCGAATTTGATGATTGAAACTTAATAAGGTTTAATATGAAGCAAAAATTAACAGAATTTTAACAAATAGCGGGGAGCATCATTAATACCAATCCCCTCCTCCACACCCTCATTCAGCATTCAGAACTCAGCATTCAGATTTCCTCTCAGTACATCTTATTAATCAACCCTCCCATCTCATCTCTTTTCTTCATGGTGAATTTGAGGATCTCACCGTTCTTCATGATTACATCAAAACCCTTGGGGGAAAATATATTTGTATTGAAATATATGATCTCGCGGATATCACCCGGAAGTATTTCCAGGTCATATCTGCCCGCAAATCCGTTCTCTGACTTAAAATATATCCTTTGATTTGTAATGATCAGTTTTCCCGGGACTTTTTCATTTTCCACATGATAGGTTGAATCCCCTGCTTTTACAACCTGTTCATTTGCTTTGAAATTCACTGTCATTTTTTGATGTGTTAAGTTTTTAATCTGAAGAGCAGAATGTATCAGTGAACTGCCATTAACTTTTATCATAATTGGTGCCAAAAGTAATAATTAATTGCAATTCAGCATTTTCAGCCATTGATAATAAATTAATTGTTTCTAAAATCTTGTAATAAAAACGTACACCACTGTTCGATAATGTTACATAATCTAACAATTAGACGATCCTGGAGAGAAAACGTTACAGGAAATATTAAAAAGATATTAGAAGGTTTAGGCTTGGACTAATGAAGAATCACTTGCCGGTCATAGTTATGTGCCGCATAATCGTACCAATCCACGGAATACTACGTATATTCTATGAACTTAAAAGGCAAATTGATGATCGCTTTAAGATCCTCCCCGCGTTCCACCATCACAACATCATCCTTACGGCATTTCCAGATTATGCTTACACTCCCTGTCCTGTCATTCAGTTCTTCAAATTTCTCAAGCATTTCAACAAAAAACCTCGCCGTGGAAGAATTATAGTATTCCATCATGAATTCGATGGAGGTCTTCGGATTGGGTGATTTAAGATACTGGTTTACCCAGTTCATGACAGGCCTGAAAAGTTTTTCAGGATCTTCGGGAATCGAAGTCCCGGAAAATTTTAAAATATTTTTAGCCTTGTCAAGGATTATTTCTGGTTCATCCTCTGATGGTATCAGATGGATTGGGTGAGGAACCGGTAGTTTTGTCATATAACTACATTTATGTAGAAAAGGGATTTGGAATCATCAATTCTAACCAGCCTGTATTCTGGTGTTTTACTGCTTGCCCTGATAATATCAATTAAGCCAAGGCCTGCTCCCCCGTCAGAATTCTGTGTGCCCCCCTTCAGTATTTGCTTATACATGCTCTTCAACTCACCATTTGAATGTGTCAGGAAGCTATCCAAAATTTCTCTTAAATATAATGATTTATCATTACTTACGTAATTCGCTGCGCAAATATTAAATTTCTTGTCCGAAACGGCTAATGAAAAAATACCTTCTTTCTTATCGTTTGGCGCATAACCATGATGCATAATATTCTGAAGCATTTCAACAAGCACGTGGAAGATGGTTTTATTCAGATAACTCTCAGCCCTTATGTTGTTGATGTTCCTGTTTATCATATTCAGAAGGGGCAAAATTGCATCCTGGCGGAAATCGCCATGATATGCCATCAGCACATCATTCCTGGTCAGCAATTCATTCAGTTCCACGGAATTGCAGATCGGACAGCTTTTGACCCGGCTCTCCTGCAGATCACCTTCCATTCCGCCAATAAGGATCTGTATGTAGAAAAAAGTAAGTGTTTCATTGATTTTCCTGAAATCAGATTCAAGCTTCCGTCCCGATTTCCTTGCCATTTCTATCAGTCCAAGACCAGCACCTCCTTTTGCGCTGATCTCATCTTTTCCCAGGACTTTCATGTACAGCTCTTTCAGCTCACCCGGAGATAATTTGTTTATATTTTCAATTTTCGCTCTGAGATCAGGAACATATTGATTTTCAATAAGATTCCCTGACGCAATATAATATTCGCCATCAATATTCCTGGTCATGAAGAATCCTGCATATTCCGGTAAACCTACTTCAAAGGGACTGATTTCACTGTGCCTGATTACATTCTGGAAACATTCTGCCATCAGGAAAGCCACTTTCTTCCTCATGTTTACACGATCAGCCGCCCCGCTGAACTGGATATCGGAAAGATCGATCAACCTGACAGTCACCTCATCTGCAAAATCGCCACGATACAATAAACACAACTGATCATCCTTAATTAGTGAGTAAATGCTTTGAAAGTCATTCCAGTTCATAACAGGAAAAAGGTATAAAAACTTCTAAATTGGAACAGACCTAAATTACATTTTTAAGAATTCATATCATAATTCTTGCCAAGGAAAATTTAAGATTATTATATTTGGATAATCTAAATATTATAAATATGAGTTCACGCAGGCAGTTTATTATGGTTTCTGGGCTCGGCATAGCCGGAGCTGCAACTTCCAAAATTGAACTTCCGGTAAAAAAATCAGGTTCAAGGGTAAAAAATTCGGCTATACCATTTGAACTGGGCATCGCCTCATACACCTTCCGGAAATTCAACCTTGAGGACACGATATCCATGACTAAAAGACTGGATATTAAAAACCTAGTATTCAAGGATTACCACCTGCCCCTGACGGCAACAAAAGAACAAATCTCAGAAACCGTAACCAGGGTCAGACAGGCTGGACTTAATCTTTATGGCGGTGGAGTTATTTATATGAATAATGAAGCCGACGTCAACCAGGCATTTGAATATGCTAAAATGGCTGGCATGAAGATTATAATAGGTGCGCCGGCATACGAATTGCTGCCGCTTCTAGATAAAAAGGTGAAGGAATATGAAATTTCTGTCGCAATCCATAATCATGGCCCGGGAGATAAATTATTTCCGACTCTGGAAAGCATATTTTCAAAAATAAGCGATCTTGATAACAGGATCGGGATATGCCATGATATTGGTCATACACAGCGCTACGGAAATGATCCTGTGAAGGATACTGAAAAGTATTTTGGCCGTATCCTGGATTTTCACATAAAGGATGTTACAGCGTCCTCCACAGAAGGAACTACATGTGAAATGGGACGCGGAGTTATAAATCTACCGGGAATTTTCAAAGTTCTTGTTAAAAATAATTACCGGGGGAAAACCAGTTTTGAATTTGAAAAAGATGAAAATGATCCCCTGCCGGGCCTTGCTGAAAGTGTCGGGTATGTCAGAGGCATTTTGAAAATGTTGTAGCATAGAGCATAGAGCATAGAGCATAGAGCATAGATCATAGAGCGCAGAGCAGAGAGCGCAGAGCAGAGAGCGCAGAGCAGAGAGCAGAGAGCGAGCAGGGGAGAGCCTAGTGCATAGTGTTTAGAGCAACATACGGATAGCAGAGAGTGGAGAGAAGGGGCGGGAGTGGATTGAACCATTAAAGTTTTATCATTAGACGATTTTTGATAAAAATTAGTATGTCTTATTTTACGTTACAAAAAACATACGCTGGTCTTAAACATGAAAAAGATCATTAAAAGCCTGCTCTGGCTTCTCCTTGCTGCTGTAATTGTGGCTATTGCAGTTTATGCATGGCCGCGCCTCCCGATTTTAACGGCATACGCCGCGAAAGATATGTGTTCGTGCGTATTTATCGCTGACCGAAATCCTGAATCAGTAACCAAAGAGGATCTCAGTTTTTTCCCCATCTCACTTGCAACTACAAAGGTCAATTACGACGACAAATCTGTAACAGCATCTCTGTTTGGACTTGTAAAGAGAAAAGCGATTTACCGCGAAGGCGTTGGCTGCGCGGTTGTTGTAGATTATCCTGAAAAAGAGATCAGACAACAATCACGTCCCGCGATGACACCTCCTTCAATTGCACCGGATACGCCATGGCCTCTTGGCAACCGACTTCCGGATACCTTGCCATCAGGGATTAATAAGGAAATATTGAAAGCAGCGGTCGACAGCGCTTTCGATGCCCCTGGATCAAAACCCTTGCTGAAAACACAGGCTGTTGTTGTTGTTTGCGATAACAAGCTTGTCGCAGAAAAATATGCTGACGGATTTGATGTTAATACCAGGTGCCTCAGCTGGTCAATGGCTAAAAGTGTTATCAACGCCCTTGCAGGAACACTTGTAAAGGAGGGCAAATTGGATATATTTCAGAACACCGGCATTGAAGAATGGGATCAGGATGAACGGAAGAATATAACAGTGAACAACCTCATGCATATGAATGCCGGCCTTCAATGGGTTGAGAATTATTTTGATCTTTCTGAAGTCACTAAAATGCTTTACATGAGGGGAGATATGTACAGGTACGCCATTACAGCGCCTGCTGAATATTCGCCTGATTCAGTATGGTATTACTCTTCAGGTATGGCTAATATCCTCTCTGGTATAATCCGTAAAAGAATAGGCAACGATAATAAATATCTTGCTTTTCCATATACTGATCTGTTTTACAAGACTGGCATGATGAGTGCCATACTGGAAACAGACGCTTCCGGGAATTTTGTCGCATCCTCATATTGCTTCGCTACTCCCCGCGACTGGGCAAGGTTTGGGATGTTATATCTGAATAACGGGATAGTCGAAGGTGACACGATTCTACCTGACTGGTGGGTAAATTATATAACCACTCCAGCTAAAGGATCGCACGGGATATATGGTGCCTTTTTTTCGCTTTGGAATCAGGCTGAATTTCCTGATGTCCCCCAAGATATGTATTTCTGCGATGGGTTTCTTGGTCAACGTATATTCATCATCCCATCAAAAAAGCTGGTAGTTGTCAGGCTGGGATATTCGATGAAGGATTTTGATATGAACAAATTTCTAAAAAACATTATTGGAGCAATACACTGATTTGCATTAAGTTCCCAGTCTAAATGATAATTGGAAGAGTTGCATGTTGCGGGTTACAAGTTACAGGTTAAATCCTGAACCCAGAATTTAGAATTCAGAACTCAGAACTGTCACCCTGATGCAGATCAGGATCAGCACTCAGAACTCAGAATTCAGAATTCTTGGTCCCAAGCAATAGGACATCGAATTTATAATATAAACAACGTAGAAATCGGAAATTATGGGGATATCAGACTTGCAGGAAGTTGGTTTTGATAACGAGAAGTATCTTGAAGAACAGACTGCGGCTATACTTGATCGCGTTAAAAAGTTTAATTCCAAGCTCTACCTTGAATTTGGAGGGAAAATATTATACGATTATCATGCTGCCAGAGTGCTCCCAGGATTTGACCCGAATGTTAAAATGCGGTTGCTTCAAAAGCTTAAAGACAAAATTGATGTCATACTATGTATTTACGCAGGGGATATAGAGCGTAAAAAGATCAGGGCAGATTTCGGAATAACTTATGATACTGATGCCCTGAAAACTATTGATGATTTTATTGACTGGGGAATCGATATTACGGCAGTAGTCATTACAAGGTACCAGAATCAGCTCCCTGCACGATCATTCAAGAACAAGCTTGAACGGAATGGAATAAAAGTCTATACCCATAAATATACAAAAGGATATCCAACAGATATTGACCTGATTGTCAGTGATGAAGGATATGGATCAAACCAGATGATAGAAACCACAAAACCTATTGTGGTTGTAACAGGACCTGGGCCTGGAAGCGGGAAACTGGCTACTTGCCTTAATAATATGTATCATGAACATATGAATGGACAGCGTGCCGGTTATGCCAAGTTTGAGACTTTTCCAATCTGGGACCTTCCTCTAAACCATAAAGTTAATATTGCATACGAAGCTGCTACGATTGATCTGAAAGATGTAGTATTAATTGATCATCATCACCTTGAAGCTTATAATATCAAGACTGTCAATTATAATCGTGATATTGAAGCCTTCCCGTTATTAAAAAGGATATTGGAGAAAATTTCAGGAGAAAAGTCCATATATAATTCTCCTACCGATATGGGAGTTAACAGGGCCAGTGCTGGCATAATTAATGATAAAGTAATTCAGAATGCAGCTCACCAGGAAATTATACGGAGATATTTCAGATGCGCTGTGGAATATGCAATGGGCCTTGTTGACAGAGATACCCTTGCCAGGGCAGAACTCATTATGGACAGGGTCAATGCAAAGGTGGAAGACCGTAAGGTTGTAAGTTATTCAAGGCAAGCTGCCGTCGAAGCAAAAGCAAATGGCAGGGGCAATGAGGGAGTATACTGCGGTGCGGCTATTGAGCTCAGGGATGGCACAGTCATAACCGGCAAGAACTCTCCGCTTATGCATGCCTCATCAAGCCTGATACTAAATTCAACAAAGCATCTGGCCAAATTGCCTGAAAACATGCATCTGCTTCCCAAGAACATGATCGATTCACTGACTTACCTGAAAAAAGAAATACTTGAAGGTAAAATGATAAGCCTTGATCTTGAAGAAACTCTGATTGTCCTGGGAATAAGCGCCCTTTCAAATCCTGCAGCCCAACTGGCCGTAGAAAACCTGAAAAACCTGAAAAACTGCGAAGTTCACCTTACGCATATTCCGACACCTGGGGATGAAGCCGGATTCAGGAAACTACATGTCAATCTTACCTGTGATCCGGAATTTTCCTCCAAGAGCCTGTATATGAAAGAATGATGTCATGCTGGAACCGGTGAAAATACCTTGTACACGATTTCCATACCTCTTCTGATAGCTTCCTCGTTTACCGGGATAAGTTTATGATACCTGGCGGGAAGGGATTTCTGCAAGCCTTTTGTTACATTGGCCAAGCCAACAATAGGCTTTAATTTAAGGAATCCGCCAAGGACTATCATATTAAATGTCTTCGTAGTGGCCATCCTGGATGATTCATCAGCCGCATCAACCCTGAATATGCTGATGTCTTTCCTTTCCGGATGCCTGACAATGCCATTGCCATCATACAGAAGCAGTCCATTTTTTTTGACTTTGTGCTCAAATTTGTCAATAGATTGCTGGTTCAGCAGGATTGCAGTATCATATTCATTCAGTACAGGAGAACTGATCCTTTCATCGCTTATTATTACAGTGACATTAGCAGTACCTCCCCGCATTTCTGGCCCGTATGAAGGGAACCAGCTTACCTCCTTGTTCTGCATTATTCCGGAATATGCAAGTATTTTACCCATTGATAAAACACCCTGTCCTCCAAACCCGGCAATGATGATTTCTTCAGTCATGATTGTTGCTTTTTTTGTGATTCCTCCTTTTTCACGAGTTCACCATCAACTTTAATATCCCCGAGCGGATAAAATGGAAACATATTTTCCTCCATCCATTTATTAGCCTGGACAGGTGTCATTCTCCAGCCGGAATTACAGCTTGAAACGATCTCTACGAATGAAACACCTTTGTTCAGTTTCTGATTTTCAAAAGCTTTCCTGATTGCTTTCTTTGCCTTCCTGACAGCTGACGGGCTATGAACAGCCTGCCTGGTGACAAAATATGTTCCTGGCAGCTGGGCAACAAGCTCAGTCATCTTGATCGGATTACCCATGGTTTTAACATCCCTGCCATATGGTGATGTGGAAGAAACCATCCCTGGAAGTGTGGTCGGAGCCATCTGGCCGCCAGTCATCCCATAAATCCCGTTATTTATAAATATTATGGTTATATTCTCCCCGCGGTTGCAGGAATGTATAGTTTCACCGGTCCCGATAGCCGCCAGGTCACCGTCGCCCTGGTAAGTAAAAATATATTTATCAGGCATAACCCTTTTTAGGCCTGTTGCAACAGCAGGAGCTCGACCATGCGGTGCCTGCAGCCAGTCAAGATCCATGAAATCATAAGCCAGCACCGAACATCCGACTGGTGCAACACCAACTGTCTGAGTCTGTATTCCAAGCTCCTCGATCACCTCCATGATTAACCTGTGAGTTGTCCCATGACCGCACCCCGGACAATATGAAAGTATATTGTCAGTCATCAACGGGGTTCTTCTGTAAACTATGTTTTCTTCCCTGATTATATCACTCAGTTCCATTTTTTATTTTTTTATGAAAATTTCCGTGAAAGCGTTAAGTACTTCTTCCGGTGAATGTATCATTCCTCCGAACCGTCCGTAATGCTCAACCTTTACCTTTCCATTTACAGCAAGCCTGACATCTTCGACCATTTGGCCGGTATTCAATTCCACTGAGAGAATTCCTTTAACATGATCGGCCAGCTTTGAAATAACCTCATATGGATAGGGATATAAAGTTATAGGCCTTAACATTCCTATCTTAATTCCTTTATTTCTTGCTATTTCAACTGTTTTCTGCGATATGCGCGCACTTGATCCATAAGCCACGATCAGGTATTCTGCATCTTCACAAAGTATCTTCTCATACCTGATCTCCTGCTTCATTTTTTTATATTTTACCTGGAGATCCTGGTTGTGTTTCTCCATATTTGCTGAATCAAGATCAAGAGATGTGATAATATGTCTTTGGCGATCCGGTGTTTTGCCTGTTGCAACCCATGATTGATCAAATTCAGTAGCCCTGGGGATCTGATCAAAAAGCTCAACCTTTTCCATCATCTGTCCAATTAGTCCGTCAGTAAGTATAAGTACCGGGTTGCGGTATTTAAACGCAAGGTCAAATCCAAGGGGAACAAAATCACACATTTCCTGCACTGATGCCGGCGCCAGAACAAGCAGATGGTAGTCACCATGCCCTCCGCCCTTCGTTGCCTGAAAATAGTCCGCCTGTGAGGGCTGTATTGTGCCTAGGCCGGGTCCGCCCCTCACAACATTAACTATCAGGCAGGGCAGTTCGGCACCGGCGATATATGATATTCCTTCCTGGAAAAGACTTATGCCCGGACTTGATGAAGTCGTAATTGCTCTCCGTCCGGCAGCTGCAGCGCCAAAAACCATATTTATGGCCGCCAACTCACTCTCAGCCTGCAATACTACCATACCTGTGCGATCATAAGGCTTCTCAGCCATCAGGTATTCCAGTATTTCAGATTGAGGAGTGATTGGATAGCCAAAATATGCATCAGCGCCAGCCCTTATAGCTGCCTCCGCAATAGCTTCATTTCCCTTCATCAGGCGAAGTTCCTTCATGAGTTGAATTTTATATTGCTTGAAATAAAATTCCAGTTA
>Ga0153915_10006688_pt1 | contig 10826 bp, 9 predicted proteins | sample Opewatmetagenome_2_FD_107003 | JGI IMG/M metagenome (GOLD analysis project Ga0153915, IMG submission 107003) | Freshwater wetland microbial communities from Ohio, USA - Open water 3 Core 3 Depth 3 metaG | ecosystem: Environmental > Aquatic > Freshwater > Wetlands | place: USA: Ohio, Lake Erie...
GTTGGTTTTCTGTTGTTGTCGATCCAGATGCTGACCGTTGCCGTTGCGCCGCTGGGGGACAACGCCGACGTGCACGAGGTGATGCGGATCCTGGCGAGCCATCCGGTCTGGTTGGTGTTGTTTGCGACGGTGCTGGAACTGATTCTGCAGAGCGCAACGGCGGCCATCGGCATCGGCTTGGCGCTGTGCGGACAGGGAATAATGCCCGTCAATGGCGCAGTGGCTGTGGTGATCGGGGCGAACATTGGGATTGCCGTGACCGCATTGGCCGCCGGGTTCTCGCGTGTGGACACGCGGCGCATGGCCATAGGCAATCTGTTGTTCAAGCTGGCCGGTGCGGTTGTATGCGTGCCATTGCTGAAGCCGTTGGTGGAGGCGCTGAAGTCCTTGAGCCCGGCAGGCGACACGCAGGTGGTGGCGAACGCGCACACGTTGTTTAACGTGGTGTTGGCGCTGGTATTCTTGCCGCTGGTGCCTCTCATGGCGCGCTGGCTGGAACGGCTGATACCGGCACAAGCAGCGCGCGAAGAACGGTTCGGACCGCGGTACCTCGATGTTGCGTCGTTGGAAAGCCCGGCATTGGCGTTGGGGCAGGCGACGCGTGAGATTCTGCACATGGCGGATATTGTGCGGGAAATGCTGCGGAAGACGCACCTGGCATTTATGGAGAGCAACGCAGCGCTATGCGAAGATGTCCAACATGAGGACGACGAAGTTGACTTATTGAACTCGGAGATCAAGGCATACATCACGCGGTTACGTGAGCAGGCGCTTAATCCGGAAGAATCCCGGCGCGAGATGGCGTTATTGAGTTTTGCATACGAGTTGGAGACGATTGGCGACATCATAGATAAAAACCTGATAGAACTGGCGAATAAGAGGATCAGCTTGGAGGTTGAGTTTTCGAAGGAAGGATGGGCGGAGTTGAATGAGTTCTTCGGGAAAGTGCAGGAGAACTTTGAGATTGCCGTGTCGGCCTTTGCCAGCCGGGATCGGCTGCTGGCGGCGGAGTTGCTGCGGCACAAACGCCAGCTTCACGAGAGCGAAATCGAATTGCGGACGCGGCATTTTCACCGGCTCCACGCTGGCCTGGCGGAATCCATCGAGACCAGCGCGATTCATCTGGATGTGTTGACGAACCTCAAGAGCATCAACTCCCACCTTGCCGCAGTGGCCCATCCGATTTTGGAGGCGAAAGCTTTCTGACCGTTGTGGAGACTGCCCTTTACACGCCGCCAAGCTGGGTGGAGCCATTTGACTGGCAGGCTGTTTTCGCCGAGTCGCGGCCGATTGAGGTGGACATTGGTTGCGGCAAAGGCGGGTTTTTGTTGTGGTCGGCGCGGACACGGCCAGACCTGAATTTTCTCGGCGTCGAGCGGTTGTTGCTGCGGTTGCGGAAGGTTGATAGGAAGATTTTCCGGCTTGGTCTGGCCAATGCGCGCCTTATCCGTATTGAAGCCAGCTACCTGATTGCGAAATTGATTCCCGAATCGTCGGTATCGGCCTACCACATTTACTTTCCTGATCCATGGCCCAAACGGCGACACCATCATCGGCGGCTGTTTTCGCCGGCGTTTGTCGCAGACCTGCGGCGGACATTGCACCCGAACGGCGTTGTCAACGTTGCCACCGATCAGGAAGATTACTTTCAGGAGATGACAGTGTTGATGCGGGAACCTGGTTCCTTTGTCGCAGAATCACCATTGTCGTTACCTGACGATGCACGGACGGAGTTTGAACGAGAGTTTATCGCAGCTGGCCGGCCGGTTTTTCGCGGTCGCTGGAAACGGCGGCACGGGGCATGTATTTGACGCTGGGTGGGTTGCAATTCGCGGTTGTCTGGTGTATTGAACTGAGGTGCTTGGAATTGGGGTTTTGGGCGATGAGTAGAACACAAAGAGTACGCGGACATGGGCGGGGTAGCAGGGGACAATCCCTGACCGAGTTCGCGCTGGTTCTCCCGCTGTTTTTTATTTTGCTGTTCGGCATTCTGGATATTGGCCGGTTATACAATACTTGGCTCACTCTCCAACATGCTTTACGGGAGGCCGGACGATTCGCCGTCACAGGACGGAGCATGACCGGCTCCACTCGCGAGGCGTCGATCATCACGGTGGCGCAGCAAGCCAGCGGGGGGATTCTAACCGATGTTCAGATTACGAGTCAGAGCGGAGGTTCTGGGAGCGCGGGTACGGCGGGCGACACGGTGACGATTTCTGTCGCCTATGATCTGAAGCTGATCACCCCGATTATCGGCCAGTTCTTCTCCAATGGGGTGTACCGCATCAACGCGAGTACGACGTTTAAGAACGAACCATTTACCTCAAGCTAGGTAAAAAGATGCAACCCATGGTTTCCGAACCGCAACCGTCTGAGTCGCGCCACCAACAAAAGGTGAGCAGGCAATCAGGGCAGGCGTTGCTTGAGTTTGCACTCGTGGCAGTCGTACTGATGATGGTGTTGTTTGCCATCATCGATTTTTCCCGGATCCTCATTATACACGAGATAATGATAAACGTTAGCCGCGAAGGGGCAAACCTGATCTCGCGAGGCACAGATGCAACCAACGCCATTACCGCTCTGGTCACTTCGGCCAAGCCACTTAACATTACTGATAATGGTTACATCATCCTTAGCTCTGTGTTCAACAGCAACGGCACGCTCCGTGTAACGAGCCAGCAGAAGATCGGCGGCAAATCGGCGGCGAGCCATGTGGGAACTACCAGCTCCACAACGGTATCGCTGCCCAACCCGAATCTGCCACCGCCCAATCAGACATTGTGGGTTGCGGAGGTGTTTTACGTATTCACGCCGATAACGCCGCTTGGTAAATTACTTGGAGTAACTTTGCCTACAACAAACTATGACGCGGCATTCTTCTGATGAACGGATATGGTGACCATATGAACGCGCCTGTCAAAGCCCGCCTTTCCGTGAAGAAAAGCAGCCAGGTGATGCTTCTGCTCGTGTTTGCGTTGGTCGTTCTGATTTTGTTTCTTGGTTTGGCGATAGACTTGGGCTTTGCGTATCTGACAAAGGCCACTTTATCGAAATCTGTGGACTCGGCCGCCCTCATAGGAGCTCTGAATCTTGGTCAGGGCACTGCCGTGGCTACCAGCCTCGCGACGAATATGTTTTATGAAAACTACCATGTGTCGGCTCGCGACTCTACAAACCCTGTGGTCAACGTGACGTTCACCAATAATGCAACGCAGGGAACCACGTACATCAATGTGAACGCGAGCGCCACGATCAAGACGTTTTTCATCAGCATTCTTCCGCAATGGAAATCGCTTACGGTGAGTTCCAGCGCGCAAGGCACGCGTTCCCGTGCGATTATTTGCCTTATCCTCGACCGGTCGGGTTCGATGAAAGACAACGGCGGAGCCAAAGCAATGTCCGGAGCGGTTACGAATTTCATCAGTTGTTTTGATGATGACAGGGATGAAATCGCCATGGTAAGTTTCGCCACGACTCCTGCCGTGGACGTGCAGATGCCGACGGCATTTCCGCCACAAGCTTTCAGGAGCGCAATTACAACCGCAGTGAAATCGCTCTTCCCATCACAGGCGGGCGGAGCAACATTCTCTCAAGGCGGTTTGACCAATGCCCTTGTCCAGATCGCACAGGCGCCTGTTAATACCGGTGAAAACGTGCTCAAGGCCGTTGTATTCTTTACAGATGGTTATGCCAACACGATCCAGGACACGTTGAACGTTGTTTCGGGCTTAAAAAGTTGCTCCCCACCAAAGTTATTGAATTTCGGCGGTTATGATTCCCCAAACACAGTAGTTGGTTTTTTCAGTCCAACCCTCGCTGAGACGGCCACTGCTCAGGATGATGAGTATGGCCATATCAAGGATAATGAGACACTCAGGGATTCCACGTGTAAGAGTTGCCCTGATCTGATACCCGCCTGCACAAACGTCAGCCAGTTCTACTCGCAGACGAACCATGCTGCCGCGAATTTTACACAAGCCAACGTCAGCGCCGACGCTGAATGGCGTGCGCGTCAGGTGGCTGACGCCATGCGTTCCAACAAAGTCGTTGTTTATTCGATCGGTTTGGGAAGTAATCTTAATAAGACTTTTCTAAAACAGATCGCGAACGATCCCACGACTCCTGGATATGTGAAGACAGACTACGATGGCGAGGCGCTATTTGCGCCTAGCTCAGCCGAATTGGCAGCAATCTTCCAAGCGGTTGCGAGGAAGATCGCGCTACGGTTAACACAGTGACGTGCGAGTAGGCGCGGGCCTGTTATTTCCTTCCACAGGCGCGTTGGATAAGAGGACGCCAACAAAACTTTCCGAACCCTGTAGCCGCACCCTTTACGGGTGCGTCCGAAGACCGTGTCTCGCAGACTCGGCTCATGGGCTTGGCTTGCCCGCCTGAGGCGGGTAAAACCTCGGACGCAGGCTAAAGCCTGCGACTATACAACCCGAAGCGCCTTTTTTAGCAGCCTGCTACTGTGGGAAGATGTTGCCAACGGCGGTGAGGTCGTGCCTTGAGACAGCGACTTGGGAATCAGGAGACGTCCGCGCTTCTTTCAGCAATGCCGCGAGATATGCCACTGTGCCGACGGAATAGAACTTCACCAGACCAACAGTCGTTTCCGGGCCGAACACAGTCATCAGAACCGCGTCGTCGTCCACTGTGCTGACGAGTATGTTCGCGTTTTTGCCCTGATGGTGGAGCGTATTGAATTCCGCTTCGCCGAGGCGGGCGGCGAGTTCCTTCGTGGCCGCGAAACTGCCAGCAGCCAGAGCAGCGAGTATGGCGTTATCAGTTGATCCGGACAAGTTGCCATACTGGCAAAGGATTGCCCCGCCACGGTCGAGCACCAACGAGAACGCAGCTTGTGTTTTATCGAGGAAATCGGCCAGCACGGATTGCAGCCGTTGCGCCGGTGAGGCAATGTTGGTTGCGGTGGCGGCTGGGACGTCTGCCGGGGAATGCGGTGGAACGGGTGTAGGATTCACAATTTGTTTACCGTCGGGTTCCCGCCGCGATGCCTGATAAGGCGGTGACCGCAGGCGCTTCTGCCCGCGCTTTGCCGGCGGCGGCAGTTTCTTCAGTTTCACGGACGAATTTGCGAAGCAGTAACCGCGAGATGGCGTTTAGCGTGGCAAATACGCCCTGGCCGTTGGTGGCCACAGCCTCGTAACTGGGCACACGAACGGGCCGGTTATTCAGAATGTAATCCATGTAATGGACAGGCGCCGGGTTGGGCGTGTCACGTTTGTTGTACTGCAAGACGTAGGGGATTCGGTCAATGTCCAGGCGTTGCAGCACAAGGTTGTCCTGCAGGTTGCGGAAGCTCTCGACGTTTTCCTGCATCTTGTCCCACTGTGAGTCGGCGACGAACACCACGCCGTCAACGCTGCGGAGAACGAGCTGGCGCGTGGCGTTGTAAATAACCTGGCCTGGCACGGTGTAGAGTTGGAACCGCGTCCCGAATCCTTTGATAATGAGCGCGTTCAGCGGCAGGAAATCAAAGAACAGCGTACGGTCGGCCGCCGTGGCCAGCGATACCAATTCGCCTCTGCTGGTGTCGGCGACATGGCTGTGGATGTAGGAAAGGTTGGTGGTCTTGCCGCACAGGGCGGGACCGTAGTACACAATCTTGAACTGCACTTCCTTGTTAACGTAGTTAATAATTGACACTTCGACTTACTCCTTAAACCGTCGCCCGTTGGCGACACAACCCGGCTATCTCCTGACTGACGCGTTCGCAGCGACGCAACAACGCCTTGCTGTAACGTTTCGCTGGGTGCACGACGATGAGGTATACGTCGCCAGCGTGAAAAACGCTCACAGGACGTTGATCTGTGAATATCGTCAGGCGATGCATTTGACCGATATTGAGTTCACGGACATAGCGGCCAATACGTTTGAACAACTGGGGGCCAAAGGCGCTGACCACGTTCTTGTCAAGCGGCGGCGGCAGATGGCCGGTCACAAACAGTCCATCTTCGAGCGCGACGATGCAGCCATCCACACCGGGTAACGTGCCGACCAGCCGCACGACTTCCGTCAGCGACAATTCGCTGTCTTCCGGCACGCCGAGCAGGCGATTCAGTTTCCGCGGGCCGGTACCAGTCAACGCGCGGAACGTCTTGCGTCCAATACCAGGAACATGGCGCAATTCCTCCAGCGAGTTGAATGGTCCGTGCGCGGCTCGGAATTCGATTATTCGTTTGGCCATTGATGGGCCGATGCCGCGGATCTGCATCAGATTATCGGCAGTACAAGTGTTTAAATTGACAAGGTACTTCTGCTCATCAATTCTGCTCACAGGAATCCAACACGAGACGCCAGTCACCGGCTCAAGAACTATAGACGTAGGTGCGACCGTTGTTATTGGTGGTGGCACCTGTGCTGGCGGTGGTGTTGGCGGCGTCTGTGGTACTGGTATGGCCGGCTCTGGTGACGGCACTTGGGTCACCATTGGTTTGGCAGCAATAGTTGGCACTGCAGCAGCCGGCGGGACATCCACCGTCTTCTCGCTGAACATGGAGAACTTATCATCGTCAAGCGCGGCCGTTGATATTTCAGTCTGTACAGGCGCGGGAACTTGTACTGGAGCGGTGGCCGGAACACTAGCCGCGGCAGTAACAGTGGTCGGCGGCGCAACCGTATGCTCGGGTTTTTGCGCAGGGGCATGTGCTTCAGTAAATGGGCTGGGGATATCCATCCCGCTTTGCTCAAGCAGATCTGGATGCGGAGTGCCCATTGCGCTGGCAAACACGTCAGGTGGAATTTGTGCCACGATCTCGTTGAGGGGCAGTACGACTGCCTCGCTCAGGTTACGGGGTAGTGGACTGATAAACAGCGGCGCCGGCATGGCCGCAACGATGGTGGCAAGCGGCAACTTGACGCAGGCTGTCTTCAGTTGCGGAAGAATTGGCTCCAATGGGAGAGCTGTCCGTGCTTCAGCGTCGACTTGCTCGCAGACAACCGCACGCGGCTGGGTCAATAGGTGATCGGGAATCACGCTGAGAAGACTGCGGACAGCAATCCAGACTGGCTTGCTTGGCGCGCTGGCAGGCTGCGATGGAGCAGCTTTGACCACTTCCGCAACAAGCGGCGTCATCTTCTCAATGGGTGGCGCGACTGTGACCGCGGATTTCTTATCCGGCGCATCATTGACGAGTTTCGGCAGCATGGCGAACTCTGGGCCGTCCAAGTCAACCGCAGACTGGTGTTTGACTTCAAAGACCTCGCGCGGGATGGCGGCGACTATCTGGGCCAATGGCAAGGTAACCGTCTGAAGGTCCGAAATGCGCGGCGCAGGTTGCGCAAGCGCATCTTGCGGGAGAAGTGGAACCAAATCCACCACGCGCAGTGTGATGTTGCCCGTGGACAATTGGGGCACAACCCAACTCGACGGCAGGTCAATTGTCAGTTTCGCGAGTTTGGGCTGGGCACCGGGAGCAAAAATGGACGGAGGCAGATCCTGGAGAATCAATGCGACCGGTAGGGGAATCGGAGGCAAGGCTTTTGCCGGTTTCTGAAGGCCAGTCCCACCTTGGAGGCGGTTGCCAATGGCTGGAGCCGATGTGGGTGGGGTAGCAACCGGTATGGGTGAGGGGACTATGTGCCTGCCTGACGGCACAACCGCCGATGACTTGGAAGGTTGGTCTGACGCAGGTTTTGAGCTTTTAAAAAAAGGCAGTCTCATCTCTTTTGTCCCAGTCAAATAGGCCAGTTAAAGAGAGCACACCGTGTGCCATCTTTGTCGTTTGGCCGAGCGGTTAACACAGGTTGGGGAACGCCAATCGGCCCTAATCGGCTACCTGTCAGAAATAGTACCATTTGAATAATGTTATTCCTCCGTACCGGTAATACGCAGAACTTCGTCAATGGTTGTCAGCCCCGACTTGGCTTTTTCGATGCCGGCCATGCGCAACGTTCTCATTCCTTCTTTTAAAGCCTGCTCTTTGATAACCGTGGCACTGGCACTGCGAAGGATCTGGTCCCTCAACGAACTACTGAGCGGCAACACCTCAAGGAGTGCCAAGCGGCCAAGAAAGCCAGTGTCTTTGCAGCGACCGCAGCCACGTCCCCGATAAAACATCTTATTGGCAGGATCGTCAGGAGTCAATCCGAGACGTTGGAGAACCTCTGGCGGCACCTGCAAAGTTTCCTTACAGTGCGGGCAGATTTTGCGGACAAGGCGTTGTGCGCAGGCCATCAGCAATGAGGAACTGATCAGGAACGGCTCGATACCCATGTCGGCCAGTCGCGCAATGGCACCGGGTGCGTCGTTGGTGTGCAGGGTGGACAACACCAAATGGCCCGTTAACGCCGCCTTGACAGCGATGTCGGCAGTTTCCGAGTCGCGGATCTCACCCACCATCACGATGTCCGGGTCCTGACGCAGGATTGAGCGCAACCCGCTGGCGAAGGTCAGTCCGATCTCCGGTTTCACTTGTACCTGATTGACGCCCATCATCTGGTACTCGACGGGATCCTCGACGGTCACGATGTTGACGTCTTCCTTGTTGAGGTAATTGAGTACGGCGTACAACGTGGAGGTTTTGCCGGAACCGGTCGGTCCCGTCATCAACATCATGCCGTGCGGCGCATCAATAGCGTTTTTGAACTTTTGCAGGTCTTCGGGATCCATGCCGAAGTGTTCGAGATTCAGATTCAGCGCGCCCTTGTCGAGCACGCGCATGACGATCTTCTCGCCGTGGACCGTGGGCAAAACGGAGATACGCAGGTCTACTTCGCGACCAGCCAGCTTTATGCGGAAGCGACCGTCCTGCGGCAGCCGGCGTTCTGCGATGTCGAGGTTGGCCATGATCTTGATGCGCGAGGTGATTGCCGCCTGCAACGATTTGGGCGGAGCGGCGGAGTCGTAGAGCATGCCGTCGACGCGGTATCGAAGACGCAAGGATTTCTCGAATGGCTCTAAATGGATGTCGCTGGCACGGTCTTTGATTGCTTGAACGAGAACGAGGTTTACCAGCTTGATAACGGGCGCTTCTCCGCTGCTTTCCACGAGGTGATCGAGATTGATCTCCTCGTCTTTATCTTTGGCAAGCTCGACCTCTTCCGACATCTCGACGTCCTTCAAAATATCGCTAATGCCGTCGCTGGCCTGGGTGTTGACGTTGTTCAGGAAATCAGAGACGGCTTTTTCGGTGCTGATCAGCGGAACGATATCCATATTTGGCCGCGCGCGGCGCAGGTCGTCCAAAGCGAGCACATTCAGCGGGTCGGCCATCGCCACAAACAGTTTCTTGCCAAGGCAGGCGATGGCGACCATCTTGTAGCTCTGCGCCATGTCTTTAGGGACAAGTTCCATCGTGTCTTGGGATGCGTGTATCTTCGCAAGGGTGATTGGTTGATACCCGAGGCACTTGCCCATGCTGACCATCATGTCCTGATCGGTGACGAACCCGCGCTCAATCAGCAATTTCAGCAAACGGCCGCCCTGCTTCTTCTGCACTTCTACGACCGAATTGAGCTGTTCCTCGGACAACAAGCCGTCGGCCATCAGGGTGTCTGCGATCCGTTCACCAAATGATTTCATGGGTCACAGTTACTTGGTGTTTTCCGTCCTGGTTCGTGTTTCCATGCCATAAGCGTGGCGCAATGCATGGGTGATGTCGACCGGGGAACTGATGTACCAGATCGGGTTGCAACTGACCATACTGCGTACCTGCTCTCTCAACACCGTATCGAAGGGATTGGCGGTGGCAATCAGAATCGCGCGACTGATCACATCGAATGGAATGATACAGTGCTGAAAGCAGACTTCACGGGACAACGAGCAGGCCGTGTCGTGATCCACGTCGTAGACAGACAACGGCAGATACGGCAGGCCGCTACGGTTCACAAGCGCGACAAGAATGTCGTCGAGTTTAACGGCTTGCTCTTCGGCCAAAAGCTGCACAAGCGTCAGGGTATGCCCCTTTTGCAGGGCGGCGGCGCGCTCGATTGGGAGCCGCTGTAGCAACGGTTGAATCACATCGAGTGTCGCCACTTTATCGGCAACCAGCATCTCCATCAAGGCGGCATCGCCGTCGGAGGCTTTGTGATGCTGTAGAGTAGGAGACGGCCCCGTGGATACAGCAGGAGCTACTGCTTGGAGCTTGGAGCCCTCAGCTGACGGGGCCGTCTCAGAAGGTTGAAGTGTGGTGAGCCTTGAGACTTTCGATTCCAGTTCCGCCAGGGCGGCACGGGTGTTCTGATCATCGAAACTATCCGGGGAAACGCCACCGCTTTCAGCGGTCGCTTGGGTCCCGCTGACGGAACCCGCCGAAATGTTGGCTTTTAGGATGCCTTCGTATTCGAGAATTGCCTGGGAAATCTGGCCAAGATGAACATAAGCGCTGGCCAGCTTTTTGGAAATCCGCAGGCTATCGGCTTGACGGCCCAGCTTGTTGTAGGCTTCCTTGAGGATTTCAAGCGATTGCGAATCGTCCGGCTGCGATTCGGTGATTGCCTCGAACATTTCCACCGTTCGCAGAATCTGACTGGTCTCCTCCTCAGAAACATGCGTCGCCATACACTGAGCGCTCCAAGCTATACACTTCCTATTAGCACGGCCTATGCCACCTCAAATTGAACTGGGATGCAAGCTGAAACAAACCTATTTTCTCATACATAGACGTTGGATCGTGCAGTTTTGTGAATGCCAGCCAGGCAAAAAACGGTTTGTGCGCCTATCAGAATCAACTAGATCCATTTCTGGCACGGGAAAAGCCGCTTTTGGGAACTTCCCGAAGTGGGGGAGATAAGTGCCTGCGGACGTATGTGTCCCGATTTGCAGTTTTGGGGGACGCGTGAAGCCTGTGCTGAGCCGCGAAGTA
>Ga0153915_10006689_pt1 | contig 10825 bp, 9 predicted proteins | sample Opewatmetagenome_2_FD_107003 | JGI IMG/M metagenome (GOLD analysis project Ga0153915, IMG submission 107003) | Freshwater wetland microbial communities from Ohio, USA - Open water 3 Core 3 Depth 3 metaG | ecosystem: Environmental > Aquatic > Freshwater > Wetlands | place: USA: Ohio, Lake Erie...
ACGGATGATATAATTAAAATTCGGATCATGTTCCTTTTTCTTCGCGGGTTCTTCCTCCTTGGCAGCTGGTTTTCCTTTTTTTTCTTTCTTCTTCAGTTGGTCTGGTTTTCCTTCTATGTGTTCTGGTGCCGTCGTCTCCTTTCGTAGGTCTTCAGAGGTAGTTTTTCCCTCTGGGGAATGTGTTTCTGCTGATTCTTTGGGTGTGTGGTGTTTTTTTTCTTCTGGTGTTTTTTCATTTTCTGCCAAGATAATACCCCGCTATGGTGTACAGGTTTTCTCTATAGTAGTTTGATTACTACAAGAAAGTATTGCCAATAATAAAAGAAGCTATATTTAAGGGTAACCCTTAGGAGTGAAGATTTTCGCAAATCTGCACAGGAAAGAGCGTAGGAGTGTTTAGAGCGGGGTAGTCACCGTAATTGATAAATGCAGTAAATCTATCCCCTTAGTGAGTTTGCGAGTATGCCGAAAACAAAATGGACGCCGATAGAGGAGATATTGACTGGAGGACATACTGGGAAAAGTGTGCACCTGCGTGGGTGGATTTATCGGACCCGGAGTAGCGGCAACATCGTTTTTATGACGTTGCGAGATTCGACGGGTGTTGTCCAAACGACGGTGAAACGAGGAAATCTCCCTGATTCAGAGTTCGACGATGCAGTCAAAGCCCTCATCGAGTCCTCTGTACAAGTCATCGGAACAGTAAAGGAAGATAAGCGAGCCCCGGGTGGCTATGAGCTGCAGGTGACCAATCTTGCCGTGCTGAATTTTGCTGAACCGTACCCGATCACAAAGGATCAAAGCCCGGAGTTTCTGCTTGACCAGCGCCATCTGTGGATCCGATCGCGGAAGTTGACCTCAATGATGAAGGTTCGTTCCACTGTCGTTGGTGCAATCCATGCATTTTTCAGAGAACGGGGGTTCATTGAGTTTGACGCACCGGTGCTGCAGCCGAACCAATGTGAGGGGGGTTCGACGCTCTTTGAGGTGAAATACTATGAGGATAAAACCTATCTTTCGCAATCATGGCAGTTGTATGCGGAAGCAGGGATTTTTGCATTAGAAAAGATCTATAACGTGGGGCCCACGTTCCGGGCGGAGAAATCGAAGACCTCTCGTCATCTCTCTGAGTTTTGGATGGCGGAGATGGAGGCAGCCTGGATGGATCTTTCCGATGTTGTTAGTCTTGCAAAAGAAGAAGTCGCATACATCCTGAGCCAGGTCTTGCAGCACAACAAGAATGATTTAGAGTTACTTGGTCAGGATATCGCGAAACTCAACGAGATTGCGAAAACCGAGTTTCCGACTATTACCTATACCACCGCATTGCAAATCCTAAAAGAGAAGGAAGGCATGGAGATCGAATGGGGAAAGGACCTGCGGACCATCGAGGAAGACAAGCTCATGAACCAGTTCACAACCCCGGTGGTGGTGACCAATTATCCACTGGAGATCATGGCATTCTACAAGCCGAAGGATGAGAAGGACCCACGGACCGCATTGTGTTTTGATATGCTTGCGCCTGAGGGGTACGGCGAGATCATTGGAGGGTCCCAGCGGAGCACCGACATCGCAGCGATGACTGAGCGGCTCGGGCAGATGGGTGAGAACGTGCAGAACTATCAGTGGTATTTTGATTTGCGGCGGTACGGCTCGGTTCCCCATGCCGGCTACGGCCTCGGGGTGGAACGGTTGATTGCCTGGATCTGCAAAGCAGAGAACATCAAGGATACAATCCCGTTCCCGCGGACGCTCCTGCGTTTCAGACCATAGGTAGGGGATTAGATGAAAACACGGGTGCATGTGATCATCTCAGGACATGTGCAGGGAGTGTGGTTTCGTGCGAGCACCAAACAAAAGGCGGAGGAGCTGGGTCTTACCGGGTGGGTGAAAAATACCGAGGTAGGGGACGTTGAGGCGGTGTTCGAAGGCGACCAAGCAGTGGTCGATAAGATGGTCACCTGGTGTTGGAAGGGCCCTCCCCTGGCGAAGGTTGAGGATGTGAAGATCGTACCACTCCGCGACGATGAGACGTATTCGGGTTTCGTCGTGCGTCATGAATGAATCACAGTCTTCCCTGTGGTGATACGAATCATCTCCCGATGCATCATTCAGATTCTCCAGTCATCGCCCAGTTATAGAACACGTCGTTTAGAAGAGGAGAGAGAGGAAAAATATAAGAAAAAAAGATAAGGGGATACCTCTCTCCTCTCCTCACAATCTGGCGGACATCCAATCTCACTATTTAAAGGTATTCCAACTCGTGTTAACACGAAGCATTACGAACCTGATGGAAGCGTTTGTGATGATACTCGCGTTTTTTTCTGTCTTCAATGGATGAAAAAAAAGATTAGAAGAATTTCCATACATCCATCTGCGTACTAGCGAAATTCCCTGCAAGGTCATAAGCGGTGACCGAAAGGACGTGCCTAAAGAATGATCGTTGCCTCCACATCCACGTATACGGCATATTTGTGAGATTTTCCTTCAGATCATCATCGACGAAGAATAGCACACGGGAGACTCCTGAGGTATTGTCAACAGATACGACCTCCACCGGTATTCTTCCGAACACGATGGTTGAAAAACTCTGGCGAACCTGTTTGCCCATAATGTAGAGAAAACCCTGCTGCGGCGTCACGATTTCCAGGGTCGGGGGTGTCCCGTCGATATACACGAGAAACGGCACTGACCATTCACTTTCTGCACCAAACTCATCTCTGAGTTTCACCCGAACGCAATAGATTCCTTCACTTATCCATGCATGAATGGCGCACATCTCTTCACCACTTTCATAAGGCCCCAACCAGCCGCTATTTGTCCCATCACCCCAGTCCCACATGATAAAGATAATATCACCCTCAGGATCTGTCACAGTGACGCAGAATGTGTAGTTCACCCCTGGTTTCCCATGCATCGGACCAGTAAAATTGTTCATCGAAGGTGGTTGATTCGAAGCAAGAGGAAAACAGCCGCTATGTCGGCAATCATAGCGGAACATCGGCCATCCAGGACCAGATCCATCACCAGCGGTTAGCGCATACGCACGTCCATGGTTATCGTCTGGTGGATAGACTCCATAGCCACCAACAACAAAAACATCTAACTTTCCATCGTTGTCAAAATCAGCGATCACAGGTGCATGGCCAATTTCAAAATACTTACCATAATGGGCTTCTAAATCATACGCCCAGATACTTTGACCTGTGTCCCCTCTTACTACTCGTAAAATCCCATCATACGACCCAAAGATCACATCCAGGATACCATCCCCATTAACATCAGAGATCGCTGCCCCTCGAAAGAGCTCCCCACCAGTGGTGATACTCCAGAGTACGTCCCCTGTATGAGATAATACTCTGAGGATGTTGGATGCGGCACAAACGATTTCATAATATCCATCATTATTCAGGTCGCCTAATGAGGTTGGCGCACCAATATAACCTGGTGCGGTGTATTGCCAGGCAAGGCTTCCATCCTCTCCGTTAAAGACATAGAGATGATTGTCGTAGCTCCCAATGACAAGCTCTGGTCTACCATCTTGATCGAGGTCTACAAACGAACACCCATGGTACATGGAATCGAAAGGAAGATCTGAGTACCATAATGTCGATCCATTATTTCCCCATAACGCGTACACCCTGCAATCCCCATCAAATTGAGCGACAACCACATCAAGCTGTCCATCATTATTCAAATCAAGAATCCCAGGTTCAGACTGGATGTAACTATCTGAGCCAACATTTTTCTGCCAACAGATGCTACCATCCTCGCCGTTTAGGCAAAAGACATTTCCAAAAAATGTTCCAAGAAGGATTTCTGGTTTCCCATCATTATCGACATCTGCCACCGCAGGAGGTGAATCGATACTGTTCCCAGTAGATCGTGTCCATTTCACGGCACCGGTCATCCCATTAAAGCAGTAGACAATGCAAGGTGATGATGCTGGGATGACGACCTCGAGATGACCATCAAGGTCAACATCCGCAATAACCGGTGAAGCATCATTGCACCCACCGGTATCAAACTTCCAGAGCAATGAGCCATCCTCCGCATTTAATGCATAGACATGCTCGTCGTTAAAATATGTCCCAAATACAATCTCAAGGTATCCATCCTCATCAATGTCATCTACGCCTGATGACCCGAAAGAGGGAGCATCCAAAGGATACCACCATAAGATTTGATCCTCTCTTGCTGAATCTTGTTTTTCAAAATCAAAGGAAGAGCCTCCTGCAGAACCACTAGAGCATAACAGAACCATGATTCCCCCAATAAAAATCCATCTCTTGATAGTTACAATGGTCATAATCATAACCTCCAATGAGAATTTATGGCGAGTATGATATTTAAACCTTATTTATGCTGAATCAGCAGAAAATACGCAAAAAAATAGTCAATATAGAAAATATAAGTGAAAAAATTAACACCTCATGTTTTGGTACAACAAAATAAGAAAAAAATAAAAAATCACTGTTATGTGCCCTTTTCCTCGGTTTCTTCATCCACGTCTTCTTCAGTTTCTTCTGGTTCCTCTTCGGATTCTTCCTCTCTTTCCTTTTTCTCTTTTCGCTCTTTTTTCTTTTCCTTTTCTTCTTTTTTCTTCTCTTTTTCCTCTTCCTTTTCCTCGATGTGCTGCTTTTCCCGGACAATCCCACCCTGCAGGACACGGATGCGAGCGCTCCATGCATGGATATGATCGTCATGGCGCTTCTTTTTGATGTTAAACTCTGCTTTCGTGATCTTCTTACTTCCACATTTCGCTTCTAATGCCGTGATTTTTTGCTCTTCTTTTTCGATTCTTTTCTGCAGCTTTGCGATATTTTTTTCCAGTCGGTCAATGAAGCTCATGCTTCTTACTCCTTATTTTTTTCTGTTATAGACGCAGTCGAAACGATGCATGCGACGAATCCACAATAAGCAGGGTGCTTATATAATTTTCAGGTACAGGATGTGCATCAGAACAGGTTTTTCTGCCCGGTCTCTCTCTGAAACTCCGGATACGAAAACGGATGCAACACCTCAGGGACGTTTGGATCGCACTGCTTCGAGGTGATCAGTCGCGAGATAGGAAATGCCTCCATCAACTGCGCATCATAAGGGACAAGCAACGTCTCAGCAGCCTGCTTCTTCAACGAGGAATCAATCCAGGTGCATTCCTGATCCCTGGGAAGAATCACTGGCATGCGTTTCTTCTTATTATGGATTTTTTCCATGAGCGGATTTGCCTTTGTGGTAATGACGGTATAGGTTCGCAGTTCCTCAGATGTCGTCTTGTCGACCCATGTCTCCCACAGGCCAGCCATCGCAAACGGTTCATGGTTCCTCAGTCTGATATAATACGGGTAGTTTTTCCCCTGGTACTCCTGCCATTCGAAAAAACCATCGGCAAGGACAAGGCAGTGCTGCTGCTCAGCCGCATGACAAAACGATGGCTTTTCATAGATGCTTTCTGCACGGGCATTCATTGTTTTCAGACGCATCTGCTCAGCGGTCTTCCTATCCTTGATCCAAAACGGAATCAACCCCCAGGTGAACAACTGGATATGCGTTGGCTGATCGTTTGTTATCACGGGAAGCGCTGGGAGGTCGAAGCCTGAGGCATGGTACTGCCGCTTGAACGGCACTTCTTCGAGAAACACCGCGGAAAAGCGCTTAACCAGCAAGTCAGGACCTGGGACCGAGTACCGATAACACATGAGAGTCACCTCCATCTCGTATAGGATTCCTTCTTTTTCTCCTTTTGCTCTTCGGCGATTCCTGGAGAAGAGAGATGGTCTTCCAGGCCTTCTTCACACACCTCCCAGATGGTACCATCAGATGCACAGACCTATTTTTATTCTCATAATTCAAAACAAGATACCTGAACGTATTCAGGGCTAGAAAAAAGGATAAGAAGACAACAGCGGTTCTCAGCGTCGATGACTGAGGTGTTTGTCGGCACATCAGGATGGTCGTACGACTGGAACCTGGGAAACTCCCTTGAGTGGTACATCAGAGAATCTCACTTAAACGCTATCGAGCTGAACATGAGCTTCTACCGATTCCCCTACCCAAACATGATCAAATCCTGGGCCGCCAAGGCACAGAGCCTGGCATGGGTGGTAAAAGTGCATCGGTCGATTACCCATTTTCAAAAACTCAGCCTGTCTGCTGTTGAGAGTTTTCAACGGTTCAAAACACTCTTTTCACCGCTGAAAGACGCGATTCATTATTATCTCTTCCAACTCCCACCATCCTTCACCAATCTCGACACCCTGGAGCATTTCATCGAAAAAACAGGAACAGAACAACTTGCTATCGAGTTCCGCCATCCCACCTTGTTTACCCCCGAGGTTATCGAATGGGGGAAAAAACACGGCATTCTGCTGGTCAGCATCGATGCCCCACAGCTCTCCAGGATCATCATGAGCCAAACCATTGTCTACGAACGGATTCATGGCAGGACCGCGTGGTACTCCCATGAGTATTCGGAGCAAGAGCTTCAGGAGATACGACAGCGCATTCTCACCGGCAATCCGGACACCGTGTACGTCTTTTTCAACAACAATCATGCGATGCTTTCCAATGCGATGCGGATGAACCAGATCCTTCGATAACAACAGGAGAAGGCCTCCGAATACTTTCACTGACCCCTATTTCAGCTTTTTAAAACAGGAGTGCCTATGTGCTCTTTCCTATACCTCTTTAGGGGGAGGCAGGTACCATGAAAAACAATCATTCAGCAGCACACGAACGCGCGACAGCGCATACCACCAGCTCCCTTACTCAAATCGTACGACCTGACATCGTCGTCTCTTCGGGGATAGCGGAACTGGACTGTCTGTGCGGTGGCTTTAAAGCAGGGGAACTGACCCTTATCGACGGGAACAGCGGCCTGATTGCGGAGCTGCCAAACCAACTGTGCGTCACCACCTACCGAACGTTTCAGAGCGAAACCATCTACATTGACGCAGGGATGTGTGCCAATCCATACCAGATTGCGCGGTATGCACGGATGATGGAGCTGGACCAACAGGAAGTCTTGCGAAACGTGGTGATGAGCAGAGCGTTCACCGTCTATCAGCTCTCCACCATCATCCAAGAGCTGCTTGAGCCGATGATCCGGAATCGCAGCCCCCGTACCCTGCTCATCGGGATGCTACCGGCACTCTACCATGATCCCGAGGTCGCGCGCCGAGAAGCCCAGATGTTACTCGCCGAAGACCTGGAGAAGATACGCCAGCTTACCACCGCCTATACCCTGATCACGGTGTGTACGAACCTGGATGCGATGCCGCTGACGCCGTCGAAAGGTCTGGGAAAAACACTCTATGACAACGTCACGGAAATCATCAGAATAAAACAAATCAATCAGTGCACCTCGCTTGAACTGGTCAAGAGACAAAAAATTACGACAATGGTCCGTGGCGCAAAAGGACAGCTCTGCCTTGAAGCGTTTGGGATGGTGGGCTGATGGGCCGGACCGTCCCTACCTTCCGCATGGTCGTTGAATCATTCGGCTGGGAATGGAATGAGTTCAAACGTGCGCTCCGCAACATCGACCAGGAAGCATTCGACGAGCTCATCAACCATGCCAGGAAACACGCGGCCGCAGGCAGCAACATCAGCAATCCGAATCCGTTCGAGCCGATCGTGATGTCGATTTTAGTGGAACACGAAAAGACCTTACGGAAGCTGCGAGAGTATGTTGAGCGGGACCATCCTTGACGTGTACCCGGACTATGAGAAAAACACCATGGTCACCTGGCTGCTGCAGGATGGTAAAGCAACCCGGGTTGAGGAACCTTACGAGCCTTGTTTTTATGTCCATACGCCCTCGCACGATATCTCCAAGGTCGCCAAGGCGTTAGAACAGATACCCCAGGTGAAACGGCTGCAGCTGACCCCAGCAAAACTGCTGCTTGGCTCAGCGAAACACACCATGGTACTCGAAGTGGTGCCAAAGACGCTGAACTCGCTGCATGCGCTTGCCAGCCTGGTGGACTCCTGGGGCGGGTTTCAGAAGTATCAGTTGTTCAACGTTGACCTCCGTCTTCCGACCAGGTACCTCCAGGAACGCGGCGTGTTTTGTCATGCGCAGGTGAGCTGGGATGGGCATCGATTCATTCTCCAGGATGACCAATGGGCGCTTGACTACGAGGTGCCGGTACTGACGACACTGCACCTTGATGTAGCATCGGAAAAAAAAGACGTCCCGTCGTTTCAGGAGCCGCTCCCAGGGATACTGGTCAATGGCGAGGTCATCTGCGAAGGCAATGAAGCAGAGACGATTCTAGGCGTCATAAAAAGGATTCAGCAAATCAACCCGGATGTGATCACCACCGTAAACGGGGATAGTCTGCTGTTTCCGTTTCTGTATCACCGTGCGAAGGTCTGCGGCATCGAACATCTGATGAACCTGGGGAGAGAGCGGAACCAGAAAAAAAACAACCTCCGACCCGCCAAGAAAGAAAAATCGTATTTCAGCTACGGACGGATCGTGTATCGACCTGCGTTCTACACATTGCAGGGGCGGATTCATCTGGACACCGCGCAGTCGTTCTTCTATGGCGAAAGCGGGTTTCGTGGGATTCTTGACATCTCCCGCTGCGCAAACATCCCCCTCCAGCTGCTCTCACGGCTCGGCCCAGGGACCGCCATCAGTCAAATCGAGGTGAACGCGGCACTGGTGAAAGGGTATCTAGTCCCTTGGAAGAAGAACATGCCAGAGAACTGGAAGACCGCGGAAGAGCTGCTCATCGCGGACCGGGGCGGGCTGGTCCTCGAACCGGTGGTGGGTCTTCATGAGGATGTTGTCGAGCTGGACTACGCCTCGCTGTATCCCACCATCATGGTGGTGCATAACATCAGCCCGGAAACCATGCTGTGTGCCTGCTGCCCTGACTCCACCAAGCGAGTGCCTCAACTGGGGTATCATCTCTGCACAAAACAAAAAGGATTGCTCCCGGAGGTCCTCGAACCGATTTTACGGCGCAGGTTCTGCTTCAAGGCGCGTGCGAAAAACAACCAGTACGACTCGGCAGTCTACACAGAGATGCAGAAAGCATGGAAATGGGTCTTGGTGGTCTGTTTCGGGTACACTGGGTATCGGAACGCCCGGTACGGTCGCATCGAATGCCATGAGAGCATCACCGCGTTCAGCCGTGATATCCTGCTGACCGCATCCGAGGTCGCGCAGCAGGCAGGCTATGAGGTGCTCCACGGCATTGTTGACTCGCTGTGGGTCAAAGGCTCCCCGGGATGTGCCCGTCCGTTCCATCTCTCACGGATGATCAGTCATCGTACCGGGATTCGCATGGATGTGGAAGGCCGCTACCACTGGATCGTGTTTCTCCCCAGTAAAGCGACCGGTGTCGGTGCGTTAACCAGGTACTACGGGGCGTTCGAGGATGGAACTATGAAGATCCGGGGGGTGGAGCTCCGGCAGCATAATACGCCGGTGTTCCTCAAAAACGTCCAGCAAGGGATGCTTGCCGTCTTCAAACAGGCACGCACGGCCGAGGAGTTTCGTGCGTTGATACCGAACTCTCTTGAGGTACTGAAACATGGTGCAGCCGCACTCCGAGAGGATGCCGTACCTTACACGGACCTGGTGTGTACGACAACCATCTCGAGGGACATCGCAGCCTATCTGGTGCATACGCTCCCGAAATCAGCGTTGCTGCAACTCCGGGACACTGGTGTTGGGGTGCAGCCTGGTCAGTCGGTTCGCTATATCGTCACCGATGAGTCGTCAGCAAACTACAGCAGGCGGGTGTGCCTTGCGGAGAAAAGCGAAGAGATCGATCATGTCGATGTACGCTATTATCTCCGCCAGCTTGCCAAATGCGCAGAAAGCCTCCTGGTCCCTTTCGGGTACACCAAAGAGAAACTCGAAGGAATCCTGCGATGAAACGCATTTTATGAGAAATCATTGCTATAAGGCTTTTTTAAATGAAAAAGTAATTAAGTAATATATGTGATACAAATCTAGACCTTCTCTAAGGGAAGGTTGGAAAACGAGGGTAGAATATCATGGGGAGAGAAATTTCAACCAATATGAAGGCTGGTGTTCTCGCAATCATTGTTTGTGGAATATTACTTGCAGTTTGCTTTAGCGGATGTCAAACAACCCCGGTAGTAACTGAGAAGGTATTGATCTTTGCATGTTCTGGGGATGCTGTTAAGCTTGACCCTGCGGATGTCACTGATGGGGAATCCACAGGAAGAACTGATAGTATCTTTGAAGGATTAGTGGAATATAAAGAAGGTTCAGCAGAGATACAACCCTGTTTGGCAACATCATGGGTTACTTCAGCGGATGGAAAGAATATCACCTTCACGTTGAGGCAAGGAGTAAAGTTCCATGACAACACTACCTTTAATGCTGATGCGGTTGTATTTTCGTTTGAACGACAATATAACACAAGTCATCCCTATAATCAATATGGGGACTGGGCATATTGGGGTTGGATGTTCACTGACATACAGAAGGTCGAAAAAATCGATGATTACACGGTGAAGATCGTCCTAAGCAAACCGAACGCTGCAATGATGACGAGTCTTGCGATGTTCACGGTTGCCATTGTCAGCCCAACCAACGCGGCGTTGTGGAAAGAAGATGCGATTAAACACACCTGTGGAACAGATCCTTTTAAGTTTTTAGAATGGGTACAAGATGATCACATTACGCTTGTAGCGTTTAAAGATTATTGGCGGGGACCACCAAAATTAGATAAAATAATATACCGAGTAATGATAGATCCCTCTGCAAGGTTGCTCGCGGTTCAAACAGGTGAAATTCATGGCATGGAGTATCCTGATCCTACAAGTCTCAATTTAA
>Ga0153915_10006690_pt1 | contig 10824 bp, 12 predicted proteins | sample Opewatmetagenome_2_FD_107003 | JGI IMG/M metagenome (GOLD analysis project Ga0153915, IMG submission 107003) | Freshwater wetland microbial communities from Ohio, USA - Open water 3 Core 3 Depth 3 metaG | ecosystem: Environmental > Aquatic > Freshwater > Wetlands | place: USA: Ohio, Lake Erie...
ACGCGCCGGACGTCGAGGACGTACTCCTCGCCCCCGACCCGGAAGGCGCAGAGCTCGACGAGGGGATCGGGACCGCCGCCCCCGGCGGGCCCCGTGCCCGCGGCGGAAGCGCTCACGCCGGCTGCTCCCGCCCGACCCCGGGGCCGAGCAGCGCCCCCGGGTCGAGGATGATGAAGAGGCGATCGCGCTCGCGGCCGATGCCGGCGATGGTGCCAGGCTCGGCGCCGCCGACCCCCTGCGGCCGTGCCTCGATGGCGGAGGGCAGCAGCCGGACCACCTGCGAGACCCGATCCACCAGCACGCCGACGGGCGTTCCGCCGTGCTGGCAGATCACCACGCGTTGCCCGGGACCGGCAGGCCGCGCCGGAAGGGCGAGGCGGCGCCGCGGGTCGATGACCGGCATCACCTCCCCCCGCACGGTGACCACGCCCAGGACGTCCCGTGGCCCGCGCGGCACCTCGGTGATGACCGGCGCGCGCAGGATCTCCCGCACGCTGGCGATCTCCAGGGCGTACTCCTCCTCGCCGAGGAAGAAGCCCAGGTATTCCCCGCGGGCCTCGGGCGTCGCCGGGGCCTCGAGGTGCTCCGCGGCCGCCAGACCCTGGTCCAGGACCGGCGACCCCGGCTCGTCCTCCCGGAAGAAGAACTCGTCGAGGGCTCCGGGTGGCGACGGCCTGGCCTCCGGCTCCGGCGCGCGCTCGGGCGAGCCATCCGGCGGGAGGTGCCCCCGGAGGTCCGCGGCCTCGTCCCGTGCCGCCGTGGTCCGCGCCCCGCGCGCTGCGATCAGGAACTCGCCCTCGCCCGCCGGCGGCCCCTGCAGCTCCGCCATCAGCTTCCCCTCGAGCACGTCGGCGTCGGTGACCACCGTGTCGGGCGGGGGGGGCCGGGCCCGCGCGGCCGCCCGCTTCTTGGCCTTCTTGCGGATCCGGAGGAAGTCCATGATCGCCGCCCACCGGCGAGTCTATCGCGCCGGTGCCCGGCCGCCCAGGAAGGCCTCGAGGTCGTCCGCGGCCGCCTCCACCGCGTCGGCGTCCACCATGGTCGCGCCGCGCCCGAAGGCCTCGAGCAGGGCGTTGGCCGCGAGCTGGTTGACGCGCCGCGGGAGCCCCCCGGTTCGCTGGTGCACCCGCTCCACCGCCTCGGGCGTGAAGAGCCGCTCGCTGCGACCGGCCACGCGCAGCCGGTGGGCCAGGTAGGCCTCGGTCTCGTCCGGCGCCAGCGCCCCGACGTGGTAGGCGATCCCCACGCGCTGGGCGAAGGCCTCGCCCCCCTTCTCCCGGAGGCGCTGGCGCAGCTCCGGCTGGCCCACCAGCAGCAGGCCCACCAGTGGCCGGTCGTCGGCGGTGAGGTTGGTGAGGAGTCGCAGCTCGTCGTAGGCCGCCCGCCCGGCGAGGAGCTGGGCCTCGTCGATGATCACCACCGGGAAGAGGTCCCGGGCATCCAGCTGCGAGAGGCGCTCCGCCAGCGCCGACCAGGTATCGGCCTTGCGGCGCCTGTCGCGGACGCCGAACCCCTCGGCGATGGCCGCCAGGAGCTGCGCCGGGGGCAGCGCCGGGTTCACCACCAGCGTGAACCGGCAGGAGCCGGCGTAGGCGTCCACCAGCGCCCGGCAGAGCGTGGTCTTGCCGGCGCCCACCTCTCCGGTCAGCACCGCCACCTCCCGCTCCTCGACGGCGTGCGAGAGCCGCGCCAGCGCCTCGGCGTGCTGCCGCGAGGGGTAGAGATAGGCCGGGTCCGGCGTCTTGGAGAACGGCTTGCTCGCCAGCCCGAAGGTCTCGAGGTACATGGGCTAGCCGGCCGCTTCCCGGGGGGCCTCCCGCACCACCTCCTCGATGATGGCGCCGACGTCCAGGACCAGCACGGTGCGGCGGTTGCCGAGGTCGGTGGCGCCGGCGACGCCCCTCACCCCCTGGAGCGCCGGGCCGAGGGGCTTCACCACGACGTCCTGCTGCCCCACCACGTCGTCGACGGCGACCGCCAGCCGCTCCTGCGCCAGGCCCACCACCACCACGTGGAGCTTGGCGGGCGGCCAGGCCAGGGCCGGGTTGGGGCCGCCCGCGGGCAGGCGGAAGAGGGTGGCCAGGCGCACCAGGGGAAGGGTGGCCCCCCGCAGGCTCAGGACCTCTCGGGTCCCGATGGTGCGCAGCTCGGCCGGGGTGACGGCCAGGATCTCGATGACGCTGGAGAGCGGCACGGCGTAGGTCCGTCCCGAGACCGCCACCAGCAGGGCGCGCACGATGGCCAGTGTCACCGGGAGCGTCAGCTCGAAGCGGGTCCCCGTGCCGGGCGCGGTGGAGATGTCGATGATCCCGGAGAGCCGGGCGATGTTGGCCTTGACCACGTCCATCCCGACCCCGCGCCCGGAGAGGGAGGTCACCTGGCGCGCGGTGGAGAAGCCGGGGACGAAGATGAGGTTCATCACCTCGCGGCGCGACATCTCGCGCACGCCCTCGGCCGTGGTCAGGCCGCGCTCCACCGCCACCTCGCGGATGCGCTGCTCGTCGATCCCGGCGCCGTCGTCCTCCACGCCGATGACGACGTGGTTGCCCCGCTGGGCGGCGGAGAGGGCGATGCGGCCGGCCGCGGGCTTGCCCGCCCGCCGGCGCACCTCCGGCGGCTCGATGGCGTGGTCGATGGCGTTGCGGATGAGGTGCATGAGGGGATCGGACAGGTCCTCGACGATGAGCTTGTCGAGCTCCACCTCGCCGCCCGACACCTCGAGCTCGACCGCCTTCCCCACCTCCCGGGAGATCTTGCGCACCATGCGGGCCAGCTTGTCGAAGACCTGGGAGAGCGGGACCATCCGCACCTCCAGGATCCCGCTCTGCAGCTCGTCCAGCTTGCGCTCCAGCGCGCGGCTCTCGCGCTGCAGCTCCAGCCCCAGGGAGACGCGCTCCTCTCCGGCGCGCAGCCGTTCGCCGATGGCCAGCAGGCTGGTCTTCACCAGCACCAGCTCGCCCACGGTGTTCATGAGCCGGTCGAGCTTGTGGATGTCGACCCGCACCGCCTGCGAGACGGAGCGGATCGACTCCGTGGGGTCGGGGGACTGCGGAGGAGGAGAGGGCCGGTCGGAGGGGGCCGGGACCTCGGACTCCACCGGCACCCCTGCGGCGCGGCGTGGAACGGCGGCCACCACCGCGGAAGCGCCGGCCGCGGCCCGGACGCGATCGAGCCCCTCCGTCGTCCCGAAGAGCACGTCGAAGGCGATGCGATCGGGATCGCCCGGCTCCCGCGAGGGGAGCGTGGAGACGATCTCCCCCAGGGGCTTGAGGCGGGCCGCCAGATCGGCCAGCCCCCGGTCGAAGGTGGCCAGCGGGAAACCGACCTGGACGCGGAAGAGCGACGCTCCCCTGGCCAGGTTCGACTGCAGCCGGTGCAGCTCGTACTCGGTGAGGACGCCCAGGACCTCCGGCCCCAGGGCGAGCTCCGACGGATCGGGCTGCGCCGGCGCGGGCGCGGCTGCGCCGGCGCGGAGCCGGGCCGCCAGACGCTCCGCCGCCTCGGCGCTCCCCGGGGGAGCGCCCGCCGCCTCCTCCGCGATCATGCGGCCCATGAGCTCCGGCGCCTCGAGCAGCACGTCGAGCGTCTCCGCGTCGAGGACGCGGCGCCCCATGCGCACCTCGTCGAGCAGGTCCTCGAGGGCGTGCGCCAGGCTCGACATCCGCTCCACGCCGAACATGGCGGCCAGGCCCTTGAGCGAATGGGCGGCGCGGAAGACGGTGTTGAGGACCTCCGGATCGGGCTCGGCCCCGCCGCGGGCGACCTCGAGGCCGAGGAGTTCCCGCCCCAGCTGGTCGATCGTCTCCTGGGCCTCCGAGAGGAAGTCGGCGAGCGCTTTCTGCGAGCGGCGATCGGCCATCTGGGAGGGCCCGGGCGACCCTCCATTCAGCGTACCACGGCGCTCCTCGGCGGCAAGACGGCGCCCGCCGCCTCGGGGTGCGGCAGGAAGGAGACGATCTCCGCGTCGGCGAGCAGGGCCTGACGCGCCGCCTCCAGGTCCCGGCGCAGCGCGCGGGGCTCCCCCAGGATCACCTCGGCGTCCACCGGATGGCGCAGGCTCTCCTCGAGCCAGATGCGGGCCACCGGCACGTCGGGCGGCGCCGGCAGCGAGGTGGCGAAGGAGCGGCAATGGGCACGGGCGAGAGCGTCGAGCACGCGCCGCGATGCGGCGGCCAACGCTCCGGCGTCCAGCCGGACGGCGGGCAGCCCGAAGCAGAAGACCCGCCCCGGAGGGAAGCGCCCGGAGGAGGGGAGGAGCAGGGCCTCCTCCAGCTCGGGGACGAAGTGGCCCGAGCGGATGGCGCGGGACAGGGCGCCGCAGAGCCGCCAGTCGGCCAGGCCCGCCAGCCCCACGAGAGGGCGCTCCGGCCCGACCAGCAGGGCGAGGGCCTCCACCCTCAGCGCGTCGAGGGACGCCAGGCTCGCCTCTCCGACCTCGATGCGGAGGGTCACGCCGTCCCCCTCCGCGCCGCCGGAAGGCCACCGGCGATCTTGTCGAGCACGCCGTTGATGAACGCCCCCGAGCTCTCGGAGCCGTACTTCTTCCCCATCTCGATGGCCTCGTTGATCGCCACCTTCACCGGCACGTCGGGGCGGTGGAGGAGCTCGTAGACCGCCAGGCGGAGGACGTTCCGATCCACCTTGGCCATGCGGTCGAGCCGCCAGTTCACCGAGACCGCCTCGATGGCGTCGTCGATGGCGCGGCGATGCTCCGCCACCCCGCGCACCAGCTGCTCGGCCATCTCCCTGACCTCGCGCTCCACCGGCTCGAAGCTCTTCCAGAACCGGGCCAGCCCGTCGTCGAGGTCGGTGGCGGCAACGTCGATCTGGTAGAGCGCCTGGAGGGCGCGTTCGCGGGCCTTGGTTCGCTTCTGCCTCATCGTGGGACCGTCTACCGCCGGCCCTTCCCGGGCCCGCCGAGCTCCCGGAACAGTCCGGCCTGCTCGATGGCGGCCATCGCCGCCTCGGCCCCCTTGTTGCCCGCCTTCACGCCGGCCCGCTCCAGCGCCTGCTCCAGCGTGTCGCAGGTGAGGATCCCCATGGCCACCGCGCAGTCGGCCTCCATGGCCACCTGGGCCACCCCCCGGGTGGCCTGGGCGGCGACGTATTCGAAGTGCGGCGTTCCACCGCGGATCACGGCGCCGAGGGCGATGACCGCGTCGTAGCGGCCGCTGGCCGCCAGCCGCTTCAGCACCGCCGCCAGCTCGAAGGTGCCCGGGCAGCGGGCGACGTCGACGTCCCCGTCGGCGACCCCGTGACGCCTGAGCGCGTCGAGGGCGCCCTGCAGCAGCGCCTCGGTGACGAGCGAGTTGAAGCGGGCGACCGCGATCCCGACCTTGAGGCCCGTCGCCACCAGCGTGCCCTCGATGACCCTCATCGGCTCCTCCGTTTCCGCTTGGCCGTCCGGGCTCGGAGCGGCACCGGTGGCGGGGCCAGCGTGAGCAGGTGCCCCATCTTGTCGCGCTTGGTGGTGAGGTAGGCGCGGTTGCGGCGCGTGGGCGGCATCTCGATGGGAACGCGCTCCGCCATCTCCAGGCCGTAGCCCTCCAGGCCGACGATCTTCTTGGGATTGTTGGTGAGGAGCCGCATCCGGCGGACCCCCAGGTCGCGCAGGATCTGGGCCCCGATGCCGTAGTCGCGCAGATCGGGCTTGAAGCCGAGCTTGACGTTGGCCTCGGCGGTGTCGAAGCCCCTGTCCTGGAGGTTGTAGGCCCTGAGCTTGTTGACGAGCCCGATGCCCCTCCCCTCCTGGTCGAGGTAGAGGAGCACGCCCTTCCCGGCCCGCTCGATCTGGCCGAGCGCGGCGTGGAGCTGGGGACCGCAGTCGCAGCGCTCGCTGCCGAAGGTGTCGCCGGTGAGGCAGCGGGAGTGGACCCGCACCAGCACCGGCTCCTCCGGCTTCCAGCGCCCCATCACCAGCGCCACGTGGGTGGCCCTGTCGACGTCGTTCTCGTAGGCCACCGCCAGGAACTCGCCGTGGGCGGTGGGAAGCGGGGCCTCCGCCGCCCGGCGAACCAGCGAGTCCTTGAGCATCCGGTAGGCGATGAGGTCGGCGATGGAGACGATGGGGAGGTCGAACTCGCTCGACAGCTTCTCCAGGTCCGGCCTGCGGGCCATGGTGCCGTCGTCCTTCATCACCTCGCAGATGACGCCCATGGGCTTCAGGCCGGCGAGCCGCGCCAGGTCCACCGAGCCCTCGGTCTGCCCCGCCCGCACCAGCACGCCACCGGGGCGGGCGCGCAGCGGGAAGACGTGACCCGGCCTGGCCAGGTCCTCCGGGCGGCAGTCGTCCCGGACGGCGGTGAGCACGGTGGTGGCGCGGTCCCTGGCGCTGATGCCGGTGCTGACGCCCCGCTTCGCCTCGATGGAGACGGTGAAGGCCGTCCCGAAGGTGGAGGTGTTGGCCTGCTCCGGGACCATGAGCTGAAGCCCGAGCTTGCCCGCCTTCTCCTCGGTGAGCGCCAGGCAGACCAGTCCCCTCCCGTGGGTCGCCATGAAGTTCACGGCCTGGGGGGTGACCTTCTCGGCGGCGATGCAGAGGTCGCCCTCGTTCTCCCGGTCCTCGTCGTCGACCAGGATGATCATCCGCCCCTTGCGCAGGTGCTCGATGGCGGCGTCGATGCGCTCCACGGCGTGGCTGCGGTGGTCCTTCACGCGCGCTCTCCGCCGTAGCCCCAGCGCTGCAGCGCCGCCTGGTCGAGCCCGCTCGGTCCGGCGAACTCGTGAAGGCGGGCGACGTGACGGGCCACCACGTCGGCCTCCAGGTTGACCCGCGTCCCGGCGGCCGCCTCCCCGAGCGTCGTCCGCGCCAGGGTCTCGGGGATGAGAGCCACCTCGAAGCGATCGCGCCCCACCCGGGCCACGGTGAGCGAGACCCCGTCGACGGCGATCGACCCCTTCTCGGCGACGAGCGGGGCGACGGCCTCCGGCAGCGAGATGGTGAGCCGGGCCCCCTGCCCCTCCGCGGCGCGCGCCAGCACCTCGCCCACGGCGTCGACGTGCCCCTGCACCAGGTGGCCGCCGAGCCGGTCGCCCAGGGCCAGGGAGCGCTCCAGGTTCACGCGGGTGCCCGGGCGCCACGAGCCGACGGTGGTCCGCGACAGGGTCTCGGGGACGGCGTCGAAGGAGACCGTCCCCGCGCCGCGCTCGGCGACCGTGAGACAGCAGCCGGCGCAGGCGATGCTCTCGCCGAGGGCGAGCCGGTCCACCGGCAGGGCCCCGGGGCGCAGGGTGAGGCGCGCTCCGCCCTGGCGCGGCTCGACCCGCACCACCGCTCCCGTGTCGCTCACGATCCCGGTGAACATCGGGTCGAATCTACCCCCGCTTCCGGGGTTTCGCCAATGGGCCGGCGGGCTTGCCCGAGACGAGGATATCGCCCCCCACCCTGCTCACCTCGACCTGGGAAAGCGCCAGCGCGTCGGCCATCCGAGCCACGCCGGGCCCGGCCACCCAGGAGATCCCCTGGGCGCCGACGATGCGCGGGGCGACGAAGAGGAGCACGCGATCGACGAGCCCCTCGGCGAGGAAGCTCGCGAACGTCCGGGCCCCGCCCTCGACGAGGAGGTGCGTCACCCCCCGCCTGGCCAGGCGCTCCAGCAGGTCGCCGAGATCCACCAGCCCCCGCCTGGAGCGGCAGCGCAGGTACTCCACCCCGGGGCGCCGCCGCGGCCGCCCGGAGACGTGGGCCACCACGGTGGGGGCCGCCGAGTGCTGGCGGAAGAGGTGCAGCCGCGGCGGAAGCCGGAGGCGGGAGTCGAGGACCACCCGCAGCGGATCGCGGCCGCGCCCGCCGGGGAGGCGGGTGGTGAGCCGGGGATCGTCCGCGAGCGCCGTCCCCGCCCCCACCAGCACGGCGTCGGCGCGATCGCGCAGCCGGTGGACGTGCTCGCGGGCCTTGGCGCCGGCCACCCAGCGCGAGTCGCCGGTGCGGGTCGCGATCTTCCCGTCGAGGGTCACCGCCGCCTTGAGGGTGACGAAGGGTCGCCCCGAGGTGATGTAGCGGAGCCAGTGGGCGTTGAGCGCGTCGCACTCTTCCCGGAGAACGCCGGCGACCACCTGGACCCCGGCGCGGCGCAGGCGGCCCATGCCCTTGCCGTTCACCAGCGGGTTCGGGTCGCGCGAGCCCACGAAGACGCGCTTCACCCCGGCCCCCAGCACCGCCAGGCTGCACGGCGGCGTCCTCCCCCAGTGGTCGCACGGCTCCAGGGTGGTGTAGAGGTCGGCCCCGGCCGCCCGCGCCCCGGCGGCGCGGATGGCCACCACCTCCGCGTGCGGGGCGCCGGCACGCGCGTGGTGGCCGCGCGCCAGCACCCGCCCGTTCTTGACCAGCAGCGCTCCCACGGCCGGGTTGGGGCTGGTGCGCCCCAGGCCCCGCTGGGCCTCCCGCAGCGCCAGCCGCATGAAGAACTCGGCCACGGCCCGGTCGAAGGCCCGGCGTCCCCGGTGGGCCGTCCTGGCGGGGCGGGCGCGGCGGTACCGGGCGCGGGCCAGGGTGCGGATCATCGCTTGCCGGTCAGCCCTTCGAGCGTGCTGACGAAATCGCCCACGTCGCGGAATTCCCGGTACACCGAGGCGAAGCGCACGTAGGCGACGGGGTCGAGCGCCCTCAGTCTCTCCATGAGCGCCTCGCCGATGGTGGTCGAGGGGACCTCCTTCTCGCCCAGCTCCTGGACCTTGCGCTCCACCGAGGTCGCCAGCTCCTCGATCTGCTCCGCGGAGACCGGCCGCTTCTGGCAGGCGCGCTTCAACCCCTCCACGATCTTGTGCCGATCGAAGGACTCGCGCCGCCCGTCCTTCTTGACCACCGACGGCATCACGTCCTCGACCCGCTCGTAGGTGGTGTAGCGCCGGCCGCAGCCGGTGCATTCCCGGCGGCGGCGCGTGACCTGTCCCTCCTGCGCCTCGCGGGAGTCGACGACGCGATCCTGGGAATGGCCGCAGAAGGGACAGCGCATCTAGAGAAGGTCGGGGTAGAGCGGGAAGTGCCGGCAGAGGTCCCTCACCTCGCCGTGCACCTTCTCGAGGAGCTTCTCGTCGCCGGGCGCGTCGAGGACGCGCCCGATGAGGCTGGCGACGATGGCCATCTCGGTCGCGCGCATCCCGCGGGTGGTGACGGCGGGCGTGCCGATGCGGATGCCGGAGGTGATCATGGGCTTCTCCGGATCCCACGGGATCATGTTCTTGTTGACGGTGATCCCCGCCTTGCCCAGGGCCTCCTCGGCGATCTTCCCGGTGAGCTTCTTGGGTCGCAGGTCGACCAGCATGAGGTGGTTGTCGGTGCCGCCCGAGACCAGCCGCAGCCCTGCGCGGACCAGCCCCAGGGCCAGCGCCTGGGCGTTCTCCAGGATGCGGCGCTGGTACTCCCCGAACTCGGGGCGCAGTGCCTCGCCAAAGGCGACGGCCTTGGCGGCGATGACGTGCACCAGCGGCCCGCCCTGGGTGCCGGGGAAGATCTGCGAGTTCACCGCCTTGGCGAGGGCTTCCTTGCAGAGGATGAGCCCCGAGCGCGGCCCGCGCAGCGTCTTGTGGGTGGTGCTGGTGACGATCTCGGCGTGCGGCACGGGGTTCGGGTGCAGGCCCGCCGCCACCAGGCCGGCGACGTGGGCCATGTCCACCACCAGGGCCGCTCCGACGTCCCGGGCGATATGCGCGAACTGGTCGAAGTGGAGCGTGCGCGGGTAGGCGCTGGCCCCGACGACCAGGACCCTCGGCTTGTGCTGCCGGGCCAGCCGGGCCACCTCGTCCATGTCGATGGTCTCGTCCGACCGGCGCAGGCCGTACGGGACGATCTTGAAGAGTCGGCCGGAGAAGTTGACCGGCGAGCCGTGGGTGAGGTGACCGCCGAAGGCGAGGCTCATCGCCAGCAAGGTGTCGCCCGGCTTGGCCACGGCGAAGTAGGCGGCCATGTTGGCCTGGGAGCCGGAGTGCGCCTGGACGTTGGCGTGATCGGCACCGAAGAGCTTCTTGGCCCGGTCGATGGCCAGCTGCTCCACCTGGTCCACCACCTCGCACCCGCCGTAGTAGCGCTTGCCGGGGTAACCCTCGGCGTACTTGTTGGTGAGCATCGACCCGGTCGCCTCGAGGACCGCCGGGGAGACGAAGTTCTCGCTGGCGATGAGCTCGAGCCCCTCCGCCTGGCGGCGGGTCTCCGCGCGGATGAGGCGGAAGACCTCGGGATCGGCCTCGGAGAGGTGCTGCATGGGCATCATGGCGACGGGCTCCTCGGAGCGGGGAGTGCGGTTCATACCGCGGCCAGATCCGCGGGGCAACGGGGTATCCGGCTACCGGTCCAGATCGCGGATCTTGTCCACGCGCCGCTGGTGCCGGCCGCCCTCGAACGGCTGGTCGAGGAAGGCGGCCACGATGGCGGCGGCCTGCCCGCCTCCCAGCACCCGCTCCCCCAGGCAGAGGACGTTGGCGTCGTTGTGGGCCCGCGCCATCCGCGCCTGGTACTCCGTGGTGCAGAGCGCGGCGCGGATTCCCTTCACCTTGTTGGCGGAGATCGACATGCCGATGCCGGTGCCGCACACTAGGATGCCGAAGCGGGCCCGCCCCGAGGCCACCGCCTCGGCCACCTTCCGCGCATAGTCCGGATAGTCCACGCTCTCGCCCGAGAACGGCCCCAGGTCCTCCACCTCGAGCCCGCGCTGGCGCGCCACCTTCATGGCCTCGGCGCGCAGCGCCAGCCCGGCATGATCGGATCCGGTGATCACCTTGTCAGCCATCGATCGCTCCTCGCCCTCCGGACGACATTCTCCCACATCCGCGGCGCCGCCCGCTCGCCGCATGGTGGCCGGCCCGACCGCCTCCGGGTCTACACTCCGA
>Ga0153915_10006691_pt1 | contig 10823 bp, 5 predicted proteins | sample Opewatmetagenome_2_FD_107003 | JGI IMG/M metagenome (GOLD analysis project Ga0153915, IMG submission 107003) | Freshwater wetland microbial communities from Ohio, USA - Open water 3 Core 3 Depth 3 metaG | ecosystem: Environmental > Aquatic > Freshwater > Wetlands | place: USA: Ohio, Lake Erie...
CGTAGAATGTGTGCGATGGATTAGCCTCGTCGTATTGCAGTCTGATCCTGGCGCTGGTCTCGTTCGTGGTATCCTTTACCGCGGGATCGAGCCACCAGGAATATTCCACAGCTTCTCCGTCAGGGTCCGACCCTCGCCAGTATACGGTCGTCCAGTAGAACGTAGCCGAATCCGGCGATATGTCGATGTTAAAACTGCTGATGAAGGTATTTGGCTCTATATTTGTCAAAGGGTCCTTCGGCGTATCTGCACATCCCAGGGCCAGAAGGAACGCCAACGCCAATAAAGCCGTCACCTTCAGTATCGGTGTTTTAAAAGAGTTCACTTACAATCCTCCTCTTAATCGGCGTTGACATTAAAATGAAACGCTGAACGAGCCCCGATGAACGCTTGAGAGCCGGCCCAGATCGTTGAATGCGTAATCGAAGGAGACGTCGCCGAAACTCGAAAGCGGCAGTTTAAAGCCTGCCCCGGCGGTGAATCCACCTTCGTCCGCGTTTAGTTTCCATCCCGCTCGGACCGCGAGCATGTCGTGCAGCCAGTATTCGCCCCCGAAATTGTAACGCTCCTCGTTATCCGAAGGGTGCATCAGTTCTGCGGAAACGGTGCCTTTGGAATACGAGTTTTCGAAAACTTCGAAGGCCACGCCGGCTCTGAACGCCAACGGCAGAGGCACGGCTTTTTCCTCGGTATCGTTGTCGGCAAAGCCGTCGCCATCGTTGTCAAAAGTGTCGTAAAATTCCTCCCTGGTATGGCCTTTGGGAACGGGAACACCGTCGACATCAACGATATCGTAACGAAGGTCGGGGCCGAAATTCATGATGGCCATGCCGATTCGCAGCGATCTGAACCCGGTCTCGTAATACGTTCCGATATCGACTGCCCAACCGGTCTTTTCCCAATCCGCGAGTGTTTCCTTCAAGAGTTTGAAAGTCGCTCCGAAAGCGAAACGATCTGTTAAATAACGGCTGTAGGTCAAACCGGCGGCCCAGTCCTCAAACGCGAAAGTCCCTGAAAAATCGCCTTCCGGATCGTATGTAGTAGTGCGGTTGATCAGCCCTGTGTTAAGAATTGTAAATGACAACCCCAGATGCCCGTATCCGGTTTTCCTGGCAAAAGCCGCTGAATAAAGATTTATATCAGCGGGCCAACTGGTATAACCGGCAAAGAAGTCTCCCGATTTTATATTGGCGGCCCCGGCGGGATTCCAGAAGATGGCCGAGGCATCATTCGCAACAGCCGCATAGGCTTCGCCCATGGCCAGAGCCCTGCCGCCGACGCCGATATCGAGAAATTTTAATCCCACGGTACCCACCTTGGCAAACTGGGCTTGAGCCGGAAGGCAGAGACCCAATATGACCAGTAGAGCCGCGGGTATCAGAATCTTTTTCATTTTATCTCTATCCTCCTGTTCTTACCTGACTACCATGAACTTGCCTATGAAATCTTCATCCAGGGCGGGCGACTCCACCACGTACAGGTAAACACCCGCAACAATCTTCTGCGTCGATTTGGTAATCAGATCCCAGCTTATCGCCCTGAGACCAGGATCTTTTTTCAGTTTGATTATCTCATCCCCGGTCAAAGTATATACTGTAACCGTTGCTTCGCCGATTTCTGGAAGATTCACGAAGAGAATCCTCTCCTCCGCGGGATTGTTGATATCAGGCGTAAATCCGAAACCCGCGGGAGATACTTTGACAAATGGGTTGGGGACAACATGGATTCCGGTCACGTCTGCATGCCTGGTTCCAACTTGCAGCCCCGGCTCTACCGTTTGAGCCGTACCTTTGCCTGATTCGAACGACTCGATGCCATTTTGAGGCTCACCGGTATCGAAAGCCGTTACCACGTATTGATATTGGAATCCGTTGTTCACGTCCAAGTCCGAATACGAATGTACCAGACCCGTGTTGTGACCGATTGCATTCACTATATCACATTCCATCAGCAGAGTCCATTCGCCGGCAGTTCCGACTCTGCGCCATACGCGGTATCCTTCGAAATCGATGACGCCAGTGGCCGGGTCGGGGGTAGTCTCCGAAGAAGTATCCCAGGAAATATCGACTTCCCTGTCGCCGGGAGTCAGAGTGAATATCGGTGACGTCGGGGCCGACGGACCGACCCAATTAAGTTTGAATAGAGAATCGGCCCAAGCCAGATTCGCCCGCAGCCCTGCCAGTCCCTCGCCAATACCGAACGCCAGCACAATCCTGGCGGAATCGCCAGGCGCGATTTCGAAAGGTCCGAGTTTCTGCAGGAATCGATAGTCGTGCGGGGACGGCGGAGGATCAAGCCATCGACCGTCCGAGAACAGAAGCATCCAGTCGCTGTCATTACCGGGGTCGGAGTTCCAATCCCACCAGCCGTGACCGCCCTGCACCGAGGTCTCTGTCGATCCCATCATAGGCGGACAATAAAGCAGCCTGGAACCTATATAACCGGTCGATTCCTTCGGCAGGAATCTGCCGCCGGTATCGTCGCCCGCTATGGTCGGATTATCCACGTCGTACATGTACGAGATATACTCTTTGGTGGCGTCATCGCGATAATAGCCGACCATGTCGTCACGCCAGAATCCCTGAGTTCCATCTCCGCCGCCGGCGCCGGAAACGTCGCAATCAGCGTGCAAGGCCACGAAAATCGAATCAAGAGGCGTGGAATTGAGATTGATGATCTGGAAATCGTAAATGATGAAATCGTCGCGGTAGGTCTCCGACCAGGCATAAGTCCTCGAATGGACCTCCACATTAAACCTGTCCACTTCCGGGATCAGAGGGGACTGATCTGAAATGGGGAAATAAGTGTCCAGATGGCTTATAGCCGTGGGATCAGAGTTGATCGATTTGGTATCAATACCGGGTGAAGTATCCGTCGAAAAGTGAACAAGCCGGGTCCCCTGGCCTATTCTGAAGCTGGCAAAATAGAGATAGATGTTATTCTGATACGCAGTCGGAAACAGCCAGGTCATCGACGGCTTCTCGGCGGAATCATCGCCCATCAGTATCGTCCAGTCGTTGGTTCCCGACTTGACCTCCACCGTGGAATTGCTAATCCTGTTCCAGACAAAACCGACGTCACAGACTACGTCCTGGGCGACTGTCGGTTTGCTGAAGTTACTGTAGCGCAACAGGGGATTTTCGGCCAACTCCTTATTCATGGCCAAGGCAGGCAAGCCTGTGGCCACAATCAAACCGAGTATTATCAGGCCGCCTAAGATCCCCCTGGAAATCGTTTTTCGCATCTTTTTTTAACCTCCCTGAATAATCAGGTAAATCTCTTTAAATTCCCGCTCAGAATGACAGCTGCATTCCAAACAGAATCCTTCTCGGCGTCGAATAAACACTCGGGTCACCAAATTGTCCCATGGGATTGCCGGTAAGCTCATACTTCTCAAGATCGATGGCATTGGTGACATTAGCCCTGTCGGTTACGTTTTGAATCTCGACAAAGGCATTCAGGTTGTACTGCTTATATACGCTGACGCCTTTATCGACGCGCAGATCAATTCTCCACTCGGCAGGGAATCTCTTATCGTTGATATCGGGAAGGTTCGGCGGTACGACGGTAGCCGTGCCCGTATAGGGTCTTCCGGAACCATAGTAGTAGACGGCGTCCAATCCCCAGTCACCCAAGAGAACGCCTTCGGAAGCTGGAATCCGGTAATTGAGGTTGGCCTTGGTTGTATGGCGCTGATCCCAGTCGAGCGGGAAATCCTCGGTCCTGGGTTTCCGGTTGGCATAACTGTCAAGAAAAGACTGAGTCTTATCCGAATTCTTTCCTCTGGCTATCTGGTATGTATAGGACAGGACACCAGATAAATTATGCCACGGCCGTTGTGTGAAAGTCAGCTCGAAACCTTTTACGCGAGCATAGTCTTCGTTAGAGTTGATCCAGAATACCGCACCCGTCACGTTGTTCAGATACCTCGTGTGGTTTATGAGGTCGGCGATATCCTTGTAGAATCCGACTACGGAAAGCTTCAAGTAATCGCTAAAGCCATGCTCTATGCCGGCCTCATAAGCGATGGTTTTTTCCTCCGAAAGATTCGGGTTGCCGATATATTTGAACGCTCCTCTCAAATCGAAAGCGTGATTCGTGTAGAAATCATCGAATACCGGCAGCTGGAAGTAATGGCCGTATGTTACGTGCAAGACGTCCTTATCGGTTATGGGATAGCTTATCCCGACCCTGGGCGAGAGCTGCTGTTTTTTCTTCGCTGGTACCGGATTCTTCAACCTCGCCTGCAGATCCCATGTCTGAGTGTATAGCGGGCTGTTAACGTTATCATAGCCGGCGTTCAGGGGATCGTAGAAATTGAAAGGCACGACGGTCTTCGGATTGAAATAATCGTATCTCAATCCCACGTTCACTATCATGCCCTCGGTCTCGATCTTATCTTGAGCGTAGACGCCAATCTGGAGGGGCTTCTCATGGTACTGGGAGTTGTATTCGTTGCTTCCCGAAGCGTAAGAACGATAATCGTACAGGAGATCGAACCATTTCAACTCGGCGCCCATTTTTACCAGGTTTGTCGAGTTTACCTGGCTCGTGAAATCGCTCTTGGCGGTTTGCGTGATGCTCTTGTCGTCCTGCGAGAACCTCGAAATATACATCGGGTTGGCGCGCAACTGGGACGATTCAATGCCGGTAATAGGCGGAGCGCCTATCCGAGGATCGCCGAACTCGTCAGCCGTCATCGGGTGACCATCCCAGGGATCGTAGATCCTGATCTTTTGTGCCGTCAGGAATCGAGAATAGCCCACCGTGTAGAAGGTTTTGGAACTGATATTATTCGAGAACCTCAAACTGAACTCATTCGACCAATACTGGGGGCGAGCAAGAGTATTCGCCATATCGTAATTGGTGTAACGACGGGCGTAACCCTGGTTTTCGACATATTGAGCCGCCCCTTCCTTCAGAGAATCAGGCATAGTATTCCAGTTCGCGTAGCCGGCGCCGCCGAAATTGGCATTGAAGTAAGCCTGAACCGAGTCGGCGGTCCAAGTGTTATTGCCGAAGCGGCTTATCCAGTACTCGGCAAGAGTCACCGGAATTTCGCCCTCGGTGTGGTTGGGAGCCATAATCCAGCTGTACGGCGTATAGATGGTATCTCTCTGTACATTAATCCACGTGTTTGTCAGAGTATCGAAAATGGCGTCCGTCCGGTGATAGTAAGCAGGCTGACCCCATGTAAGGAATAGCAGCCTGTCCCGGGCCCATCCGAGATTGCTTCCACTGGTCTGCAGACCGGATATGGTAAGCTTTTTGGAGGATGTAAGCTGATAAGTAAGCTTGCCCTGAATCGACTGAGATTTTGTCCAGCTTCTCTCGTCCTGGTAGGAACGATTGAAAGTATAAATCCCCGATGTGAAAAACGAAAGCTTGCCGGTAACATCAAACGACGAAAGCGGCACCGGGCCTCCGAATGAAAATTCATGCTGGCGCATATCGTAGAGGCTGGAACGGTTCTTGTCGTCGAGTTTGGGCCGATGCTCGGTTATCACTACGGTATCGGCAGGATCACCGGGAATCGCCGCCGGAACGGGAATATGGTAAACGTCCGCTTCATAACTGGGACTGCCAAACAATACTTCGGGTGAAGATTTCGACTTCAGTTTTCCGGCATATTTCTCTCCACCCTCTCGGGTGACGACATTGATAACCGCGGATTGCACGTTGGGATATTCGGCTCCGAATCCCCCAGTCAGGACTTCGGCCTCGGCGACGGATTCATTGGGGATCACTGTCGCCAGATCGACCGTCCCGGCTCCCGGATTGGCGCCGACTCGGGTCGCCCCCAGAGGATGCCCGACATTAACACCATCGAGCATGTATATAACCTCTCCCTGATCGGTTCTACCTCCCCGGAAAGAGCCGAGGACTGAACCGGCGGTTATGTTGACAGAATTTACCAACCCATCGACCGCCGAACTGGTGATCTGAGTGGTAGCGATGGTCGTCCGCGAAGAGGTGATGTCCTTTTCAATCAACGGGCGTTCCGCTTCGACCGTTATGGTACCCATATCGATCGTCTGCGTGCTCAATGAAAGATTTACCGTGGACGTCAGGTCGACGGAAACCTTGATGTTTGTGACCTCGACCGGGCCGTATCCGACCAAAGAAGCTTTCAGGTCGTATGTTCCCGGCGGAACGTTGACTATGAAGAACTCACCCTGAATGTTTGTGGCGGCTCCGATTGTAGTTCCCGGGATAATCACGCTTACCCCTGGCAGGGGCTCGCCTGTATCCTTATCGAGAATCTTCCCCGCGATCTTGCCGGTGGTGCCGGCCCATGCCGTTGAGGCGAAGAGGATCGCGACGATAACCGCAGCCAGCCTTAATGAAGGCTTTTGATACAAATCTCATCCCTCCTTAAAAAGGTGTGGTTAATAACACTGTTTGAGAAAAATAGAAACTATTAGCTCTTTCTGTTTCATGTACCTCCAATTGCGAAATTGGTTTGAATTAAGGGCTCCCTCCTAAGATGCATTTAGACTTGGTCGAACGCCATACAGCCGCCAATAGGAAAACACTAACCTATCGGCGTTAAAACTATATCCGAGAATTCAGTACGTGTCAACTTTTTTTTGTAAAATATTTCGGCCAAGTTTTCCAAGAGCCTAACCGTCCCTGCCAAAGCGCTGTTAAAACCTTCGGCAATTATCGCCTTACCTTAACGACAAAACAAGCAGATATATTTATTTTGTTCCTGCCCGGGAGATTACCTATATTTTACCAAAAAATATTTCTAATCTATCGAGAGCTTTTGTTATGTTTGCGGTCGAATTGGCGTAGGAAATACGAATATATCCCTCGCCGAATGCGCCGAAAGACGTGCCTGAAAGCACCGCCACGCCTGCTTCGTTAAGAATCCTATCAGCCAGTTCCGCTGACTTGACGCCGAATGCCGAAACATTGGGGAAAACATAGAAGGCGCCGCTTGGTGTAAGACACTTTACATTTTTTATCTTGTTCAGGCCGCTCACGACGGCGTCCCGTCTATCCCGAAATTTGCGGACCATTCTCTCTACATCGTCCTGAGGACCCTTTATCGCCGTTATCCCGGCCTTTTGCGAAAAACTTGCGGTGCAGGAGTTACAGTTGGTCTGCAATTTAGCGACCTGTTCGGCAAGATCCGCGGGCATGATGCCGTAACCAAGACGCCATCCTGTCATGGCGTAGGTTTTTGAATAGCCCTCGAGTATGATGGTACGCTCCGGCATCCCCTTTATGCCGTATATCGAGTGGTGCTTAACACCGTATATTATTCGCGAATAAATCTCATCGGAGAGAACCACTATATTGTTCCTGATCGATATTTCGGCGATGGCATTCAGATCCTCTATGGTCAGAACCGAACCCGTGGGATTCTGGGGGGAATTAATAATCATCATTTTCGTTCTGGGCGTGACAAGCGAAGACAGCTCGTCTACATCCAGGCGAAATTGGTTCTCCTCCCGGAGTCTGATGGGCACGGCTCTGGCGCCTATGAAATCAATCACCGATTCGTAAATGGGAAAACCCGGATTGGGATAGATAACTTCATCACCTTCGTTGATCAGAGCCAGAATAGCAAAAAACATTACAGGTTTACCCCCGGGAGTGATAACGACCTGCGAGGGCTCGATTCTTACACCCCTCGTTTTTGAAACCTCCTCGGCGATCGCTTCCCTCAAATCAGGCTGGCCCGCCGAGGGACCGTAGTGGGTCCATCCCTCATTCAGGGCCCTGATCGCGGATTCCACTATGTTGCGGGGAGTATCGAAATCGGGCTCCCCGATCTCGAGATGAATGATTTCCTTGCCTTTCGCCTCAAGCTGTTTGGCTTTCGCCAGGACCACAAAGGCCGTCTCGGTTCCCAGTCGTGACATTCTCTCTGCCAGTTTCATAATTTTCCCTTTTCCCTTAAGAATCGAATTTTCGGCTTAATAGGCCCCCCAAAATGCCATGATTTGAAAGACAGCTCAACGAATTCAACCTCGATCCCTGATATAATTCTCTACAGCTTCCCATTGCGCCGGACCGTTCAAGCCTGCTTCCTCGAGCACATTTTCAGCTTTTCCGCTCCCCGGATATATCCCGCGCAAAAACGAGAATAATGAATGCTGTCTGCCGAACTCCGATGTTACCCAGCGGTACAGAGTGGGCATTGTAAAATCGGTAATGCCCATAGCCTCACGAGCCCTGGCTTCGGGCATGATCTGCCGTTGTTTTTCTTGGGGAAGAAGCGTGAACAGCTCGGTACTGGAAATATAGTAAACATTCATGTTGTATTTTTTCTCATCCATGCGAGGCAAAACGTACGTAACGAAATCGTTTGTCACTGCACTCCCCTGCAGGATGATTGTTCCATGATAAGGTTTCCTGTCTGGATCGGCTTCTCTGAATTTATATACGCCGTCCACCGTGGCGGTGGCGGGAGGCAGATTGTACCTGACCCGATCAACGACCGTCTCATTGGGTCGGGTAACGAACGGTGCCACAACCGCAGGGCGCTTTCTTAAAGATTCGACAACCAGCGGCCATAATTCCTGGGGGTCCCAGGGAACCAGTATAATGGCCTTACCCCGAGGAAAATTCTCCTGGAGAAGCTGCAGAGCCTGAGGATCGGCGTGAGTAGGACCATCCTCGCCTGTCTTAAATCCGGCGTGGCCGCAGATCATAATGAAAGTCTTAAAGGGTTCACCTGTAAAATCACGCCTGGCCTGCTGGCTGATACAGTGTACCCTGGCGGCGATATGTTCCAGAGCGGCGATGAAGGCCGCATAAGACGCGGTCACGCCGATATGGTATCCGAAAGATGATAGGCCTGTCATGAATGCCCCAAGAGCGTCCTCGCATATACCGCCGACTGCAATCAAGCGCGAACCGGGATTTCCGATAAAATTGTAGAAGCCTTTCGGGAAACCATCATCGACTTTGTCGACCGACGTGGATCCCAGAAGATCAGCGGCCCCGGCTATAAAAGCGCCCCTGGTTTTCGCGTTGAGGAAGCTTAGGGTCTTTCCCAGCTCTCCTCGAAGAGTCGTCTGCGTTCCCGGCTGGAGTTTCATTTTTTCGGGGATGGACCTGGAATCGATATCACCGTCATTATAGAAACAATCGAGATCGGGGCTTCCCTGACGCGGGACACGTTTGAGCCCGGCCAGGCGTTCCTTGCTTTCCAGGATTTTTCGGCCCACATATCCCGCCATATCCTTTTCCTTCTCGGCCACGCTTCTTAAGACCATCAAGGTGTCGAAGTACAGCTGTTCGATTTCTTCCGCCGATTTCTGCTCGGTCAGATGGGGGAACTGCATTTTGAATTTATCTTCGAATTCCTTTAATGACGCATAATATTCAGGCGAGCAGAACTTATGGCCCGCGCCGTGAGAGCTTCTGCCTTCGATCCCGTATCGCCAGCCCTTTATAGTCTTATATATGATTGCTGTCGGCTGATCATTTATCCCTTCCTTGGCGAACTGTTGGGCGCGTAAAACCATGTCGAAATTGAAACCGTCGGGAACCCAGATCACGTTCCAATCGTGAAGATAGAAAAACTCCATCGGATTCCACTGCACATAGTCACCGGGGATATCTCCTTCGCGGCAAACCTTGTTGGAGTCTATCGACGCTTGATTCCAATCGACATGCACGATCAGGTTTTTAAGCTGGGCTGAAGCCGCAGCGGCGGTTGCCTCCGAAACCCTGCCCGGCGTCATCCCTCCTTCACCTTCGACCACGTGAACCCGGGGAGCATTGTCCCCGTACCTGTCCAGGGCTCCCAGCGCCATTCCGAAAGAGGCCGGTACACCCACCCCTGACGGCCCTGTCGATAGCCTTAGAAAGGGCGTCTGGGGCGTGGGATGACCGTCAAGAGGCTTGGCTCTGAATTTCTTGAATAAGGGCGTATTATGCGTTGGATTCCTGCGAAACCCGAGCATATCTTCGAGCCGAAGTTGTTTGGCGGGTTGGGGCAATAGATCGGGCTTGCTCACGCGAACCATCTCATTCCTGGCCGCCCACATGGCGTACAGGCCCAAAGCCTTATGCCCCGCGGCATAACTGATCAAATCAGCGTCCGGCTGATCCGGATCGCTTATATTGTAATCCATGGTCTCGATTATGGCCGCCGCCACAAAATGGCCGGACGATACGCTGCCCCCCGGATGCCCTGATGATGCGAAATTGAATAAAATCGAACAGAGCGTCCGATACCAGAGATCATATTTTTCCAGAGCTTCTATTGTCCCGCCGCTTATTTTACCCGGCATATCGGGATAAGCGGCCATATCGAAATATTTTCCCCTTCGAGAACTGAATTCAAACTTGCCGGCCACTATTTTATTCGAAGGCATGATTCCTCCACATCAACGCAATTATAATCCATAGCCAAATCATATTACATATTTGGCTCGCATAGTCAAGCGTCATTTTTCCGCAAGCGCCATTTATGGAATCACCTGTCTCAGGGTCGACTTTCAACGCTAAGACGAGGATCCGGAACCTGAATGTATCGGCATTGTGTCGGCCGATATAACCAAGCAATCGAATGTATTCTCTTTCTCACATATTGATTCGGGAGGATGAACTCATTTTTTAGAAACGCACATGGGGGGGCTTACAGCTCTTCGAATTCGGCGGTGAAATGGCGCAGCAACTCCGGTGCGTAAGTAATTTTTAGTCCTCGCAGAGATTTTCTGGTTTCGGCGATACGCGCGAATACCGACGCCGCATATCTGAAATGAGATTCCGTATAAACCCTGCGAGGGATGGCCAGCCTGACCAATTCCATCGGCGGGAATATCTCGCTGCCTTCACTTTTCTTTTTACCGAACATC
>Ga0153915_10006692_pt1 | contig 10823 bp, 9 predicted proteins | sample Opewatmetagenome_2_FD_107003 | JGI IMG/M metagenome (GOLD analysis project Ga0153915, IMG submission 107003) | Freshwater wetland microbial communities from Ohio, USA - Open water 3 Core 3 Depth 3 metaG | ecosystem: Environmental > Aquatic > Freshwater > Wetlands | place: USA: Ohio, Lake Erie...
AATTTTAATGATTTTCAATGAAAATCAACAAAAGATTTATATATTATGTTGATATATTAGTTCTTGGGGAATAAAGTATGAACACAAAAAAAATCTTAGGCATCTTTATATGCATGCTGGTAATGACCATGATACCTGTAGCAGCAGGAGCGACCGTAAACCAAACTCCACAACCTACTAAGATCGGTTGGACGACTGTTCAAGGGATAACTCTTACTCAACCCAAAGAACTTAATGGCGGAGCATTGATCTCATTCAGATGTCTCTTTGTCCATTACGTCTCACAGACCCTTACACAGCGCACAACTGGTTTCAGGTATGGCGGGCAGGAAATGATCGTGCCTGGATCATGGCACGGACTCATCAGTAACCACGTTATACTTGGCTGGTTCCCTGGCTCATTAGAATTCTAAAGAGAATAGGTTTCTTTTCTCTTTTTATTTTTTCCTTTTTTTTATTTACAGTATGTTTTATTTTTTATAATTTATAATCTATCTATCTTTTTAGGGATTTGATTCATTGGACTATCCTTGTGTAACGCTCGTCCGCTTACTTGATTACGAAAATTAGATGAGTAACAATTTTTATATTATTCAAAAATAGAATCTGAGATATAATGGATAGTGAGACAAAAACCATTAAATTTTATCGTATGTGGTAGCGACTTCTCGAGCGACCTCAAGGGTTGTATTTGATCCACCGACATCATAGGTTTTAATTTTATTTTCCATAATCACCTGTGCAATCGCATGTTCTAATTTTTTTGCCTGTTTCTTCTCGCCAAGCCAGTCTAACATCAAGGTAATAGTCAGCAGCATCGCCATCGGGTTAACTTTGTACATCCCTGCGTATTTTGGTGCTGAACCATGGGTTGGCTCAAAAACCGCGTAGGTATCACCCAGATTCCCACTTGACGCAAAACCAAGACCACCGACCAGTTGCGCAGCCAGATCAGAGATGATATCACCGAACATATTAGATGAAACTAAAACGTCGTAATCCTGTGGATTTTTTACCAGCCACATGCACATGGCATCTACGTTGGTTTCTTGATATTTTATGTCAGGAAATTCCTGAGCGATTTTGCGTGCCTCTTCAACCATCATTCCACTGGTCTCACGTATCACATTTGGTTTTTCGACAAGGGTGACAGATTTCCGTTTGTGCTCCTGTGCATACCGAAATGCCTGACGAACAATATTTTGGCACGCTTTCTTTGTGAAAATCCTGCAGGATACTGCGATTTCGTCCAAAGGAACTTGTGCGAATCGTTTCATTTTCTTATGAGTCATTAATGCATCAAACACTTGCTTTGGTAATGGTCGAAATTCTACTCCTGCATATAAATCCTCAGTGTTTTCCCGAAAAACAACCAGATCGATATCGTCTCGATAATTTAATGGGTTGCCGATGTAAGCCTTACACGGTCGAAGGTTCGTATGGAGGTTGAATTCTTGTCGTAATCGTACTATCGGACTGGAATAGGTAATACCTTTGTTTCGAAGTTCAGGAGATAGTTCCTTTAACGCATCTCCACTTGGTTTCGAGGTGATTGCACCGAAAAGGCAGCAGTCTGTTTCTTTTAATAATGAGAGTGTTCTATCAGGGAGGGGATTTCCTTCTTTTTTCCAAAACTCCCAACCGATATCTCCGTAGGTGTATTCAGCATTAAGACCGAGGGTATCTAAAACAATCTTTGCTGCATCCATGACATCTTTTCCTACGCCATCCCCCGGGAGTATCGCAATATGGTATTTTGACATGGAGAGGTGTAATCCGCATATGTTTTTAAGTTTTATTAGAAAAAGCCTTAGAGGCGGGAAAAAAAAGAATTAATTTCTGAGTTCACCAAGGGTAGTGACACGTTCAGCAAACGCATTATGTTTATGGATAGATTCTTCACTTTCACTGCGAACAATCACGATGACCTCATCAGGCAGATCCGTGTATTTTTTTAATACTGCACTGAGGATATCGCGGACCACATCTTCTACAAACTTTGGTTTCGTATGAGCCTTCAGAACAAGTTCTGCTTCATCTTTTCGTTTTAAAATACTGTAGGTTGGGCTACTAAACGATTTCTCGACAATGTGAATGAGATCATCAGCATCAACAACTTCAGTTCCTCGAGGTACCTCAACCATCAATGTCCCAATATTTCGTTGGTTGTGTGTTGGAACTGAGCAGTGTTTATCGCGCGCATCAAGTTTACGAACAACCTCCATCGCACAGGGACATGCGGTCATCCCGATAACCTTTACGCCGATAAGTTTTTTGAGTTCGCCATTCCTTTTTGCTCGCGCCTCTGCCACTAATTTATATGGCTCTGATCCTCTTTGACCAGAGGGATACAGAACATCCAAAAAATAATCAGCCTCCGCTTTCACCTCAGAAAATGTTGCATAGTCATGTTTCTTAAGGAGCAGTTCCGCTGTTTCTGCACAAAACGATTCTAAATCTGATACCGGTGACTTTAGCGTTTGATCAATAATCTCTGAGATTAATTCTAGGTTTCGAGACATATGGCTTCCTTTTTGAGAAGCAGGAAGGTCTACGAAGAGATCCATCGTCACCGTGAGCGGTAGTACGGATTTTTTATTTGGCCGTTTAATATGTACAAGTTTTTTTACACCAGTAACACCTACCCGTGTAAGCTTGAAATGAGACGGTGCAAGTCTCGATTGAACATCGGGTAAATCAAGAGATTTTATCGGGGTCACCGAGAGCGAAATACGCTTTCGTTTCAAAAATGTTCGCTTTATACTCAGATTTGTGCGAGAAGGTTGGGAATAATGTTTTCTGTTTGTCCGCGAGATTTTTTCAAAAAGAAAAAAGAGGTAGAAGACTTCTCAAAGGTTTGTTTGAGAAGTCACCAAGGGTGCTTAGAGTTTTATGAAGAAAAACAAGATCATGCCATCTTGTTCTTTCGTATCCGAGGTGTCTGGGCTTGTTGCGGTGACTGTTACTGTTGTTTTTCCCAAACCAAGGATAAATTTCGAGCTAATGTCGACGGATGCACCCGGAGCGATTGTTGGGATATTTCCTGTGGTTAATTTTCCGATGAAGGCGCCACCAGTGAGTGTGATGTTCCAGTTTACATTGGTTGCTGGCAAGGTGCCGATGTTTTTAATGGATGTTTTTACTTTGAATAATCCACCGGTGATCGTCTGGATCTGGACAATCGCTGCTCCTTCCGTAATTGAAATGGAAGAGCCTCCTGACCAACCGCTCTCACGGTCGTTGATATCCTTTGCTTTTACGGTGACAGAAAAGGTCCCTATCGCATTATAGGTGTGTTTCGCGGTTCCGGTTGCCCCTGAGTCAAATGGTCCTACCCAAGAGCTGTTTGTCCCGTCGCCCCAGTCAAACAGGTAGTACACCTGTTCTTCCTCTGGATCTGTTGTCGACGCGGAAAATGTCACTTCCACTCCTTTCAGTCCCGTGGCTGGACCAGTAGGTGCTGGTGGAGTTTCTGGGGGCAGATTGGAAAGATAAGGTATTCCAAATCCTGTTGTTTGTCCAGGTAAAGAAGCTACAAGTGATGATGTGCCAGTAGTTTTATCTATTATACGGAATTCTGGGCCTGTGTTATAGTTTAAGGCACAGAAGTAGAGGATATCATTATCCTTGTCATATTCTGCATCTTGCCCATAGTTCATATTGAAACCAAGACCTGTACCAATTTTTGTTGCTGCACCGGTGGTCTTATCAATTGAGTAGAACTGGCCTGGCGTTGTAGCTGAAGTTATTTCAGCGCCATATAGTTGACCATCATTGTCACACACCATAGTAATCATTGCAAAACCGGCGGTACCTAGGGTTCCAATCAAAGTTGCTATTCCAGTGCCCATATCTATTTCGTATAGTTTTCCATTGGCATAGGTTCCAGCTGTCATAAACATTTTACCTGTGGTATCGTCATATGCTAAACCCATTGCATCAGTTACTCCCGAGGCACCCACTGTAGTAAATACACCAGATGATACATCTACAGTGTAAAGGTTTCCATATTGGTCAACAACCCAATATACATCTTCTACGAAACAAGCGTTTTGTATAAATCCAGCGGGTGTTGCAGGAGCTATATCGGTAAATGTGCCTGGATCACTTGGGTCGAAAGAACAGAAGTAATCAGTCTCATCATTTACTGCATAGAATGGTAAATACCTTACAGTTGATTTAATATTTGATATAGGTATTCCATTCTGTGCTAATCCAGTTGATACCAGATTAGTATCTTGGTTTTGGTTTATTGTCGCAGTTACTGGTATAACAGTACCGCACATCAGCATACAAATAAATACGCCTATTGCTTTTTTCAACAATTTTTTGTCCTCCTATTAAGATTAATAATCCACCACTTGAATATAAATATTTCTGAAAGGTATAAATACTGGTTTTTTTAATTTATAACTATTTTAAATGATGCGGATGTAACAGATGATATATGAAAGAAATATTATTTTCTACTAAAATTCCAATAATTCTTAAGAATATGTCAATAAAATTTGAACGATTTAATCTTATTTTTAGAGATTTTTTCGTGTATCTTTCTTTATATAACTTTCTAAATGATTTCGCAGATAAACCAAATTGTAAAATAGTACCTTTTCGTTCTCAGTACGAAGGAAAAAGAGGGGTTTTACAAACGACCGTTAGAAGATTACAGAGTGGGGCACTTGGAATAGGGGCCATGATCATTTTTATTGCCATGGTACTTATTGCTGGAATAGCAGCGTACATCATACTTTCAACGGGATCAGAGCTACAGACAAAGTCAAGTACAACAGGCAGAGAAACAGTGCAAGACGTGTCGACCGGTATTAAAATTTCAACAATTGAGGGACATAATACTTCAGGTCTGATCGATAAAATCGTTATTATCATCACCCCTCGAGCAGGATCTCCAGGCATCGAGTTGGATAGTACGTTCATTGAAATTGCAAATTCTTCAAAGAAATGCATCATCCAGTATTCCTCGGGATTCTGGGTAGATGGAAGATCGGGGTTAGCTGATCTTTTTTCCTCAGCTGCGTTTTCTCCTGTTGCATCGGAGTTTGGTCTTATTGTCCTAAAGGATGATGATGGTTCCTGCAGTCAAAATACCCCAGTAATAAATCAAGGGGACAGTGTGATGATGACATTGAACACAACTGTATTATTTGATGGAATCCCTGAAAATGAAAATATTTTAGGAAATATCATCCCGAGTGAAGGGGCCTGGAGCATCATTGAGTTTCGAACACCATCCTCGTTTACAAAATCAGTGCTTATTTTACAGGAAGATTAAGCACATTCGATTGATAAACACCCTGGTCTTTTTTCTGTTACAGCCTTTTATGGATAAAATGAGGAAAAAAGTAAAATAACCCCTTTCAGTATTAGGGCCGTAACCGGACGCCGCTGTGGCTTAGAGGTATAGCGATTCCTTGGTAAGGAATAGGTCGAGGGTTCAATTCCCTCCAGCGGCTTACTAACGATTAGCATGAAACAATAAAAGAGCAATGAAATCAAAACCATACCAATTGTTTCCCTCAGGAGGAAATTCTTTTATAGGAGCACATTGATGTGAAATATGGAGAACGGGGGAAAGCATACGGAGAAGAAACCTCTGATTGGAAAATGGTTGGCGGTTGGAATCATCCTCTTGTTTATTACGACCTGTATCATTCCAGCGATTGCTCAGGATACTGGGAAAACTCGATTGATATCAAGGGGAAAATGGTTATATGTCGGTGGGAGCGGACCTGGAAACTACACACGAATCCAAGATGCAATCGACAATGCAAGCATGGGAGATACCATCTATGTGTACGATGACTCCGCCCCGTATCTCGAACGACTCACCATCAATACCACCCTCACATTACTCGGAGAGAACCAAACCACGACTATCATCAACTCCACCGCCGAGGACTATTATACTATTATCGCCATCAACGCTGACGACGTCTTTCTAAGCGGCTTTTTCATTGTTCTCAATGGTGGACCCGGCGTTGAAGTCTTTGCGAACCACACGAAGCTTTCGAATCTCAACATGCATTCAGGGCTCAACAACGGTTGGAGCGGCACCGGGGTCACACTCCACACTACGCACGATGCGGAAATCACGGATATCCTTATTACTAATGCGCAAATCGGCATCCTCCTCACCGACTCGATACATGCGACGATTACACGCAACAGAATTATCAATCCCGGATTGAACGGGATTACCGTGTACTCTTCTGATAATACGATTGATAATAACACTATTATAGGTAACATGGACCAATATACGCAACCTGTCGGCATTCATATCAGCGGTTCGCATAATCACCTCGCCCATAACACGATTACAGCCGTGCTGGGGAACGCCCTCAAAGGCATCTCCTTATTTGGGGTGACAGGTAGTGTCATCGAAGGAAACAACCTCCAGAATACCGGCTTCGAACAAGGCAACTCAGAAGCAAACCAGTTCGTTAATAATATCGTCAATGGCAAACCTCTGGTGTTTCTCGTCGACAAATCAGACACCATCGTCGATAACGCTGGTCAGGTGATCCTCGTTAACTGTACGCGCATGACTGTCCAGGATATCATACTATCATGTGTCCCGTATGGAGTTCAACTCATCGGCACCACCGACTCCGTCATTCAAGATTGTCACATCTCTTCATGCCTATATGGCGCTTCTTTAGAAGAATCCCAAGATAACCTCATCCAGAATAATACTCTCTTGAACTGCGAATGGGGCTTCAACATCTACCAAGGAGGCTCTAATCGATTGGAGAACAACACCATTTCGCGGAGCAATTACAGTGGGTTGCTCATCAGTTCAAGGGACACTCAGATATCATATAACCTTGTTTCTAACTGCAGTGTCGGCATCACCATCACCGACTGCCTCCGAAACATCGCCACAAGGAATGTCATCCAGCATTGTGTGTACGGAGTTTACCTTGAATCGGTTGTTATGGTTACCATCACTCAAAATACGTTTCTTGACAACCGACTCTTTGCAGGACTTCAACAAAACACCCTTCTCAACCGTTGGTCAGGCAACTACTGGAACAGACCACGGGTGATCCCAAAGATTGTCCCTGGTAAAATCGTGATCATCTGGCACCCCGATCCAATTCATTACAAAGGCATTATCATTCCCTTCATTAACATTGATTGGCATCCTGCGAAAGTACCCTTTGATACCCCATTTGTTAGTTGATAGATGCCTATTTTTAGGTGGACACAGAAGAATTGGCAATCATTCCCATAAAACACTATCAACGTTTTTTCTCTATATTTTTATCGGTTCCCCGTTAGTATCCGGGACAAGTGTCGAAAAACCAGCGGTAATTATGATACCAAGTGTGATTGATCAGCAACAAACAAAAACTCCTGAAATATTTACGTTAATACCAGATGCACAAAATTGGCAGCAATTTAAGAACAGAGGGGAAATACTCGAGAGTGTAGACCTTCATATAGGATGCTATGATTCATTATCAGGGTGGATATCACTTTTTATTGCAGAATCCCTTACTACATCCCCTTTAACTGGTGCTACATATAATCCGGGGGAGTTACCTGAAAATATTCAAGATTGGTTCACGTTTGATGTTCCGGATGTTGAACTCACAGGCGGAAAAACATATTATATCATTGTCACCTTTGGGCTGATGTCTGATTATCGTTGGAGTGGAGCTCATGGTAACCCTTATAAATCAGGGGCCTCGAGTCATCCGGATGCCGATTGGGACTTTGCGTTTCGAACTGTTGTTGACAAATCAAAAACAATGGAATTGGAATCGCCATTTCTCTACTTCTTAGAGAATCACCCCTATTTGTTCCCAATATTGCGATATTTTTTAGGACTATAAAACCCTCCCTCTTTTCCTTTTTTTATGATCAGCGAGAATAGATATACACCACACTGGCGTTAAGAAGAAGCATCGTTCCAATGATACCAATGGGTAATAAACGAAAATAACCGAAGGCATTTTTATCACAGAGGATAATATAGACGTAAAACCCTAGGGCAAAATAGATCGGCACGGCAGAGACAAAAAATCGTATTTTTAATATCTTCATGTCACGTTTTTTCTTCCTATAGACAGCATAATACGTTATCGAGAGTATAATCATTCCAATCCAAAGAAGTGAAATGCTTAACAGTGGATAATTGAATAGATTAAGGGTGAGATACCATACGAAAAGCAAACACAGCGTTATGATGACAGAAACAATGTCTTCTTTTTCGATATTCATAATATCAACAATTCATTTATCTCCTTTTAAATACGGTACTATAATCTTTTCTTCCTGTATCTAATTTTTGGAGGTGTTCGATGACTGAAGCCTTTGATCTGTATAGCGCTTGATTTCTAAGGAGATTATCTTAAAAATAGCACAAAAAATGGTTTTTACTAATCAAAAAAGGAAGATTTCAAATCAATCCGTTATATCTTACGGTAAATATTACGTAAAAATTGAACATAAATATGTTGGACAATAATATTAATAATAGGATGAATGATTATAATATAAAATAGGGGAATGATTTCAGTGAATGGAAAAAATAAGAAGAAGAACGTAATAGGCATCTTTATACTCGTAGGATTACTCCTTCTGTCCTCCTTCCAAAGTTTAACACAAGCATCATCATCGATATCGGATGATGAAAAAATCGCACAATACATCCTTGACAAACTCTCCTACAGCGACAAAAACTACCTCAGTTATCTCTGGGGACCGGTCTCAAAGGGCGACAAAATTATCGCAACAAAAGAACATATTTTTGATGTTCCTTGCACAGGGTACGTGCTCTATATCGATCTCTATCCTACCGCAAATATGTTTCACCCGGTCCAATATGTGTTTCTCGCAGAGTCGACAGGCGAACTCATAGTGTTCGATGCATCGAGTTCTCCTCTGAATTTTAATGCATATCGATCCGTGAAAACATCCTTTTCACAATTCTTCTTTTCAAGAGAAAACAGAAGAGCATCCATCCCCGACGAACAACTACCTTCTTTTAAAACGAGTGCAGAAGACTCTCGCTGGGCAGTACTGATGAACGGGGGATACGATAGTGGTAACAACCATATTCGGTATTGGAATGATCTGTCCAACATTTATATCACCTTAAATTCGGTCTATGGATTTCCCGATGATCATATCATCGTCCTCTGCTCCGATGGCACAAACCCTGCTCCAGATCAATCCAATGGCCAAAATTCCGATCCAGATTTAGATGGCGATGGCGATGATGATATTATGTATTCCTGCGTCCTCTCAAATGTTGATATGGTGTTCGCAAGTCTAGCAGCAAACTTCACTGCAAGTGATAAATTGTTTGTGTTCACGACAGATCATGGGAATACCGCGGGTGGATGGAATGTCATTGAAAACCTGTGGAACTACGAGGAACTCACCGATATGCATTTCGCAGAACTCCTCGCCGCATTCCCCCAAGGTTGCGAAATCCTCTGCACATTTGAACCCTGTTTTTCAGGAGGGTTTTTAGATAATGTCGTCGTACCCCCTGGACCCGTGGTGGCGTCATCAGCGTGTGCCTATAATGAATATTCCTATGCGATGGCCCCAGATTATGTGTACGACGAATACGTGTTTTATTGGACCGCGGCGATGAAAGGTGAAGATGCATATGGAAATCCAGCTGATGCGGATGCAAATCAAGATGGTGAAATCACCCTGGATGAGGCGTACATCTACGCAGAAGCCCATGATACCGCAGATGAACATCCACAGTACGGGTCATATCCGGAAGGCGCTGGAGCGAATATATCATTATGGGAGTCAAACAAAGCCCCAAACACACCTGTAGAACCCAATGGGACCGCGGAAGGGGTTATGGGTAGAGAATATTCATTTTCGACTACTGCGGCAGACCCTGAAGGCGAGGATGTATATTACCAGTTCGAATGGGGCGATGGAAATCTCAGTACCTGGTATGGCCCCTATGGATCAGGAGTGTCGGGATCCGGGAGCTTTTCCTATGCAACAGATGGGGTGTACAATATCCGGGCACGAGCAAAGGACATCAATGATAGGGTAAGCGGCTGGTCACCATCCCATACAATCACGATTTATGCCTTGCCCACACTTGAGATACGGGCAATTACGGCAAAGATCGGTCATGCTAAAATAACTATTAAAAATAATGGGAAAGTGAATGTGCCGCTGTGCAACTGGAGTATCTCAATAGAGAATGGAATGGTCCTCCTTGGGAAACAAACCACTGGTAGCTTCCAGAATCTCGATGTTGGGCAGACAACATCTCTCCAATCGAATCTTGTCTTTGGATATGGAAAACCAACTATTACTGTGAAACTAGAGACTAAGGAACAGGTTTTTGAAAAAAGCAGAACCGTGAACCTTATATTGTTTTTCATCCTGTTCAATACATAAGGAAGCATGCACCGTTTCCTTCCTTTTTTCTTTTTCTTTTTTGTAACCTAATCGTTTCTTTTAAATCACGCTAGTAAATACCAAAAGAAGAAATGCAAGAATAAAAAATATATGACATTGGATAAAAACAAAATGTTTATATGGTGGTGAAGAAATCAACAGCTATGAGTTGGAGAACACTGTTGTTTAATCCCTATACCCTTACGTTCATTTTACTGCTCATCGCATTGATATTGATCACTTGGGCTTTTTTTCTGTATTAAAAAAGAAGTCAGTATAATCTCGTCACGCTATAATCTGCAAGCGCGGTGAGGATTTCTTTGCTTTGAGAGGATTCCACGACATCAAGACATCTTTTTGATTTTTCTCTGAAGTCCTCTAACATGTTTTGCGCATAGTCAATTGACCCGTAT
>Ga0153915_10006693_pt1 | contig 10822 bp, 13 predicted proteins | sample Opewatmetagenome_2_FD_107003 | JGI IMG/M metagenome (GOLD analysis project Ga0153915, IMG submission 107003) | Freshwater wetland microbial communities from Ohio, USA - Open water 3 Core 3 Depth 3 metaG | ecosystem: Environmental > Aquatic > Freshwater > Wetlands | place: USA: Ohio, Lake Erie...
CGCTCAAGGCGGCGCTGATGAACCTGCTGGCGATCGGCGCGGCCTACGGCGTCCTCGTCGCCGTGTTCCAGTGGGGCTGGGGCGCCAGCCTGATCGGCGTGTCGCGCACCGGACCGATTGAGTCCTTCCTGCCGATGTTCCTGTTCGCGATCCTCTTCGGGCTCTCGATGGACTACGAGGTGTTCCTCGTCAGCCGCATCCGCGAGGAGTACCTGCGCACGGGCGATGCTTCGCTCGCGGTTGCGCGCGGTCTCTCGGTTACGACGCGGCTGATCACGGCGGCGGCGGCGATCATGGTGGCCGTGTTCCTGAGTTTCGCCCTCGGTGACCAGCGCGTGATCAAGGAGTTCGGCATCGGGCTCTCCGCGGCGATCTTCCTCGACGCCACGCTCGTCCGCCTCATCCTTGTTCCGGCGTTCATGCAGATCATGGGCGAGGCCAACTGGTGGTTCCCGAGCTGGCTGGATCGCCTCGTGCCGCGCATCAGCATCGAGGCGCACCACGCGCTCGAACCCGTCCCCGTTCCCGTCCTCGCCGACGACTGATAGCGCACCGCGGGACGCCGTTCCGTGCGTGGCGCGGGCCTTCAGCCCGCGTCGTGCTGATTGAAGGCGCCGCGGCGGTGGCTGGCGACTGACTCGGTCATTGAGCGACGCAGGACCCGCCTCATGCGGCGCCGGGCGCGCGCCAGCGAGTCCGCGCGGCCGCCGCTCTGGGTGCCTGCACCCGCCTCCGGAGCTTCGCGTCTTGCCTGGTGCCTGAGTCAACGCGTCACATCGGCCGACACTTCTACGGGGATACCTACCCGGAGAAGCACGTGGCGAAACTTGTTCAGGCCGCACCGATTTCAGGGACGCGTTGGCGCAGCGATGTCCTGGCGTTGGCACGCCTTCGGCCGTACGTGCGCTCGGCCGCCGTGCCGGTCGCCATCCTGCTGCTGGCGCTGCTGCTGCGCGTCTATCGCCTCGAACTACAGGCGTGGACGCCCGATACGTACGAACAGCTCGACGCGGGCCGGCGACTCGCCGCGGGCCAGCTTCCGACCTCCGGGTTCTACCCGCCAGGCATCGCCTTCACGCTGGCGCCCGCGTTCCTGTTCTTTCCTCAAACGCTGGCGACGCAGCAGGGCGTGATCATCGGGTCGGCGCTCGTGCTCATCGTCGTGGCGTACTTCGCCGCCCGGCGCGCCACGCACGACCGTTTCGCGCCGGTGCTGCTCGCACTGGGCGTCGCGGCCGTCCCGCAGATGGTCTTCCTGTCGCGTGACGGCCGCTTCGATGTCACGAACGCCGCGTGGATCGCGTCGGCGATTCTCGTCGTGCCGTGCCTGCGCGGCCGCTCGGTCGCCGTCTTCGCCGCGTACGGCTGCATGCTCGCCGTCGCGATGAACGTCCGTGCGGTTAACCCGGCGTTCTTACCCGCACTCGTGATCTATTGGGCCGATGCCGGCCGCGCCGGCATCGGCCGGCGCGCCGTCTCGACGGCGCTGATCTGCCGTCCCGTCGCCGTCGCGAGCGCGGCGATGCTTGCATCGCTTGCGCTGCTGGCGTACCTGGGCGGCTTGGTCGGGCACGCCGCGGCGCACGCCCCGATCACGTTCGAATACGCGGGGAGGAACATCACCACCTATGCGCTCGCGGAATTCGGCGGCGTGCTGTGCGCGCCGCTGATGCTGATATTGGCACCGCTGGGCGGCGTCTACCTCTGGAGCCGCAATCGCTCGCTCCTGTTCGTCAGCATATACATGCTGACGATCTTCCCGCTGGCGCATGTGCCGCTGCCGTTCGCGACCGGTCGATACATGCTGCCGTCGCTCGTCTTTGCGCTTCTGCTCGCGGCGCATGCGCCGGCCGCTGTGATCGGCATGACGGCGCGTCAGCCCGCGCTCGTCCGCAACACGTGGCGCGGCCTGACGGCCGCCGTGGTACTACTGATCGGCGCCAATTTCGTCGTTGTCGATGCCGCGACGCTCTGGAACGGCCCGGACGTCGCCTCGCGCTCCGACGAGGCCGGATACCGGCAGCTACGTCCATCGATCGCCGCGCTGCCCTCAGGCGCGCTGTTGGTCAGCGGCGGGACACGAGGCGTGCGGGACAGCAACGGCCGCATCGAATACCTCGATCTCATCGACTACTCGCTCGCCACCGACAACGGCCCCGAACGCGTCAACGAGATCATGCAGCGCATCCAGCGCGCGCTCGACGGCGGCCGCCCGGTCTACTACCTGTACACCAGCGTCGAGGGGATCAACATCACGTTCGCGACGCGGGGACCCGGCTACCAGCCCTACTTCGATGCCGCGTCACAGCGGTTCCATCTGACCCCGGTGCGCGAGACGTCGCTGAAGTTCTTCACGCTGTACCGGGTCGAAAGACCGCGCTGACCGGCGCTGGACCTACTGTCAGCTCGCGCCGCCGGCGGGGTCCGGAATCAGACTTGCACTGGCTCGCGTCTGGTGAATGCGAAGAGCTGCGCCGGCCGATGCGCGCCCTCCATCCGCGTGCCGCCCGCCGCCTTGATGATGCCGAGCGATAGCATCCGCCGCCGGAAATTGCGCTTGTCCATCTCCCGGTCGAGGATCGCCTCGTACACCTGCTGCAGCTCGCTGAGCGTAAACTGGCGCGGCAGCAGGCTGTAGGCCACGTTCGTGTACTCCAGCTTGGACCGCAGCCGCCGGATCGCGTAGTCGACGACCAGGTGGTTGTCGAAGGCCAGCGCCGGCAGCTTGTACGCGTCGTGCCACGCCGGCTGCCACTCCGTCCGCTCCCGCAGCCGCACCTGCTCATGCTGGACGAGCGCGAAGTACGTGACGGCGACGCCGCGTTGCGATTCCTCGCCCCGCGAAAGCTCTCCGAACGTGAAGAGCTGCTCCAGGTACACGTCCTGGACGCCCGTCTCATCGAGCAGCTTGCGCGCCGCCGCGCGGTCGAGCGCTTCGCCCTCGGCAAGCAGGCCGCCGGGCAGTGCCCAGTAGTCGCGGAACGGCTCCAGGCTGCGGTGGACGAGCAGCACCTTCAGGTCGTCGTCCGTCACCGTGAGGATGACGACGACAACCGCGAGAAGCGGCGATTCAGGTGATCGTCGGGCTGTGGACACGGAACTAGCGCTGATCCTTGCGGCGTTCCTCGAAGTACCCTTCGGTCAGGTTCCAGATCAAACCGACGAGCGCGAACGCGCCGACGCCGGCCAGTAACGGCAATACAAGACTCCCGATCGAAACCATCTTACGCAGGGACCGGTGCGGGGAGCGCTGTTCCTTGCAATGACCAGGCGGTCGCGCGTTCGATGTGGACGGCTATCAGCTGCCCTGCCTCGGCCGCGCCTTCGAAGTGTATCAGCTTGCCCGCGCGGTTACGACCGCTCCACCGCCCATCGTGGCGGCTTTCGACAAGCACTTCCTGCTCGCTGTCAAGGAACGTGCGGTTGATCTCGGTCGAGACGCGCGCCTCCAGCTGCTCGATGACGTGCAGCCGCTCGAGCTTGACGTCCGGCGGCACGTCGTCCGTCAGCGTGCGATGCGCGATGGTGCCGGGACGAGGCGAATACGCCGCGACGTGCAGCTTGTCGAAGCGCAGCCGCTCGAGCAGCGCGTACGTGTTCCGGAACTCGGCCGCGGTCTCGCCGCAGAAGCCGACGATGATGTCGGTGACCATCGCCGCGTGCGGCACACGCGCGCGAACCAGCTCGAACTTGTCGAGGTACTCGGCCACGGTGTAGCCGCGGCGCATGCGGGCGAGCACCGCGTCGTCGCCCGCCTGCACCGGGATGTAGAAGCTCTCGCACACCTTCGGCAGTTCGGCTACTGCATCGACGATCTTCGCCGTCATGTCTTTTGGGTACGACGTCAGGAAGCGGATGCGCGCCAGCCCGGGAATATCGTGCATCGCCCGCATCAGATCGCCGAGGTCCGGCGCGTCCGGCAGGTCGTGGCCGTACGCCTCGACCGTCTGGCCCAGCAGCGTCACCTCGCGCACCCCCCGCGCGCAGTAGTGCTCGATCTCGTTCCTGATGTCCGCGATGGTGCGGCTGCGCTCGCGCCCGCGCCGGTACGGGACGATGCAGTACGTGCAGAACTTGTCGCAGCCGTGCACGACGGGCACGTACGCCGTCACCGCGTCGGGCGTGGCGAACGTCGTCGGCCAGAACTCGCCGCCCGCGTCGTCGATGCCGGCAAGCGCCATGATCGGTGCGAAGTCCTGCGGCCGCGCGAAAGCGTCGACGTACGGGAAGCGGCGGCGCAGGTCGTCGTCGCGGGGGCCGACCATGCAGCCCATCACGGCGATGCGCAGCTCCTTGCCCCGCTCGCGCAGCTTCTTCAGCCGCCCCAACTGTCCGATGGCGCGGTCCTCGGCGTGCTCGCGCACCGAGCATGTATTCAGGACGACGAGATCGGCGCTTTCGGGCGCATCAACGGCCGACAGACCCGCGCGCTCGAGGCCGGCGGCGAGCTTGCGCGAGTCGGCCACGTTCATCTGGCAGCCGACGGTCCAGATGTGGTACTTCATCGATCTTTGCCGGCGGCGATCACGCTCCGGCCTCGATCAGCTCCCGGCGGCGGCGGAACATCGGCGCGGCCGAGCCGGCGCCGACGAGCGCGGCGACCACGATCACGATGCCGGCTTCGGCGTCGCCCGGCTTCGTGGTCATGTTCCAGATGACGCCGAGCATCCCCGTCGTGATCGCGTGTGTCACCGCGAACAACACCGGGTCGGCGAGCTTCAATGCCAGTGCCTGCGGGATCGGGCCGTCCAGGGCCTCCTCGGCCGCGAAGTGGATCTCGTTCATTTTCGGGGTGTTGATCTTGAGCGCCGCGACGGCCATCAGCACGAGCGCGACCGCCGAGACGTTCACCCAGCCGTCGCTCCACGATGCGCCGAACTTGTCCACCATGTAGCCGCCGGAGATCAGCAGAACCAGCGTCGCGAACGGGAACGCGTGCTCGGCGAGCCCGCCGAGCGTCGAGAACGTCCGGACGTCTTGTACCGTCCTCGCCCGCCGCATCATCGAGAGCACCAGGATGAACGTCGTCGATGTTCCCGCCGCGGCGAAGACGCCGGCGATGTGAATGAACGTAGCTATCTGCAGACCGTCCGGCATTGGCCCTCCGTTCTCCCGTTGACTGTAGTGTGACGGTTGGCGAACGCAAAAGGAACGCGCTACGCCACCGGGCTGGTGTCTGACGGGCGAACATGACGGGCCAACTTTGACAGAAGGCCGGGCCTCCGCGCCGGTACGCCATCTAGGTCTTCTGCTGCTGGTATGCCGGATACGCGAAAGCGACGCCAATGGCGGCGAGCAAGACAATCGTCAGGAGCGCGCCGAGACTACCGGGATGGGTCGCCATGTTCCAGATGATCGCCACGGCCATCATCGCGTTGCCATGGACGGCGGCGATCAGTATCGGATCGTTGACCTTTTCGGCTATCGCCGGTGGCACCGGGCCGTCGGGCGCCGGTCCGGCGGCTGCGCCGACGGACTTGAGGCGTGGAACGATCACCAGCATGCCAATGGCGGAGGCGATGACGACGGCGAGCGTCGAGAAGCCGATCCAGCCCTCACTCCATTCTTCGCCCGCCTTGTTCACCAGGTAGCCGCCGGAGAGGATGAGGACGAGCACCGCGGCCGGCATCACCTTGTAGTCATCGAGCGCTTGCCCGAGCCCCGCCCAGGTGCGAAGTTCGTGCACTCCCTTCGCACGGCGCATCATGATGATCATTGCCAGCTCAAGGCCCATGCCGCCGGCCAGGACAGCGAGGCCGATGAAGTGGACGAACATTCCAATTTGTTCAGCTTCGGGCATGAGAGTTTCTCCTTTCCTTTTGGGGACAGAGTGTAAGACCCCGATGCGTTTGTGTGAAGTCTCTTAGGCGAACCGGCCGGGCGCGAACGCCTGCGGCACGCCACTCCAGTCGCTGCGCGCGATGCCGTCGGCGACGACGCGGCCGGTCAGCGGGCCGAGCAGGATGCCGTTTCGGAAGTGGCCCGTGGCCGCGGTCAGGTTCGCCCAGCCCGGCACGGGGCCCATGATCGGCAGCGCGTCAGGCGTGCCGGGCCGGAGGCCCGCCCAGGCGAACTGCACCTTCGCCGCGCCGAGTTGCGGCACGAGCGCGCGCGCCATCGCACGCATGCGGCTCAGACCCGCCGCCGTCGTCCGCCGCCTGAAGCCGACGTCCTCGACCGTGGCCCCCACGAAGACGAGCCCGTTGGCGCGGGGGACGAGATAGCCGTCCGGACCCCAGACGATATGCCGGATCGGCGCAGACATACCCCCGAGCGCGACCATCTGCCCGCGTACCGGCCGCACCGGCACGAACGCCCGCAGCTTCGCGGCGAGATGGCCTGACCGGGCGCCGGCCGCTAGCACGACATAATCGCATGGGAACGTGCGGCTTCCCGATCGCACCGCAGCAATCCTGCGGCCATCGGTGACGAAGCCAGTCGCCGGCGTCTGGTTGCGCAGCGTCGCACCGTTCGTTGCCGCTGCGCGCTCGATCGCCAGCGAGAGCATCTGGTTGTTTACGCCGCCCTCGCTCCCGGAGAACACGCCGCCCGCGATGTTTGGATTGAGCCGCGGCTCCAACTCGCGGCAGCTGTCGGCGTCGAGCCAGTCGATCGGGAAGCCCATTTCACGCTGCCATGCGAACCGGCGCCGCAGCTCGTGGACGCCGGGCTCGTCAACCGCCACCTTGAGGATGCCGTGCGGCCGGAACTCCACGTCTACCCCGGTCGGCCGCAGCTCCTCGACGAGGCCCGGATATTCGCGTAACGCGCGCAGCCCGAACTCCAGCATCGGTCCGCGGCCGGACGACTCGATGAGCGGTGCGAGCATGCCGGCTGCGGCGTTCGTCGCTTGCATGCCCGTCTTGCCGTACTCGAGGACGTCAACCCGCGCGCCCGCCTTTGCCAGCTCGTACGCGCAGGCGCACCCGACGATGCCGCCGCCCACCACGACGACGTCGCTCACAGGCCGCCGCCGCCCACCATGCGCACGACCTCCAGCTCGTCGCCCTCGCGCACGCGCGCCGCGTCGTAACCGTCCTTCGGCACGACCTCGCCGTTGATCGCGATGGCCACGAGCCGCGGATCGATGCCGTGCGCCTTCAGAAACGCCGTCAACTGCGTCTCCTCCTCGATCTCGCGCGGTTTGCCATTGACGGTGATGCGCATCGTTATGCCCTCGCCGGCACGCTGATCGCGGCCCGGAGCGCCGCCGCCGCTGCCCGCGGGTCCGGCGCATCGAACACGGCGCCGATGACGGCGACGCCCGCCGCGCCCGCTCGCATCACCTCGCCGGCATTGGCCAGCGTGATGCCGCCGATGGCGATCACCGGGACTGACACGCGCTCGCAGGCCTCGTGCACGCCCGCGATGCCGATCGTGTCGGCGCCGGGCTTGGAGGCCGTCTCGAACACGGTGCCGAGCTGGACTAGGTCCGCGCCGTCGCGTTCGGCGCTCAGCGCGCCGTCGATGCTGTGGACCGCCCGTGAGACGAGCAGCCCGTGCCGGGCTGCATCGCCCGCGCTGCGTGCCGGGCTGCCCTCCGGCAGGTGGACGCCGTTCGCGCCGATTCGTAGGGCCACGGCCACGTCGGTGTTGATGAACACCAGGGCGCGTCCGGCGATCGCATCGTGCAGGCGCGTGCCGAGCGCGACCAGATCGTTGTGTGGCAGGGTCTTCTCGCGCAACTGGACGACGTTGACGCCGCCTGCGACCGCCTCGCTCACGACGTCCGTCAGGTCGCGCCCGCGCAGTCGCCCGCTGTCGGTCACGAGGACGAGCGCCGGGGCGGCAAGTCGGCCCTGTCGAGCGTTCGTCACGCGGGCGACTTCCCTCGCGCAACCGCCGCCACGCCCTCCGTCGGGCTGCTGGCCGAGGCATACGGCTTGCGGTCGATGCGCCCGGCGAGGAACGCGGCGCGTCCAGCCTCGACGCCGAGCTTCATCGCCGCCGCCATGGCGGGCGGGTCCTGCGACTTCGCCACGGCGGTGTTGATGAGCACCGCATCGGCCCCGATCTCCATCGCCAGCGCTGCGTCGGACGGCGCGCCGATGCCCGCGTCGACCACCACCGGCACGCGGGCGTTCTCGATGATGATCCTTATCTCGTCGATCGTCAGGATGCCCTGCCCCGAGCCGATGGCCGAGCCGAGCGGCATCACCGTCGCGCATCCGGCCTCTTCGAGATGGCGCGCCAGCACCGGGTCGGCGTGAATGTATGGCAGCACGACGAATCCCTCGGATAGCAGCTGCTCCGCGGCGCGCAGGGTGCCGATCGGGTCGGGCAGAAGGTACTTGGGGTCGGGAATGACCTCGAGCTTGACCCAGTTGGAGCCGGTGACCGAGCGGCCGAGTCGCGCGGTCAACAGCGCCTCGTCGACCGTCTTGCAGCCCGCCGTGTTCGGCAGCACCGTGTGGCGCGACCAGTCGATGTAGTCCAGCTCGGTGCGGGCGTTCGGGTTGTCGAGATCAAGGCGGCGGATCGCGACCGTCACCAGCTCCGCGCCCGAAGCATCGAGCGCGGCGACGGTCTGCTCCGGGCTGGCGTACTTGCCCGTGCCGAGAAAGAGCCGCGAGCGGAACGTCTTGCCCGCGATCGTCAGCAGGTCATCCATCGTCTTCATCCTTCCTCGAATCTGCCGGCCCCCGCGGAGGCGCGGTTCCCTCCCGCATCGCCCGCATGATGCGCGCGCCGCCGGCGGTGACGCCGATCATCGCGACCGCCAGCGCCATCACGAGCCAATCCCGTTGCGCCCCGGCCCAGATCGCCAGCCCGATGAACGCCACCGCCATCAGCGCGTAGAACCACGGCGGCGCGGCGCCCGAGCGCGAGTATCGCTTCCACAGCAGGTGCATCAGCCGCTTCCTCGCGCGGCCGCGCGCCGCTTCCGAAATCGAAGCAGCGCCACGCCCGCCCACGCCGTCTCGACGACCGCGAACGGCAGCGCCCCGGCCAGCAGCCCGTACAACGCCGACGCCGCGCACGCCACGCCGAAGGCGAGCACGAACCAGGCGGAGCGGTCCTCCAGCCAGTACGTCGCGAACATGGTTCCGACCGCCGCAAATCCGAATGCCGTGAGGCTCATTTCGGTGCCACCCCCGGCCGGTATCGCCGTCCCAGCGGCTGCCAGTATCGGTAGAAATGGTGCAGCGGGCCATTGCCGTGGCCGACGGGATAGGCGTGCTGCATTGCCAGCGTTACGTAGGACTTCGCCAGCGCCACGGCGTCCACCGTCGCCATGCCCTTCGCCAGGCCGGCCGCGATCGCCGCCGAGAACGTGCAGCCGGTCCCATGCGTGTTCGGCGTATCGATGCGGACCGCCGTGAAGTCGCGGAAGCCGCGCCCGTCATAGTAGAGGTCCGTGGCATTGTGATCGCTGTCGAAGTGGCCGCCGGTGATCACGACGGAGCGCGCGCCCATTCCGGCGATCCGTTCGGCCGCGCCCTTCGCGTCGTCCCACGACCGGATCGCTTGGCCCGTGAGCGCCTCGGCCTCCGGCAGGTTCGGCGTGACGATGAGCGCCAGCGGCAGCAGCTCGCGGACCAGCGCCGCCACGCCGACATCGTCGAGCAGCCGGCCGCCGCTCGAGGCGACCATCACCGGATCGACCACCAGCGTCTCGACGCCGTGCTCGCACAGCTTCGCCGCCACGGCCGACACGATACCGGCATTGGCGAGCATGCCCGTCTTCACGGCCCCAGCGCCGATATCCGACAGCACGGCCTCGACCTGGGCACCGACGAGTTCCGCCGGCATCGCCAGCCGTTCGCCGACGCCCAGCGTGTTCTGCGCCGTCACCGCCGTCACCGCCGACGTGCCGTAGACGCCGAACGCGGCAAACGTCTTCAGGTCGGCCTGGATGCCGGCGCCCCCGCCGGAATCGCTCCCGGCGATCGTGAGCGCCCGAGGCGCGACGTCGCTATCTTCGGACATAAGAATGCGCCTTCCGGGTTCCGGAGGCGCGGTTTGTTGTCCACTCCCTGCGCCGGCATTACCCGGGTCAGGTTCGGCGGTCGGCCGCACCGGCGACCCTCTCAGCCGGGCTCGATCCCAGCTCCCGCAGAACGATCTGCTGTTGACTGAGTATAACAGCTGTCTGCGACGGAGCGTCAGCCGGGCGGTGACGCGCTGGCGCTCTCGTCGGCGGCCGCCGCTTCTTCGACGAGCCGGCGCTCCTCGGGAGTGAGCGCCGCTTTGCCGAGCAGCTCGGGCCTGCGGCGCGCCGTGCGAAGGATGGACTGGCGCCGCCGCCACTTCGCGATCTCGGCGTGGTGCCCCGAGAGCAGGATTTCCGGCACCGCCATGCCCCGGTACTCCGCCGGCCGTGTGTATTGCGGATACTCGAGCAGTCCCTGGGCGTGCGACTCCTCCTCGAGCGACTCCTCGGAGCCCAGGACGCCCGGCTGGTGCCGCGCGACCGCGTCGACGACCACGATCGCCGCCGGTTCGCCGCCCGAGAGGACGTAATCGCCGATGCTGATCTCGTCGTCGGCGAGGTGCTCGCGCACGCGCTCGTCCACCCCCTCGTAGTGCCCGCAGATGAGGATGAGTCGCTCCGCGGCGGCCAGCTCGGCGACGACGTCATGGTTGAGCAGCCGCCCCTGCGGCGTCAGCAGGACGACCCGGCCGCGCGGCTCCGCCATCGCCTGGACGGCGTCGACGCACTCGAACAGCGGATCGGGCTTCATCACCATGCCGGGTCCGCCGCCGTACGCGTAGTCGTCGACGATGTGGTGGCGGTCCTCGGTGTAGTCCCGTGGGTTGTGGAGGGCGATCTGCAGCATGCCCGTGCCCGTCGCCCGGCCGATGATGCTGTGGTCGAACA
>Ga0153915_10006694_pt1 | contig 10821 bp, 7 predicted proteins | sample Opewatmetagenome_2_FD_107003 | JGI IMG/M metagenome (GOLD analysis project Ga0153915, IMG submission 107003) | Freshwater wetland microbial communities from Ohio, USA - Open water 3 Core 3 Depth 3 metaG | ecosystem: Environmental > Aquatic > Freshwater > Wetlands | place: USA: Ohio, Lake Erie...
CGCTTTCCTCGGCGGGCGTGCCGACAACTTCGATCGTGCCGCGGGCCTCGGGACCGATGACGGACTTGAGGACGATCGCGGCGTACGTCCCGGCGGCGGCAATGATGTTGTGACCGCAGGCATGGCCGAGGCCGGGGAGGGCGTCCATCTCGGCTGTGAACGTCATTCGGGGCCGGTCGGCCGACAGCCTATGAACTGCCCGGAAAGATGTCGGAAGGGAAGGAGTCGCCGGCGATACGGTGAAGCCCTCGGCTGAGAGGACGGACTGGAGAAGGCCGGACGTCCGGACTTCCTGGAAAGCGAGCTCGGGGTCGGCATGGATGCGCCGCCCGAGGTCCAGGATGTCGGACCGGCGCCGTTCGATCTCTTTGGCGATACCTGCGCATTGAGTCATGTTTTTTCGACCTATGATAATTCAGAATGAAAAACCAAGTCAAAGCCGATTTGATTAGGATTTGCTTTTTCGAGAGGTTGGCTCTGTTACTGTTACGCCACAATTGACAGGCTTTAACCAAAAGCGTAAATTTCTTCCTGAACTAGATAATTGACATAAAAAGCCAAAGGTTTTGCGTTTAAATATGTATTCAATAGAATAGTGATCGGTTCACGTCTGGCTAGAAACCTCCGGACGGTTCCACGATGGCATCACGTCGGTATATTGTTAATCCTGAAATCCGGCTCTGCCCGTCGAGAGCCGGGGGCTTCGCGCTGTCCGTGCCAGACGACTCCGACCAGGGGCACACGGTCTACCAGGCCAGCGGCTTCATCCTCGAGGCGCTGCACGCCTTCACCCAGGAGAAGAGCTTCCCGGCTGCGGTTCGTCGTTTGTCGAAGCGCACCGGGATCGCTCCTCACGAAGTGCGGGCCGCGATTGACAAGCTTGCCGACGCAGGAGCGCTGCTGCCAGTCGCGGATCCCTCCGCCGGAGAAGATCTTTCACCTCGACAGAGAGCCGTCTTGCTCGAAGGTGCGAGAGGAGGTGTGCTTCCCGCCAACGTCCGCTGCCCGGTGGGTTGCAGGTTCTGCTACTCGCGCTCGATAGCATCCATGTACCCAGGATGTGTAATCGACACGATCCCTCGGTACAACGAAGCGGCGTTCGGCTTCTTCTTCGAGTCCGCCAAGCTGCTGTATGGGGGGCCGATCGGCATCGACACGGTGTGGCTCCCGAGGGACGCGCACCAACACTACGCCATGGACGCAGATGTCTTCTCTCTCGGGCTGTCCGAGGATCAACTTGGGCGGATCCTCGCATACAACCAGGGGCTCATGGCCCAGGAGCGATGGAGCAACTCTTGCTCTTATTGGTACACCACGGGCTATGGTATCGATCCGGCCCTGATCAGCCGCCTGGGCGATCGATACCCAGGCGTCTTCCAGCTCATCGTCTCGGCGATTACCTTTCATGCCGGGCTGCGGAAGAGGCTCATCCCGCGCGCCCCCGATGCCGAGCAGGTGAAGCGCGTGCTCCTCGCGGCGCGGGCACCTTATGTGTTCTTGCTCCACGTCGGCGAACGCCAGACGCTCGAGGATCTGGCCGCGATCGACCAGATGAAGCTCGTGGGTGCGAAAGTCGTGGTAGCCCCGCTGCACTGCACCCGATGGCACGATGATGATGTCAAAGCACTGGCTCGGAGCGCACGGCGGGGGATGACTCGGGTGGCGGCCCAGGTTCTGGAGAATCGGCGGCGATTCAGCTCGTTAACGCCCGACGACATCTCCTTCCATGGCCCGGCCCGGGCTTTGGCCCTGAAACACCAAGAAGAAATCGAACGCCTCTTCCGGCCCTACGAGGTCACCAAGACCGACCTCGCCCTATGCTCGGTCGCGGCCCAGCCGATGGTGCGTCGCATTCTTAAAGGACGATGCCGGGTCGTGGCCGTCCCTGATTCGCTCGGGGGGACAACGACCTTCGCCGCCACCGTCACTACGGCGGACCTGTCTGCACAGCTGCGGCGGCTCACCGAGAGCGGGGTTCGTTTCCGACGCGTGTTCTTGCCAAGCAGCTTCTGGTGCTTTCGCCACCAGGACCTCGGCGGCGTCGGTCCCCAGGCACTTCAGACCGAGTTTCCGGATGTCGAGATCGTGGTTCTCCCGGTGCCGGATGCCGTTTTGCAGAGCGAGCTGACATGCTTGGAATGCGCCGCATATTCCGGCAGCCGAAACGAGCTCGCCCGATCGTCCCAGCCAGGCGCCGCGGCCGCGGGGCAGGCCCGTCCGATCTTCGTTCACGCTCAACCGCTCGGCTGGGCGGGCCGAGCACGCGCAGCGCTCCGCAGGGTCTGTCCTGGACACGGTGACGCCATCGTCTGCACGGCCGCTCGTCTGCAGGCTGTTCGTGAGATCGTCGGAGCCGACGTCTGCGTAATTCCTTTCGAAGCGATCACGGCGGCCGGCTTCGATCCTGCCCACCTGGTCGAGCCGGAGCTCGTTCGAGAGACGGGGCCGAGCCGGGACATACCGCGACCGCTCCGGAGGCTGATTGTGCTCAAGGCCCAAGCCTTCGAGCACGACGCTTTGCCGTCCGAGGGCATCGCCCGAATCCAGGAGCTGTTTTCGACAACGAAGATCATCGTCGTCGTCGTGCCGGCTTTCTAAGCGCACGTCGGACGAGCGACAGGTCTCTCATTCGACAAAACCGGCGGGGTCAGCTGCGGCTGTCTGGGTCCGGCGCACCGAAGATTGTAAGCCCTTTCCCGGGATAGGCACCTCGCACGTGACACAGGTCGTTTTGTCCGAGCACCTCCTCATACCCCGTAAGAGGCGGACAGAGGTCCTGAAACACGCAGTCGCGGCACGGTTCAACTTGGCCGCGCGTCCTCGTCCAGACATGTCCGCCGGCCAGTTCCCTCGACGCGGCTTCGGCCAAGGAGCATTCGGCGATGTTCCCTAGCGGCTTCGCGCTCGGGCTGGCGTAGAAGTCACCCGAGCTCGAAATGAACAGCCTGCCGAACGCCAATCGATTTACAACTGCGTTCGCGCAGATGGCCCTGAGCGCGGGCTTGTTCGCGAGCATCTCTTCGGCACGGACGAAGACATTCTCCGCGAAATACCCCCGGTTGCGCCCGTTGTAGAGCGGCCGAAACGACAGGTTCTCCAACCCCAGACGCTCCTCCAGCCGGCTTGCCCTGAAGTAGTCCTCGTTCTTCTCGAGAATAAAGTCCATTCTGATATCGACCCGCGCGGCTCTCGCGGCCTCCCGCACGTCCACGACTGCGCCGTCCGGGACGTCCGACGGGACCAGCACCGCCAGCTCAGCGCCCCACGCAGCCAGGGCTTCGAGCCGCCCGATGTCGGCGAGCACATTGAGGCAGTGGGCATGGAATCGCGTCGGCGAGGCCACCGGCCATGGGGCGAGAAGCTCCCCTATGACGCCCAGATCTGGATAACGAAAGACGTCTCCGCCGAAGAACGCAAGGGAAACTCCCCGGCCGCCCACCCATTTCAGGATGCGCTCGAGGTGCCGGGCATCCAAGTCCTGTGCCGCATCGAACATACCGCAGCACGGGAACTGGCGAAAGGCGGTCGTACAGAAGCCGCATCGGCGTCCGCACCTACCTGTCAAGTAAATGCTTAGTCCGATAACAGCGTCTTGAGGAGGGCATTCTTCGGCCTCGTCGAGCGAAATCTGATGCTGCCCCGTGATTAGCGGGAACTGGAACGGAGCGCGCGAGGACGGCGGCGCCTCGACGACATCTGCCAACAACTCATCTCGAAGAATTTCGACGAAGGCACGCACTTCACTGTCTTCGATAAGTTCCTGGCCGGAAAGTTCGAGAATCGGAGCGCGCTTATCCGACACCCACGGGCGCACGAGTTCCGCACAGCGGGGAGCATCGAAGGAGACGAGCGTCCGACCCGAAAGCGAATTGTAAAGGAGAACGGCGCTCCCGCGGGTATTGAGGTAGCAGTGAGAATCGATGATCACGCGATAGCGCTTTTGCCCGTCAACCGATAAAGTGCTCATATTCCTTGGTCTTCGGAGATGTTCGAGCCGTTGAGCTCAAGATAGTCAATCACCTCCACAATCCACCCGCTATATTCCTCTTCGGAAGGGGCGAGGGAGCACTCGATGCGAGGCTGCTTCAGATCGAGATTGAATATGCATTGTAGGCAATCAAACGCCTGGAGGCAGGAGCGGCAAGTTGCCCTAACCCGATCGAAACTCCGGTTGTACATCGCCGCGACGGAGTCGAAGTCCAGGTCTACAGCCGTCGCGCTGACGCGGCCAAGCGCGTGGCAACGATCGATCTGTTCACATGGCAGGATCTCGCCTCTGGCCGTGAGGAAGACCTTGTTCTCGAACGGGCGGCAGACCCCCGTCGGCATGCGGACGTCCGGTTGCGGCAGCAGGGCGTCCAGGGAATTGCCGAATCGGCACGGAGCATGTTGCGAGAGGAAGCGGCGTGCCATGCTTGGCATAGACAGCTCGACAAGCATCTTGCGGGCCGCCTCGGGCGGTGCGTCTGCCCGCGCCCCGTCTGCGGAAGCGTCCCCGACCATCGTCGTCCAGCTTGCCCTGTCGCCTGGCTTGAGATTCCGTTCCATGAGCGTGCTGATCATGGGGCTCTTGCCAAACTCCTCCGCGAAAAAATTCCGGACAGAGTTCACCGATCCTCGGTCGGTCAATATCGCGTTGAATGATACGTGCCGCTCGAAGTACGAAGGGTGCCTTTCGCGCAGCGCGCGAACGTTGCGTATGACGCCTTCGTAGGAAGGAGTACCGTCTTTAAAACGGCGATATGCGTCGCACGTCTCATCGCCGTCGAGACTGATGAGGAGATCGAAGTCGTTCCGGACAAGTAAATCCCATCGCTCAGGAAGAAGAAGCCCATTGGTTACGATCTGGAAGCGGGCCCGTTCTCCGAATACGCTGCGCGCGTAGCCGACAATTTGCTGTAGCAGGGAAAATGGAAGCAGAGGTTCGCCCCCGAAGAAAGCGACCGCGAGTCTGCGGCTCGGCCCGCTCCCTGGCGGGGCTGGAGAGAGCCGAACGAGATAGTCGAGAAGCGTCTTGGCAGTCGCAAAGTCCAGGTCTTGATCGCTCCGCGGCCCGCTCTGAATGTAGTGGTACCCGAAGTAGCAGTAATCGCATCGGAGGTTACACCTTTCTGTCAGCTCGAAGACCACCTGCGGCGTGGTTGCAAGAGCAGTCTCGATATCGCTCGCGCTGAGTCTGGCAGATAGCGACAGAACCGCTTCCTCCTCGGAAGTCTCACTGAAGAAACCGTTCTGTCTGAGCAGGAGGAATCGGCGCTGAGCGAGCTCAGCGTCCGACCGCGCGAACAATTTATCATCCAGGTGCACGAAGTCGCCATGAAAGCTGGCAAACCATTCGTCCGCTGACTGGCCGGCACGGTGGAGCGTGATCGCGTGGTAGAGGAGGGGATGACACCACAGGACCGTTCCACGCCTGCGGTGGAAGCAATAGCGGTTGCCGCTAGTTGTGGTGAACAGGAAATAGTCTTTTATCACCGCTCTCTGCCATATAGCAATTTATTGTCCCCCGCGCCGCCGCGATACCCTGCGCAAGCGTTGGGCTTCGCCGGCCACCTCGGTGTTGAGGGTGATGCATTGATTACGGCCCGGCGACAGATATCGCATCGTTGGCTTGTAGGGGATTGGCATCGCTACTCGACTCGATGAATCAGCCAATATCCGGCCTCCGCGTCCTTCTCGACTGGTCTGGGAAGCACTTGACCGACTTCTAATGACAGGATATCTTTCTCGACCTTCTGTATGAAATCTCCCTTCCCCACGAATTGCGGGCCCGACCATTCCAGAATGTTGGCACCGCCGCTTCGCTCAGCGACTGACCGGAACGCCTCAGCCGTTATCCGCCAACCGTTATCGATGCCGGAGCCTAGCCCCCACTCATCTTGCACGCCCCGGACTCCGCCGCTGCCATCCGGCCGCTGCTCAGACCACGCCGCAGCGCGACACAAGCTGTCGAGAACAACCCGGGCAGCCTGCCGCGTGGATAACCGGCAGGACTGAACTGAAATGAGGGGATTCGAGAGCCACCTTGCGAGTCTCTCTCGTTGCGACCTCTCGATTGTCAATGACACCGTCTCTTTCCATTCGGCAGGTGCGTTCTCCTTGTGGATCCTGTCGGCAATAGCTTCACAGTAGTCGAGAGATAGTTCTCTGCTCGGTCGTTGCCCGAAATGTCTGTTGTCAATGGCGCCAAACCACCAGTCAATCCGGCTCGACGCAAACCCAAACTTGTCCGCGAATTGCTTGGTCAGGGCGACGGATTCCGTGCCTGCGAGCGGCAGGTAGGGCTGAGCGGCGATCTTGATGCGGGGGTAGTCGTTGATTCTGCATTCCTCGAACAGGAAACGAAACGACTCGGTGAGCGTCTCCTTCGTCTCGCCGGGGAATCCCACGATCAGCATGAGGCTCATCGACATCGCGTGCGGACTCACATCCTGAATGAGGCGTTTGAGCTTGACCAGATAGTGATCCGGATCGGAAGCTTTCCGCATGCGCTTCAGCATCTGGCGCGAAGCCGTTTCGACGCCGACCTGCAGACGAAGGTCCAATCCGTCGAGCAAGCCCGGATCGTCGACGCCGAACTGAAGGACGGAGGCTTCACAATCAAGGCTGAGGGACCTGGCCCAACTCTCCCGCAATGCGGCCTTCAGAAAGTGTTGGAGCCAAGCCCGGTTGCTGCCGAAGTTCGCATCGCCCAGGGTCACGTGGCGGATGCCGTGTCGCTCGTACAGGAGGGTCAGCGTTTCGACAGCATGGTGAGGCTCTACCGCACTCCAGGGATGGGGCCAATGGCTCTGGATGCAGAACGAACAGCGCTGGGAACAGCCGAAGCTGAAGCAGATACCCGTCGATTGAAGGCCGCGTTCGGCGAAGGCGAACTTGTCGAAGATCTCCGGCGAGTACCGGAACCGCCGAATCTCGTCGCGTGAGTATGGGCTCGGTTGCAGAAAAACAGGCCGCCCGGGGCGCTTGTATCGCTGCTTCAGTCCGTCGAGCACATCGGGGAAAGACCGGTCCGCACGCCCGATGAAAATATAGTCGAAGACCCAATCCTGGCGATACCGGATCGCATGCGTGGCCTTCCTCACTCTATCCAGCCACCTGCTGCCGTCCAGGGACGGCAGATCGGCGCCTTCGATCCAGGGTATTTCGGAGCCGATATAAGCTGCCAAACTCTCCGAAGCGAAGGCTGGATGATGGCCGCCCACGAGGATCGGAAGATCGGGATACCGGGCGCGGATGACAGCGCCGAGGAGCATAGTCGGTTGATACAACGCCGACGAGAAGCACGAGAAGCCTACGACGGGGAGCCCACCTTCTTCGCGGACCTCCTCGACCTTGGCCAAGAGGATATCTGCTTGCCGTTGCAAGGCAGCGAGGGGGTCATTTCCGGGGTCTTCCTCGGCGACGAAGCGGAAATGGTGTCCGCGTCGATGCGCAATGTTTGCTAGAAATAAGCCCGACGGATGCGGGGAAGGACAGGGGCCACCATATCCACAAAGGTCGACCGGAACGACATAGAGCACCGAAATGCCCTGCATGGTGCCGTGCCGCTTAGACTTGATCCTATCACGATAAGCGAGAGACATGCTTTCGCTTGCCCCGGACTCATATGACGGCCCCACGGGCACGAGAATCCCGAACTTCGTCAACTGGCGGATGATACCGTCGACCTGTCCCGAAGCGACGCAGGACAGTTCCTTTCGGGCTTTCGACAGGCTGGAGGGTTTCGAGAAGAACTGGAGCACTCTGAGCAAAGACGGATGATCCGACTTGATGGACGATGAGAGTTGAGGCGTGCTGAGATGAATTCGGCCCTGGACCCAGTTCACCCGGGCCTGTGGGTTGATTAAAAAACGTTCAGCCGACTTCTTCATCGCAATCGGTCCTAACTCTACTCGATACGATTATTCCGCTTCGAATACGCATGCAAATGGCCCGGCGGCCTCTGAGTAACCCTGTTCTCAGCGGCGGAAACGCGGCGCCTTCGGCGCAATCCAGGGACGACCGTCTCGAGCCTTTATTCCTAAAATAGGTCGGCTTTCGTAGCTAAATTCGGACTCGAACGGTGTCCTTTATTTGCTTGACAACCGTCAAGAACTCTAATAATAATAAAGAAAAGCTTGTCAATATGCAATCCAGAAAGGAGGAGTCAGATGCCTGCAAAGCCGACAAGAAATAAAGTCCAGAAGCCGGCGAAGCGCCGCAAAATCACGTTGGACCAAATTGTCGAGAAAGACTTGGAGGTCCCAGACGAGACCCTTAAAAAAGTGAAGGGAGGAGGGAAGAGTATTTGTAAGGGTTGGCGGTGCCCAAAGCTCGTCCCCATCCCCCCGCGCAGGAATATCATCTGAACTAAGATGAGGGGATTCGAGATCAATAGTCGTAGATAGCTCGTCCATAAGAATAAGATAATCGGGAAGGGGGAGACGTTTTGCTCGCCATCACCGGGTCGACGGCAGCAACCCGGCATTGAGGCAAAGCACTCAGAAGAAAGTGTAGAAATCTTGAGGCGTTCTCAACACTGATGTCAGTACTCGAATCTCATGTCGCTTTTCAAATTTTTTTTGAATTTAAGAGCGTCAGATCGATTCGAATGATTTAGTCCAGCGCCACTTCTCTCAACAGATTTGCCGATCGTTTTTTTCCTATGGTCCTTCCGTAAAAAATATGCTATCCTTTTTTGACCTCACCGAGGAACGAGATGAACAGAGAAATTTTGATCCTGGCCGGGACGGCGACGACGATCGGTTTTGTCCATACCGTCCTCGGCCCAGACCACTACATCCCCTTCATCGCCATGAGCCGCGCCCGCCGCTGGCCGCTTGCCAAGACGCTCTTCATTTCCTTCCTGTCCGGGCTAGGCCATGTCCTTAGTTCGGTCGTCCTGGGTTTAGTCGGGATTGCCTTTGGGATCGCCGTCTCCCGGTTGGAGAACGCCGAGTCGGCCCGCGGCGGAGCTGCGGCATGGCTCCTAATCGGCTTCGGCCTGGCCTATTTTCTCTGGGGATTGCATAAGGCTATTAAAAATAAGCCCCACGAACACCTCCATCTCCACGCCGACGGCGAATCGCATGAGCATCTTCACGGTCATGAAGCCGAGCATACCCATGTCCATGAGCACAAAAAAAAGGCTAACATCACGCCCTGGATCTTATTCACGATTTTTATCTTCGGACCGTGTGAGCCTTTGATCCCCCTCATCATGTACCCTGCGGCGAAACACAGCGTCGGCGGCGTCGTCCTCGTCAGCGCAGCATTCGGCCTGGCCACAATCCTGACTATGCTCACGATTATCGCCGTTTCTTCGTGGGGGGTGAGCTTTCTCAGGTTGGGAAAGCTTGAGCGATATGCCCATGCTCTTGCCGGCGCCATGATTCTCTTCTCGGGGCTCAGCGTTCGCTTTCTCGGGCTTTAGCAGGCGCGGCCGGCCGGGCCGGAGTTGAAAAAACTCTCCTTCTCATCTATGATTTAAACCGATCATCGTTCCATGGAATTCATTGCCGACTGCATGCTGGGAAGGCTGGCCAAGTGGCTGAAAATCCTTGGTTTCGATGTCGTCTATTTTCCCAAGATTGAAGATAAAGCACTCCTCTCCCATGCCCGGAAACAGGGAAGGGTTTTGCTTTCCCGGGATCTTGCCCTCCTGGACAGGGCGAAGGGGCTCAAAAAGCTTTTCATCGAGAGCGAAGCATGGGAAGACCAGGTCCGGCAGGTATTAGATCATTTTAACCTATGGGGTGAGGTGGCACCCTATTCCCGGTGCCTGAGCTGTAATGTCAAGCTCAAGCCTCTGCCAAAAGCCCAGGCGGTCAACCTCGTTGCGCCTTTTGTTTTCCAAAAAGCGGATTCCTTTGCCATATGTCCTTCCTGCGGTCAGGTTTTTTGGCCCGGAACGCACTTCGACGACATGGAAGACAAGCTCGGCGAGATCCTCGACAAGAGAAAAAAACAGGGCTGAATTCCCCTTCAATTTGACTTTTCCGGTTCGATGCTATAGAAAAAAGGGACCCATGAAAATTTGTCTGAAGGGGAGGAGGTCTGCATGTCAGAAAAAAAACTATCTCGGCGGTGCCGCGCCGCAGTCATGTTTCTCGTCGCTGCCATGTTCTGGCTTTGTCTTGGCGACACGCTGATCCGGGCTATGGACAAAGTCCCCTCGAAGCTGGTCTACACGGAACAAGAGCTATTCAGTTTGGGCAAGCTGCGCACTTTCGAAGGCCACGCGCTCAAGGAAGTCGCTTTTCCTCTCGGCGGGATCGGCACCGGAACGGTCTCGTTGGGCGGACGGGGGAACCTCCGCGACTGGGAGATCTTCAACCGGCCGGGAAAAGGCGTCAACCTTCCGTTCACCTTCTTCGCGCTCCACTTCGTGCAGCAGGGCCAAAAGCCTCAGGTGCGGGTTCTCGAAGGCGCCCTGACGCCGCCTTTTACCGGCGAGGATGGCTATCGACGGACCGAGGTCCCAGGGTTGCCGCGCATGGAAAGAGCCCGTTTTCGCGGCGAATATCCGTTTGCCTGGATAGACATGGAAGACAGCCAAATTCCACTCCATGTTACCCTCGAGGCCTTCAACCCGTTCATCCCGCTCAAGCCGGAGGAATCCGGGATCCCGGCCTTCGTCGTCCGGTTTCGGGTCAAAAACCTCAGCCCGCGTCAGGCCAAGATCACCATTGCCGGCTCCATCCTCAACCCTGTCGGGTTTGACGGCGAGGGGACGATTGACGGCGTCGGGCATGACAAGTTCGGGCAGAACTTGAACGAGATCCGTAAAGGCCCGGCCCTCTCCGGCCTTTTCATGTCGTCGCAAAAAGTCAAGCCGGA
>Ga0153915_10006696_pt1 | contig 10820 bp, 10 predicted proteins | sample Opewatmetagenome_2_FD_107003 | JGI IMG/M metagenome (GOLD analysis project Ga0153915, IMG submission 107003) | Freshwater wetland microbial communities from Ohio, USA - Open water 3 Core 3 Depth 3 metaG | ecosystem: Environmental > Aquatic > Freshwater > Wetlands | place: USA: Ohio, Lake Erie...
ACAATCCTTTATTCGATAAAAAACTTACTACTTTTGCCGTTCGAATGGTGGAATGGGGTGAATATCCGATTATAACCTTGAAAAATAAAAAATGAAGATGCAAATATCTTGCAGGTTGCTGATGCTGATTGTTTTGACAGGTTTTTTTACGTCCTGTTGGGATGATTTCGAAGAACTTTCGTATAATTCAGCGAATATGAGTGGTTTTTCTTTTGCAGAACAAGATACCTGTGAAGATATTGAGGATTATACTTTTTATATAGATCAAGTAAACGGTTTGGTCTACAATCTGGATTCATTGCCTTATGAAAGCAAGGTTGATTACCTGGTGCCTACCGTTTCTTTTTATTCGACAGATGGCAACTTGTATTTGAATGATACCCTGTGGGATGATGATGATTCTGATACCCTTGATTTCACATCACCTGTTAAATTGACCAACACTTCCGAAGACGGAGATTATACCCGTACCTATACAATTACTGTCAACGTTCATCAAGTGAATCCCGATACGATGTTGATCAATGATTATCCGGCCACGTTGCCGGTCTTGTCTGACAGAAACAAAACATTTCAGCTGTCAGACGGGTATTTCAGAACCTATTTCAGCTCTTTAGCCAGTGGTTTTACTGTATATCAGTCGGATATAACCGTGTCAGCCTGGACACAAAAACCTGTAAATGGCCTGACCGAGGTTATGAATTCTGCCTCTGTCTGTCAGTTCAAGGGAGCCTGGTACGCCTGTTCGGAATCAGGTAAGCTATATACTTCTCCTGATGGGCTTGACTGGGTATTGACGGGAGATGGTCACACATTTGTTACACTGTACGGTTCTCTAAAAAGAAAATACATATACGAACCAGACTCTTGCAATTTGATTGGTCTGGTAAAAGATGTCTCTGGTGATATATATACGGCAAGAAGTGCTGATGGAGTTACGTGGGTGGATAGCACACAAGTGGATGATGATTTTCCGGTATATGATTATGCAAGCGTTTTAGGGACGACCGTCACCGATGTTCAGTATTATACAGTGGCTTCAGGGTTGAGGTCTGACAGCTCCTACTCTACTTCCGTCTGGTCTACAGAAGATGGCTTTAAATGGGTGCAGATCAGTTCAAGTAAATACCTGCTTGTTTCCAATATCAAAGGTGCGTCCCTTTTCTATTATGATGATTATCTGGTTTGTTTTGGAGGTCTGAAATCAACCGGAGCATATACCAGTGCCGTTGCTGTTTCTAAAGACCATGGTAAGAACTGGATTGAGGCACCTGACACCTGGGTGTTTCCTTCTATCGAATCAGGGCAGGCCTATGGGAGTATGATTGTTCAACATGTGGAAGACCTTGTCAATGATAAGGACAGAGAATTTATCTGGTGTTTTGGCGGACTTAATAACGGAAATACAAGCCCTTCCGTTTGGAAAAGCTATGAACATCAAATGATATTTATCCGCCGGTAAGCGGATAAATGGATGGGGCTGAATACTTAAAGCCGTTTTTTTGCGTTAAATCAAGTGCTCATTGTATAGAAGACAGATTACGCATGAAACGTTGGACCAGAATTTCAGTCTTGATAATGGTATTAATGTGCCTTTTTACGGACCAATTAAAGGCACAAGCCTATCGGATGGAGATCGGATTGGCAGGGGGCGGTTCCTTCTATATGGGGGATGCCAACCAGGATGTCTTGTTTAAACAAATGGAACAGTCGTTAAGCCTGTTATACCGGTATAACCTGAACGGACGTTTCTCCGTGAAAGCCAACGCCGGTTTTTCCGGAGTGTCTGGAAGTACGACAGGCATGACAACGAGTTTCCCTGCAGGCCAGGACTTGCAGTTCGACCGTAAACTAGTCGATGCCGGAGTCCAGATGGAAATGAATTTCTATGAGTACGGCATGCCGGATTATGTGCCTGGTTCAAGTTTCATTACACCCTATATCAGTCTTGGCGTGGGTATTGTGGGTTTTGAAACAACAAAAATTAAGGCAAGCCCTTTCATACCGATAGGAGTAGGCCTGAAGATTAAAGTATTGAAGCGGTTGAATCTTGGTTGTGAGTGGTCTTTTCATAAAACATACACTGACGACCTGGATTATTCGGATTACGGAGGGGATTTTCAACTTTCAGATCCGTTGCTGGTTGAAAGCGCCCGCAATAAAAATAAAGATTGGTACAGTACCCTGACAATCAATATCAGTATTGATATGTTTGGTACTGGTTCAAAATGTTATAGATAATGTCCTGTTACGAATTAATAGACAAAGCCAGATTGCCAAGACATGTAGCTATCATCATGGATGGTAATGGCCGTTGGGCCAAGAGCCTTGGCAAAGATCGCTCCTATGGTCACATGGAAGGGGTTGTTTCTGTTCGTCATGTCATGGAAGCGGCGCGTAAACTGGGCATTTCTTATGTAACGCTCTATACATTTTCAACAGAAAATTGGAAACGTCCTGAATCCGAGGTGATCGGTTTAATGAACCTGATGTTGGATGCCATTGAACGCGAAACTCCTGACATGATCACTAACGGCATACGTTTACAGATAATCGGTGATTTGAACCGATTGCCCGTAGCTTTACAAGACAAAGCCAAATGGTGCATGACAGAAACATCAGGTTGTACCGATCTTACCTTGGTGTTGGCTCTTAGCTATTCTTCCCGCTGGGAAATCGTTGAAGCGGCCAAAAGCATTGCTTCAGATGTAAAAGAGGGTATAATTAAAATCGAAGATATTGATGAAGCCCTGTTATCCGATAAATTGACAACAAACAACCTGCCAGATCCGGATTTATTGATCCGGACGGGAGGTGAGCTTCGTATCAGCAACTTTCTGATGTGGCAGTTATCGTATTCGGAGTTATATTTCACCGAAACACCTTGGCCTGCTTTCAGGGAAGAAGCGTTATTTGAAGCTATATATTCCTATCAGACACGTGAACGTCGGTTTGGAAAAACCAGTGAACAAGTCCAACCATGACATCCCATTTTACTATGCATAAAAGAATAATAGCTTTCCTATGTGCCTTGACCGGTCTTTTTACTTTCCTGATTCAGCAGATTGAAGCGGCTCCATCGGACGAAAAGGCACCGGAAGTTTATTATGCCTCTCCAAGAGAATACAAGATCGCAGGTATTGTTGTATCGGGAGTTGACAATTATGAAGACTATGTACTGATAGGTCTTTCGGGCCTTAGTGTCGGTCAGATGGTCATGATTCCTGGTGATGAAATAACGGAAGCGCTCAAACGTTACTGGAGGCATGGTTTGTTTTCAGATGTGCGGATACTGGCTACCAAGTTTGAAGGCAGCCAGGCCTGGCTTGAGATTCAGCTAAGCCCACGGCCCAGGATAGCTGAAATTCATTTCAACGGCATGAAAAAATCGGACAGGGAAGAGTTGGAAAACAACATAGGTTTGATTGTTGGCAATCAGATTACACCTAATATGTCTGACAGGGCGAAAACGCTTATTAAGCGGTATTATGATGAGAAAGGTTTTAAAAATGCCTCAGTCGAACTCATTCAGACTGAAGATCCGAACAACCCCGGGCAGGTAATCCTTGACGTTAATATAGACCGTAAAGATAAAATCAAAATCAATCAGCTTATCATTGATGGCAACTACGCCCTGAGTGATTCAAAAATCAACCGGGTCATGAAAAAGACCAACCAAAAGGGTAAACTGCTTAATTTCTTTGAAACCAAGAAATTTGTTGAAGAAGAATACGATAAAGATAAACTGGCGGTAATTGAGAAATACAATGAATACGGTTACCGTGATGCCACCATCACGTCCGATACCGTATACCGCTTCGATGAGAAGACCGTAAACGTATATCTTACTATCAGTGAAGGTCAGAAATATTATCACCGAAATATCAAGTGGGTGGGCAATACTGTCTATTCGGCTGATCAGCTTAATAAACAACTTACCATAAACAGGGGTGACGTGTACAACCAGAAACGGCTGAACGAACGATTGCAAGCTTCCGAAGCCGATGATGCTGTATCTAACTTGTATCTGGACAATGGTTATCTCTTTTTTCAGGTTGATCCCGTCGAAGTAACTGTCGAAGGAGATTCGATCGATCTGGAAATGCGTATTCAGGAGGGCCGCCCGGCTACGATTAACCGTATAGGTATAAGTGGTAATGATCGTGTTTATGAACAAGTTGTCCGGAGGGAACTCCGGATTAAGCCTGGTGCTTTATTTAGCGTATCAGAACTAAAACGTTCTATTCGTGAACTGGCACAAATGGGACATTTTGATCAGGAAAAAATGGCGGATGCTATCAGGACAATTCCTGACCAGGAAGCCGGAACAGTTGATATTGATTTAAACCTGACTCCCCGATCCAATGACCAGATTGAATTTTCTGCCGGTTGGGGTTCCACCGGGATTGTTGGATCAATCAGTCTGAAATTCACCAACTTCTCGTTAAGAAATTTGTTAAATCTTGGGACCTACCGGATTCTGCCTCAGGGTGATGGACAGACTTTTTCCATAACAGGCCGTTCGAATGGTGATTATTATAGTTCATACAGTTTTTCGTTCGTGGAACCTTGGCTCGGTGGCAAACGCCCCAATTCCTTGTCGGTTTCAGGTTTCTATTCCCATCAAAGTGATGTTAGCTCCCGCTATTCTAGTTCATACAGCGACTACTACAGCAGCTACTACTCCAGTAGCAGCTATTCCAGTTCATACATGTACGAGCTTGATCCTGACAAATACCTGAAGATGTGGGGCTTGTCCATCGGTCTCGGAGGCAGGCTGAACTGGCCTGACGATTATTTCCAAATGTATGGCGAATTATCCTATCAACATTACAGCCTCCAAAACTGGAGTTACTTTGTGCTAAACAACGGGCAATGCAATGATTTAAGTCTGAACTTAACGCTAGCCAGGAAATCTATCGATAATCCGTTGTATACCAGAAGCGGCTCTGATTTTTCACTGTCTGCCCAGATTACACCGCCCTATTCTGCCCTGGATAACCAAACCACAGCCGATTATAAAGCCTTATATGAAGATGGAGAATATGAAGAACTCTATCACTGGATCGAGTATTACAAGATCAAATTCAAGAGCAAGACATATACCCCACTGAGTTCCAATGAAAAATTGGTTCTCATGACTCGTTTTGACCTGGGATACCTTGGAAGATATAACTACTACAAACAGTCTCCATTCGGACAGTTCTATATGGGTGGTGATGGTACGACCGGTTATAGCAGTGCCTATACCTATGAAACCATTGCCTTGCGTGGTTATGAAAACGGTGCGCTCGGAGCATCAAACATCTATGAACGGATAGGTCTTGAATTACATTATCCCCTTATGATGGAAACCTCCACGACCATTTACGCCTTGACTTTTGTCGAAGCCGGTAATCTTTGGAGCGAATCCAAGTCGTGGGAACCGTTCAACCTGAGACGTGCTGCTGGCGTAGGTGTCAGGATTTACCTGCCGATGGTTGGCTTGATGGGTATAGACTGGGCCTATGGGTTTGATAAAGCTACGTCTTCCTCCACAGACATCAGTGGTAGTCAGTTTCATTTCGTGATCGGACAGGAATTCTAAACAGCTGTTAAACGGTCTTGAAAAAAACGTTAATACCTTACTATTGTTAAAAAATAAATACGTACTTTTGATTTTTTAATTCATAAATCGGCTGCACTATGGAAAAAATACGTATCACAAAAACAACAACCATGGATAATGATCCATCTGTTGATACCCATCGTTTTCAGTTGAAAAAAAGTGTTATGCTCCTGGCTGTTTTTATGCTGGGTACTATTGGGTGTTATGCTCAGAAATTTGCGTTGGTTGACATGGAATATATCCTGTCCAAGATACCTGCTTATGAGATGGCCAATGATCAGTTAAATCAGGTTTCCAAGAAATGGCAGGCAGAAGTAGATGCGCTTACCAAAACCGCAAAAGAACTATATACCAAATATCAATCCGAAATGGTGTATTTGTCTGATGAGATGAAAGTGAAACGTGAAGCTGAGATTCTTGCCAAAGAAAAAGAAGCAGCAGATCTGAAAAAAAACTATTTTGGTTCCGAAGGTGAGCTCTATAAAAAGCGTGAAAGTTTATTGAAGCCCATTCAGGATGAAATTTATAACGCCATAAAAGAATTATCTGAGGAGGGAGGGTACTCTCTGATACTTGATCGTGCGTCAGGTTCAGACATTATTTTTGCTTCTCCGAAGATAGACATCAGTGATCTTGTACTCAGAAAACTTGGATATTAAAAAAAATCCGTATTTTTGCGGGCAAATTTTTTAAAAACATTAATAACGAACATACTATGACAAAAAGAATCCTACTCGCTCTTGTCTGCCTTTTGCCTTTGACTACGTTTGCTCAGGATGTCAAAATTGGGTATTACAACAGAACAGAAATTTTCCAAAGCATGCCTGAAACTGTAGAAGCTAACAAAAAACTGGAGACGGTATCACAGGCATACGAAAAAGAAATCTTACGCATACAGGAAGAATACCAAAAGAAAGGATCCGAGTACATTGCCGGACGTGACACAATGCCTGAAACCATCCGTACTCGAAGAGAGTCTGAAATTCAGGATTTGCAACAACGTTTGCAGTCTTTCTACCAGGACTCACAGGAAAACATCAAGAAACAATATCAGGATCTGATGGTGCCCATCAACAGTAAACTGGATGACGTAGTAAAAACTGTAGGAAGAGATAATGGATTCATACTGGTTTTTGATATATCAGCGGGTGCAGGATTATCATACTGGTCTATTGACAAATGTGTTGATGTAACCAATTTGATTCGCGCCAAACTGGGTTTGAAATAAAAATACATATATCATATAATAAGAAGCTGTGCTCATCCGGGACAGCTTCTTACTGTTTGAGGGCTAATCATTTTGATGCCTATGACTATTCAGAAAGGTCCTATTGGTGTATTTGATTCCGGATATGGTGGGCTCACCATTTTAGAAGATGTCCGCAAACAACTTCCGGCATACGACTACCTGTACCTTGGTGACAATGCACGGGCACCCTATGGAAACCGGTCTTTTGACATGGTGTACGAATTCACTCGACAGGCCGTCATGTATTTGTTTGAACAAGGCTGCCCATTGGTCATTCTGGCTTGTAATACAGCTTCCGCAAAAGCCCTTAGAACCATTCAACAGGTTGATCTACCCAAACTTGATCCAAAACTAAGGGTGTTAGGCATTCTAAGGCCTACCGTCGAAGCACTTGGAACAATCACTAAAACCAGACACATCGGTTTGGTTGGTACGCCAGGAACCATAGTCTCCGGATCTTATCCTATAGAAATCTATAAGCTCTTTCCTGATATTATATTGACAGGAGAAGCTTGTCCCATGTGGGTACCACTGGTTGAAAACGGCGAGTATGAATCGGATGGCGCTGCTTTTTTTGTACGAAAAAATATAGAAAACCTCTTTAACAACGACAAGGAAATTGATACCTTGGTGTTGGGATGTACCCATTATCCACTGTTAATGTCTCAGATTAACCGTTTTATCCCAAGAAATGTCCATATTGTTTCTCAAGGCAAATATGTTGCCGAGAGTCTTAAAAACTATTTTTTGAGACATCCTGATATGGCTGAACGTTGCTCCACAGATGGTAGTTGTTCGTTTCTTACCACCGAATCGGAAGAAAAATTTGAAGAAAGTGCTTCCCTGTTCGTGAAAAGGCACATTAAGGCCAGACACATCAGGTTAGGTTAGAATCCTCTCTGGCGCATCGCTTCGAATGTCAGGATAGCTGTTGAAACGGATACGTTCAGCGAGTCAATTTTACCTCTCATTGGGATTTTAATACGTGCGTCAGCCTGCTGTAACCAGAAATCAGTTAATCCATCGGCTTCGGTACCCATAATAATGGCGGAAGCACCACTGAAATCAGTTTCATGGTACCACTTGGCTGCAGTCAGTTCGGCTGCATAGCTTTTAATGTGATGTTGTCTGAGCCATTCCAGTGTTTCTACGGATGAGCTCACGCCAACGGGTACAGCAAAGAGGCATCCAATGCTGGAACGAATGACATTCGGATTGTAAACGTCTGTATTCGGGTCGCACACGATGACAGCGTCTGCCTGAGAAGCATCTGCCGTACGTAATATGGCTCCAAGGTTTCCTGGTTTTTCGACAGCCTCCAGGATAATGATGAACGGATTATCAGGCAGTTTAAGAGATGACAGCGAATGAACTTTTGGCTTGAGCAACGCGATCAATCCGTCCGAATGATCCCTATAGGCCAGTTTTTCAAATACGGCCTGAGCTATTTCCGTTATTTTTTGTGCAGGAAGCCGTTGGATCAAGTCAGGATAGTCACTGTTGGCATACACTTCAGGACACAGAAAAATGGAGTCTATCTGGTATCCGGCATCAAGAGCCAATTCCAGTTCCCGGGCTCCCTCCATGGCGAACAATCCAAGTTCCTTTCGTTCCCTGTTTTTCGACAATTGAACAATCTGTTTGATTCTGGGATTCTGCAAACTTGTTATACGTTCCATTAGTATACTGAATTTGACGGTTCAAATGTGCAAAAAGATTTTGATGTCCCCAAAAAAAACAGTACGTTTGCCCGCAAAGAAAAACGCTATGGCAGTGATTCCCCAAACGGGTTGGGATGATTATGAACTGATAGACAGCGGCGGTTTCGAAAAAATGGAGCGCTATGGTCGATACATTCTCAGAAGGCCTGAGCCACAAGCCGTCTGGCCTAAGCATCTTTCCGACAACGAATGGGATGTCAAACCCGACGCCTGGTTTAAAAAAAACAACGCTGATCGGGTGAACGATGCCGGAGAGCGGGGCGAGTGGCTGCGCAAAGGGCAGATGCCGGATCAGTGGTTTATCAACTACGATTGTCGTGGTAAAAAAATCAGCCTCCGACTTGGAATGACAGCCTTCAAGCATATAGGCGTGTTTCCTGAACAAACTGAAAATTGGGATTTCATATACGATAAAGTAACTTTGTCGTCTGTTGCCGAACCAAAAGTGCTCAACCTGTTTGCCTATACGGGCGGCTCGTCGCTGGCAGCGGCAGCAGCGGGAGCTATTGTGACACATGTCGATTCAGTGAAGTCAGTCGTTTCATGGGCAAAGCAAAACGCGGACGTCTCAGGCTTTCAAAACATCCGATGGATAGTGGAAGATGCGCTTAAGTATGTCTGGCGGGAAGTGAGGCGGGGAAACCGGTATGACGGTATCATTCTTGACCCTCCAGCGTATGGTCGTGGTCCTGCAGGGGAAAAATGGATACTGGAAGACCAGATTACATCTCTTTTGGAAGCATGTGGTCAGCTTTTAGTCCCTGAAACAGGTTTTGTCGTACTGAATTTGTATTCCATGGGTTTTTCACCCATCATTGCAGCCAACCTGCTCAGCTGTTATTTTAAAGAACCAATGGACATGATTGACTATGGTGAGCTGATAGTTGTCGATAAAAAAGGAATAAAGCTCCCCCTGAGTGTTTATGCACGGTTTTAATGCAAATTACTATATATCAACAAAAATGAAAAATCCGATCTACTTCCTGTTATGTATATTTGTACTGATTTCCTGTACTGGAAAAAACACGTACGACATACGGTTTAATTCAGATGACACCTCTTTTGATGGTTACCTTGTGTCTGTCAACAGCCTGACAAATAAAGAGGCAGCCGATGCTATAGATTCTGCCATTATCAGTGATGGATCATTTCGTCTGAAAGGCACTGTCGATACAGCCGATTGGTACATGTTGGTAGTGAGTGACCCGAATGGCTCCAAGACCCTTACAGGTATTTTTTACCTTGAAGGAAAACTGGATGTAACCATTGACAATAATCAGATTGCTTTTGCCGGTGGCCCGGTTAACAATGCCTATCAGGCCTATATTACCAAATACAATGAAATGACTGTCAATCTGATAGCATTGAATAGCAAATTAATGGCTGACCCTTCCAATGCCGTCTTGCAGAAACAATTGGCTGAAGCCTATCAACAGTTTGAAAAGGAGTTCCGGCTAGTATCCCTGAAGTCGATCAAAGCGAATAGTACAAATCCGGCAGGTATCCAGATGCTGAAATTGTCTGCTTCCATCCTGGAAGATGCTGATATAGAGAATTTACTGACAATGGGTGATGAAACATTCCTTAGGGATCCCTATGTTCAGGCACTGGCTAAACAACTGGAAAACGCAAAACGCGTTGCTATCGGGAATCCATATATCGATATGGCTATGTTTTCGCCCGATGGTGACACCGTGACCTTGTCGAACTATGTGTGCCAGGGCTGTTATGTGTTAATCGATTTTTGGGCTTCCTGGTGTAACCCTTGCATCAGGGAACTCCCCAATGTCCTGGCTTGTTATAAAAAGTATCATAACAAAGGCTTTGAAGTGGTAGGCGTATCACTTGATGAAAATGGTAAAGACTGGGAAGCAGCCATCAACCAGCATCAACTACCCTGGCCTCAAATGTCGGACTTATCCGGGTGGAACAGCATGGCCGTCTCTTTATATGCTTTTTCATCTATACCACATACGGTACTGATTGATCCAAACGGTACTATTGTGCAAAAAAACCTGAGAGGCAAACTGTTGGAAGAGAAGCTGGAAGAATTACTCGGAAAGTAGCGGATATCTTTTCCCTGGTTACAGAAAGAGGCTGAATCACAAGATTCAGCCTCTTTAGTCGGGATGAGAAGACTCGAACTTCCGACCTCTACGTCCCGAACGTAGCGCGCTACCAACTGTGCTACATCCCGATTTAATAGCGTTGCAAAGGTAATGAAGCTTTTTGTATCTTCAAA
>Ga0153915_10006697_pt1 | contig 10820 bp, 12 predicted proteins | sample Opewatmetagenome_2_FD_107003 | JGI IMG/M metagenome (GOLD analysis project Ga0153915, IMG submission 107003) | Freshwater wetland microbial communities from Ohio, USA - Open water 3 Core 3 Depth 3 metaG | ecosystem: Environmental > Aquatic > Freshwater > Wetlands | place: USA: Ohio, Lake Erie...
ACAATCGCCCAGGATGAAGCTACTTCGGTTGTTTTCGGGATGCCACAGGAGGCAATCAAGCTAAATGCGGCCGACAAGGTTCTTCCCCTTGAATCGATTTCGCGGGCGGTAATAAAAGAAGGCTAAGATTATTAAGTCCGTAAATATGAATGAGAGAAATACCGATAGTCGCCCTGGATTTCGGGGGCAGTATGGCTCGAAAAGTCTATTTTCATACTGATACGGGAGAGGTATATGTAAAACAAATGCCGCGTTATCGGGATGTCTAACTTGATGATTCTTTATTCATTGTCTTGCTGAAAGATTTTACATTCGGATGTGCAATATAAATTATAATCCATCTGCATATATTATTTTAGAAATTTTTATTGAAAACCGATATTAATAAATCAATAATAAAAAGGGAGCACAGATATGGACGTTCGGTATATTAATCCTTTTATAGAATCTACAATCCATGTCCTTAAGACCATGGGTTCCACCGATGCGAGGGTAGGGAAACCCTATTTAAAAAAGGATCAGGTGGCTAAAGGCGACGTTTCCGGAATAATTGGTCTGGCCGGTGATGTAAAAGGAAGCATCTCCGTCAGTTTTAAGGAGGAATGCATCCTTAATATAGTCTCCAATATGTTTGGGGAAAAGATGACTGAACTGAATGACGAAGTTAAAGATGCTGCAGGAGAAATATCCAATATGATCTCAGGCCAGGCCAGGCAAAAACTCGAACTTATGGGCAGGAATCTTAAGGCATCCATTCCCATAGTAATAATGGGAAAAAATCATACAATCTCCCATATCACCAAGGATAAAATAATCGCCCTTCCGTTTATGACCGATAAAGGGGAGTTTACTATAGAAGTAAGCTTTGAAGAATAGACTGAGTTAATCTCCGAGGAGAATTTGGCCATGGATTTTAATATTACTATTCTTGTTGTCGATGATTTTGAATCTATGAGGCGTATTGTCAAGGGTACCCTGAAGTCCATAGGCCTTAATAATTTCATAGAAGCGGAGGACGGCGTTATTGCCCTGAAAAAACTGGAAAAGGAAAAGGTCAGTCTTATTATTTCAGACTGGATCATGCCGAATATGGACGGGCTTGAGTTTTTAAAGGCGGTGAAAGGCAATGAAAAATATAAACATATCCCTTTTATCATGGTAACAGCCGAAGGACAGAAAGGGAATGTCCTGGAGGCCATTAACGCCGGTGTAAATAACTATATTGTCAAACCCTTTACACCTGAGACCCTGCGTGCGAAAATTCAGAAGGTATTAAATTAGCGCCAATGCCTAAAGATGGGATTTTAAGATTGGAATTTCAATTGTTAATGATTATTGCGGCTGTGTGAATTCCATTTGGATTAAAACCATAGCGTCATCCGACCCCTCCGGCAGAGCCGGGGCCGGGGATTGCAGGGCGCCCAGCGCTTCAATCTTTGAGATAAACCGACGGTAATTAATCCCGGGGATGTCAAGTGTCAGCCTGCTCGGATAACCGGTCTCAGCATTATCCCCCCTTGATAAGATTTTTCCTTTCACGGATTTTATTATATCATCCATTTTTGAATTCACCTCATCGGGTTGTATTATTTCTTTTGCTGGATCATCTTCATGCCGCCACATATCCGGATCGCCGTTTGTGTATACAGTCCCGGAATTGCCGAAGGAGACGCTTTGAGAGGGAATGGGCGCTGAGTCTTTCTGTGTGATCAATGTTAATGCCAGCTTAATCGGGACCTGCTGCCCCTTTTTTTCCCCGTCGAGAAAAGGACTTTTAACCGGTTGCTCCGTGGGCCTTTGATTCTCAGGGATTTGAGCCTGCAATGTGCCTTGATCCATAGTCAATTGAGTATCCTTATTCTCAGGCATTTTGATAATGCCTTTTTCTTCAGCCGGGAAGAAATGAATAAAGGATATGATGAGGATTGCGGTTGTTGCAAAGGCCGCCAGTTCAACGGGAAACCTGATCCGAGTGAAGGAAAGGAGATCCCTGATCCTGTCAAAGATAGAATAATCTGTTATGCGATCCTGGATCTTTTCAAGGAGATTGTCCGGGGCCTTGAATGTCCTGATATTACCCAACTCCCTAATTAATGACTTTAATGCCGCATGCTCGCGGCTGCAATCTTTGCAGGCATGAAGATGTTCACTGACAGCCGTCATTTCAGATCTGTCCAGGACGCCATCAATATATTCCGACAGTAGCTGTCTTATATGGAGGCATTCCGATTTCAAATAATATCTCCTAATCTTTCTCTAAGGTTGCTTCTTGCCCTTGAGATCCTGGATTTAATTGTGCCTAGTTTAAATCCGGTTATTTCTGCAATCTCTTCATAAGAGAGACCCTGTATATCGCGCAGGATTATAATCGATTTCTGCTCTGAAGGCAGCGAATTAATTGCGTTTTGGAGAGACCTCATCATCTCCTTGTTTTCAAGTTCAATAGCAGGACTCCCCGGTGAATCTGTCATATGTTCTATTTGAAATCCTTCGGCGGATTCCTCGGAAAAATCGACCCTCGCGTCGATTTTTCTGAATCTGTACTCCAGGGATTTAACTTTATTTTTGCATGAATTAATCGCTATCCTATAGAGCCATGTAAAGAAAGATGACTCAAACCTGAATCTTTTTAACGAATTAAATGCCTTAACAAAGACATCCTGCACTGTATCTTCAGCATCCTGGTAATCGCCCAGAAAGCGGATACACAGGTTAAATACACGATCTTTATATCTTAAGACAAGGGCGTCAAAAGCTGCCTTTTCACCGTTGTGAAAGGCCTTTATAAGCGCATAGTCATCTTTTTGATCCCTGTTTTTGCTGTTATCAGATTCGTTGTTCATCTTTTTAGACAGATTTATTATTGAAATGTTCCCTGGTTAAGATAAATTATTTTTCATGCATATTTAACCTAAACCTGATGTCTTGCGCTTTGTGAATGGCGCCCTGCGCCTGCAGCTTGCACCTGTGCCTTATCTATATTTATTAATCTCGTCCCTTAATTCCATGGCGGCGGTCCTTGCAGCTTCTGCGAAGTCTTTGCCTTTGCCGGCATATATTATTCCCCTGGAGGAGTTGATGATCATGCCGGTCCCTTTGCTGTTCCTCCCGTTTTTAACAGCCTTTTCCACATCCCCTCCCTGCGCCCCGATGCCGGGCACAAGAAGCGGCATATCACCGACCGTGGTCCTGACCGAGCTTAATTCATCAGGGTAAGTTGCGCCTACTACAAGCGTTACATTGCCGTTGTAATTCCATTCTCGTGACGCCTTGGCGGCAATGATCCGGTATATCTTTTCTCCTCCTGACTCCAGATCCTGTATATCTCTTGCCCCGGGATTCGATGTGCGGCAAAGGATAACAACTCCTTTATCTTTAAACCTGAGAAACGGATCGAGTGTATCGCCGCCCATATAAGGATTCACAGTCACTGCGTCTGCCTGATAGCGTTCAAAGGCCTCAATAGCGTACATTTCTGCTGTCGAACCTATATCGCCACGCTTCGCATCAAGGATCACGGTTATGCCGGGGTGGTTCATATGAATATATTCTATCGTCTTTTCCAGCTGCTGTTCGGCGCGTGAAGAGGCATAATAGGCTATTTGTGGTTTAAAGGAGCAGACAAGATCGCCTGTCGCATCAATGATTGCCCTGTTGAATTCGAAGATGGGTTCATTCATTGATCTGATATGAGCAGGGATCTTATTGATATCAGGGTCGAGTCCAATGCATAACAATGAATCATTCTTTTCCCATGAAGACTCTATGGCATTTATGAAATTCATTTTATTCTCCTTTGTTATTCAATTTATGCCCTCTACCTTGTTTGTTTTTGTTTATTAACCTGTCTTCCATCCTTTTCACCATCTCCACGGGCATCCTGATAGGTTTAAGATCTGCATTAAGACATGCGTGCACTGTGTGTCCTGTAACAAGGAGGGTGCTTTCTTCGGAGAGGATCTCATAGTCAAAACGCACTGTGACCCTTTTGAGTTCAGTAAGAGCGGTCTTTACCGTCACAAGCGAATCGTAACCCACATTGCTGTGATATTTCGCGTTAGCCTCCGTAACCGCCAAGGTATATCCTTTCCCCTCCAGTTGGGAATAAGGGAAACCCAGTTCGCGCATATACTCCGAGCGTCCTACCTCGAAAAAGGTCAGATAATTGCCGTAATAAACCACGCCCATACGGTCTGTATCCTTATATCTGACTCTAATATTTGTAATATGCCATCCGTTGTCGGTCATTTAACAACTCCTGTATTTTATATTTAAAAAATCAATTAGCTGGTTATGCAATTTTGATTAACATGCCCCAGCATAAAATCCTTTATCCGTGACTATTATATAATTATCGTACTAAACTTTTAAAATCAAATTATATAAGGGTATCATGGATGTTGATAAAAGGATATTATTTGATTATTAAGGTTTTATATTAATGAATGATTGATTTTCATAAAAAAGCTGATATCTTAACCGTCTAAATAAACATGAAAGCTTTCCGACAGTAAAGGAGATTATATAAAAGAAGTGGCCCAAGAACAAAATGGTACGATGTCATTTATAGGGCATCTGGAAGAGCTGAGAAAGCGAATTATCGTCTGCCTTGTCGCGGTGTGCATAACCTTTGCCATAGCCTATGCATTTAAAGAAAAACTTTTCGCTATCCTGATGAAGCCGCTTACAGATACTATGGCTCCTGGTCAGAACATGATTTTTACAGGTCTTACAGAGGCATTCTTTTGCTATCTTAAGACTGCATTTATTGCGGGGCTCCTCATGGCTGTCCCTGTTGTCATGTATGAGATGTGGCTTTTTGTTGCACCAGGGTTATATGACAAGGAAAAAAGACTCCTGTTGCCCTTTGTTTTTCTGTCTTCATTCTTTTTTATCGGCGGGGCTCTCTTTGGTTATTTCATCTGTTTTCCTTATGCCTTTAAATATTTAATGAGCTTTGGGACCGTTGATATAAAGGCCATGCCTTCCATGCGCGAATACCTCAGCCTGGCATCGTTGTTGCTTTTTGCCTTCGGCTGCACGTTCGAACTTCCTCTGGTGCTGACCCTCCTGGCTAAAGCGCATATTGTGACGGCTGCGTTTCTTAACAGACACCGCAAGTACGCCATTCTTTTAATTTTTATAGCCGCAGCAATAATCACTCCCACTACAGACCCATTTAATCTGTTTCTGATGGCTGTTCCGCTTTGTGTACTTTATGAGGTAGGGATCATAGGTGCGCGAATATTCGGTAAAAAGGAAAAAAAGGCGGCTTGAGGCAGTCCTGAACGTTAAATATGAAAGGCATTGATAAAGATGGGTTCAGTTTCAATAATGGTTCTTAGTCACAAGGTGCAACCAAAACATCGTTTACAAAGAAAGACCCCTCCTGAATAGGGGGGGCCTTTATCAATCCTTGGTTTAAGATATTATTGTCTAAGCCTTATCTTTTGCGGCAAGTTCGCGCAATATCTCTGCGTTGGTCTGGTTGCGTTTGAGATCAGCCTTCTGGTTGGCTTTATTCGGCCTGTCCTTCCATTTGCGAATAGACTTCATTTTTTTCTTGAGGGATGTCATATTTTATTTCCTTTCTTTACTCTTTATGCCTGATTAATAACCAAATATAAGAACTTAGTCAATCATAAATTGGATTGTTTTTCATAATATGGTTAAAATAATACTTGCCGGAACAACCGGCTAAAACAGGTTATGAGAAATATTTTTTACTGGAACTGCGAAATTCGTCTTTTTAAAAAAAGGTTGCGGATTAAGCGTGATATGGGAAAAAAAGCCTGAATGTCGTGCCGCCGGAATTGTGACAATCCTCTTCACAATTGCAGAAAAGACAGCGGCTGATCCTTCCAGGGCATATATTGTTTTTTTGAGGAATAAACCTGCATCTGGATGATTCCATATGAATTTTAAAATGATACCGTTCAGAGAATATCCTGATGCGCAACAGATCCGCTCCCTTTCCCCCGGCGTTGAAGTCAAATGAACGTTTTGAAGAATATTGCATAGTCTCTTGAGTCGGGTAAAATCCTTCGAATATCCTTTTCTGATCCTCTTTCGTGATGCCGATCCCATAGTCACGCAGGATAATCTCCGCCCCATCCTTATTATTGATGACAGATATCGCGACCTCCCCTTCGTCTGGGGTGTTTTCCACCGCGTTTTTTAATAGCCCTGCCAGGGTTTTCCCAAATACTTCTTTTGGGATATATATAGGCGATGTCTTTTCAATATGCTCAATAAGTTCCACATTGCGGTGAGAGAATTGTGGTTTTAATAAATTCAGGGTCTCTGATAAAAGACTGTTAATATCGTTCTCTGTGATTTCGCCCCTGCTCGGACCGAATATCTCTTCGATGCGATCTCTAATGCGCTGAGTAACGGAACCTTCACTTGTCTTTTCAGAGATAAGGGATTCCAGTTCATCAGCGCATTCATCAAGCAGAAATGAGAGAAGCCCATAGGCTCTGTATTCTTTGTCATGCATGATATCTTCCAGTTCATACTGGAGTTCAAGGATGCGTTCCAGATTCCTCCTGGCCCTTTCCAAAACCGAAGACCAGTTGCCATCAGGAAAAGCGCTGAGCCTTCTGGCTATTATATTATTAGATGCCAGAAGTATTGCTACAGGGGTCTTAAGTTCATGGGAGAGGTGGTTGATAACCCTGTCTTTTGCCCTGTTCAGGCTTGTCACCTCATTATAGGCCTCTTTTAGCTGATTGGAAACCCTGGCGTTTTCAATGGATAGGGCTACGGTCCCAGCGATCATCTTCAGTAGTTCAAGATCAATGTCTTCAAATCTTCCTTCTTTTTTATTGACTGCATTAAGCACGCCTATTATCCTTTCGCTGTTCCTGAGGGGAACAATCAGCATATTTTTTGTGTGGATATTCATTTGCTCATCCACTCCATTGTAATAATCAGGGTCCCCGGCTGTGTCATAAATAACAATCGGTTTGCCGGTCCTGATCACCTTGCCCGCCAGGCTCTTATCAGCGGGGACCTGTAATTTTTTTATCTTTTTTCTGGCGTTTGAATCATCCAGCCCGACCCCCTGGAAAAATATTTTATTTGATTTTTCATCGAGGAGCATGACAAGCGCTCCATCCGTATTCAACAGGCGTGAGATCTCTTGACTGATATAATCCATGAGGTCTTCCAGCGCCGGATAGGATGGCAATGCGATGCTTATGCGAAGAAGGGCGTCATTGATAAGCTTTGATTTATTTTGCGTTGTGATATCCCTTATCATAATGGCCATGCTTAAGGCATCATGTTCATATTCAAAGAGTCTGGCAACAATATCCACATCGAGAATTTTATTATCCTTTGTCGGCCATTTTGCATTGATGCGCAATGTCTTATTCTTTGAGAACTCTTTAAATGTTTCATACGCCTTGTTTTTCAGGGCAACAGGAACAGACGGCACATTGTGATTTTTAAGGTCATCCGGAGTCCATCCGAATATCTCAGTATAGGCCTCATTAAGATAAACTACATTACCGTCTAATGAAGATACGACCATGGGGTAAGGAATAAAACCAAACATGTCGTTGAAAAGCTTATTTCCATTGCTGCCGGTTTGACGAGCATTACGGGAAGGATCTCCCGCTTGCCGGCATTTTTTTTCTATGTAAGGTTTTTGTGTCACATTACGCGCAATATATCTGTTAAATTATTTTATTTTAGATCTACTGATAATGCACATTAATTGTTGTTTATTTTAAGTGAAGCACGATGAATTCTTATATAATAAAATTGAAAATATTGTCATCATAATTTTCTGTAATTTTTTTGGGGGGTGTGTTAGAGCTGTAATGGTAATTTGATATAATCAGGTTATCTCAAACAAAAAGAGTCTAATCGAAAAGACCTGTTTAAATAGGTCTATTCGCCTTCAAAGGTGATTTGGGAGGGGATTTTATTATTAAGTATTTTGGTTTTTTTTCAAGGATTAAGGGATGAGAGAAACATTTTATCCGGTTTGTATTTCAGTGTTTATCATTCTGATTACGGCTTCAATATGCCTCTCAAAAGAGACATCCGGACCGAGGATTTTTTTTGAAGAGAATACCTTCGACGCAAAAGAGATAAAGAACGGAGATTATATTGTACATACATTCAAGGTTTTTAATAAGGGCGACAGCACCCTCGAAATAACCGAAGTTAAGGCGGCTTGCGGGTGTACGGCAGTAAAATTTGATAAGAAAATCTCTCCGGGCGGGGAAGGCAAGATAACTCTAAAGGTAAGCATCAAAGGCAAGAACGGTTCAATTGAAAAGACCGCCAGGGTTTACAGCAATGATTCTAAGAATAGCGAGGAGATACTGACTGTCAAGGCGGTTGTTGAGGAATTAATTCATGTTGCGCCCAGCAGTATACGATTCAGCGGTAACGAAGGGACCGTATTGACTCAGTCGGTTAATATTACTGCTCATGAAGCAAAATTTCTTAATATAAAAGCGGGCAATTTCACCCTCCAGGATAAAATGACTTACAGAATTGAAGAAATAGAAAAGGGCAGGGCATTTAAAATAGTTTTTACGAATCTGCCTTTGCCTGCCGGACGTTTCCATGGCTCATTGAAACTAATGACTAATTACAATGACAAGCCGGAGATTACATTACATATAAGCGGAAATTTCCGGAAAGAAACGGATACAAATGAAAAAATCCAGTGAAAATATAGTTGAGATTTTTGCCGATGGCGCATGCAGCGGCAATCCAGGGCCGGGCGGTTATGGGGCGATCCTTAAGTACGGCGATCGAACAAAAGAGATATCAGGATGTGAGGCGGAAACGACCAATAACCGGATGGAATTGATGTCAGTAATAGAGGCTTTCAAGCATCTTAAAAAACCATGCAGGATAAAGGTGATATCCGATTCAACCTATGTAATTAAGGGAATGAATGAATGGATTCATGGTTGGATAAAAAAAGGCTGGATGAATTCCAGAAGAGAGCCTGTCCTTAACAGGGATCTATGGGAATCTCTCCTTAAATTAAGCTCTTTACATCAGGTTGAATGGATATGGATTAAAGGGCATAATGGTCATAAAGAAAATGAGCGTTGTGATGAACTTGCAAGAAAAGCTATAAAGAAATGCAGTTAAGATTTGATTATCAAATTAAAATTATCCCGAATATTAAATACTTGACTAAAAAGAAAAAATATGCGAAACTTTTTAGCCGATTGGTTATAATCCTTTGTTGAATTAAATATGATGCATGATAAGTAATTTTTAAGATAAAAGCCTATATCTTTAAGGGATTATCATCAGTCTTTAAAAAAGGACATTAGTAAAAATATCATCTCCTATTTTTTAAAGATAAGAGACATAATTTCTCAATCATCAAAATTCAGAGGTGAAAAATGAGATGCCCTAAATGTGGCTATATAAGTTTTGATTATAATCAAGTATGTCCAAAGTGTAATAGAGACATAAGCACTGAACAGGAAAAATTTAATCTGCCGTCTTTCAGACCTGAGCCACCTTCATTGCTGGGATTCCTGACCGGCGATGCCAATGAATCCAATGTTAACCTCCGCGTCCCATCAGGTTCACATATCGATAAAGCGCCTGTAGAAGAAATCGACTTGAACGACTCCGTGGTCCTGAATCATGATAACATGAGTATTGATGATCAGGATCTTGATATTAGTTTTGAGCCGGAAAGTACAGGGGAAGACTTATTTGAGGAGGAATCTGCTGTTAAACCGAAAAGCTTGCTCTCAGATGCAGATTTCAGTCTTGAGGAAAAGGATGAGGGTAAAGCTGTTATCCAGTCCGAGCTTAGTGAAGAGGAGGAGATTTCACTTGATCTGGAAGAGTTCTCCCTTGAAGAACCTGGAGAGCTTCCTGATAAATCTGAGGATACCGAAGGGGTCCATGATGTTGTTACAGAGGGAATTGTTTCTGATGAAGATATTTTGCTCGATTCATTGGAGGCTATGCCTGTTGATATTGATAGCGGCTTGGATGAGATAGAATCTGAGATTGAACTGGATCTGGATGACCTTAAAGTCAGTGATATCGGCGGCCTGGAAATCGGAGTTGATACAACGTCTCAGGACAAGGAGCTGTCGACGACACTTGTTGAGTCCGAAGCAGGGACCTTGGAACCTGAAGTCGAATCATACGATCTATCAGATAAGGTTGAAGAAAATCTGCCTGATATATCAGAACTCATGCTTGAAGATGCAGCGGCAGGCAATAAAGAAAAGACCATGATTCTTGACGATCTTTCTATCGATGATTTGGATTCAATCGGAAAAGAAGGACCATTAGAACTGGGCGATATAGCGCTTGATGATTCTGCATTAAAGGGAGAGGAAGAATTACCGGAGATAGAAGAACTTAATCTGGAAGAGAATTTTCCAACTGACACAGAAAGGACCATGATTCTTGATGATGTATCCGCGAATGATTCTGCAGAGCTTGAGAAATCCTTTGACATCAGCGATCTTTCGCTTGATGAGGATTATGCCGAAGACAAAAAAGAGCCAAGCTCTAAAAAATCCTTTGCAGACAGCGGTGAGCTGGACTTAGATCTGGATGCAATGTCGTTGGATGTTGAAAAATATCAAAAAGGCTCAGATTCCGGTGATGATTTTGTTCTGGATCTCGAAGACATGGACATTGATCTCGACCTGAATGAACCGAAAAAATAATTATTATATTATTTTCATCTTGACCGCAATGTCCTGAAAGGTTATAAGACGCTTTATTCATGCCGAGATAGCTCAGTCGGTAGAGCAGAGGACTGAAAATCCTCGTGTCCACAGTTCGATTCTGTGTCTCGGCAT
>Ga0153915_10006698_pt1 | contig 10819 bp, 6 predicted proteins | sample Opewatmetagenome_2_FD_107003 | JGI IMG/M metagenome (GOLD analysis project Ga0153915, IMG submission 107003) | Freshwater wetland microbial communities from Ohio, USA - Open water 3 Core 3 Depth 3 metaG | ecosystem: Environmental > Aquatic > Freshwater > Wetlands | place: USA: Ohio, Lake Erie...
CAAATATGCCGATTCGGACGACGGGATTCACTGGCGTAGAGACGGCTTAATAGCAATTGATTACGCCAACGTTGACGAATACGCGATTTCCCGCCCATCGGTGATCCGCGACACCGACAACTGGAAAATGTGGTACTCCTTTCGTGGCAAGTCCTACCGCATTGGATACGCTGAATCTGAGGATGGTCGCCAGTGGAAGCGACTTGACAGTCAAGTGGGTATCGACGGTTCTGCAACAGGATGGGATTCGGAAATGATCGTATACCCATTCGTTTTTGACCATAGAGGCCAACGGTACATGTTGTACAACGGCAACGGCTATGGCAAAACCGGCTTTGGCATGGCGGTGTTGGAGTAAATTGCGCTATGAATCGATTTCTTGATCATATGTACATTGCAAGCACAATTATTTTTACGGTTTACAGCCAGCTGATAATGCGCTGGCAGGTGGGGCTCGCGGGTCCATTGCCTGTCGACCTGTCCGGCAAATTGAGTTATGTAGGATACCTGTTGATCAACCCCTGGGTAATATCTGGCGTGGTTGCTACTTTTTTCGCCGGCGTATCGTGGATGCTCGCAATGACGAAGTTCGAGATCAGTTATGCATACCCTTTTATCAGCCTGAACTTTTTAATCATATTGGTGGCGGGCTACTTGCTTTTTTCTGAGAGCATGTCGGGAATCAAGTTGATTGGCACTGGTTTAGTGATTTTGGGTTTGATAGTGATTGCGAAGGGGTAATTTTGAGCCAAATCACGAGCGGACTGCGAGCGGTTCTCTCTAATCCGCTGCTCTATAATACGTTTCAGTTTGTAATGGGGGCTCGCAGAGGCCGCGCCGAGTTTTCAAGGGAATTTGTCAGGGCCCGAGCAGGTGATCGGGTGATCGACTTTGGGTGTGGAACTGCTGACATTCTGGACTACCTGCCGCCTGTCAAATATTTTGGTTTCGATATATCGCCTGACTACATTGATGCCGCACAGCGTCGGTTTGGGGATCGGGCACACTTTGAGTGCCGGATGATTACCGAGCAAGATGCTCCAAATTTGCCGAAATTCGACATCGCTTTGGCAATAGGAGTGCTGCACCATCTGGGTGACGAAATGGCAAAAGCCATGCTCCGGACGGGTTTCGCGGTAATAAACAAGGGGGGAAGATTGGTAACCATCGATCCATGTCTTGACCCCGATCAAAATGCCTTGGCGCACTTTTTGGTCAGCCGCGACCGCGGACAAAATGTTCGTGATCTTACCGGTTATTCCTCACTTGCCAAATCGGTGTTTACCAATACGACAGCTATTGTCAGGCATCGGGCGTGGATACCCTACACTCATTGCATCATGGAATGCTCAAAATGACTATCCCTTTCAACAAGCCCTATATAACGGGGAAGGAGCTGTTGTATATCACACAGGCTCACGACCATTCGCATCTATCGGGTGACGGAGAGTTCACAAAAAAGTGCCATGCCTGGCTTGAAAGGAAGGTCGGCTGCAAAAAGGCATTGCTGACGCATTCCTGTACTGCGGCGCTGGAAATGGCGGCCCTATTGCTTGACATCGAGCCGGGTGATGAAATCATCATGCCGTCTTACACCTTCGTTTCGACAGCGAATGCATTTGTGCTTCGCGGTGGAGTGCCGGTATTCGTGGATGTCCGGTCTGATACGTTGAATATTGACGAAACGAAGATAGAAGCTGCGATCACTCCTAGAACTAAAGCTATTGTTCCGGTGCATTATGCTGGGGTCGGTTGCGAAATGGATGCCATCATGGCGATCGCTGAAAGGCATAGTCTGACCGTGATCGAGGACGCAGCCCAGGGCATCATGTCTCGCTACAAGGGGCGGTCACTGGGGAGTATCGGTCAATTGGCGGCACTGAGCTTTCACGAAACTAAGAATATTATTTCGGGCGAGGGGGGGGCATTGTTGATTAATGATCGCCGCTTCGCTGATCGTGCCGAAATTATTCGGGAAAAGGGCACGAACCGAAGTCAATTTTTTCGCGGCCAAGTTGACAAATATACGTGGGTGGATCTCGGGTCTTCCTACCTGCCAGGCGAGGTGATCGGCGCTTTTCTCTGGGCGCAGATGGAAGAGGCAGCGTCAATTACCCGGCGGAGGCTTGAAATATGGGAGCGGTATCACGAGGCGCTGGCGCCACTTGAGGCGGATGGGGTGCTGAGCCGACCCGTTGTGCCGGCAGACTGCCAGCACAACGCGCACATGTACTACATCCTGCTGGAGTCTCTGGAAAAACGCACGGCGCTGATCTCTCGACTGAAAGAAAAAGGTATCAATACAGTGTTTCATTATGTACCCCTTCACTCGTCACTGGGAGGTATTCGCTACGGTCGCGCAAGCGGTCATCTCAGCGTGACTGAGGCAGTCTCAACCCGGCTCTTAAGGCTGCCAATCTGGGTTGGCATGGAAGAGTCGGTCCAAGGCTTTATTGTAGAAACGCTGTTCAAAGAGATTTCACAATTACTTTGATTTCTTTTTCAGTGGACTTTTATTTGTCAAGTTCGCACGGAATACCTTTCAATTCGTTGGGTTTCGATAGGGCTTCGTAACCACAGTTAGGTAGGGTAACCCTGCCCTTTGAAACTTAATGGCGTCAGACCAGACCGTAACCACTACAATTTACGAGAACAGCCTTGGCCTCGGTCCTCTCGAACGTATTCAGACGCATCTCTCCCCACGTCTATATTGCAGTCTTTGCTGGTTTTCTAGCCGCATTTCTTCTACGCAATGTTGGCAATTGGAATTATCCGCTTAGCGGGGAATTCCTCACGTCCCCCTTTTATGGCGAAATACTCAAACGCTCCTTGGGTGTCTGGGATGAGCACTTTGGCTTGGGTTTTTCAAATTTGTTGGGCAGTACTGGGATGGCGGAGTACGCCCCCGCTTATAGTGGCGCGATATGGAATGCATCCAACGTATTGAACGCGTTATTCCAGTGGTTGGGGGCGGCCTATTTTTTCAATCATGTTTTTAACATTTTTTTGCTGGGTGTCGGGATATATTGGGTTTTTGCGTATCTTAAATGCGGCGGCCGGAATATTGCCACAACGCTGCTTCTTGGCGCATCTATATTAATTATTGTTCACGCTACAGACTTTTTCTTAGGTAGTGTTGCATCGGCAGGCAGGTTCCCGGCAGGTCAGGGTTTATTACTCTTAGCCTTCATTCAATACCGACGGTTGTCGAACTCAGGGTTCAACAAGATAGATTCAAGTAGCCTTATTCCTCTGGCGCTAAGTCTGGCTACACTGTTGTTGGTTTTTAATCCTTACTTTCTTGCCTTAATTCTATTGATAGGTATTCAAGGTGCAATTGAATTCGTATGGTCGAATGTAAAGAGACAAGAAGTCGCAATTTTCTATGTCAAGATTTTGGGGCTATCCGTTGTGCTTATGCTTCTCATATACGGATATGTATTGACACCCTCTTTTTTTTCTACTGGAGATACACTGATGTCAGGCGTGGTTGGTCGTCATGACAGCCCGATGCAATATCCGTTAGTAGATTTGTTACGATTTTTTAACGAACCCACCCCGGATCACTTTGGTTGGTTTGGAACCTGGCTGCCATTTGTCCTGGCAATATTTGGGATTATTGTGGCGCTGCTATCGCCCGGGATGAAATGGTGGGCAGGTGTTGATCTGTTATGTCTCGTAATATTTGTTTTCCTGGCGAAAGGTTCGGCGCCTCCCTTCGCCGAGGCAAACCAATGGCTTCATGTCAACATCCCATTTTTGCGGTTGATGGGAAGCGGCTACCCTTATTTTGGCATGGTTTACACCTTGCTGATCTATTACTTGATTTATGGCGTAACCCGAGCTTACGACCTTTCCGAGGAGCATTTGCCGCGTATGGGGGTATATGTTGCCTGGTTGGTCATCATTGCCGCAATCATAGTGGCAATTTTTCGTAATAACGCATATCTCTCAGGCGATTTTGGCGGTCGCGTGCAGTCGATTGAATATCCGTCCGAATACTACGCATTTAAAAAAACCGCCGAGCGGGAAATGCGATCAGGACGGGCTTATTATTTTCCGGATATGGAAGCCAGGATGGGTGTGGACTACAAATATAGCCCCGTCCATGCATTGCGCCCGATGGATTGCTGTTATGACCTGCCGTTCAGCTCCGTTTTTCCCGTCAGCATTGATTGGTCGAATTTCAATAAGTATTCCGGTTACTACGGCCAGACAATGGACTTCCTCATGCGGCACGTTCGAAGCGGCGACGAACTGGCACGTGTTCTGTCCCAATCTGGTACAAGATATGCGGTGTTCGATCTTTCCTTGAAAAAGTCAGCTGTAGCTAAGTACAGGATGATGGCTATACGAGATCAAGTACGCACAAGCGGCCTATTTCAATTTATGCCTGCATTGTCGAATGCATACATTGAAGTTTATGAAAATTTGCAGTGGCGACCCGCTTCGGCGGTGGCGGTTAATTTAACTTTGAGCACCGATGATCCCAATGCTTTTCTCGAGGTGGCAAAAAGTGGCCCAGACGGGGTTAATAATCCCATGGTGGTTTCTGGAGCAATTACTCTACGGGAGGCAAAGAAACTAAAGGACGAAAATCTACTAAAGAATGTGTTGCTTTATAACAGCGATAACGCCGGATTGATGCTTGATCTGATACACGCGCAATATGAATTGAGACCTGATGCGAATACCATGAGTAGCACAGGCATTTCAGGTTGGTATACAAATAATCAAGTTTATCAGACGCAAGTAACTGGAAAGTATGGTGGGAGATTTATCGGGAGATACCCTGTTTCAACAACAGCAAGCAATTCGCGCACAGAATATTACTCGACCATTTTGCCCAATGCTGATTACCATTTGTTTATAAGGGCCATGGTTTCCCCGGATAGTGGCAGGGTGTTGGTTGATATAAATAATGAACAAAAACAGTTGGATCTGCGTTCAAAAGCCTACGTTGGTCTTCAATGGTTTGACCTGGGTAAGGTTTCGGATCCTACGGGCAAGGTAAAAGTAAAAATTAACGCACTGGATGCCGGCTATTTTAAGCGCATAGATGTGATTTCACTTATGCCAAAGGAAGTGCTTGACGCTTCTTCAGCGTTGATTCGCAACTTACTCTCCGACCTGAATATTGAGCGAATCGAGAAACCCGATTACCTGGAATGGAAAAAACTTAATCAACGCGACAAATTCAACAAGACCGCTGAGCAGGTGCTCGGTGAAAAAATTCAGATATCCCCGAAAAATATAATGGCTACGCACCACAACTTTATGCTTCACGAAGATTTTGACCGGTTCGACGAGGCTGCCGGACAGGAGGCATACAACATTGTTTCTCTACCAGATGAAAGTGATGCGGCTTGGAAACATGTTTTTTCAGACAGAAGGTTTTTGCGAAATTATGGTGGAGAGAATCCTGGATTTAATGCTTCCGGCGCGACTGACCCCGGAACCTATTCGCTGGGATATAAGGTAGTGGCTTGCCAGGCTTTTTCAGATTTAACGCTAAACCTGAGCACGGCATTTGTTAATCCCGATCGATCCATTCAAATATTTGTTAGCGATGATGCACTGTCGTGGGTAAAGGCGCGCTCGGTCACATCGGACGACCATAAATTAATTGATTTGGGAGAGTTTGTTCGCGGGAAAAAGAAAATTTTTCTCAAAATATCCTATAACAAACTAAACAAGGGCGTTGTCTCCATCCTTGTGACAGATTTAAGGATCCACGGTGTGGCTGGCGCAGCGGACATGAATTGTGGACACGATTTGGCCGATGCGAGGCCGGCACGGCCAGCGGTTTCTGGCGCCAAGCAAAATGATGGGCCGGTTACGCCCCCTTATGTCGCTTTGATTGATAAGGGGTACGACAAAAATTGGCGTATCGGAACCATTTCTCCGATAAATATCGGCTATGGCTTCGCAGCATTTCCAATCACGGATAGTGGAATGCCAATTAACGTCCAAAATGCCTGGAAATATAAATATCGCATTCTGATTTTCGTATCGGCGGCAGTGTATTTGTCGCTATGGATTGTCTTGTTCTGGAATATTTATCGACGAAGAACTCGCCGGCGCAAAAATATTTGATCTTTCGCGCATTCCCGGCTGGCACCCCAGTAATAAACGCACAACCTGAATCAAATTTGGTGAAACTCTCAAATAAAATCAACGTTTGGCTGCTGCTTGCCCTATTGCTTGCGGCAGTGACGCACTTTAGGTGGCTTTCATTTTCCACATTTCAGTATGGCGACTGGCGTTTCCATTTTGCAGAGGTGGGCGCAGCGTTCATGGAATTGTCTCCTTGGTTCACAAACTTCAATTTAGGCGAAGCCAGTATCACGCTATGGAAGTTGCCTTTTAACATTATCTATGGGGCATTTGGACATGCTGGCTTCGATTCCAACATTTCCGAGAAAGTTTTAGTTCTGTGGCCGGCAATATTTCTTCCGCCGTTAGCATCGTTTCTGTTAGTTCGACAGGTCGTCCGCTCTAATCCAGCCGCTTTAGCAGGGGCGCTGGTCTATTCGTTCAACTCCTATTTCTTCAGCATCAATACACAAGGACACGAGTTTTTGACGGTTTCGGCGGCATTTGCCATTGTGGCAATCTGGCTTTTTGTGAGAGCGATAGACCAAAAGCTGATCAGCTCTTACCTGTCGGCCGGATTGTTTATGTGCGTGTCAGTGATCTATGACATCAGAATGGCATATATCGCTGTCTTTGCTTCGATTTTCTACTGGATATATTTTGTTGTTTTAAGCCAATCCCGGCTTAATGCGCTTAAAGAAACGGCTGTGGGCATTGGTGTGCTGGCGAGCACGTCTGTATTGCTGAATTGCTATTGGCTGCCGCCGCAGATGAGCAGCAGGTCAATATTGAGCAATGAAATTCTGAATCGGCCACTTTTTGGTGATCAGTTCATGAATATTGTGCGCGCCACTGCCCTGTTTCATCCCTTCTGGAATGGCGCGAAGCCGGAATGGTTCGTGGTGCAGCCCATTCCCTGGTACTTTTTTATTCTGCCTGTTCTGGCATGTTTTGGGCTGCTGTTAAATACTCGCAATAAAAAAGTATTGTTTTTCGGAATCATTGCCTTAATCGGGATTTTATTGGGCAAGCAGTCGGGGGAGCCCTTTACCGGTCTTTATTCTTTCTTGTTTGCCAATGTCCCGGGCTTTGCCGGATTTCGAGAGGCAAGCAAGTTTTACTTTTTGATTGCCATGGCCTATGCGGTTCTGGTTGGGGCGCTGGTGTCGCAGCTCGATGCTAAACCGCCGGGAATAAAATATGCTCGTTTGGTAAAAAGTGCCGTGTGGCTGATGATTTTGTCGGTATCAGCGTTGAATGCAAAGCCGTTGATCACTGGCGAAATTGAGACAATGTTCGTGAAGTGGCACGTGCCTGATGATTACGCGCGCCTTAAGCAGCATGTTCTCGCAGATCGAGAGTATTCGCGAGTGCTGTGGATTCCAACGGATACACCTTGGGAGGTGAATAATGGCGTACATCCCACCATAGGCGCCGCAAGCATGGTGTTCTCCGACTGGGATAAACTTTTTTCTTCGCAGAAAAATGATATAAACCAAGACTTCAGGGACAGAATCCACTTTCTGCTCGATCACCCCGGTTTTCAGAGATTGCTGGCAAACTCGTCCGTTCGATACATTGTGGTGCCATTGCGCGATACCGCCAATGATGGCGACTTTTATCAATCCTACGGCGGATCGAGGGATGCTTTCATAAGCAAGCTAAATCGATTGAGCGGAATTCATCAGCTGGATATCGGCATGCATGATGTTACCGTTTATGAGAATCCAAACTATCACTCTCACATCTATTTGACGACCGGGGCAGAAGCAATTGGTAAGTTCGTTCCATTTAGTCCTGTTAAATTTGACGCGAAGCGAAATTCACAATACCGGATTCATTTAACAAATATTTCATCACCCGTTTATTTGAACTTTACCGACAACTATCACCCGGGCTGGCGTATTTATCTCGGTCCCTTTGCGTGGTGGGACGCGGTGAGGGGGAAGGCCATCACTTTGCCGGCTAGCAGTCATATCAAAAGCGATGCCGGATTGAATGCGTTTTATATCGACCCGAGTTACATCAAGCGCAATTACCCGAAAGATGCGTATAAGGAAAACGTGGATGGTTCTATTGATATTGAAATGACGTTGTATTTCAGACCCCAGGCGTATCTTGATCTGGGCCTAATCATCAGTTTGTCGACGTTGGCAGGATATCTGGCATACCTTTTGGCTCGTCGCTTCCGGGCATCAAGGGCCGGTGTGTCATGAATATCTTGGGGAAAATGCGACATGAAATAGTCGTACAGAAGGCGGCGTGAAATGCTTGCTTATCGTAACCGCAGTGTTTTAGGCGACGGCGGCCGGCTGGCGGCATTTATGACTACGCTTGCCTATTTCATGGTGAGCGTGCTCGTGACCTGGCCGCTGATCTTCCAATTGGATTCGACGCTCTTCGGAGACTACGGCGATACCCGCGGTGGGGTATGGTGGCTGTGGGCAAAAATAAATGGCCTGCTTGATACGCCGACCAATCACTTGATTGCGGCGCCATTTGGTCAACTTGTTGATCGCAGTATCAGCACGCCCGTTTCAGAATGGCTTTACATCATTCTGGCCAGGCTTTCCAATGAAATTGCCGCGTATAATTTGTACATTTTACTGGCGTTTCCGCTGACGGCGATCGCCACTTATTTTTTGCTCAATCGGCTGCTGCATAATCGAATCGCTGCGTTTGCGGGAGGGCTTGTTTTCGGCTTCTGTCCGGCGGCAGTGATGCAGGCGGCGGGCGGCCATGCACCATTTGCCTTTAACGTATTTATTCCCCTTTTTCTGCTGGCGCTGTTTTATAACCGCGCGCAGCGTACATTCTTTTCAGCCTTTTCTGTCGCGGCCTGCTTTGCGCTCATCACCCTCGTGGCGCTCTATTTTGGATATTTTGCAATTTACATTGCCGTTTTTTTTGTCGTTTTCGATATATTGAACAGCAAACGCGGAGATAGGCATGCAATTTTTCGAAACTATCTTTACGTGGCGATTTTTGTCATTGCCCTGATACTACCATTCGAATATAAAGCGATTTACCAGCAAATCGCATTGAGCGGCAATGCGCTCGCGAAGGCGGGGCGCATACGTGATTTAAGTGAATTAGTAATGTATTCCTCCCGCCCCTGGGAGTTTTTTGTTCCCTCCATTGATCACCCGGTCCTGGGAAGTTTTCTTTACGATTTTGTGCGAGCCCATTTGCATGGGAGCAATATTCCAGAGCAGACACTCTACTTGGGATTGGTTCCGGCCGGGTTGCTTCTGGCTGGAACCGTTTTTGTCGCCCGCAGCAAGTTTGATGCCGGCCACCGGAGCTATTTTCTTTTTTTTGCGTTTGGGGCGCTGTGGATGTATTTCCTGTCGCTGCCACCGTTGATTTCCCTGGGCGGTGTCAGCGTGCCGACGGTATCCTATTTTGCCCATGGAGTTGCGCCCATGTTTCGGGTATATGCGCGCTTCGGCATCCTGGTCAATTTTTTCGTGGCATGCGCGGCGGCGGTGGTGCTGGCGCATTTATACCAGCGCATGAAGCATGCGCGCTATTATGCGATGTTGGCGATGCTGCTGCCGCTGGTCGTGTTCGAATACTGGAGTATCCCGCCCGACTACGCGCTTCCGGTGGATCAGCCACCGGAGGTTTATCGATGGCTGGCGAAACAGCCGGGGGACGTCATTGTTGCGGAATATCCAATGACGCCGAACGATGAGCCTGCTTTTTACACATATCTTTTCTGGCAGCGGATACACAAGAAGATGTTGGTTAATGGGGCATCACCGGATAATACGCGGGCATGGGCATTGTTCGAGCAGGTAAAGGATCTCGCTAATCCACAGACGCCGGCATTGCTTGAAACGGAAGGGGTGAAATACGTGATCGTGCACAGAGAGATGTATCAGGAAGGATTAATTCCAGCGCCGCTTAAGCGGTACTTTACGGTCCCGGTTTCGGACATGGTCTACAACCGCGGCAGAGTACCCTCTATTCCTTATTCCCTGAAATTGTATAAAACATTTGGAACAGACACGGTTTTTAAATTGGATGAGGCTGCCTCTGAAGCGCCTTTAAAGACGTCGCGCCACCTGCTTGACGGAGCGTCGTAGCTATGTTTTTAAGGTCAAGAGCGGCCAATATTTTCAGTTGGTTGTTTCCCTTCATGTGTCTGGGTGCGAACGGGATTGCCTGCGGTTCGGACACTCCCGCCGACTGGAAATCGGAAACCCTTTTGTTGATGAAGGCAGGTCAAGTCTCTTTGCCACTGCGGATAACTCCTGCTTTGGTCGAGGCGCCCCCGCGGCGCATCGATCTGATACCTGGTCGTAAAGAGGGCAAAATCCCTGGGGACATTAAACAGGATGCGCGCGGCGCGGCCCTGCCGTTGACCGGCTTTCCGGTGGACTTGCACGAATATCCGATGCTCAACTTCAATAACGCCGCTCGGGAACCCGGACAGGACTGGTTCGAGTTGGCGCTGGACACAAGGGGCATGGGTACGATTGACGCACTGGTGCGCGTGGGTGATCCGGCGCTGTTTCCAGATATGATGCAAGAGCGTATCGACTTTCGGACAGGTGAATTTGCGGCGAGAGATTCAGGCTACAAAATCAAGCGGGCTCTTGGCATTAGGGGCGATGGGAAATGGCGGTACACGGCCATTAACGCCAGGGTGGGTGGTATCGCCAACGGCATTGTCAACGCCTCCTTTGAGCCGGGCAGCGATCTGGTTTTGCAAAGA
>Ga0153915_10006699_pt1 | contig 10819 bp, 7 predicted proteins | sample Opewatmetagenome_2_FD_107003 | JGI IMG/M metagenome (GOLD analysis project Ga0153915, IMG submission 107003) | Freshwater wetland microbial communities from Ohio, USA - Open water 3 Core 3 Depth 3 metaG | ecosystem: Environmental > Aquatic > Freshwater > Wetlands | place: USA: Ohio, Lake Erie...
ACACAAGATCATGGCCACGCCGCTTGTGGAACGCTGCGAAAGTGTACTCGGTTACGTCATTGTCGAGTTGCTGATCGGAAGATAACGGCAGATGCTTCGGTGGATCCCCTGTTCTGTACGCGCTGACGCACCGTCAAGGTGCGCAAGGGTCAAGTGCGAAGCCGGTAGCGGATCTTCGCCGCGCCAACAATCCTGCGGATCAACTGCGGGTAGTCGATCCCCGCGAAGCAGAGATTGATACCCATCGCATGAGGATGCAGATCGGGATTGGGGTTGGCTTCCAGAAACACGAGTCGGTTGTCCGGCGTCAGCCGATAGTCGATGCGCCCGTAGTCGCGCAGGCTGAGTGCGTGAAAGATCTTCCGGCTGGCATCGTTGATCTGCCTGACGGTGGACCGGTCGAGCGCGGCTTTTCTCCAGCGTATGCGCCAACGGGTGCGGTACGCAGCTTCATTCTTGACGCGATAGGTCGCCATTAGCGGCGCCGAACGACCTTTTTTCCCGACAACCAGCTCCACCGCCGGCATGACGTCCGGTGCATTACCGAGAAGCGCAACGTACACGTCGCGCCCCGGAATAAACTCCTCGCAGACCAGCGGGTCGTTGACGCGTCCGCGCATGCCGCGCACCCTCTCCCGCAACTGCCGCGCGTTTAGGACGATCGAGTTGTTGCGTATTTCGTCCGACCCGTCGCCATACAACGGCTTGACCACGATCGGATAGGAAAGCCCGTGATCATGAATTCGATCGCGGCGACCCAGAACAAAATGACGGGGAACAGCGACCCCAAGATCGGCGACGATTTTCTTCGACAGCGCCTTGTCGCGCGCCAGCCGCAATCCGGTCGGTCCGGTGCCGGTGTAGCGCAGCTTCATGATTTCGAGCAACCCGGTGATCGCCGCGTCGAGCCGGCGGTCGCTGTCGACCCACTCGGTCAGATTGAACACAAGGCGCGGCCTCGCCTCGCGCAACGTCCTGATCGTGTCGATCACGTTACGGTCGAAGGGAATGACCGTGACGTTCCGGGAGCGCGCGTTCAGACAATCGAGCATGTACGCCTCCATGCTGCCGCGGTCCGGCACGAAGCGGCCATTTCTACGGCGTTCGCCTGTTTCCGCGTCGACGAGCAGCGCCACATCGCAGCGCCCGCGTCGTCCTTTGTTCTCGCGCATGTGCGAATTCTACATCGCCCGGCACCACCGACGGAAAAACGGGCTCAGGCCCCGCTTTCCTCCCTTAGTGCGGGTCGTTCGCAACACAGCACCGCGCGCCCTAATTGAACTTTGCGACCTTTCGTGCCTCTCCCGTCAGTTCGAGGATATGCATGCCCGTGTTCGCCCGGTCGACGATGTAGATATAACCCCGGTCGTCGACTTCCACGTTATTGGTCTGGATCGCAATCTTGCAGTGTTCCCCTTCCGCCGTTTTCATGCAGCGCTTCGCGGTGTTCTTGTTGATTGCCGGAATATAGTAACCAGCCTCGCGCGGCGAGAATGGATCGCGGATATCCACCGCACGCACGCCGGCGTTGAACCAGGCGATGAACACCATACGCTTGTAGTAGATCGGTCCCATGTCCTCGTTTGACGAGTGTGTGCCGAAACGTCCGCCACGCGAGCAGAAATTGCCGCTTTTTTCCGGCACATGGAAGTTGGATACGCTGAACGGCTTGGTCTCGTCTGTGATATCGACCATATACATCATGTGGTAATCCTCATGGCACTCATTCTGGGTCGATTCGCTCACCACGACTAGAAAATCGCGCTTCTGCGGTTTGCCGGATCTGTCCTTTTCCGACTTGGTGTGGAAGTGGTCGAGGGCAGGCACCTCCATGCCGAGAACAGGAAAGGTGGTATGCGCTCCCACCGTCGGATACAAGTCGAGACGGCTGATCTGCGGATACAGCAGGTTCTCCACCGTCGGTGCAAACGGATCCTTGGATGCGGGATTGCCTTTCAGCAGTTTGTCGCGGTCGACGATCTGGACGACGCCGCCCAGCAGCGTGCCGTAGCCGAAATACACGCGATTGCCGACGACGATCGGACCGTGCGTATCTTGCGGCACCTTTTCCATGGTCGAGCCCGGCTGCTGGCCGACCAGCGCGAAATTACGGATGAATTTGGGGTGCGCGGGGTCGGACAGGTCGTAAATCTTGGTCATGCGCTTGGTGCGCCAGCGCTCCGGCCGTCCGTCGGAAATCAGGTAAGCGATTCCGGTATCGCATTCCCACCAATTCTTGTGCGTGTCCTTGAGGCCGCTCACCACCGTGGTGAGCAGCGTGGGACGCTCGGGGGCCGTGACATCCCATATTTCGTGCGCGGTGGCGCCGCCCGTGCGCAGGAGATAGACCTTGGCGGGATCACCCTTGGGCAGCTTCTTGCCGTCGCACACGCGCACCATCTGTGCGCCTCCGCCCTCGCCGGCGCCTTCCTGCCCCGGGATGTGGGCCAGATATTTGGGATGCTTGGGATCGGTGACGTCGATGATGGACGTTCCGTTGTTCTCGTTCTGCTTCGTCAGCGGGTTGTACGGTTTCGGAACCTCACGGGTGCCCCCGTGATGCCCGATGTAGGCAATCCAGCGATTGCCCTGATGATGAACCAGCGGCTGATACGCGCTGCGGGCCTGCAGGTCGCTGTAACCGACCAGCCGCATGTTCTTTGCTTCGACCTTGCGCGAGGCCGGCGCAATTTCGGCATCTTGCGCCGACCAGGCGGCACTGACCCACAGGCCCAGTGCGGCCGTGACCGCGAGTAATCCACATCGAAGCCTCATTTCCCTAGTGCGCTGCATGTGACTCCCCCTTTGTAAGAACAGATATACGACACACGGAACGTGTGACCTCAAAAACCCCAAACGGCCGGATGCGGCAGCCGCTGCATCATGCGAACTGATCGCACGCCGATCTCCCCGTACTAGCGTGGTCGGGCCGAATCCCGAACCCGCAGGCGCCCGCCCGCTTCCTATATACTACGCGACGATTCTGACACAATATTTCGGTCGTAACCAGCGCGCGTGCTGAAGCGTTTGCTGCGGCAGCCGGCCCGTTCCAGGAATCAATGCGATCTCCGATATATTCCATATGCTGACCCGACAATTGACCGGTGCGGCGGTCGCGGCAGTCAGCATCCTCGGAGTGTCGACGTAATGACGTGGGGGTGCCGGATTTCCTGGCACGCGGCTCTCGCGACCGCGGCCGTTACCGGCTTGCCGGCAACGGCATGGGCGCATGCCTTCGATGATCGCTACGACCTGCCGCTGCCGCTATCCTACTTCGTCACCGGCGCGACAGCGGCGGTCGGACTGTCATTCCTGGTCGCCGCTCCTTTCGTACGTCGGGCGCCGCCGATGTATCCTGAACAGGCCCGCGTAGTATCCCTGGGCCCTTTGTTGTCATGGTTGCGGCCCGCATGCGGTCTCTTGTCAGCACTTCTGCTCGTGCTCACCGTTCTTGCCGGATTGTTCGGCACGCGCGATCCGGTGATGAATCTTGCGCCGACGATGGTATGGATCGTCTGGTGGGTCGGCCTGTCGCTCACGGCCGCGTGCATCGGCAACATCTGGCCGGCACTCGATCCCTGGAGCAAGTTGTTCGAGTGGGCTGACTTGTTGGCCCGGCGCCTGGGCAGCAAGAACGGCATTGTGATCGGCTGGAAATATCCCAAGGCAATCGGAATGTGGCCCGCAGTCGCACTCCTCCTCTGTTTCGGCTGGTTCGAAGTCGTTTACCCTGAAGCCGCAGAGCCGAATCGAATCGCCTCGGCGGCACTCGCATGGTCGGGGGTCACACTTCTGGGCAGGATTTGCTTCGGACGCGAAAAGTGGGAGCGTAACGCCGACGTGTTCTCCGTCTACTTCGCAACGCTTGGAAAATTTGCGCCCACCGCTCCGGGCCCGGCCCCGGGCATCGTTGCAGTGAGGCCGCCGGGACGCGCGCTGATGGCTTCCGCGGAATGTGCTGCCGTCGTCGGCTTTGTGATTGCAATGCTTGCCACCGTGCTCTTCGACGGGCTGCTCAGCGGTCAATTCTGGTGGAGCTTGCAAGCGAGCATAACCCGCGCGATTCCGCTGCTTGCCGACGACAGGGGCCACATTATTGGTGCGTTCGGTCTTGTCACCGTGTGGCTGCTTTTCCTGGCTGCGTACCTGCTCGCCTGCTGGGTCTCCGCAATGCTGTTACGTGACCGACCGCCCAAAGCAAATGTGCTTGCGTTTGCCCTGACCCTCGTGCCGATTGCGATCGGCTACAACATTGCGCACAACTTTTCCAGTCTGCTGGTGCAGGGCCAGCAATTGATACCGCTGCTCTCCGACCCGCTGGGTCTGAAATGGGATCTCTTCGGTACCGCCTCGTACAGGGCAAACATCGGTATCATCGACGCGCGCACGACCTGGTACGTAGCCATGGGCGCCATCGTGACCGGTCACGTCGTTTCAATATGGCTTGCGCACCACGTGGCGCTGCGCGAGTTTGGAACTCCGCGTAAAGCAATGGTCGCCTCCGTTCCACTCACTGTATTGATGCTGATCTATACCGCCGTCAGTCTCTCCGTGATCGCCGAGCCGATGGTCGAATTCGGCATCCAGGATCAGAGTAGCGGGCTTCCGCAACTGTTCTTGTGCGTTGGAATTGAAAGTCCGCGCGTTCCAGGCACGAGGGTGCGCAATCTGTTGCAATCGCGGGAGGCCGGCAATTTCCGGTCAGCTTTGACCGATTCCCCCTGCGGGGCGGCTCCGAGATTACCAGCCCAAGTCAATCATGCATTACGGGATTCCGAACCCAGTAAAGCCTGCCTCACACGCTCAGGAATCATCGGCGTGTGACGGAGACGCACACCAGTCAACTGGAATACCGCGTTTGAGATGGCCGGCGCCACCAGCGGCGTCGCCATCTGGCCGGCGCCGGTCGGATGGTTGTCCGTCGTGATGAGCTTGACGTTGATTTCCGGTATATCGCTCATCCGCGGCACCTGGTAGTTGTAGAAATTCGACTGCTGCACAGCGCCATTTTCGATCGTGATGCGCTCCGTCAACGCGAGACCCAGCCCGTAGATGATCGAACCCTCCGTCTGCGCAATCACATTATCCGGCTGCACCGCAATGCCGGGATCGATAGTGGTCCAGACTTTGTGAACGCGGATCTGTCCCGAGCCGCGATCAACCGACACCTCGGCCACCGCGGCAAGCTGCGTGCCAGAATAGTCGATATACGCAAAACCGAGCCCCCGCCCCTCGCGCTTTCTGCCCCACTCAGCCAGTTTGGCCACCGTTTCGACGACGTGACGGCCGCGCGGAGAATGCTTCAGCAATTCGAGCCGGAATTCAACAGGATCAATGCCCCGTTTGACGGCGATCTCGTCCATGAAGGCTTCAATCGCGAACTTGTTTGGCCCGACCCCGATCGCCCGCAGCGATGAAGTGCGGATTCCGGTTTCCTCCTGCACGGCTTCGCTCAAGCGGTCCGGGATATCGTAGGTCGGAAGCTCCGTGCCGCGCATTGCGATGTTGTCCTTGCCCTTCGACTTGCCGTAGCGCACCGGGTCCTGGAAGGCAAGCACGCGGTCGCATGCGACGCGATGATGCCACGCCATGACGCGGCCTGACGCATCGAGGCCCGCCCGGATGTAGTTGACGTATAGGGGGCGGAACCGGCCGCTGCGCACGTCATCCTCGCGGGTCCACAGCACCTTCACGGGCTTCTTCGCCGCCTTCGACAGCAGCACTGAATCGATGACGAATTCTTCGTCCCGGTGTCCGCGGCGTCCGAAACCGCCGCCGAGCAGCATATCGTGAAGTTTTATGCGCTGCGCGGCAATTCCCAGCGTCTTGGCCACGGCATCCACCGCCATCGTCTGGCTCTGGGTGCCGCACCAGATGTCCGCGGAATCACCCGTAGCCGATACCGAAGCGACCGAATTGAGCGGCTCCATCTGCGCGTGGTATCCATAGTCACAGCGGTATTCCCCTTCGATCACTGTAACTGCCCTGGTTATCGCGTTGACCGCATTTCCCTTCTTTTCCCAGGCAATTCCCTCGCGCGACAGGTCGCGTGCCGCTGCCGCAAAAGCCTTGAATCCCTTCTCATCCGAAAATCCCCAGCCCTTGGCGTTGCGCGACCAGGTCACCTTGAGCGCATTCTTGCCTTTGAATGCCGCCCACGGCACTTCCGCGAGTACGCCTACACCATAAGGCAGGCGCACAACATCGATTACGCCCGCAACCGCGCGCGCGGCGGAGTCGTCCAGTGTCTCGATCGCACTCCCCTCGACCGGCGGGCGCAGCACCGCAGCGTAAATCATGCCCGGCAACTGCACATCGATGCTGTACTGCGCCAAGCCGTTCACCTTGCTCGGCAGTTCTACCCTCATTACGTCCTTGCCGATAAGTCTGAACTCATTCGCCCCGGTCAGTTGTTCGGGCCCGATCTCCGGCGCTTTGGCCGGTACTGTCGCGAATGCCGCGATCTCTCCGTAACTCAGTCGGCGTCCGGACTGCGCATGCACCACCACGCTCGGCTGGGTACCGAGTTCCGACACCGGAACGCCCCAATGCCGCGCGGCATTCTCAAGCAATGCCATTCGCACCTGTGCACCGAATATACGCAGGTTTTTGAAATAGCCGGTCACCGCCGCGCTCCCCGCCGTGTACTGCAGACCACCGAACAGCGGGTTTCCGTAGACAGCGTTGTTTGCCGGTGCCGGGACAATGCGGACCTTGCTCCAGTCCGCGTCGAGTTCATCGGCAAGAATCAGGGGCAGCGAGGTCATCGACCCCTGTCCCATTTCGACGGCCGGCGCCATGATCGCAATAGTGCCGTCGGTCGACAACGTGACCCACGGATTGACGACGATGTTTTTCGGTTCCGCCGCGAGCGCATTACGGCTCGCCAGCCGAAGCGCGGCGGGAAGTCCAACTGCAACACCGAATGTGAGCCCCGCCGCACCGACCATGAAGCGGCGCCTGCTCGGCATGGATGCTCTGCTGACGCCCGCCCCTGCAGTTGCCGTGTAGCGGATCTTACGTTCATCGATTTCGCGGCCGGCACTCGCGTTGCCGCCCATCTCCTCGAAAGTGCCTCGCTTCAGATCGCTCATGCCGCCCCCTCCTTCGCCGCGCGCTCGATGGCGCGAACGATTCTGAGGTAAGTGCCGCAACGGCAGATGTTCGTGTTCATGTATTCGATGATCTCCTGGCGGTTCGGATTTGGGTTCTCCTTTAGGAGCCCGGCAGCGCGCATGATCTGTCCGGACTGGCAGTAACCGCACTGCGGCACGTTTTCGGCAAGCCACGCTTTCTGCAAGGGGTGGCTCGAATCAGGCGAAAGACCTTCGATCGTCGTGACGCTGCGGCCCTCGAGGTCCTTGATCGGATTCAGGCAGGCGTAGTTCGGTTTGCCGTCGATGTGCACCATGCAGGCCCCGCATTGCCCCACGCCGCACCCGTAGCGGGTGCCGGTGAGTTTCAGATGTTCACGAAGGACCCAAAGTAGAGGCGTGTCAGCATGCGCCGTCACGGAATGACGCTTGCCGTTGACGGTGAGCGTCGTGGTGACCATTTCGTTCATGCTTCTCCTCCATGGTAGAAGACATCGGTTCGCGCGGAACCGTGCAGGTATATCGTGCGGTTGCTGTCAGCGTTCCCCGGAAGGCCGCACGGCTTCTCTCGCCGTGGGCTTCATACTATACCAAGACATTTCGTTCTGGCGCAGGCTGTCCGCTGTCAATTCGGAAACCAACGCAAACCGACCTCTCGGAGGAACCCCCGAAGCCGTCACCCCGCTCGGAACAGTCCCCGCGCAGTGGAATGAAGGCGCTCGAAACCGGTTCGGGTAACGCGTATGAGCTCCCCAACCTGAACGCCGGCAGTCTGCTCCCGGGTGATGACATTCGGCTGGACCACGACGGTCATGTTTTCCTGCAACGTCATGTCCGGCGGCGGGCCGGCCGGCCGGCTCCTGGTCCCGAGAACGGGCGGAAAATAGCCGCCCCCGAAACCGTGCATCAGATCGTCGCATACGGTAAAACCACGGTCTTCAATCACGCCAGCCGCGTCGATGATCTCCTGCATGGTAGCGCCATGTCGAACGATCCCGGTCACGGCATCGAAGGCCGCTTCCGCAGTTTCGTGCAGGTCGCGATAGAGCGGGGCTGCGTCGGCATCGACGGTGAAAGTCCGCAGTACCTGTCCGGGGTAATCCCACCAAAAGCTCGACAGCTCACAGAATACGATGTCGCCCGTCTGCACCTTGCGTGGCGAGGGGTACTGCGGCGGGACGAAAATATGCGGGTTGGCCATCGAGGTCACGCCGATGTAGTGAATCATGGTCGTGCCGCCGTGTCCGACGTAGGCGTGTTCGACGATGCTGCCGAGTTCTCGTTCGGTGAGACCCGGGCGGGTTCCGGCAAGCAGCGCCGCAAAACCGGCGTCGCTGAGTGCGGCGCCGATTTTCAACCAGTCGATCTCTTCTTCCGACTTGATGCTGCGCAGCCGCACGTACTCCGCATCGAGAGGAACCACCTGAAACTGCTCTTCCAGGTGCCGGTATTTCGAGACCGCGAGTGGTCCCATGATGCCGATGCGCTTTGCTGCCCGGCGCTTCAGCTCGGCGATGGTCTTTGCAATTCCCTTGTGCTCGCCCCACTGCACGTCCACGTCGCGCGCGATTTTCCTGCCCAGCGGAAAGTGGTTGTACCACTCCATGAACATCGTCATCTGTACGCCGGGCTTGAAGACGACGTAAGCCTCCACCGTACCGGGCCAGCCGGTGACCCACTGCGTGGCGTTGCCGACGCGATGGTCGGTCACAACCAGAAGATGATCGACATCGGTCCTCGCCATTACGTCGGCGAGTAACGTGTGGCGTCTCGCGTATTCCGCGTCGGAGAACCGCGGATACTCCTGTTCCAGGATCGCGTTCAGCCGGGGACTTTGCCTGATCGCCGCAATCGGGTCTGCCGCATTCATCACATTACTCTGTGCAATCGGAGATTTGCGCAGCGCCGGTCCGGTCACTTGGAGACTTGTGCCTCGAAATACGGATAAGCATTGGTCGCTCCGGCCGGAATAATCGGGGGCACTGCCCGCACCCATGCCGGATTGAGCTGGGAAAGCGACGTTACACCCATCAGCCCCATTGCAGTGCGGATTTCCACGTCCATGAGCTCAAGCATCCGGATGAGGCCAAGTTCGCCCGCGGCCGCGAGCGCCCAACCGAGCAGCTTGCCTACGCCGACCGCACGCGCGCCGAGCGCGATCGCCTTCACGACATCGGTGCCGCGCAGAACTCCGCCATCGAAGAGCACTTCCGCGCGCCCGTTCACCGCCGCCACGATTTCGGGCAGGACCTCGATGCTGCCCTGCGCGTGATCGAGCTGACGGCCGCCATGGTTCGACACGTAAACAACGTCCGCTCCATGTTCCACGCTCAAGCGCGCGTCCTCGGCGGTGGCAATGCCCTTCACGATCAGCGGCAGCTTCACGCGTTCCTTCATCCAGATGAGATCGTTCCAGTTGAGCCTCATCTGATAGCGAGGATCGCCGAATCCTTCGCGCACCTTGGCCCGGCCAATAATGTCGCGCTCCCGGCGGCCGTAATAGTTCCGGTCCACCGTCACGCACAGCGCGCGGTAGCCGGCGGCCTTGGCGCGATCGAGGATGTCCTCGACCCATCTGCGGTCGGCACGCACGTAGAGCTGGAATATAAGCGGCTCTTTCACCGCTTGCTGCGTGGCCTCGATGCTGGGTTTGGCCGCGGTGCTGATGAACGCGGTTGTGCCGTGGGCCACCGCCGCGCGCGCGACCGGGATGGCGCCATCCGGACTCACCATGCCGACGAAACCGCCCACCGGCGCAAGGAACACCGGCGACGAAAGTTTCTGCCCCAGCAGCGTCGTCGAAACGTCGATTTCCGACACATCCACCAGTACGCGCTGGCGCAAAGCCAGGCTGTCGAGTCCCGCGCGGTTTCTGCGAAGCGTGGTTTCCGAGTCCGATCCCCCGCTCAGGTGATCCCACAATTCCTGTGTCAAATTGCGCCGTGCGGCAAGCACGATCTCCTGCAGAGACAAGAATTGCTGCGCTACGTTTTCCCGTGTCCGTGCTGTTGCCCGCGCGGAGCGGCGTACGGCAGGTACGGCCTTGCCCGCTCTTTTTCGTTGTTTCCCTGCTGCCATTTCAGCCTCTCTGTCTATCGGTGAGCGGGCCTGCAATTATCGCCCTGTACCGGACATTCTGGTACATCGATCAGTCACTGGAAGATAATGTTTGCAAATAAAATTCACGCCGGTTCTGGAATTGGATCATTCCGGTTTTATCCCTGCGAGCTTGACGAGCCTCGCGAGGCGGGCAAAGTCTGCCCGGATAAACCGGCCGAATTCTTCCGGACTCGCGCTGCCGAGCGGCAACAGTCCCTGATTGGCATACTGCCGCTTCACGTCAGGATCGGCGAGCGCTTTCTGGATCGTCGCGTGCAGTCTCACGACGATAGGACGCGGAGTGCCCCTCGGCGCAACGATGCCGTTCCAGCTGGTGTAGTCGTAACCTTGCACGCCGGATTCGTCCATCGTCGGCAGGTCCGGCAGCAGCGGAGAGCGCGTTTTCGACGAAAGCGCCAGCGCTCTCAGGCGGCCTGCCTTGATGTGGCCGGCCAAAGCGGCCGCCGGAGCGATGCACCACTGCGCCTCGCCTGCGACGACCGCAGCAGCCATTGGGCCGCCACCCTTGTACGGCACATGCACGGTATTGATGCTGGTCATGGTGGTAAACATGACTCCAGCAAGGTGGCTTGACGAGCCCACGCCGGCCGATGACATGTTGAGCT
>Ga0153915_10006700_pt1 | contig 10819 bp, 7 predicted proteins | sample Opewatmetagenome_2_FD_107003 | JGI IMG/M metagenome (GOLD analysis project Ga0153915, IMG submission 107003) | Freshwater wetland microbial communities from Ohio, USA - Open water 3 Core 3 Depth 3 metaG | ecosystem: Environmental > Aquatic > Freshwater > Wetlands | place: USA: Ohio, Lake Erie...
AGGTGGCCGATCGCCTCCCAGGAGCGCCCGGGGCAGTACCCGCGGCCGAGTCGCCCTGCGATCCGGTTGAAGTACTGCTCGGCGACCCGGCGGCGCTTGTCGAGGATGCGGTCGAGGTTCGCGAGGTCGTCGCCGAACTCCGGGGCGTCGCGGACAGCCGTGGCGGCCGCCTTCAGGAGGTTGAGCACAGCGGCGGGCAGGCCGGCGCGCAGCGAATAGTAGGCCTTCTTGCCCTCCCGCCGGTCGGCGACCAGTCCCGCTTGGCGGAGCAACGCGAGCTGGGAGGAGATGCGCGACTGCGCCATGCCGAGGATCTCCTGCATCTCAGCGACCGAGAGCTCTTCATGCATGAGCAGCGTCAGCAGACGCAGCCGGGTGGAATCGGAGAGAAGCTTGAGGGTGTCTAGGGAGAAGTTCAATGGAGCGGAACGCCACACGCGTCGCAGGCAGGCTCCTACCAATGTCGGCCCGCGCGGCGGGCGTCAATGCCTCGCGTGCGGAGGGCGGGGGCGGAGATCTGATGCTGCGGGGACTAAAGAAAGCGCTCGGTAACGAGCACCGAGAGCTGCCAGGCGCCGAAGGCGGCGATGACGCCTCCGGCCACCAGGTTGATCCAGCGCAGGGTGCCGTCGTTGAGGTGGCGGCCAAACGTGCCGGCGAGCAGGGCCAGCTGCAGCCACCAGAGGGAAGAGCCGGTGAAGACCCCGCCGATGAGGTAGAGGGCGTCGGCCGTGCGGCCGGTCTGCCAGCCGAACCCGAGCCCTGCGAACACGCCTGTGAAGGCGACGAGGGTCATCGGGTTGGCCAGGGTCAGGAAGTAGGTCGAGACGAAGGCGTCGCGGAGCCGGCCGACGTGCACGGGCGCCGAGGCCTCGCGGCGGACGCCCCGTCGCGCGCGCATCGTGTGAATGCCGAGCACGACGAGGAAGACGCCGCCGAAGAACTGGAGCCACTGGCGGTGGTCCGTCAGGAAGGCCATGATCGCGGTGAGGCCGACCGCGGCGATCACTCCGAAGGTCGTGTCGGCGGCCGCCGCGCCGAGGCCGGAGACGAAGCCGATGCGCCGCCCGTCGGCGAGCGAACGGCGGAGGCAGAGGAGGTTGATGGGCCCAACAGGCGCTGCGATCGAGAAGCCGATGACGAGGCCTTTGAACAGGGGCTCCATGCGTGCCTGGGATGGGGGGTGGGGGTAGGCTGCCGCCGCTTTCTACGGCGCGGACGGGAGATGCGTCCGCGCCGGACCGGACCGGTTACTGGGCGGCGGGTGTCAGAGTATCGATGTAGCGCGAGATCGAAGTCACCGCGTAGTCGCGCTCGGTGCCGCCCGACTTCACGGAGATGTGGTCGCCGTTCTTCTTCCCGAGGAGGGCGAGGCCGAGGGGCGTCTTGTAGGAGATGATGTGGTTGTCGGGATCGCTGTCCCAGACGCCGAGGACCGTGTACCTCAGGGACTCGCCGGTCGCCTCAGCGCGCAGATCGACGATGCTGCCGACGCTGATCTGGTCGGTGGTCGCGTCGGTGAAGTCGGTGATGCGCACCCGGGCGAGGTCGCGCTCGAGCTGCGACTTCTGGGCCATGAGGAGCGTCTGATCCTGCTTGGCCATCTTGTACTCCGAATTCTCGCGCAGGTCGCCATGCTCGCGGGCCGCAGCGATGGCCTTGGAGTTCTCGGGAATGCGCTTGGTGACGATCAGCTCATACTCCTGGCGTTTGCGGTTGCAGCTCTCGCGCGAGGCGAGGAGCTGTTCGCTGGGAGTCTCGCTTTCGCCGGAGACGAGCGACTGGATGGACGGGAAGATCTTGATGAAGCGGGCCAGGAGGGACTTCTTCGTCAGCTCCTCGAAGCCTTGGTTGAGCATGAGGGTGTTGGCGAGGTCGCGCGCGGTCTCGGGGTCGGCCGTGGCGAGGAGATCCGGGATGAGATCGGGGTCGTCGCTAAGGATTTCGGCCAGCGGGATGCGGCGCGTGCCGGCCGACTCGAGGGCCTCGTAGTCGATCGCGAAGAAGATGGCGCTGAAAAGACGAGGGGTGATCAGCTCGTTGAGGAGCTTGGCGAACTTCTTCGACTGGCGGTTCTTGACGATCCAGAGGAGGACCGGGGCGCGGAGGTTCTGCTCGGTCTGCCAGCGCTTGAGCACGCCGGCGAGCTCAGCGGCCTGTTCGTTCTCGATCAGGAAGTTGATGCACTCGGTGGTGAACTTGCCCTGGCTGGTCTTGAGGAGGAGGAACGTGAGGTCCTTCCAGTCGAGCGGATGGGCCTCCTTGACCAACGCGAGGAATTGGGGCTGGAAATGGACCGGGATGCGCTCGGCGATGTCGGGGAGCCGGCGGGCGTCGGAGACGAGCTCGGTGAGCGTGGGCTGCAGGGTCGCGATGTCGACGTCCAGCGTCTTCGCCAACTCGTCGCGGACGCTGGCTCCGTACAGGCGTTCGGAGGCATGGAGCTGGTTGCTGTCCTTGATCGCATCCGAGAGATCCTTCAGTGCGGGCATTCGGTCGGCGATATCCTTCTTGGGCGCCACGCCGAGAAGCTGCTCGGCGAGCTGGATGCGGCGGCGGGCGGAACGGGTGTTCTGGAAATGCTCCAGGATCTCATCCTCGGCGGCGACGGGCTCGTCGCGAAGGACGTAGCACTCGGTCTTCTTGGCGGGGACTGCGATGCGGGGATCGCGCGCGATCAGCTTGCGGGTGGATGCCCACCATTTCTTGAAGCGCTCCTCGCCGAGAACCTGACGGAGGATGATCTCGAGGTCGATCGCGGTGGTGGCGCGATTGGGGAAGGCGGACAGGGTCTCGACGATCAGCTGGACGGGTTTCTCCTCGATGAGAGCGGCGATCTTCTCGGGCTCCAACTCGTTGCGCGCAAGCAGGTGCTTGGGCGGGAGGATGTCCATCGTGCTCACGCAGAACGCCGGATCCATCCGGTGCTCAACCTTGCCCTTGAAATCGATGACGAGCTTCTGGTCTGCTTCATCATACTCCTTAATCCGTCCGAATCCCCAGCTCCGGTGGACACAGAAAGCACCGGGCTCCATGGCCTCGAGCTTTGCTTTTGCCGCCTTGAGCGACGGGTTTTTTGCGATAAGCGCCTGAACGGCTTCGGAATTCATGGTGGCGGTGTGGCGTGCGTGAAAAGACGAGTTGAGGCCAGATTGGGATGGATTGTCAAATCGTGTATCTTAAGGTCGGGACCATGAAGCCGTTGCCGAAACACCCTTCAGCGGGTGCCTGGATCGTAGCTGCGTCCTTGGTGGAACGCTGGTTACGCGGTCGCGAACGCGTGGACGATCTGATCGATCTCGTCGGCAAAGAAACGGGAGTCAAGGCCTCCGCCGGCGAGCCGTCCGCAGGGGTGGGACGCGATCGCGCCCGCTGCCAGCACCTGCTCTTTGGCGTGGTGCGGCATTTCAGCCGGTTGGAGGAGGCGGTCGCAGCGCTCGTGCCGAGGTCGCCCAGGCCGCGCCTTCGCGCGGTCCTGCTTCTCGCCGGCTTCGAACTGCTCGACGTCACCGAGGGCGACGCTGCGAAGATCGTTCATCACGCGGTGGAACAGGCCAAGGCGCTGCTCAGCCCGGCGGAAGTCCGGCTGGTGAATGCCGTCCTGAGAAAGCTGGCGATGTCGTCGGTGCTCAAGGCGGGTGTGCCGGCGGCCGATGCCGCGCCGGAGGCACTTGCCCGGCATTTCTCCCACCCGGAATGGCTGGTCCGCCGATGGCTCGCGCAATTTGGCGCCGCGGCGACCAGGCGCCTCCTCGAGTGGAATCAGATGCCTGCGCCCGTCCATGCGCGCTGGCGGCCAGCTCCCGGCGGCGGCGAAGCGCCTCCCGCCTGGCTGCAGGCGGGCGCGAGGGAAGGTTTCTTCATGGTGCCTTCGGGGCACTGGCCGGAAGTCGAGCAACTGCTCGCCGCCGGCCGGCTCTATCTTCAGGATCCCGCCACGATGGTTGCCGCCGGCCTCCTCGATATCAGCGCCGGCGAGACGGTCCTTGACCTCTGTGCCGCGCCCGGGGGGAAGAGCCTGCTGGTCGCCGACATTCTCGCCGAACGATCGCGCTCGTCCGGCAACCCAGCGGCGCAGGGCAGGGTGGTGGCCGTCGAGCTGCCGGAGCCGTCCCGGATCGAGCGCCTGAAGGCGAACCTGGCGAAGGCCGAGGCGACCGACGTCGCGCTTGTGCAGGCCGACGTGTTGCAGCTCTCTCCCCATCTGCTCAAGGAGCACGGGCTTCCCTCGTCCTATGCGGCCGTCCTTCTCGACGCGCCCTGCTCGAACACGGGCGTCATGCGCCACAGGGCCGACGTGAAGTGGCGCCTGCGCGACACGGACATCGCCAAGCACGCCGCGCAGCAGGTCGCGCTGCTCTCCGCCGCGGCGCGGTTCGCGGCCCCGGGCGGGCGCATCGTCTACAGCACCTGCAGCCTCGAGGCCGAGGAGAACGAGGGCGTCGTCGAGTCTTTCCTGAGAAACTGCCGCGGCCGTTTCGCGCTCGAGGAAAGCCGGCTCGTCCGCCCCTGGGAAGCGGGTTGCGACGGGGCCGGAGCCTTCCGCCTCCGCCGGCAGCAGTGACCTGCCGTCCTGCGGCGGGCTCTCAGGGCACGAGGTCGAAAACGGGCAGCGCCACCTGCTGTTCGTCGTTCCCGCTGATGAAGGTGTACGTCACCCGCGGCGCGGTGCGGACGAGCTCGGCATAGCGCTGGAAGGTCCACGCCGAGACCGGCTCGCCGTTGATCTTTGTGCACAGGTCGCCCGCCTGGACCCCGAGCTGCTCGGCGGGCGAACCCGCGACGATGGCCGCGATGCGCCAGTAGGCGGGCGTCTTGACGAAGCTCAGGCCGGTGGTGCGCATCGGGGGGATCGGGATCGGGTCGTAGGTCGGCCGGAAGAAAGTCACCTGGGCGCGCTTCTGGTCGAAGGTGACGGTGAAATTCCTGAGCAGACCGCCGCCGATGGTGGAGAGCTCATCCGTCAGGTCCACCACGGGGCTTTCGATGACATAGGCGCCGACGGTGAGTGGCTGGCCGACGCGGCCGGTCATGTTCAGGCGGTCGCCCGAGAACGTCGCCACGAGCACGCCGGGTTTCGGGCCGCTGAGGAACGACGGGTGGAGGCCGACGGTGTTGAGGTTCAGCACCGCATCGCTGCCCGAGTCGATGAGCGCGATGAACGACTCGGCGCCGAGTTGGATCGAGATGAGCGGCGTGCTCTGCTCGTTGTTGAAGGGGATGGTGACGCCGGGCTGTGCGGTGCCCATGCCGTGCGGCGTGAGCAGGACGCGCGAGCGGGGATAGTCGAGGGTCAGCAGGGTTTCCCGGAACAAGGGGAAGCCGAGCACGCCGTCGATCTGCACGCCGAGATGGGTGGAGAGGTCGGCGAGGTCGTGGATGACGGCGCGCACGCCCTCGAAGCGGACTGCGGCGAGCTCGAGGCGCTTCAGGCTGACCGGTTGGAGCAGTTTCACCTCGCCGTTGGCGCCGAGGATGTGGAGGGGAGACTGCGAGGGGATCTCGGTCGCGCCGAGGCGTCTGGCGAGATCGGGAGTGACCAGCGTCAGGGAGGAGCCCGTGTCGATGATGAAGTGGATCGTGGAGTGCTTGTCGCCGGGCACCTCGATGACGAGGAAGTTCGACACGAGGGTGGCGGGCAGGACGGCCTGGGTCGCCTCGACACTGGTGCGGCGCGGCCCCAGCCGGAAGCTGAAGCAGCCGCCGAGCAGGAGGCCGGCGCAGGCCGCGAGCATCGCGGCCGCCGGAAGCAGGCGGAAGCGGGCTCTGCGCTGGAGCGGGTGGTTCATTTCTGCGGCTGGGGGAGGCGCCACCCCGCGAACACCGGGATGAGGAGGAGCAGCGCGCTGAGGAGGTAGGTGGAGAGCGATCCCGACCACCAATAGAGGACGCCCGCCGCGAGCGGACCGACGGCGCGGGCGAGCGAGCCGAGAGAGCGGAAGACGCCGAGGATCTTGCCCTGCTGGTCCGGCGGGCTGTACAGCGAGATCAGCGAGGAGAAGGCCGCGCTGGCGAATCCCGATCCCACTGAGACGAGGGCAAGGCCGGAGTAGAGCGGCAGGGTTGTGCGGGCGAAGGACACCCAGGCGAAGCCGGCTGCGATCAGGGCCACTCCCCCCAGGGCGCCCCGCTTCTCACCGATGCGAGGCATGAACCTGCGCACGAGCACGCCCTGGGTGAGGATCGAGAGGATCCCGGCGAAGACAAAGATGTAGGTGAGCTGGTGCTCGCTGTAGCGCAGCCGTTCGGTCACGAGGAAGCTGATGGTGATTTCGTAGCCGCTGAAGACGATGGCGAACAGGAAGTAGACGAGGTTTGCCCGCCGGATGGCGGTGTCGCGTATGGCGAAGAGCGCGTGCAGCGGATGCCGCGTGCGCTCGGCCTCGGGGGCCGCCTGGCCTGCGCCGGCGCAGGTCTCACGGAACCGGAGGGCGATCCAGGCAAGGTTGATGAGCGACGTGCCGGCGGCGACGAAGGCCACGGCGGAGAAGGGATTGATCCCGAAGCGCTGCAGGCCGGCGGAGGGCTCGATGGCGCCGATGATCCCCCCGATCGCCGGCCCGGTGATGAAGCCGAGGCCGAAGGCCACGCCGATCATCCCCATGCCCTTCGCACGGTTCTGCCTTTAGGTGACATCGTCGACGGCGGCGGTGGCGACCGATAGATTGCCGCTCATCGCGCCGCCGAGGAGGCGCGAGAGCAGGAACAGCCAGAACGAGCCGCTGAAGGACCAGAGCAGGTAGCTGAGGGTGTTGCCCGCCACGGTGAGAAGCAGGACGGGGCGGCGCCCCAGCCGGTCGGAACGTTCGCCCCAGAACGGCGCAAACAGGAACTGCAGCAGCGAATATCCCGCGCTGAGCACTCCTCCAAGCAGGGCGGCGACCAGGAGGGGATTGCCCCCGGACCGCGGAGCAAGCGCCTCGATCTGCCGGAGCAGCCATCCCAGGAAGCCCGCCTGGCCGTCTTTCTCGAGATAGTACGAGATGAGGCGCGGGATCAGCGGAAACGAGATCGAGAACCCGATCAGATCGATGTACAGCGTCAGGAAGATCACTCCCAAGGACAGCGGTCTCCTGGAGGCGGCGACGGGTTCGGCGACGATGGTCACGTTGAAGTGAAAGGGCAGAGGTTAACTGGAGGCGGACCTTGTGCAATCGCCGTTTGTGATGGCCGCCGCGCCCTTCCTCCCGCCGCGGGACGGCTCAGGAAGCCGGCTCCGCCGGAGGCGGGGCGCCCAGGATGATCTCGCGCACCACAGCCTCGAGTTCGGCGGGGCCGAACGGCGTCTTCAGGCGGGCCTCGCCGGAGCCCGCCGCCGGGGCCTGGGCTCCGGCCGCGTCCTCCGGATCGAGGACAATCAGATGGGCGCCGGGGGCTGTCGCGCGGATCCGCCCGAGGGCCGCCTCGCCGTCGAATCCGGGCAGCGAGGGGTCGATAAGGATGAAGCGCAGATCCCGTGCGGAGGTCTCGAACATCGGCATCCCCGCGGCGGCATCGGCGGCTTCGAGCACTTTGTATCCGAAATTTCCCATCGACCCGCGCGCGATCGCGCGCACCGAATCCTCCGCGGCGATGATGAGGGCGGTGCCGACGGACGGAGAGGGGTCCTCGGCCGGCTCGGCGGGCCCGGGCTCTGGTTCAGGCGCGGCCTCGGGGGCGGCCTCGGGGGCGGCCTCGGGGGCGGCCGGAAGGCTGACGGTGAAGGTGGATCCCACTCCGGGGCGGCTGGCGACTTCAATCCCTCCTTTATGGGCGCGCATGATCCCGAAGACGGCGGAGAGGCCGAGGCCCTTCGCGGGGCGCTTGGTGGTGAAGAACGGATCGAAGATCCGCGCCCGGGTCGCCTCGTCGATTCCGCAGCCGTTGTCGCGAACGCTCACGGCGACCAGCGGCCGCCCCTGGCCTTCAGGGACCAGAACGGGCGCAGCCGGCGGGGAATCGACGGGGCGCGTGGAGACGACGATCTCGCCGGCGCCCTCCTTGGAGGCCTCCGCGGCATTGGCGAGCAGGTTCAGGATGACCTGGCGGAAAAGGGTCGGATCGGCGACAACGGGCGGAAGCTGCTCCGCGAGGTCGAGGCGGACCTCGGCCTGGCCGGGCCCGGTCGCGCGAGCGCTCGCGACCGTTTCTTTCACAACTTGGTTGATGTCGATACGGTCGGTGGCAAGCCGGCTCCGGCCGGAGCAGGCCAGGAGCTGCTGACAGAAGGCTGCGGCGCCCTTGGAGGCGGCATCGATCTGTTCGAGGTTGGCGTCGGCCGATTCGCCGTCCTGGAGATTGAGCCGGGCCAGGCAGGCGTTGCCTAGGATGCCGGTCAGAATATTGTTGAAGTCGTGGGCGATCCGACCGGCGAGGGCTCCGATGCTCTCCATGCGCCGGTATTCGGCCTGGCGGGCTTCCTCCGACCTGAGGCGCTCCTGCTCCGCCTTGGTTGCCGCGAGGGACTCCTCGAGCTGGCGCCGGCTTGCGGCGGCAGCTTCGATCCCGGCTCGGAGCCGCTCGGCGGAGCGCTTGCGTTGATGGAGCAGGCCGGCGAGCAGCGCGGTCAGCAGCGCGCCCGCGACCAGGCAGAGAATGGGGGAGCTGCTCTGCATCGAACGCACCCAGCCGGGCCGCGCCCGATAGAACACGTTCCACTGCTGGCCTCCGAGCACGAGGATCTGCCCCCGCGTCAGCGGGCCCCGGAAGGCGGATGCCGCCGGCGCGGTCGCGCGGTCGCGGACATCGCCGGGACGGTAATAGAGGACGCGATCGGCGGGACTGGGCGCTGCCGGGAAGACATAGAGGGTGTCGAGGATGTCGGTGCCGGCAGCGCGATGGATTTCCTCGAGCATTGCCGGGAGCCGGAAGACGGCCTGCAGGCAGCCGGCGAACTCGCTGCTGCGGAAGACAGGCAGGATCCAGACCGATCCATGCTGGCCGGCGTGCTCATCCTGCACCAGCCGAAGGGGAGGCGTGATCACCAGGTGCCGTTCGCGCCGGGCGAAGCGGAATATCTCGCCGGAGGGGCTGGCGAGCATGTCGAAGCCCAAGACCGCTTCGTTTCCCTGCTGGGGCCAGAGGAAGAGGATCGGGAGGTACTCGGCCCGGTTTCCGGCAGGAACGAGCCGGTTGCTGCCGCCGGACTCGGTGATGCGGAACGGGCGGCCGAGCTCCACCCGGGCCTGTGCCTCAACGGCGGTTCGCAGCGATCCGGGGATCAGCGGCACCCACTCGATGGCGGCGATCCCTGGGAGGCGTCCGCTGAGCTCGCCCACGAGGCGCTGGAACTCCGCGCGGCTGAGCCCCGCCGGCCCGCCGAAGTTGGCCCCGATGTTTGCCAAGGTGCCCTCGTAGCGGCGGAAGCCCTCGATCGTGGCCTGCTGGCGGGCTTCCGTTTGGCGGACGAACTCGGCCTCGATGCGCCTGCGTTCGGAACTGCGGACCGCTCCCCATGCCAGAAGGGTGGGGGAGAGGCCTCCGAGCGCGACCGCCGCCGCGGCGGGAGAACCGCGGAGCGCGTCGACCACAGGGCGCATCGCCTGGGAGATTCTCATGGCGACACCGAGAAGCGGATGGGTGCGTTGGGGGTGGTGCGAGCCGCGGCGGCGGCTCAGCAGGAATAGGGGAGAGGGAACCTCTCCATCAGGGCGATGACCCTCTGCTTGGTCTCGGCGACGACGGCGTCCTGGATGTCGGTCCCGATGGCGCGGAGCACGGCGTCGATGCAGGAGGCGATCTGCTCCATGTCGGCCTCGACCATCCCGCGGGTCGTGACGGCGGGCGTGCCCAGCCGCAGGCCCGAGGCCTGGAAGGGCGAGCGCGTCTCGAACGGCACGGTGTTCTTGTTACAGGTGATGTTGGCCAGATCGAGCGTCTCCTGGGCCTTCTTGGCGGTGAGGTCGGGGAGGGTGGACCTCAGATCGACGAGAAAGAGGTGGTTGTCGGTGCCGCCCGATACGATCTTGTAGCCCCGGGAGGCCATGGCCGCGGCAAAAGCCTGTGCGTTGCGGATGATCTGCGCGGAGTAGCCCTTGAACTCGGGCTTGAGGCATTCGCCGAAGCACACCGCCTTGGCGGCGATCACGTGCATGAGGGGCCCTCCCTGGCCGCCGGGGAACACGGCGGAGTCGAGCGCCTTCGCATGGACGGCGCGGCAGAGGATGAGGCCGCCGCGCGGTCCGCGCAGGGTCTTGTGGGTGGTGGTCGTGACGAAGTCGGCGTGGGGCACGGGCGACGGGTGCAGTCCGGCGGCGACCAAGCCGGCGATGTGGGCGATGTCGGCGAAAAGGTACGCGTTGACGCTGCGCGCGATCTCGCCCATGCGGGCGAAGTCGATGATGCGCGAGTAGGCGCTGGCGCCCACGGTGATCATGCGGGGCTGCTCCTGCTTTGCGACCTCGGCGAGCTGGTCGTAGTCGATCCGGCCGTTGTCCTCGCGCACGCCGTACTGGGAGAACTTGTATAGCTTGCCGGAGAAGTTCGCCGGGTTGCCGTGGGTGAGGTGGCCGCCGTGGCTGAGGTTCATGCCGAGAACCTTGTCGCCCGGCTGGAGCACCGACGTGTAGACGGCGAAGTTGGCCTGCGAGCCGGAATGCGGCTGCACGTTTGCGTGCTCGGCGCCGAAGAGCTTCTTGGCCCGCTCGATCGCGAGAACTTCGACCTGGTCGACGTATTCGCAACCTCCGTACCAGCGTTTGGCGGGATAGCCCTCGGCGTACTTGTTGGTCAGGACGGAGCCGACGGCTTGCAGGACGGCGCGGCTGGCATAGTTCTCCGAGGCGATCAGTTCCAGCCCTTCCTTTTGTCGCCGCTGCTCGCGGCCGATGATCGCCGCAAT
>Ga0153915_10006701_pt1 | contig 10818 bp, 11 predicted proteins | sample Opewatmetagenome_2_FD_107003 | JGI IMG/M metagenome (GOLD analysis project Ga0153915, IMG submission 107003) | Freshwater wetland microbial communities from Ohio, USA - Open water 3 Core 3 Depth 3 metaG | ecosystem: Environmental > Aquatic > Freshwater > Wetlands | place: USA: Ohio, Lake Erie...
CAAACTTGTCGCCGTGTAGCCGTCCTTTGTCGCCTGCCTCGGTGATGCCAATGGACTTGCCGTTGAGAAACGTCAAGCCGGAAACGGTGAGGTAATCCGCCGAGACAATGAAAGGCCGCGCGCGGTTGTCAAAAACAGGCTCTTCGCCCGGATAGTTCCTCACCGTCTTGTTATCGCCAGGTTTGCCGGAATCGCCTTCCACGCGCCGGACCCATAGTTCGCCATCGTGATAGGTTCCGCCGCGCAACAGGATCGTGTCACCCGCCGCGGATTTCTTGATCGCGTCGAGCACGTTGTCACCAGGCTTCAGCGTCCGGATCTTTCCCTTGTTCACAGTGAACGCGAAGTTGGTGTTGGAGCTTTGCCCGTCGACCGTGACGACAATGGGACCGCCCTTGGAAGCCGGGCCCGGTTGGATGACCATCATGTCGAGCGTCTTGTTATAGGCGTTGTGCGTGCCCCAGACGGGATAAGCAGCCGCTTCCACGCCCCCGATGGTAACCTTTGAGCCGCCGCGCGCCGCGCCGAAACCCGTGCCGAAGATCGTGATGGGCACGCCGAGGTTGTTTGGGCCGCCCGTGGTGGGGCCGGATTCGACATCCGTAAAGAGAATGGCGGGCGGCGGAGCGGCAGCCATTCCGGTGGCAAGCAGAGCTAGGAAAAAGGGGCGCATCTCGCCCTAGCCATCGGCTTTTCCGATGATGGCCTGTACAAGATCAGCCTGAAATTGCCGTAATTCTTCGATTTCGCCCGGCTCGGGCTGCTGTTCATGTTCGCGAATGACGAACCTGTGCCCGCCCTCGCGCTCCATCAGCATGGCAAGGCCATGTTCCGTGACGATGCCCGCCGTACCAATCCGCCCAAATCCCGCCTCCGTGCGCTCCACCAACGCTGCATAACCGGCGCGAAAGAAAACGAAATGGCGATCCAGCGCGGACTTGCCGCTGGGCTGGGCCTGAATCGGCAGCAGCTCAATGCCCTGGGCAGCGAGCGCTTCCAGAATGCGAAGAAGTTCAGGAGGCATCAGTCAGTGGCCGGCAGGCTACATCTTGTAGCGACCCAGATCCTCGTCGCCGAGGTTCTCGAGCCAGCGCCGGACGTCTTCGTTGTTAGTCACCTTTTCGGCGATCGCTGCGGACTTCTTCGAATTCTCCAGCACGCTTTCGTCCACATAGATCGGGCAATCCAGGCGCAACGCAATCGCCAGCGCATCCGACGGCCGCGAATCGATGGAGATCATCTCACCGTCGCGTTCGAGCCAAATGACGGCGTAGAAGGTGTCTTCCTTCAATTCGTTTACGACGACCTTGCGAACAACGGCGCCCAGCCCCGTGAGCAGCGTCTTGATCAGATCGTGCGTCATCGGCCGCGGCGTAGCTACCTTTTCGATTTCCAGCGCAATCGCGTTGGCCTCGTAGCCGCCCACCCAAATCGGCAGAATCGTGTTGCCGGAGATATCCTTCAAAATCACAATCGGCATGTTGGTGATGGGGTCCATCATCAGGCCGCGAATTCTCATTTCACATTCCATTGGATCTTTGCCGCCTCCGTTCACACAAGCATTTCGCCGACAAGTTCGCATTCACCGACCAACGAATGCGGCCCAGCCTTGATCACGCGCACGGGCCGGTACGCCCCCAGCGCCGGCGCCACCGCGCCGCCGGGCAACGTAAAGTTCAACGTCCGGTTCTGCGACGTGCGGCCAATCCACTGTTCGGTCGCCTTATTAAACCCTTCCACCATTACCTCTTCCACGGTACCTACCAGCGGCGCGTTTTGGCGAATCTGAATCTGGCGCTGCCGCTCCTGAAGAATCAGCAGACGCCGTTGCTTCTCTTCCTCGGGTACGTGGTTGTCCAGCGCAAGCGCCGGCGTATTTGGCCGCGGTGAATACTTGAAGCTGAACATCGATTCATACTGAACCTCTTCGACCAGCGACAGCGTTTCCTCGAACTCTGCCTCGGTCTCGCCGCAGAAGCCAACAATGATATCGGTCGTGATGGCGATGTTGCGAGGCGAACGCTTCATCCATTCGATCCGCTTCATGTACTCGCTGCGCGTATAGAGTCGCTGCATCCGTCCGAGCACCGCGTCCGAACCCGATTGCACCGGCAGATGCACGTGATTGCAGAGCACCGGATTCTCGTCGATCGCGTCAATTATGTCCTTCGTAAAATCGCGCGGATGCGACGTCGTAAACCGCACGCGGCGCAGTCCTTTCACGTGGCCCACGGCATTGAGCAGCTTCGCGAAATCCATGCCAGCCGCCGACGGATCGCGGTAGCTGTTCACGTTCTGGCCCAGCAGTTGAATATCGGTGTACCCGGCGCCAGCCAGTTCCTCGCATTCGCGCAGGATGCTTTCGCTCGTGCGGCTCCTTTCGGGCCCGCGCGTCTTCGGCACCACGCAATAGGAACAGGCCTTGTTGCAGCCTTCAATGATCGTCAAATACGCTCGATGCGGATTGTCGCGGCGCGTGTAGGGAGTCTCGAACGTTTCGTCCGTATCCAGGCTGAGCCCGGTGACGCGCTTGTTGCCGCCTTCCAGCTGAACGAGCAAATCTCCAAACTTCGGATAGCTCGCCGAGCCGCACACCAGGTCCACATGCGGCGCGCGTTCGAAAATCTTTTCGCCCTCCTGCTGGGCGACGCAGCCCAAGACGCCGATGACCTTGCCCTTGTGATTGCGCTTGAACTGGTCAAGCTTGTTGAAAACCTTCTGTTCGGCCTTATCCCGGATGCTGCAAGTGTTGTAAAGCACCAGTTCCGCCGCTTCCGGCGTGGCGACCTGCGAATAGCCCTGGTCGATGAGCGTGCCGACGACTTTTTCTGAGTCGTGCGCGTTCATCTGGCAGCCGAAGGTTTCGATGTAAAAAGTCTTCATCTAGGTCGCGTCGAGGGTCAACTGGTCCCCCAGTTTTCATTATAGGTTGTGCGACCTCAGGTATTCCCCTCATTGAATCGCGGGCCGCGCTCTCCTAGTCTGGAATTATGCGGTTTCTTCCGTTCGTCCTTTTAGTTGGCTTGGCCTCTGCCCAAGAGTCGCGCACGCTCGATGTGTACAAATACGACGCCAACGGCCGGCGCGTGCCGGTGAACGGATTCAGCACCACGGCGGCCGCCGGTGGGTCCACCAAGGCTGAGACGACGCGAAATGTGAACGGGAGAGTGGTGCCGATCGAGGCGACTGAGGAAAAGGTGCTGTCCGAGACTCCCTCGGGCCGTACGATTGAGCGCGTTGTGAAGATCAACGACGAATCCGGCCGGCCTGTACGCACGGAACGCGTCGTGATCGAAGAACAGAAGCGGCCCGATGGCGGCCTGAACGTGACTACCAGCACATATCGTTCGGACGTGAACGGAAGAATGGACCTGGCCGAGCGCGCCGTGATGACCTCGAGCAAGTCGGGCGAAACCACGACGGCGGAGACAGTGACGCAGCGCAAGACAATTAACGGCAGCTTCGATACCACGGAGCGCCGCTCGACCGTCGTCAAGTCGACTGAGAAGGTAACCGAGGCCGATTCGGTGGTCTACCGGCCCGATCTGAACGGCTCCATGCGGCCGCAGGAGCGCGAAATCGTCAAGACAGAGACGACGCCGACCGGTTCGCGCACGGAGGCGACGCTCTACAACACTAAATCCTCGCGGCAGGCGGGCGACGGGCTAGAGTTTGCCACGCAATCCGTGTCGGAGACGGTTGTGGCCCCTAACGGTGCGCAATCCACGGTGACCGACGTCTACGCGCAATCCGCGCCCGGCCGTGCTTCCGCGGGGACCAAGCCGCAACTCAAAGAGCGTTTGGTAGTGGAGCGCAAGCCATTAAACGGCGGCTATGTGGAAGCCTTCAGCGTGCAACGCCCCGAGGTGGCCGATGGCCGTCTAGGCAAGCCACAGCCGGTGTCGGAAACGGTCTGTACGGGGAGCTGTCTCGATCGACAGAAGAAGTAGGTTGCCGCAGGACTAGCGGTGGCCGAGATACATCAGCCAGCTTAAGCCCACCAGCGCGCCGACGAAATAGCCGAAGCTCTTCAGACCGTAGTTAATCTGTTCCTGGCTTGTCTTTTTCGAAGTGATCCCTAAGACCACCGATAATACGAGCGCGAACAGCAGGCTCACTTCCAGGTGAGAGAGATTCATCTTTGGCATAACTATAGCTTCTTGCCTTGACGGATTTCATAGGCATCGACGATAGCGAGAATGTTCATCAGACCCGCCGCTACCAACAGCTTGGTGCCGTAGTCATGTACGTGGCCGGCCACGTCGGGCTGCACATAACCCAGACCCTTTGTGGCCAAGTAAGGAACCCCGGACGCCAGATTGCCGATGAAGCCGCCGACGTAAATCAGCGTAGTGAACAGATCCCCGGTTTGCGGCGAGAACAGATAGCCGCGCATCATGAGGCCCGCCAGGAACGAGACCGTCACGCATCCAAACAGCAGTACTGCTCGCGTTTTGCGATTCAAAAGAAAATGCCCACCGCCCGGAATGAGCCAAGCGGCAGCGAGTAGCGGGGCCAGCGGCACAGTGACCAATGGAAGGCCGGTGTTGGATTCTTTGGGATTCGTTGTCTCAGCCATAAAGCGAGCGTCGAGGCTCCTCCTTGAGAGCTTATCATGCGCGGTCGCGGGATACCGCCAACTTATCGCTTATTCTGTGCCGACCCGGGTGCCCGGGAAGTACGCCGCGAGAATCTGGCGATAGTTCTGACCTGCTTCGGCCCGGGCAACGGTGCCGTGCTGGCAAAGGCCGACGCCATGGCCCGCGCCGTGGCCGAGGAAAGTAAAGTGGTCATCCGATTCAATGATGTCGAACCGTGCACTGAGAATGCCCGCCTCTCCCGTCATGCCGGAGAGCAGATCGCGGAATCGAGATCCGGACCAACTCATGGTGCCCATGCTCACGGCACTGACACGGCCGGACAGGTTGTGTCCCACGACCCGCAGGCTAACCGGCGAGCCGTTCGTGCCAAAATGCGCTGCGGGGCTGGAGAGCACTCTTTCCAGGCTTGCCTTTGAAACTTCCGCACGCCAGGATCCGGCGCGGCGCTCACAATAAGGATCCCGCCGCGACACGAGGTAGGGCAGATTCTGACCGCCCCAAACACTAGCAGCCGAGGCCGTGGAGCCGCCGCAATGCTGGTGATAAAAGACCTGTGCCGGCTTATTGGCATACCAGACAATTTCGCCGCGCGTCGCCTCGGCCGCCTCGCGCATGCGCTGGCTGATGGGAAAGCGCAGGCGCTGGCAATGGGTTCCATCGCAAAGATCGGCACCTGCACCATGCCGATGAGGATTCGAGGCCAGATAGCTGCGAATCGCCACAGCCATAGCCTTTAAGGCTTCGGGAGCTTGAAACTCCTGCGCTTCGCTTTCGAGCGCGGCTGCAACATATTCTTCCCGGCTTAGATGCGCCACCACGCGAAAACCGCCCGACTCGCGCTTCACAGAAAGTTCGCCGTCAATCTCACGCGGCGGCTTACCGCCCACCGCGAGCATATGACGGCCGTGGAAGATCGCATCGTGAGACACGGCTTGGCCGTCCACGCGCAGATTCGCACCGCTCGCATGAGCGGCAAGGATGATGCTAACAACAGTTGAAATCAAAATGGTTTTTTTACTGTTCCGATTTGCCCGCGCCTATGGCGCAACGGAGCGTACTAGGGCTGGCCTATCTTTCTAGTTTAGTGTTTTCGTCACCGTAAGACAACCCGGCGACATTAATGCAACAGGTTGCCAGCCAATACGTGCCCTCGACGCTGGGCGATCCGGTGTGGCCGCGTATACCTCACACGATGCAAACCCATGCGGCATTGCGATGTGGCGAAAGTGGAGATTGAGGGCATCGGAATTTTACGAAATCCGGTTCAAAGCGCGGAGTCGCGATACCAGGGTTTGCGACAATAGAGCGATGCATTCGAATCTGTTGCATAACGGCGTCATCCGGCCAACCACGGACTTGTTTTTGAGCGCGGGCCAAGTGGGACTGATGAACGGATGGGGTGTGTTCTCCACCATTCGTGTTTTCGACGGCGTCTTATTTGCCTGGGAGCGCCATTGGGAGCGCATGAAGCGCGACGCAGCCCTACTGCGAGTTCCCTTCCCGGCCGACCGCGATGCGCTGCAAGCCGATCTTGTCAAACTGGTGGGGGCCAACAGCGCGGCGAACGCCACGTTGCGCGTCTGCATCGTCCGTAACCAGGGCGGCGCCTGGGAGGGACCGGGCATCGAGCTCGCTTACGATATTGTGGCCTTCACCACGGTACTTACCGATTGGCAGCAGGGCGTAAAGCTCAGCGTTACGCCACAAGCGCGGCACGCGGGTTGTGAGTTTGCCGGCACGAAGATCCTTTCCTGGTCCTTCAATTTGGCCTGGCTGGAACGCGCGCGCGCAGAAGGTTTCGACGAGACGCTGCTGCTCAACGAGCGCGGCGAGGTGAGCGAGTGCACGTCCGCCAACATCTTCGCGGCTTTCGGCAATGAAGTCTGGACCCCGCCGCTCTCGTCGGGCTGCCTGCCGGGGATTACGCGTGAGTTGCTACTCGGCGAAGCGGCGGCACCCGGCTACCAACTGTACGAAAAAACCCTGCTGCTGCAAGATCTGCTGGCCGCCGACAGCGTCTTCATCACATCGACTACGCGTGATTTACTAGCCGTGGCGGAGATCGCCGGCCAGCCCGTCGGCCAGTCTCAGGAAGCCAGGGTTGCCCTGCAATCCGCCTTTTCCCGCTACGTGGATGCCTATGTTCGGCAGCATTCCTCAGGAGCATCAGTCCGAAAGTAGTAAGGCACATTTCAGAAAGCTTATCCCAAACCCCTCCATTATCAGTGGGTTCCGGCGGTGGTGCTTTGCGATAGAATCGAAGTACTGTGATCGGAAGGTGCCCGGAGTGCGGAAGTCGAGCTGTACGCGAATCGCGGCGGCGAGGCCTACTGGAAAAGCTTGGACGCTTCGTCGGCTATCTACCGGTGCGCTGCCGGGCCTGTGGCGTACGCTACCGGCGCTCGACGATCATTCTGCGCGAGTTCTATTACGCTCATTGTCCGCTTTGCCTTTCGCAGCAGCTCACCGACTGGGAAGAAAAATATAACTATCCAGGCGGCTTTTCCCGGGTTCTACGCTTGCTGGGTGCTCGAGAGCACCGCTGCGATCCCTGCCGGCGCAACTTCGTCAGCTTCTTTCCGCGCAAGAAGACACAGAGACAACCTGCCAACGCAGCTCGAAACGTTGTAACGGCTCCTTCGATGATTCCAGTCCGCCTCAGGGTAAAGCTACCGTTTCGACGAAGCCTTGGTCGGTAGCAAGCCAAAGCTTTTCTCCATCGCGAGCTAAGTAGCACTTCGACGCTGTCAGGCGCTCGTCGATCGGCACCGGCGTTTGATCCACTTGCAGTTCGAGCGGCCGGGGAAACGACTGCCGGTCCTCGCTTAACCGAATCGCAGCCACGGCCACCGTGCCCCCGATGGGCAGCACCGCGCAAACCCGCCGCCCGGCGTCTCGGTACTCGCGCATTGTCTCACCCGTCGGCAGGTCGATCCGATACACTTCCGACGGCCACTGAAACTCGTAGTCGAACTGCAGCAATAGCGCCGCCGAACGCCCGGAAACGCGGGCCTGGGCCATTCTTCCGAATATCGCCGAAGAACTGGGCTTCCACGTTTCTCCTCCGTCCACGGTCTGAATGAGAATTCCCAACTGTGGCCATTGCCGCACCGATGCATCGGGCGTGGCACTGTTGGGCGCCTGCGGAGGGCGCTTCGGCGAATGATAGCCGCTGATGAACCCCGTCCGGCCGGAGAATTCGATACCCGTAAACGAGGTGCGCTCCGCGTCGGAGAGCACGCCAGTGGCAGCTTCCAGAGGTCGCCAGTTCTTACCACCATCGAGCGTTTCGAGAGCCGTCTTTCGATTTCCCACCGCATAGCCGTGGCTGGCGGAGAGAAACCAGCAACGCAGCAGATCCCTCGACTTAAGGATGCGGTGCCAGCGGTGTGCGCCGTCTTCTGTGTGGAACAATCCTTCGGCCGTCACAATCCAGCCAAGATTCGCGTCCAGGAAGAACACGGACTTGGGGTCCAGCGGAACTTTGTTGCGCACCCAGGTCGCCCCGGCGTCGGCGCTCACCGCCAGTTCGATCTCATGCAGCACGAAAACCCGGCCATCCTGGACGGCAAGATCCAAGATCGGAGCAAGGCTACGGGAATTCTTCGGATACACGACTTCGGCTCCGGCAGGCCTCAATAGGACAAGGGCCAGGCCGAGAAATCGCAGTCTAACTTCCTTGCCCAATGGCCACCGAACGCAGAGCCAGTTCAGCATAGTTGGACGTGCGAATGCCCCGTTCTTCCAGATCCGAAAGCAAGACTAGGCAGCCAATCAATTCACCCACCGAAGTGAGAACTTCCATCTGATGCCCCGTATGAGCGTGAGGCGCGCGATGCTGGACGTTAATAACGCCAAGTGTGGCGCGGCGCGCCGTGATAGGCGCGGAAAGAAAGGCCTCGTAAGTATCCTCGGGCAGGTTCGAAAAGAACTTGAACCGAGGGTCGCTATAGGCTTCGCGCGAAATAGCCAGCAGCCGGTTCTCACGCGCCACCCAGCCCGTGAGGCCTTCGTCGAGACGGAGCCGCACGTTGCCGATGGCTCCAGGCCGCGGGTCGCGCGCCGCCACCAGCACCAGATCGTCCTCGCCGTTCAAATACAGCAGGCAAGAATCAGCTTCGAGAAATTCGGATACATATCCGACAATGGCTGAGAGCGAATCACCGAGTGGCACCAGCCGGGTCATTTGCCGGGTGATTCTTCGGTACAAATGGTGCCTGCGTTCAGCAACTTCTAGTTCGGCTTCCAGTTCCCGGGTCTTAGACACGCCCGTATGATAGCGCTTTCGTTTCACCGCGCACAACGGAGCTGACCTTCGGCGTTCGCCTCAGGTCGCCCTGTGCGCTCCGGACTTGACCTCGGCATTTGTGCCACGGGACAGCACCGCGAGCTTTAGGCCCACAGCGCCCAGAGTCCAACGAGGCGAAAGGCCGCTTCGTTGTGTGCGACCAGAAATAGCGTGAGCGCCAGCAAGCCCAGAGCGCACAGGGCGACCTGAGGCGAACGCCGAAGGTCAGCTCCGTTGTGCGCGATAAGAAAATGCTAGCCTGAAACAATGCGTGTTCTTGCTTCCCTGCTCTCTGCCTTGGGCTTGACCTTTGTTTTGCTGGCTCAAACGCCCGCTACCAAGGCTGGCGCTGCCACGAAAAAAGCGGCTACGGCCACGAAGGCCGTTACGGCCGCCAAGAAGGGCGCCCCGGCTGCGGCAACTCCCGCGGCAAAGGGTTCCTCGGCGACCTTCGCCAATGACGACGAGCGCCTGCTCTACACCATTGGTATGTATTTCCAGGACTTGCAGGCACGGCAGCTGAAAAGCCTCGAACTGACGCCGGCCGAAGCCGCCATCGTGAAGCGCGGCTTGCTTGACGCCCTCAACGGCACTCCGGCCCTGAAGCTCGAAGAATGGGGTCCGAAGATCAACGACTTTGCCGGCGCGCGCGCCGATAAGATTGCCCAAAAGGCCGTCGGACCGGAAAAGGCCGCCGGTGCGGCGTTCCTAGCCAAGGAAGCTGCCGAAGCAGGCGCCGTAAAGACTGAGTCGGGCGTTGTCTACCGAGAACTGTCAGCCGGTTCCGGCCCGTCACCAGTTGCCGCCGACACAGTTAAGGTTCACTATCGCGGCACGCTCATCAATGGCACCGAATTCGACAGCTCCTACAAGCGCAATGAACCCGCCGAGTTTCCGCTGCAAGGCGTGATTTCCTGCTGGACCGAAGGTGTGCAGAAGATGAAGGTGGGCGGCAAAGGCAAGCTCGTTTGCCCGTCCGACCGCGCGTATGGCGATCGCGGCCAGCCCCCGACAATCCCCGGCGGTGCGACGCTGGTGTTCGAAATCGAGCTCCTCGAAATCGCTAAGCCTGCGGCCGCTCCCGCACAGAATTAGCTCGGCTTCTTACCGATCCGGCTTCTTACTGATCCAATAAGGCTGCCAGCTCTTCGGGTGTTGTAACCGGGAGCTGGCAGACAAAGTTTTCACAGACAAACGCCGTCGCCTTCCCCTCCACAGCCACCATCGGCGCCAAATGCGCGCGCCCCGTAGCGGATCCCAGCATGACCTTATTTGGCAGGAAGCGCTTGTGCACCTCAGCAAGCAGCGGCCCGGCATTCTCCCCGGCAATCACAATCTGCTTCGGCGTTGAACGCCAGAACAAATACGCCGCCAGCATTTGCGGCAGGGCCACCGGTGCCACGCGCAACCGGCTGGCAAACGCCTTGAGCGTCCCCTCGGCCGACCGCTGGAAGTCCTGGTTGCCCGTCATCGCCGAGAGTCGCAGCAGAAGCAGCGCCGCCATCGAATTTCCACCCGGCTCGGCGCCGTCGTAGTCTTCCTTCATTCGCAGTACGAGCGAAGGGTCACCCGCCGCCGAACTGAAGAACGCACCGTGCTCGGCATCCTCAAACCGTTCCCGCATGGCCACGGCCAGCTTTTCCGCTGCATCCAGATAGCGAGGCTCGAAGCTCGCCTCATAGACATCTAGCAACGCAAGCCCGAACGTCGCATAGTCGTCCAGGAACCCGTCGATCGCCGCCTCGCCATCCCGATACCGCCGTTTCAGCGTTCGGCCATCCCAAAGTGTCCCGAGGATGAAGTCAGCCGCCTCCTTCGCGATGCGAAGATATGTTTCATCTCCTAAAGCTTGTGATCCCAGTGCAAAAGCTGAAATCATTAAAGCATTCCATGAGGTCAGAATCTTGTCATCTAACCCCGGCCGCACCC
>Ga0153915_10006702_pt1 | contig 10816 bp, 13 predicted proteins | sample Opewatmetagenome_2_FD_107003 | JGI IMG/M metagenome (GOLD analysis project Ga0153915, IMG submission 107003) | Freshwater wetland microbial communities from Ohio, USA - Open water 3 Core 3 Depth 3 metaG | ecosystem: Environmental > Aquatic > Freshwater > Wetlands | place: USA: Ohio, Lake Erie...
AAATATCTGCGATCAGACAACAAAATGCCTTGTCGTGCTTTACACGCCCTGAGAGGGGAAGCATTGTTGATAATAATAAATAACCTTTATAAACCCAGCATATGAACAATGTTGCATTAATAACCAACTGAGACAAAGGAGTCGAGACATGAAAAAGATTATTAAAACAGCGGATGTTGCCGGGGTCGGTTCTTTAATCCTATTATCAATGCTATTCCTGCCTATTCAGGCAAATGCACAGCTGGAGATCAAGTCGCCCGATGGAAACAGCTCCATCAAATTAGGCGTGCTCGGGCAGTTTCAGGCAGAATCTCTGACAACCCCCGATGGCAGCGCTACATCAAAGGATCTTTATCTTCGGAGATTCCGCATCCTCCTGGGCGGCAACATAATGGAAAAGGTCTCCTTTTTCGCTGAGACCGACAGTCCCAACCTGGGAAAGGTCGGAAACTCTGCAACAGGTGCTGCTGCAAAGGGTGAGCGCGATATGTATTTACAGGACGCCTTTATGACCTATAACTACAGCAATGGATTCAAGGTAGACGCAGGCATGATGCTCCTCCCTCTTTCACATAACGCAGGGCAGTCTGCCGCGTCTCTTCTGGGGATCGATTACGGCCCCTACAGCTTCCTGTGGAGTGTCCCGACAACATCACGGGTAGGCAGGGATTACGGGATGCAGGTGCGGGGGTATCTTGCCGATAATCATTTTGAGTACAGGGCAGGCGTGTTTCAGGGCGTTCGAGGTGTGAATGCCACGAATCCTTTAAGGATAATGGCAAGGGCGGTCTATTATCCATTCCAGCATGAACCCGGCTTTTTTTATGCAGGCTCTTACCTGGGCGACAGAAAGGTCCTGGCGATTGGCGCTAGTTTTGATCAGCAGGATGAGTACAAGTCCTATGGGGCCGATATATTCCTTGATTACCCCCTTGCCGGCAAGGACGTAATAACCGCCCAGGTTGATTATACAAACTATGATGGGGGCGATTTTATAACAACCATCCCAAAGCAGAATGTTATATTTTCCGAGGCGGCCTATTATTTCCATGGATCGAAGATCGCGCCCTTTGTGCAGTTAAACTATGATAACATGGACAGTGAACTGCTTAACGACAAGCATTTTATGCAGGCAGGTCTGGCATATTATATCAAGGGACAGAACCTAAATATAAAATTAGGCATAGGACAATACGGAGGAGATCATCTTAAGGATCAGACCCAGGTCCTGTTAAGGTTTCAGGCCTATATGTATTAGACCCCTTCCGGTCAAACCGATCCCCTGCCGTCAGGTTGTCCTAGTGACAGGGGATCGTTCCTTTCTCTGTTAATCTCATGCAGGATACTGTGTCTGCACAGCCTGAATATTTGTGGGAGAGAGATGGAATTTTGCGATATGAATTGCAGGTATGCCGAATGGCCCGGCAGTGATGCCCTGGACGGGGCTGCCGGCTGCCGGACCTTTCAGGCGATCTTCTGCAGAAAGAAGAAAAAGGTCGTTTACAAAAACGCCCCATGCCCGGACAAGGAGAAAAGGCCCGCAGCCGGGTCAGGCCGCGGGGCCGTTAATAGAATAAAAAAAGGGCGGTCAGATTAAAGTTCCACGCCGGAGAGATACCTGGTGATCGCACCGTCGTACTGGTGGGTAAGCTGAAACACCTTTTTTGCCAGACGGAATCTTGTCTTCAATGTGGTTGCCCCGCCATTTTCCTTCATCTCCTTTAATACCACATCATAATCAGAGGGGTCTGTGATAACGGTGACAAACCTGAAATTTTTGGCAGAAGAACGGAGCATGGCCGGCCCCCCGATATCGATATTTTCTATGGCATCCTCAATGGTCACCCCTTCCTTTGCGACGGTCTTCTCAAACTGATAGAGATTGACCACCACAAGATCAATCGCCTCGATCCCGTGACTTTTCATCATCTTTGCATGTTCCTCGTTGTCCCTTATGCCAAGGAGCCCGCCATGGACCTTCGGGTGAAGGGTCTTTACCCTGCCGTCCAGCATCTCAGGGAATCCCGTATAATCGGAGATCTCCATAACGGAGAGGCCCCCTTCACGCATTGCCTTTGCGGTGCCCCCGGTGGAAAGGATCTTGACCCCGAATTCTGATAATCTCTTTGCAAAATCAACCACACCTGTCTTGTCCGTCACACTTATAATTGCCCTTTCGATCTTCTTCATGTCTGCGCCTCCTGTAAAATTCATTGATATATAAAACAGATAACTATCTTATAATAGGAAACATTTTGAGAGTATACATCTGCCGGTCCAGTAAAGTCCTGAGACCCTGAGACCGATATAGGTTATAAAGCATTCATACCTAAAAACAACCTAAAAAACAGGGGCGCATAAAAAACCCGGGCTGTTTTTAAAGGCCGCTGATCAGGCAGGCATCTGAAAATATTTTGACATCAAGTATGACAATTTATATTATTAACAGGCTGTTATAAGCCCTTATAATGATAAAAGGATTTTAAATAAAATGAAGCAGATCTATTTAACCGTTACTTTACTTTCCTGCAGCAATGTGTTCATGACCTTTGCATGGTATGGTCACCTGAAAAATCTATCAGGCAAACCATGGTTTATCGCGGCCCTGGCGAGCTGGGGGATCGCGCTTTTCGAATATGTCCTACAGGTCCCTGCCAATCGCATAGGCTACCATGTCTTAACTATAGGTCAATTAAAGATTATTCAGGAAGTGATAACCCTCTCCATCTTTATACCTTTCTCCCTGTTTTATATGAGAGAGAGGCTGACACTGGACTACCTCTGGGCGGGGCTGTGCCTGCTCGGGGCGGTATTCTTTGTCTTCAGGTCAAGACTCGCCGCAATTTAAAATCCTCACGTTTGCATTATTTGTTAATAATCTTTGGTTATCTGCCGATTAAAAGAGGTGTGGATATATCGCCGGTTACACCTATGAAATTGCCAAAGGATTCAAGGGAATGAAATGGAAGGAATGACAACAGATGATAAGCTCCTGGCACAGGATGACATTGATGCGCTTTTGGGGGAGGCTGGGATTGAGGGCAATTATGAAACAAAAGGCCATCAGGAAAGCCCACGGCAGGCGCCTCGCCAAAAGGCCCAATCAATAAGGTTCATCAAACGGTCCGATGATGACGTTAGGTTCACCATGTCTGTTCTGCGCAACAAGGCCTTCCTGGAGAGGGAGGATAATGTGAAGGTAATCTGGAATGCCTCAGGCACAATCCCCATGGCCTCGGGTTTCAACATTAATATCCAGGAGAGGGAGTATGTAACCCTTGGCATCCTGCATGAAAATCATCTTGTGGTAAAAGACATAGGGGTGGCGGCATAAAAGACAATCCCTCATCATCTTTCAGGCGTTTTCACCATACCTTTTTGGGTCTCCAGTAGTTTTTCCCATAATCCCTTGGTCTGTATCCTTGTCTGTTCAATCGGTCCGTCATTATTGATTACAAAATCCGCGTATGCGACCTTTTCATCAATAGGCATCTGGGCATCTATTATATTCATAGCCCTATCCCTTGAGATCCCATCCCTCTCAACAAGGCGAATAACCTGTTTTTCCGGGGGGATATAAACCAGGGTTACGGAGTGAAAAAGCCCCTGCATCTTGCATTCAAAGAGCAGGGGGACCACTGCATGGATAACGGCATTATTTCCATTTGAGGCAATCCTTACCGTTTCCGCGACAAATGCCTCGCCAATGGCCGGATGGGTAAACCCTTCAAGGATCTTACGCTGTTCATCATCCATAAATACGATCTGGGAGATCTTTTTTCGGTCCAGTTCCCTGTTATCCTGCAGGATGTCTTTTCCAAAATGTTCAACTATCCGGCGCCATGCCTTCTCATCCGGCATGACAACCTGTCTGGCCAGGATATCAAAGTCTATAATGGCGCTCCCCATGTCCTTTAAAAACCCGGCGACCGTGCTCTTCCCGCTCGCTATCCCGCCGGTTAACCCTATAAGCAGGACCTTGTTTTCAGCCTTTATAGCCTCATAGGTCTGTCTGGCAGACCTTGAGATCGGAAATGACATCTCACCTTTTTTACCATGAGTCATGAAATTAAGACACCTCCTGTGCCTGAAGGGATCTGCAAAGGGCCAGCAGAGATTGATACCGGGGTTAGCAGTGGCCTGCAAACGCATAGATGCAAATACATTATATAAAAAAGAACGGGAATTCAAGGGGGCAGGCACTTAAGGGTATTATTTGTAAGAAAAATTCCTGTAACCTTATCGTTTCTTGTACGTATTGATAAGAAATTCATAAAACTTATAATTTGTTGAGGTGAAATGAAAAAGCGAAAGACATACAGCGGGTCCTTTAAGGCAAGGGTAATTTCAGATCTGATCCTGGGGAAAAAAGAGTTGGATGAACTGGCAAATGACTACCAGCTACACCCCAACCAGATAAAAAACTGGAAGACACTCCTATTCAAACGAGCTCACATCATTCTTGACGACCGGAGACACAATAAAAACGGGGGTTTTATTGCTGAAAACCAGGCAGATATCCCCGAGTAATCCAGATGCCGCCGGACATGTAATTTTAGCAATTCATGTAAATCAATGACCTGGCGTCTTCATTTTTAATACGCCCTGAGGATTCGGGGCGTATTTTTTAATGGGGACTCGCATAATACTTTATTTATCTTTTTGAACATGATAAATAAGTTATCCGGTTATTATGTATAACCTGATGACAGGATTGGGAGCGGCAACGGGCCCCGACCTTCCGACCGGCAGGGTTTATGCAATTTTAGAAGAAGGGAGCGTGTGTTAAGATGATAAAAAATCGATTGATTCAAATCCTTCCCCTTTCATTTATTATGGCGGCAATGATTCAATTATCCGTCACCACCATATGTCATGCAGAGGCATTTTCCTATATCCCGAACAGCGGGGATGGTACTGTTTCCATAATCAAGGTGTTGGACAATTCTGTTACAGGCAGTGTCTCGCTGGGAGGCAGCCCTTTTGGCGTGGCTGTGGGTGAAGATTATATATATGTTACAAATGAGACCGGCGGGAATGTATCCGTTATCAGCATGACATACAATACAGTGATTGACCTGCTGGCTACTGGCACCTCTCCAAGGGGCATCGCCATCAGCTCCGATGAGGCCTACATCTATGTTGCGAATTACTCTGATAACACACTTTCCGTTATAAACGCCTCCGCCGGGACAAGCGAGACCATTACAATAGGGGGCGGACCGGTAGGCGTCGCCATGAGCCCGAATGATGATTATGTGTATGTCACCAACAGTGAGGATGATTCCCTCTCAATAATTTCGGCAGAGACCAATGAATTATTCGGCACCTTAAAAAATAACTACTATCTCTCATATATTAACAGTACAGACGATGTAGCCTTTAATGACCCGTACGGGATTGCAATAAGCCCGAGCGGCTACTATATCTATGTGGTGAACAACAATAATGGTGGAGAAGGAGCCCTTTCCATATTATATGCCGGCACCGTCTATTCCGAAGGGGAAGACTTTGACTGGAGTGATTATGACCCTGATGGAGACGAAGGGCCCTATTCCCTTTATGAACCCATAACAGTCGGAAACGACCCGCGTGGCGTAGCGGTTGACCCGGATAACACTTACATCTATGTCACGAATTATGCGGATGATACGGTATCCGTAGTATCCTTCAGCAGCAAGGCGGTTACAAAGACCATCTCTGTAGGCGATGGTCCCTACGGCATCTCTGTGACACCCTCCGGTGATTTTGTTTATGTGGTAAATCAGTTGAGTAATAATGTATCTGTTATCGATACCTCGGACAACACGGTTGTCGACACCGTGGACGTGGGTAGCGCCCCTGTCGGCTTCGGAAAATTCACAGGCGGAAAGCCTCCGAGGACACCATCGAGTTTAAGCGCTACAAAGGAAAAGACCACCACTATTGAAGTTACCTGGAGCGACAACTCGGATGATGAACTGGGTTTCAAGCTCTACAGAAAAAAGTATATCGGCGGGAGCTATTCACTGGTAGCGACACTGGATGCAAACGTTACGGAATATACCGACAGCGGTCTTGGAAGCGACGCCAATTATTATTACCGGGTCTGCGCATATAACTATGCCGGGAGTTCGGATTACTCTAATGTGGATTATGCAACAACAGGAAATAACGAATCGGGGTGTTTTATCGCCACGGCCGCCTATGGCTCCATAATGGAGCCCCATGTCCAGGTGCTCAGGGATTTCCGTGACCGTTTTCTTTCCACAAATGCTATAGGAAAGGGATTCCTCCACCTCTATTATACCTATTCGCCCCCTGTTGCCGATTTCATAAGACAGCATGACGGCCTCAGATTTATTATCCGCTGGACACTGATGCCTTTTGTGGGGATTTCATGGCTTTATCTGTCGATAGGCGCGATACCCGCGACCATGACCATGGGATCTTTCATCTTTATTGCGATATTTACCATAACAGGCATTAAAAGGCAGGCGGAGAGGGGGTTGCCTGGATAATCTGCGACAGAAGGCATCAAGGTAACAGAAAGGCAGTTAAGGATGGTTTTACTTAACTGCCTTTCTGTTTTAACACCATGTAAATGTGTTACCGAGATTTTATCTCATCATCTTAGAGAGCCGTGAAAGCAGCTCCAGCACCCTGTTGGAGGTGCCCTCGTCCATTGTGCCCATGCCGCAGGCCGGGGTCAGGAGGGAGCGTCTTGCAATCAGGTCAGGGTCTAACCCGAGGTCTTTTAAACGCGTCAGGCCTGATTCAAGCCTTGAACGGAGGTCCTCCACGGTCTCTGTCCCCTTAAAGTCTGATGTCGGGATTATGCCCCATGCAATATTGCCGCAGTTGTTGATGAACTTTAGAAGGGCATCCGGATAAAGCATGAAATAGTCCATAAAGGCAAAGGCATCAAAATTAATAATGTCCGGATCTGCATCTATTATCATAGACCAGTCAGTGTTGCCGCAGCAGTGTATGCCGATGAGAAGATCCGTCCGTTCCCGCAGGTAATCGATAACCTCTTTAAGCATATCAATCACCTCATGACGCCCTATCGGTGAAAAGGCGGAGCCGAAGCCCGAGAGATAGGGTTCATCCAGAAACATGATAGGGCGCTTTCCTGTGCGGGAGAGTTCCTTTGCCTGCCACAGGGCCTTTATGGCTATGCCTTTAACAAGGGCGTCCTTAAGGTCAGGGTTGGACAGAAGGGGTCTGCCGTCTGAGCCCTTTATGCCTGCCGCGAAACTGACAGGTCCAACCGTATGACCCTTGATAAAGGGCCCGTATTGACCAGGATCATTTAATATAAGCCCCAGCATCTCGTAGAGGCCTGTTGCGTAATCCCTGCTTATCTTAAAATATTCAAGGTCTTCGGCGAGAAATCGTTCATAGAATTCTGTGAGCCTGGACTCCATTTCACTCGAAGAGGGCACAAGGACCCTTGCGCCCTCCCTTATCTCCAGAAAGGGCAGCCCCTCGCTGAACTGGATGAAAAAGTCTTCAAGAAGAGATCGCTTTACAAGCTGGGGCCAGAAGGGGATCTCCGGGACCTTTTGAAGGATGTTTGCGCATGTGCCTCTCGGGTCAAGGGAAGGGATGCTACCAATCCCTGTCGCCAAAAAATCAAATTTTATATCCGAATCTTTTTTCATAAATATAGCCGCCATCCTGAATCTTTTTAAAAATTAAATGGTCATCCGATAGAAAGCCCGGATTTTGACTGCTCACGTATGCCTTCAAGCCATGATTCCAGTATGGATATCATCTTCCTGCTGCGCCTGAGCCGGTCTTTTTCTTTTTCCTCCGCCAGCTTTGTCTCTTCCATAAGGGCAGTCAGTTCATCAAGCCTCTGTTGCAGATGAAGGGCATCTGGATTCTTTTCAATTACCTTTTTATAGGTTTCGATTGCCTCCCTTATCCTGCCTTGATTAAAATAGACCTCGGCAAGGGTGGCTGTACAGATATCAGGCATCTCCGGCGTGATGGTCTTCATCACCGGTTCCTGGGCCTCTTCCCTCGTGGCTGCCGTCACAACAGGTTCGGCAGTCTCTCCAGGCGCCTGCATGGATTCAAGCAGGGTATAGCTCTCCTTATCATCTGGGCAGTGGATCAGGTAGAGCTTTAAGGCATCAATGGCCTCTGAATTTTTTCCCTGTGTTATTAACAGGTCCGCATGGAAACGATAACAGGTCATAAGTTCATTAATCAGGGAGATGACCGTTATGATCTCCGATTCGGCCTCAGCCACTCTTCCTGTCTCAAGGTAGGCGCCGGCAAGAAGCCGTCTGACCTTGATATCGTCAGGGTAGGTCTTAAGCGCCCTTTCAGCCTCTCTTATCACATCCTCCAGCATGCCTTCTTTTGTCATCCTGGAGAGGACCTGAAGATAGGTTGCCTGAGAAGGGTTGCCGGACAAAAGCTCTTTGTAAAGAATCTCTAGTGGTTCCATTTGCTCATCTCCCAGCAGGGATTGTTAGGCTGCTACTTTATTGTTTGCGACCCAGGGTCCTGTTTTAATGATTTGTTATCCTTGTCAAACATGAAAATAACTTCACCGTCTTTTATCATATTATATTCCTTCCGCGCCGTCTTCTCTATATATTCGCTGTCACTGCGGAGCCTGTTGATCTCTTCTATCAGCGCCTGATTCTCTTTTTTGAGGGCCTCTATCTTTTCAAGATACTCCTGCCTCTCCTTGTCTTTTTTATGGAGATAAATAAGGCCGCGATCGCCGAATGTCAGCCACGAGGCGAGGACACACAACGGCACTACAGAGAATAGAGATATTTTAATTGCCTTTCTCATCCTAAAACCAGAACCTGTCTTAAACTCCCGGGAAAATAAAATTGACTATTCTAACACTGGAATCTGAAAATTAATGCGATTACTGCAGTGCGCCGGACTTCCATTTGGCCGCAATGACAATGGAGTCAATGCCTGCGCCTTTTGCGATATCCATTATCTCCACTACCTTCCCGTGGGAGACATCCTTATCCGCCTGGAGGATCACTCTCAGTGCCCCCTTTTCCTTTATCAGGGATTTTAATTCCTTTTCCAGCTCTTTTTGTTCGAATTTTTTGCCGCTTATATATATTTCAGCGGATTTGCTTATAACAAGCGTTATCTTATCTGCGTCTTCATCAAGGTTTTTATTAACGACCTTAGGCAGATCTATTCGGGCACCTGAAACGATATCAAAATGATATGTGATCATGAAGAAGATCAGGCAGACCAGCACTATGTCAACCAGAGGTGTGACGTTGATTGAAATGTCTTCCTCACTTTTCTTTTTGAACCTCATTGGGGCAACCTCAATCAGTAATAAGGAGTCAAGTATTATCCCTGGTCTGGGAATCTTCTATCAGCTCTATTAATTTCAGGGAAGATTCCTCCATCTCATAGATCAGCGAAGATGCCTTGTCTTTCAATATGCGGTGACAGGCCATAACCGGGACCGCAACGCATAACCCTGAAAATGTGGCAATAAGGGCCTCAGCAATCCCCCCTGCGAGAAGCGCCGGGTTCTCCCCTGCCTGGGAGATAGCCTTGAAGGTCTTTATCATCCCCGACACTGTCCCGAGGAGTCCGAGCAGTGTGCTCATATTTGCGATTGTGGACAGAAGCCCCAGGTATTTTTCAAGTATAACCCCTTCCCTTGTGCCTTTATCCTCTATGGCCTCCTTCACAAGCCACATCCCTTTTCCCATGGCCTTCAGGCCTGCGAGGAAGATCTTCGCTATTGAAGAATGGTCATTCTCACATAGATAAACGGCCTCCGATATCCTGCGGGCCTTTACCTTTTCCTCTATCTGACTGATAAATTCGGGGGGTATAATCTTTTTACGTCTTAAGGTCCATATCCTTTCAATAAAGACGGCTAACGCTACTATGGAACAGAGTATGATGGGATACATGGCAATCCCACCTTTTATTATTAGATCATTCACTCTTTTATCTCCGCATTTTCAGTTAGTTGCTGCCGGTTAAATACTGTCTTACCCCTTTTAAGCCCTAAAGGCCTGGAGGATTACCCCCTTCCCCAGGGTATCTGTTTCATTATTTTTATATAACATATTCCCGATATATTGGGCAAGCAAAGTATAATTGAGGACACATGGATATTAATCTTAATTCTTGACACCTCTTGAATTTTCACGAAGAATCAATAATATCTTTTATCATCATAATGAATTCAATAGGGGGAGAAACATATTGTCTGAGCAGGATAAAATTACAAAGGGCATCACTCTTGATGCTGGGGGGGCGTTAGCCCCGGGCCGTGAGGAGCTGGATAAGATCCTTTCCCTTAACGGAAGCGAGGCGCTTAACAGGCTGCTTGATTATGAAAATGCCGCTCAGATTGTACGGGACATGAGCAGGGTTGATCTGTTCTGGTTGATAAAAAAGATAGGCGAGGATGACTCCCTGCCTCTCTTGAGGATGGCCTCCCCCGATCAATGGCAGTATGTCATGGATATGGAGATATGGCAGAGGGACAGGATTGAGTTCAATGGGACATTCAAATGGATGGAGAGGTTTCACCGGGCCGATCCTGAAAGGCTTGCCCAGTGGTTATACAGTGAAGACGGCAATCTGATAGCCCACTTCTTTTTTAATTCCATCCTTGATGTCAAGGTCAAGGAGGAGCAGGATTATACCCCTCCTGACGGTTTTTTTACCTTTGATAATCTTTATTTTATCTCGATCCTGGATAAGGAGAATGAGGAGATTATCGAGCATATGCTACGCAGCCTGGCCTCCAGCGACTATCACCGATTACAGGCCCTGCTGCTGGTGCTTGAGGGGTTAATCCCGGCGGAGA
>Ga0153915_10006703_pt1 | contig 10815 bp, 8 predicted proteins | sample Opewatmetagenome_2_FD_107003 | JGI IMG/M metagenome (GOLD analysis project Ga0153915, IMG submission 107003) | Freshwater wetland microbial communities from Ohio, USA - Open water 3 Core 3 Depth 3 metaG | ecosystem: Environmental > Aquatic > Freshwater > Wetlands | place: USA: Ohio, Lake Erie...
AAAGCGTATTTTTCAACGTTTAATGCGATATGTGTATAGATGTTAAAAATATCAAAATACGCGTTTAATCCGGTAGTTTTGAGGTAAATACGGTAATTATTCTCAAATCGATTTCAGTAGCGCAAGATCAATAATAGTACCGTAAAATAAGGCTATTTTGCAATTTTATTCAATTCAATCAATTCTCAAACTACCTGAAAGACTATAGCAGAAGGTGTTGCTCGAGTACATTTTCAGGAATGTCTTAACCGCTGTTTTCGAAAAGAAATAGGGAACCTGCATGAGAAGCAGGCTTGACACCGACAACGTTCCTGTGAGCGGAGTGATACTGCGGGGAATCATTCTGACACAGTAGTAAATTGACGCTGCGGCAGGAAGCAGAATCAGCCAGTAGTGACCCCATGCAATTGGCGGAAACAGAATCATCATGGTACAGATAATCGAGAACTCAATCATCTGCAATATCGGTTTGTCCCGGTAAGGAAAGCGCAGAATGATTGCAAATGACGAAATAAGAATTATGCAAATTGATGACAGATTGAACAGCTTGATCATTGATGATGCCGGTTCTGTACAATGAAGCTGATGTGCAAGAAGACGTTCCCAGAAGGCGTAGAGTGAATGGTTATTAAATGTTGTATATCCGACAACAAATGGCTTTGCAAAGCTCAGGGTGAGCCAATCCTGCATCAGATGAATATAGCCGTCAATACCGTAAAAAACAACAGGGCTCAGGGTAAAGAGGATACCGAATACGATTGTTGCAAGTGCAGTTTTCCATTGTTTTCTGAATAGAAAATAGAATACAAACAATCCGGGATAGGCTTTTATTGATGCTGCAAGCGCGAGAAAAATACCTGCTGCAAGAGGTTTTTCTTTTTTATTATAAAGTAAACCTGCACATACGAGAAAAAGAATAAGTGCATTGATCTGAAGCATGAAGAAATTACTGACAAGGCTGGGAAGTACACAAAGCACAGGAACAAATACTTTATCAGATGTAAAATCGAACGCTGATTTTTTCAGGAATGACGGCCGTTTATCATAGAGTAACTGCGATATAATCTGAATGGTTGCAATGAGTGCAGCAAAATTAATGAAATACCACAGAATTTTTGTAATTGGCAAACCGGCACTATTTTTACATACCGCAAGTGGTGCGATAAAGAACGAGAAAAACGGAGGCCAGGTGTTGTTCTTGCCTGGTGCAGAATTTACATACAGGTCATTGAGCGCAAGGGCATCTTTGCCGGCAGCAAGGTAACCATGAATATCTGCGCCACGGCTTGCTTTATGAAAATACACCGAAACCTCAGGCAGTACAAATGCAGCTACAGCAATAAACAGCAGTACATAGCGGAATTTTTTACAAAAAAACGTAATTTGTTTCAGCAGTGATCTCATTTTATTACCAGCAGGAAAATGGTGACAGTATTATTTAAAATGGTATTTTACAATGCAGATCAGAGCTCTGATTGCATCTTTGAAACCGATTTTTTTACCTTCTTCATAGGTACGGCCAAAGTAGGATATACCGACTTCGTAAACCCGTATCCCTTTAATTTTAGAAATTTTTGCAGTCAGTTCAGGTTCAATTCCAAACCGGTTTTCTTCAAGAGTGATTTTGTCAATGACCCATTTTTTAAAGACTTTATATCCGGTTTCCATATCTGTCAGATTAAGGTTCGTGAACATGTTGGACAAAAGGGTAAGCATCGAATTTGCAATTGAATGCCAGAAGTAAAGAACCCGGTGAGGACCGGTGGTGAGAAATCTGGACCCGAATACGACATCTGCATGTCCGTCAATAATGGGCTGTATAAGTAACGGATATTCGTTGGGGTTGTATTCAAGATCTGCATCCTGAATGATAATGCAGTCTCCGCTTGCCTGGGCGAAACCATGACGCAGCGCAGCACCTTTACCACTGTTTTTTTGTAAATGAAATACCCGGACCGTATCACTTGCAAGTGTGTTAATAATTGCTCCTGTAGCATCTTTTGAACCATCATTGACAATTATCAGTTCTTTGCTTACGCCTGATGGCACAGGGGCATTTAATACACTCTTAACTGTTTCGGTGATCGTTTTCTCTTCATTGTAAACAGGAATGACGATACTTAATTTCATTGTTTTATCCGGAAAAAGTAGAATACTAACAAGATCAGACTCAGCGCAGAACCGTGCCATACCACATTGACCCGTGGATTGTTTACGCCGGTCTGGTTCAATGTATACAGCCCGTAATCAGGGTTTGTCTGATCTGATTATTTTAAATTCAAGATAAAATATATCGTCACCGAATAGGGAACAATGAGCTTTTTTGTGCACTGTGTGATTCTGAACTTCTGATAACCTGTCGTGACATGCAATAATTTGAATATCTGTTAGCTGTCAATATGTTACAAATGATTTCAGGTAATGACAGGCCTGTACTATGAGAAAACCCACCGTTTATGAATTGATACGGTCAACAAAATGTTCTTACCTCAGGGTAACTCTTTTATGCAAACTGTTTTTTTTACTATATATTATTGATTAATAAGTAATCAATTTTTGTGGAAGAGAGTGGTTTTATGATCCGATCATTTAAGAATATGGTAATAGCATTATTGATAATGTCTTCGGCTGCTTGTGCCGAAGATTTTTTTACATCCTGCAGATTTCATTTCGGTACCGAAATGTCCAAAGTGTATGACATGGACAACAAAACAACGCTGAATGCTGATATAATCAATGAAATCGATTACTTTACCGGTCCATGGGCAGGAAGTGCTGCAACATACAATATCGGAAACTTTTTTATTGGATGTAAAACTCTTGGAAAAACACCTGTTGTTGTTGGATACGTCATTGCGTTTGCCGCATACCGAGACCAGGGAATACAGGATTGCAATGCAACAGGTACGACATTGAACCTGTGTGTAAAAGGTGCAAATTATATCCGTAATAACAAAAGCAGTATTCTTGCAGTGTATGACAACTTTGCAAAAGGTATTGCGCAGGATTATGGAACTGACAAACCGGTAATCTGGTGCATGGAACCTGATTATTCTCAATATACCGAAAGTACGCAGGAGGGTGGTGGTTTATCAACTTCTGAGGCAGCATCATTTATGGCAAGCATTTTGAGTACTGTTAAGACAAGTCTTCCGAAATCACTTTTTTCAATGGATATATCCCCTTGGAAAGATACGACCTGGCAGAACACATGGTTTACAACACTGGAAGTTGATAAAAACTTTACATTTATCAATACATCAGGCGGGATGAGCAAAGCGGCAAGCAGCTATATCAGTGATGACTGGGCGACCAATCTTCCCACATGGGCCTGGGTACAGAAGCGCTGGGCAAAGCCGATGCTTGCAGATGCCGGGTATAGTGTCAGCGGATCGTCAACAGGCCACGATTCCAACTGGGATAATGTTACTAATCTGAATAACCGGATTAAAGAAGGGGTTCTTGGCGTTGCACAGTATAACCCCAAGAGCGACTGGGCAACTACAATTAAGTCAATACGATCACAACTGATAACCCCGCCTGAATGTCCTGGTAGCACTGATATCATTGATCAAAAGCATACTCCGGTATATCACAGTACCTGGAACGATAACCAGAATGGTGTATATGAACTTGTTGATATCAGCGGAAGAGTGGTCTGCCGGATGGCCGCAACTGGTATGTTGTCAATTAGTTCACTGGTATCACGGGCCGGGCCTGGTGTGTACCTTGTCCGGAACACTGATGGGCAGGTGGCGAAAACGATTGTTGTTGAACGATAAAAATATGGAACCAGTATTTGAGGGATCATAAATACATTCCATCTTTGTATACGCTGATTCTTGTCTGCGAAAAGGAATTGAGACTGCAGTGTTGAAGCAGAATATCTCTGTAGCAGCTTTAATCTGGATAAAATTTACTTTGTATTAGTAAGAGCACAATTGGTCGTTAAAATTATCCATGCATACAGATATCGTAAATTATAAAAATCAGGTGATGTTGCGCGTTTATAAAAAAGTATTGGCAAGTCAGTGTTTAGATACTATATTCTGAACATGAATAAAGCATCAGTACTTTCAGAACAGGTCATGCATCTGATCAATACAGTTCTCTTTCTTGAGAAGAGAAACATTTTTATTTATAAAAATGTCAAGCTATTTCCCTCTGAAATTCATCTGATGAAACTTATCGCCATGGGGCAGTGTGCAAATGCTACTGCGATGGCAGTTGCACTTGGAGTGACAAAAGGTGCAGTATCGCAGACCATCTCACGTCTTGAGAAAAAAAACATTGTGATAAAAGCCAATGATATCAATAATAAAAACGGACTGATTATCAGCTTTACTGATCTTGGAAAAACGATCATGAAAAAGTTCAGGGAGAAACGCACCCGCAGTACGCTTGCGTATGAGAAATACCTTGATAACCTTTCTGTCCAGGATAAGGCCGTAATTCAGGAATTTATTGCGCAAGTGGAAATGTTTCTTTCAGAGTTGTAGCTTTTTTTTGATTCAGTGTTTAGTATCTAAACCTAATTGTTCTATTTTACAGGAGGTATAAGTGATTGCAGGTAATGTATTCGCATATGTAAAACGTAACCTGTTTTTTCTTCTTCAGGGCAATATTGTCAGTAAAGCAGGGAGCGCGTTGTTTGATATTGCGCTTGTCCTGTGGCTCAAGCAGCATCTGGGGACTGGAACAGCAATAGGCATTATCATGATGCTTTCAAATATTCCTGAAATAGTATTGAGTCCATTCTGCGGCACGATTGTTGATCTGACAAAAAAGAAAAACGTTCTGGTTTATGCAGATCTGTTTTCCGGAGTTGTTATTGTGGCAACAGGCTTGATCTGTTATCTGTTTCAGGAGAAAACTGTTTTGTCGGTAGTGCTGCTGGTTACAGGTTCAATACTGCTTGGCGTATGCTCATCATTTTTTAATCCTGCAGTCCGCTCTATCATTCCGGAACTGGTGCCGAAAGAAAAGTTGCAATCTGTAAACTCTATGTATCATTTTTCAAGCAGTGCAGCACAGTTTGCCGGTCAGTGCTGCGGGGGTATACTTTTCACGCTGCTTGGAGCGCCGCTATTATTTATTGCAAATGGACTCAGTTATCTGTATGCAGCCGGATCAGAGGCCTGTATTACTGGTGTAAACGTGAATTATCATACAACGAGCAGTTTTTCACTGCAGGCTGTGCGTGATAATTTCAAAGAAGGATTGGTATATATAAAAAACAATTATGCACTGAAAAGCTTTTTGTTTATTATCTGTATGTATCATTTTTTTATATCGCCGTTTACGGTAATAATGCCTTTTTATGTAACGGATTATTTAAAATTATCTCAGAGTGTTTACGGCTTTTTTCCCGGCGCACTTGGCGCAGGATTACTGAGTGGATTTATCTTTTCCGGAATTTTCAAATTTACAGGACGCAAGCGGGTTATTTTGATGCAGTGTTGTTTTCTGTTTCCTGCCGCCTGTTTTCTGTTGCTTGGATTTCTGCAGAGAACTGGTTTTATTCTGCCGATAATTTATCTGATTGGTGCAGCAGTTGCAATAATCGTAGTCAATATAAACACGATCATTCAGCTTTCGACACCAGGCGCGATGCATGGAAGAATTTTCGGTCTTTATCATACGTTATCCGCAGCATCAATTCCTGTGGGAATGGGATTTTTCGGTATAGTTCTTGACACAGTACGAAAAATACTGCCTGATTCTGCCAGAGCATCAGCCGTAGTATTTTCATTATGCGGGGTTACACTTTTTATGGTATGGTTTCTGTTTATTATCAAACCAGCGTTCAGAACTATTCTGCAGCAGATTACAGCAACTGGTACTGAATCATAAAAAAATGCACAAAATTGACATGTACACTGGACGTATGATGGTTTATGCTTTAATAATCAGTAATGTCAAAACTCCGTCAAGGAGTGACTGTGCTGGGGATATTGTTCTGTAATATCAACAATACTGTGTTACTGTCAAAAGAGAATGTGCTTAGATGGGAATTGTCACCAGATACGACTGAACGTTCTGATAGTATCGCATATGTTAATTTACCGGATTTCCGTACGACCTGGTCGTTGAATGCGGTATTGTTAAAAGAAAATGATCATTACTCTGTTATTATTATTTATCCAGGTACTCCAGCACCTTCCTTTCCTGATGTATCGCAACACACTCCTGAAGAGTGTGCTGCTTTTGATATGTTCTGGAAATCGCATGCGTTTATTATGACTGATTAATAGTTGGTTGTACAGAAAATGACCTACGGTGCAATACTGGCACAAAAATAATGCTGCAGTCACCTTTTACAAAACAGGAGTACATTGCGTTAGAATACTGGCAGGTATGACAGAAATTGTACCATTACACAAGAGTCCTGCAAATGCGTTCAATTCCATCAATCAATCCCTGCATTGACTTTGTGGTATCAGCAATTACCGAGTCGTCATCGAAATTACCGAGAACGATATTCATTTCCTCTTTTGTGTCATATACCATCGCACGGTAATGGTCGGTATAGTCTTTCTGTCGTGAAACACGGGCAAGCTCCGGAATGTCTCTGCATACTGCAATTGCGCTGCGCAGTGATTCTGCAAGCTGCGATTTTGTAAATGATGACTCATCTATGCCGTCAAGTGCTGCCAGTGCACCAAGCGCATGATAGAACTTGTCCTGTTCATACCGTTTGCTGAGTGCATCAAACTGTGCATGGATATCTTTCCAGGTTTTTACGCTTTTGTCTGTTTTGATTTTTTCAAACAGAAGTTCAAGATCATTGCTGCCTGCAATCTGGCCGCCGCAGTTTGTCCAGTGAGTTACACGCTGCGGGATATGCAGTGTACATAAATCTGTGTTGTGCTCGGTGACATAGTTTACAATTTCAGAGACAGCATACCAGCGGATCACTGCGTTATACATATTCCATGCTATTGACGTATTGCGCAACAAAGCACTTCTGTTGCTTCTTTCGATGTGCCCTTTAAGATCAAGGTCGGGGAGAGGGGTTCCGGATTTCAGAAGCTCTCTGCCTTTTGAGCGGCAGAGTTCCGGAGCTGGAATGCCGGAATGCCGGGCATGGTACCACTGCTTTGCAGTTTCCTCTTCTATGATTGCCAGTGCACTGAAAATTTCTTCAATCGTATCCGGTGCGAGCGGATTATGCTCAATACTCTGTTCTTTGACAATTCGTTTGTCACGTTTGACAAATTTTACTTTGCTGCGTATGAACGAATACATGTTATGTGTAAAGTAGTATGCAGGAAATACGACCAGTGTATCCCGTGATGAATCGTTGAGTACTAAACTGAATGGAAATGGTATGTCAAGTTCTGACGGATAGGATGCCTTTGCGCAGAGGACATAAGACGCGAAACGGCTGTTGTGCTTGAAACTTGCACAGAGACCCGGCCAGAACCCGCGCGATGCCCACAACTCTCCGTCATTGGTGCGTGAATTGTGGTTGGAACCGATTGTCGCGCCTGCAGCAATATTACTCTGTCCGCCGATCATTGACGCAATAAGAAATGAGTTGTTGTGATGCTGACCATGAGACGGAAAAATAAGACTGTGTGCGATTTCGCAGCATCCGATTTCGCTGTTGTCACCAATGAAACTATGACTTATACGGGCGTTTTGATGAATCGAGACACATGAACCGGTTACTACCGATAGCAACTGTGTGCCGGAAGCAATATGATTTTTATATCCTGTAATTGTATTTTTTAGCTGTACTGCAGCACCGATTTCTGATGGTTCCTCTTTTGTACTTCGAACCGTTGTGTTGTGAATGCACTCTGCGCCATTTACAGTTGCAAAACATCCAATGCTGGAATCAGAGATTGATTTTACGTTACGTACTACCGCATTGCAGCCGATCTGTCCGATACGATTCATTAGCGGTGCGCAGGTGGTATCGGTAATAGCTATGAGACGGTTCTGAAAAAACTTGTCAGAACGGTATTTCGCCCAGATATATGCATCACACGAAGTCATTCCAGTAAAGGGGATAACCGCGCGGCCTCCATTTTCGTTAATAAGGCTGATCCACTCATGCGACGCATCACAAAGCCCCCCCTGGCCGAAACGAGCGTTCGGTGATACTGTAAGTTCTCCGATATTGTGAAGTATCACCCCGGACTCTATTGAGTAAAAATTGCAGTAAAGCACTGAGCTGATTGTTACATCATTCTTGATTATTGAATTCCCGATTGTACTGTTGTAAATACCACGGGGAAATGCTGATAGTTCTCTGTGTGTGCTGATTCCGGCAGTTGTGCCGAGAATAACACAGCCGAAAAAATGTGACCCGCGGATATTTGCTGCTGTAAACCCATCGGCTACGCCGATCATATCCCACGATTCTGCGGTGTTCCCATTGTCAATAAGCTCCTGGCGCTCCGGAGCATTGAGCGGGCGTACAGATGCGAAAATGTCGGGTGCATGTTTCTGGACAAATTGATGTAATGAGGCTGCAGGCATTCTGACTCCTGGTTAGATAACAGTAAATTGACAGACGAAATTGGTCTGTACTACCTGTGATAATTCTGTGACCTTTATCTGGTTCTATGCTGAATCAGGCATAAAAATAAGCCGGGATATACTACTGTTGCTCTGTTGAGCACTGCTTATTATACAGTTTTTCCTGGCTTCAGATTCGCACACTATTAATATCATCTATAAAATAATTACCTGCCCTCTGCTGCGCTATAGTCTATGATTGTCAAAGTATGTGAATAATCGCAGTTTTTGTACTTGTAAGCATGAATTCTGAATTCTGCGGCTCAAGACCATTGACTGTTCTTATTTGAATGTGTAATTTATGTAGTGTAGCCTGTCAGGGAGATGGGTGAAGGAGTGATATGATTATGTATGATTTTGCCATAGTTATTGGCCGTTTTCAGCCATTTCATAATGGACACCGATGCCTTGTCGATCATGCTTTTACGATTGCCAGAGAGGTTATTATCGTAGTCGGGTCGCATAGAGCACCGATAAGTATCCGCAATCCATGGAGTACTGCAGAACGGGAAACATGTATTCGTAATGCACTCAGTGACAGGGATTGCACAAAGCTTCATATTCTGCCAATTCAGGATTCTGCCTACAACTTTACAGACTGGATAATGCGTGTTCAGCAGAGTATTACCGCGGTTACGGGTGATTCATCTGTGGCGATTGTCGGACATTTCAAGGATGATACATCATTTTATCTTAATTATTTTCCTCAGTGGTTTCTTGATAAAATGCCTACGCAGGCAGATGGCATAAGTGCAACAGAGATCAGAAATGCTGTTTTTGAGGATCGTATGTCCGATGTTGAAAAGTATCTCCCTGGTGCTGTTGTAAATGTGCTTGATAAATGGATGAAACAGAATACCTTCGTAAAACTTCAGGAAGAGTACAGATATATTAACGCATACCGTAAAAAATGGGAGGGTGCACCATATCCTCCTGTATTTATTACTACTGATGCTGTTGTGATAGGGCTTGGGCATGTTTTACTGATAAAGAGAAAAACCAATCCGGGCAAAGGCTGTTTCGCACTTCCTGGCGGATTTGTCAATCAGCAGGAATTGATACAGAATGCGTGCCTGCGGTTGCTTAAAGAGGAAACTGGAATTGCTATTGGTAATAAAGAACTGCAGGGATCAGTAAAACTGACTCATGTATTCGATCATCCGCAACGTGATCCCCGGGGCAGGGTAATTACTCATGCGTTCATGTTTGAACTGAATATCAGGGAGTTGCCCCATGTTAAGGGTGGTGATGATGCGAGGGATGTTTTGTGGTTTCCACTTTACAAAATAGTTCAATTTGAAAACGAATTCTATAATGATCATGCACAGATTATTAAATACTTTGTAAATCATACGGCATGATGCCGGCCGGTATGTCTCCTGAATCCTCCGCAGAGGGACATGTAATGTAATTTTGATTGAGGAAACGATCGTTGTAGAAATTATAAGGAATCAGAAATGAAAATAGCACTTGCTCAAATAAGAGTTTATCCCGGGCAGCCTGAGAAAAATTTTGACACGATTGCGAAGTATGTTGCAGATGCGAAACAGCACGGTTGTACAATAATCGCATTTCCTGAAATGTGTGTTGGCGGGTACCTTCTTGGAGACCGTTGGCTTGATCAGGCCTGGTGCGAATATCTGATGGAATTTAATGCCCGCATTGCTGATTTGTCAGATGATATCATAATACTGTACGGAAATATGTATGTTGACAACACGGCTAAAAATAAGGATGGACGTTCCCGCAAATACAACGCTGCATATGGATTTTATAACAAAAAGCCTTTACAATGCGATTCTGTACTGGGCATTGATGGTGTAACGGTAAAAACGCTGCATCCGAATTACCGTATTTTTGATGATGAGCGGTACTTTTTTTCAATGCAGGGAATTGCTCTTGATAAAGGTGTGCAGCTTGAAAACCTTCTGCAACCTTTTTTCGCTGAAGTTGACGGTAAGACAATACGGATTGGCGTTGAGATCTGCGAAGACCTCTGGTTTAATGATTATTCATATAAAGGTAAGGCGCTTAATGTTACCGGGATGCTGATCAATCATGGCGCTGATATGCTTTTTAACCTGTCATCAAGCCCCTGGACCTATGGAAAAACCAGGCGCGCAATAACCGTATACGCGATAGCTTTAATGATGCCGGAAAATTCGTACCGTTTTATTATGTCAATTGTGTCAGCACTCAGAATAACGGGAAAAATATTGTCGTTTTTGACGGCGACAGTGCTGTTTACAACAAGAATGCTGAGATTGTCAGGAATGCTGCAAAGGC